>Ga0210399_10001931_pt1 | contig 16132 bp, 19 predicted proteins | sample IncBWC14MmetaG_FD_150865 | JGI IMG/M metagenome (GOLD analysis project Ga0210399, IMG submission 150865) | Forest soil microbial communities from Barre Woods Harvard Forest LTER site, Petersham, Massachusetts, United States - Inc-BW-C-14-M | ecosystem: Environmental > Terrestrial > Soil >...
CGATCATCAGCCAGCGCAAAATCGAGCACGAAATTCGCCTGAAGGAAGGCGAAGTGAGCATCCTGGGCGGATTGTTCGAGCGCGTGGATACGAAGACGTTGAATGGATGGCCGGGGCTGGCGAACGTGCCGATCATGCGGTACCTGTTTTCGACCGACAACGTGGAGCGGCAGGAGAATGAAAACCTGATCGTGCTGATTCCGCGCATCGTGAGGATGCCCGACTGGACGCGGGCGAATCTTCGCGCCATTTATTCCGGAACTGAATCGTATCCCGGCGTGAAGCGCGAGATGGACATCAAGACGCCGGTGGCGAATCCGAATCCCCAGGCTCCCGTTCCGCAACCAACGCAGAATCAGGTTGCGCCGGCCGCGGTGCTTCCTGCAACGCAAACGCCGGCAGTAAATACGCCGGCAGTGCCGCAGGCGCAGACCAGCGGGCCGAGGATTCATTTTGAGCCCGCGACGCTGAATCTGGCTCCTGGACAGACTGCTACCATCGGCGTGGTGGTGGAGAATGTGAATGACTTGTTCAGCGTGCCGATGCTGCTGCAATACAACCAGGCGATCATCAGCGTTGAGGAAGTGCGCCACGGAGGTTTCCTCTCCGGGGGAACGCAGGAGATTGCGCTGGTGCAGCGCGTGGACAAGGAACACGGGCAGGCGATTATTTCCGCCACACGGCAGCCAAACACGCCCGGAGTGAGCGGAACCGGAACGCTGCTAGGCGTGGTGGTGAAAGCGCTGGCGCCCGGAGTTACGAATCTTTCGATCGTGCAGGTGAACGCCAAAGATTCGCAACAACGGCCCATCCCGCTGGTGACCGGCGAAGCAACGCTCCACGTGCAGTAAACGTCCAAATTGATGGAGGTTGGAGCAAGTTCCATGCACCGCAAGGCCAGAAATTCCACCCAAGCCGGCATGACGTTGCTGGAGTTGATCATTGCGTGCTCGATCCTGCTGATTCTTTCTTCCATGGCTTTACCGGTTGCGCGGTTCACGGTGATCCGCGAGCGGGAAAAGGAATTGCGGTACGACCTGCACGAGATGCGGGGCGCGATTGACAAGTATAAGGACCTGGCGGACCAGCAGAAGATTCGTGTGGAACTGGGAAGCGAGGGGTATCCGCCGGATCTGGATACGCTGGTGAAGGGCGTGGCGGTGGGTGGCTCGGGAGCAGCAGGAAAAAATATGCGGTTTCTGCGACGGGTTCCGAAAGATCCGATGACGGGGCGCGTCGAATGGGGTATGCGTTCGGTGCAGGACGATCCGGATTCGACGAGTTGGGGCGGGAAGAACGTTTTTGATGTGTATTCGAAATCGACGGGCATCGCTTTGGATGGGACGAAATATTCGGACTGGTAGATTTCTCTCAGGGTCAAGGTGATTGAATGACGGGATTTTTCAGCACAGAATTTTTGAGGAAGAGCGGGAAGCCGGGACGCCGTGGCGCGCGCGGATTCACGATCCTCGAGCTGATGATCGTGATGATGATTATCTCGATCCTGATCGGCATCGCCGCGGTGGCTTACGACAAGACGGTGAAGCGCTCGCGTGAAGCGGTGCTGAGGCAAGACCTGCAGACGATGCGGCAGGCGATCGACAATTACACTCTGGATAAGCAGCAGGCGCCGCAGTCGCTGGACGACCTGGTGGAAGCGCACTATCTGCGCGAGGTGCCTATCGACCCGGTGTGCCATCAGAAAGATTGGGTCACGCATATTGGGGATACGGTGCTGAGCCCGGACCAGACCAGCACCGGCGTTGACGATGTGCATTCGGGCTGCGAACAGAATGGCAGCGACGGGACTTCGTATACGACGTGGTGAGTATGCCTTCTTTTGAAACGAAAAACTGAGGAAGCGCGGCGATTGGGGTCGCCTCCTCGAAGCGTTTGCCCGTGCTGGTGGGGCTTAGTGGATATCAGACAGGCGCGAAAAGCGGTGGTTACGCGAATCCTCGAAGGAGACGGCAAGGCCTCGCCCGCCCTGCGCAGGGCCGCGTTCAATAACACAGGACTCGCCAAGCCCCTACACACGCTGATCGACAAAGTTGCCAGGCACGCCTACAGGGTCACCGACGAGGACATCGCCGCCGCGAGGGCGGCGGGCCTCAGCCAGGGAACGCTAGAACAAGAGCGTTCCCTGGATCCCGAAACTGCAACTATGCGGCTATCCTTCGTACGCGCTTGTTAGGAAATTTGACGGAAGATAGCAGCTCCGCTATAGTGGTTGCGCGGGGTGGAGCAGCCTGGTAGCTCGTCGGGCTCATAACCCGAAGGTCGTCAGTTCAAATCTGACCCCCGCAACCAATTGGATTGAAACTAAAGGGCTTGTTGGATGCTCCCAACAGGCCCTTCTTCTTTTTGGGAAAGATTTGGGAAAGAAATCACTTTTCCCGCGTCAATCTCAGGCCATCCAGTGCCGAAAAGTTCACCAAGTTTTTCTGCCGCGTTCCGTTCATCATCGGTGAAAGTGTGCGTGTAATTGTCCGTCACACTACTGCCGCTGTGACCTAAACGCTGCTTGCGAATCTGTTGGGGGATGCCCAGGGAGTCCATTGCCGTGGCATTTGTGTGGCGAAAAGAGTGCAGACCCAGAGATGCCGCACGCTTCTCGCTCCGCGTTGCCTGTTCAATGGTTCTGTCTTTCCCAACAAACTTCGCTAGAAGCTTGATGTCAATCTTCGGAATTTCAAGACGCTCAAGCAGAGTGTTCAGCTTGCGCTCAAGCACGTTGCTGGCGTCCCACGGATTGCCGGAAGAAGTCTGGAATAGGTAGCCGTCTGTTCTTCCTGCTAGATATTCCTTTAGTTGCGCTCCGAGCCGCGTAGAGATGCAAATGCACCTAAACGCGGCATCGGTCTTCGGGCTGTCCTCTGTCCCGTTCCAGATTGCCTTGCTCACTTCTATCGAGAGATTATCAACATCAACGTCACTTGCGCGGAGCGCAGTGAGTTCTCCAGCGCGCAGCCCGGCTTCGGCTTCGATCCAGTAGAACACCCGGTCCCCGCCTTGTGAGTCGGCAAGAATGCGCCTGACTTCCTGCACGGCGTAGCACCGCATACGCAGTTTGCGTGCCTTTGGAAGTTCAACGCGCAACTCACCAGTGGCGTACTTCCACGCAACGGCTGAGTTCCACATGATCCGTAGCGTTGTCCAAACGTTCTTTACCGTCTTGGGGCTCGCCTTCCCCTCCATCAGACGATTCAGAAACGATTGCACCCGTTCCGAATCAATATCGCTCACGGCCAGCTTTCCGAATGCTGGAATGAGCGAATTAGTGATGTGTCCTTTCATCGTTGCTTTCGTTGACGCTTTCTTATGAACAAGGACTTCTTCCTGCCAACGAGCGGCGAATACAGCGAAAGGCGTTGCGGCCTTGCCCATCGTCTGCGATTTCACAGCCATCGGCTGATAGCCGTTAGCCCTGTCCACGTGTTCGCGCAGTGCCCTTTTCGCTAGAGGTTTTGTGTATAACCGTGCCTCCCCGAGGCGGACATTGCGTTGGACACGCACTGGACCACGTTCGGTTTCGACGGTTTCAACAAAGCGTCCCCACCAGGCATCGGGGAGATTTTTGCTCTTGCGTAGGTACACTGTTCCTTCCTGCCACCGCCTTCTTGCCACGGACCACGCTCCTTCCGTGGCCCGTTGATTCTGTGCGGGAGTAACTCTATCAGCAGATACGGATGGAGGGGAAGCTGGGGAAACTTCCGTCAGAACATCGAGACGAAACCCGTCCGCACAATCTGCGCCGACTTCGCAATCTGCTGGCGACAATTGAGGGTGGGTTTCGCTCATATCAATCAAGCAGAATGAATATGCTGGAGAAGGAATCGTCGTTTTGCATGGCGTCCCATTCGGCATCAGATATGCCGTCGAAATCAGCCTCACCGAGAATCAAGTGTCCCTTTACGGTCCAGAGCGACTTACAAAACAAACATCGGTAAGTCTCGGGGCAAGACTCTTCAGATCGGAGTCGTTCAACACGGCGCTCGCAGTGAGCGCAGCCCCGCCCTGAACGTAGAAGGGGATCAGAAAAGCTTTCGATTTTGTGGTACGGCCTGTCCAGATTCATCACTCACCTTTTGAATGTTTCGAGTACGGCTCTTTCGGTACGCCCTGTTAGATTTCCCAATGTTCCTGTAAAAATAACTTTCCACCTCCGCCGATGGTGCAATGAGGCTGTGGGTGGCGACTCCCGCCGAGCTGGAACTGAGAGAGTCATCCCACTGCCTTTTTCCATTGGGCAGCGACGTGAGGTGGTGGAGATTGCGGCCTGCGAGCAGCCCGCCGAATTGGATTTGCCCGAGTTGCTTCGCTGCATATTTCGCAGCGTAGAAAGCGGCGGCCTTTTGCGGGTCGAACGGTCTGATTTCTGAGCGTCCGAACCTCCGGAATGCCTCGCTCCACCAGAACTTTCTCCGCTCTTTCCCTACGCCCGTAACTAGCATGTGGCAGTGGTAGCGACCGCCAATCCGCCCAAACTCTTCGGCAAGAATCCAGCCAATTTGCTTTCCACCGACTCCGGCCTGGATATCCGCAAGCCACTCCTCGATGCGAACAATCGCAAGGTCACGAGGCAGAATGTCCCGAAACGTAATGGTGACAAACCAATCCCAGTCCGCGAGGGTTGACAAGAACTCTCCATAGGCGTCGGGAAGCATCGCTCGCTGGCGATTTCGACTTGCCCACTCTTCTTGTCGCATTCGGTGATCCGCTAGTGCCATGAACTTTTCCCTTTCCGTTTCTGGGTTATAGCTGATGTCTGAACACACTCGTTGCTACTAGGATGGGAAGGCCGCAGGCCCAGTCCGGCAAACTTCGCCGGACTCGGCCTGACTTACACAAGCCCCCTCCCCCCGCCCTCCCCGCGCAAACCCAGCGCGGGGAGGGAGCGGATTTACTCCGCGCCGGGTGAAAGTAACGCGCCACTCGCATGACGCATGCAGCACTGCTCGCACGCGCAACCCGGCCCTGATCGCCGCCCGCTGCGCTCTAGCCCTTGCTCCACCCACGACCGAAGTGTGGCTAATTTCTCGGCCAGCGAGTCCGTGTCACCCGTATGCGTCGTGGTTCGGTTCCCACCGTGGTCCACACTCTCCGCGTCCACAGACTCGCCAACCAAGCCGTTTAATCTCAAGTTCCCCTCGTTCATCGCAGAAACCAAAATCTCGGAATTCCGTCCTTACAGCGGCCTAGCCCTCGATACCGAGTGATTCCTCTGGTTTCATAAGCTCGTGTCCCATCGCCCTGAATTCCGCCGTCCCTATACGGAATTCCACGCCCTTCGCACAATCCAGGCAGAAACGACCTACTATTTTCCGGGCGACCCGCCTTTTTTGTTTTTTCCCCCGAGTCCCGGTGCCAAACAAAACGGCCAGCGCTGTCAGTGTGAAGAACGGGCCGACGTGAGTTGCTCCCAGGTCGCACATGCTTGCGTGCTCACTCGGCAAAACAGGTTCTGCGTTCATTTCAGATTTCCTTTCCATCACACGAACTGCGTTACAGCATGGCCGAAGGATAAACAGGACTCTGCCGACTGTCAGGGACACGAAATTAATTTTCGTGTCCTTGACATCCGGTTTCTGGGCAACGCCTTTCTCTTCAATGAGTTGTGATAGCCTTTTAAGTGTGAAAAAGAGAGACCGGCAAAAATCTTGGAAGGAAAAAGTCCACCCCGCCTTTCTGGAGATAGGGCTGATTTATAGGGATTCGCAGGAAAATCTGCCCGGTTCTGCGTCTAATCAGCTAGCCCAAAATGCCGAGAAGCTCCGTGCCCGGGTTTCGCGGACTAGGGAGGCCCTCCTGAAGCGTTATCCCGAACTTCAACCGGGATCACCGTCAAATCACATCACGGCAGCGTCTGCGCGTTTTTCATCTCGGCGGGATAACCTAACGGGAATCTTGGAATGGCTATGCTGGCGTCGCTTTAAACAACCGCTGTCCGCCTTGGCAGCAGAAGAGAAAGCCGGAAATCTTGAAGCCCACGACAAAGTTCACCGACTGAAAGACGACCTATGGCGTTTGCTACATGGGCGGGGTCCAATCCAACCGTTCAAAGGAAACTCTCGCCATTCCGAGATTATGGAGCTAGGTCTGAATCTTGGATTGGACACTTTGACGGACGAAGAGTTGGCAGATTGCTTCGATGAATTCTGTAGATGCGGGAAGGATCACGATCCGGACGCACTCAAAAAGCAGAGGGCACGCGTGCGCAAACAACTTGAAGCGGCCCGCTATGAGAACTTGCGTGCAATCCCCAGCCGCAAAAGATTTGCGGCGTACGGTGCTGATGGCGTGACGGCCAGAGCATATCACTGGGAAGCAAAAGGAATCCGCTTCGTTGAAGTGTCCCCACATGGGAAACAGCCAGAGTGTTTTATCTATCCGGACGGTACGGCAGTTGCGGTCGAGAACTCGCAGTTTTACAGTCCCGGCGGATTGGATCGTGTGCTGGACGCTTTCGGAGTTGAAAGCCCTCAGCACCTGTTCTCGATGTTCTTCCCCGCATAATCAATCCTTACAGGAGCGGCCCCATGTGCGCGGAAGGCGGTCGTTGGGCTCCGCGACCGGCAAGAGACTAGCCAGGAACACTTGCTTTGCTGCCCACGTGGGACTAAGGAAAACAACGGGGGAAATTGTTCCAATCTGAGAACTTAGCACGCGTGCAGCAAGAGACTAGCCAGGGCCACTTGCTGCCCACGTGGGACTAAGGAAAACAACGAGGGGAATTCTTTCCAATCTGAGAATTTAGCACGCGTGCAGCAAGAGACTAGCCAGGGCCATTTGCCGCCCACGTGCGACTATGGGCTCACGTGCGCAAATCATTCCAGCCAGCCCTACAGACACCGTAGACATTCCAAACAAGCCCCTTTGCCGCACGTGCGCACGTGACAGTTTACCTTTCATTGCTGCTATCGCCCAGTCTCAGGGGTGCGGGGCTAGAATCTGTCACGCGCACGCGTGCGTGGCCGCATGTACCCAGCCGTTACGATTTAGTCTTCGGGGAGGAACACAAAACCTCTTTGCCGCACGTTCACACGTGTTGGCCTATCCGGGATTTTCAGGCTATGCATCCTCGATTTGGAACACTTATCATCTGAGATACCCATTCGGGATTCGAAGACCCCCTGTCCGGGATCCCAAGCCTTACCTACGGGCGAATTCTGAAAACGAAATCGCGCACACCGTCCAACATAAGACTAACCTGCTGCTTCACGTACTCTGAATACTTGCCGTGAGCGGCCTTGTTCCGCAGGTCAAGCCACGCAGTTACTTGTTTCTGTTCAGAAACTGTGTACTTACTAGCTTTGACGAGATCAGCATTCAAGCTCTCCGCCCTTCGCGGACGCACGCTTCCACTCGAACTGTCTTCAACGGGAACTGATGCGGCTATGCAAAGCTGCCTCAAATGCTCTTCGAGCACTCCGCCAACCATGATGTCTCGTTGGATCGCGACCAGAATACCCAATGCATGCTTCCCACTGGATTCCCAGGAGTCAGCTGCCTGCTTGTCAAATTCCCGGTAGTAGCTATGATCACGGCCGAAGGTCGCCTCGATAAACGCTAAACCTGCCGCTCGAAGAGCCGCCCAATCCTCTGATTCCAGAGCACGAAAGCTCGAACCTCCGCTGCTCCTCACGCGGCTCATGGCCGTGTGCGCCTGAGCTACCAACTCGTCTATTCGCTTTTCCACATCTTTTATGGTTGGGGTCATTCAGTCAGTTTAGCTGAACTCAGAAAAATATGACGGCGACGAAGGGGGCGGGCGAGCCGAGTGTACTCTCTGCCGTAGGCTGCGCCAGTGGGTCTGCCGACGAAGCTGCAAAAAGGCGCAGCACACCGCGAAGTCCACTGGTTTGCCGGTGAGAGGTTCGTGTATAGGAAAAATCTCAACGTTCTGCCACTACAAACCCCTTCTAAGCAATCGGCTGCACGCTAATTTCAACGTGTTTCATGTCTTCGATCATAGGCTTCTTGAGCTCTTTAGACATTGTGACCTCGGTGCTCCAGAGCACCTCGTACTTATCTCTACCCTTGTGCGAGATGACCTTCTTTGTGGCAGGCGAATCCACGATTGATGCAATGTTGTCTCCTAGCTCTATTTTGTAAGTTGTTGCTAAGGGTTCGAAGAATTGGAGAGACGATTTGAAGTTCGGCTCTGACGTCGGTAAGAGCTGGGCCTGAACTCCAGAAGACGGATTCAGCGATGACATAAATAGAGTAGTCGGAGACTCGCTTTGTGTTGTCATGTTGCCTGCGTCAACCTCGACCTCAATGCGCGAACTCCAAAAAACTCGTTTACCTTCCTTTTTCCAAAAATTTGGTGAATTTATAAACCACGTCCCATTAGTGCGAAACGCCGTTCCTGGTGGCGTGGCCGCTAGTTCGGCCTTGAATTTCTCACTGAGTCGGTCTCTAATTTTCTCTTTGTAGTAGATTGCATCTTTGTCTGTTGAAGAAGTAAAGAATAGTTTTCCTGCCTTCGGCTTTATGAGAGCGATGAAGTCCTCGCCCACGTCTGAAACAATCGTGTTAATCAGTCCCTTGAGTTCATCGACATTGGCCAGGACACTAGCGTTGGCCACTCCATTCAGTCGTTCCTTTACGGCCGCAGTTAGCGCACCATCGGACGTAATCAGGACCAATCGACATACGGCGGGAGTCCGTGGCGAGGCCTTTAAGAGCTGCATAAAGGACTCGGCGACAAGTGCATCACGAAAACCTTTCTCCTTTTCGCCAGCCTCGAATGGAGGTCTCCGGTAAGCCGCAGCATTAATAATGGCTGGCCAATCTACCGTGCTGTGGTCTAGTCTGATTTCTTGTAATCCTAACTCCTTCTCTTTTTCCTCAATCTTTCTCTGTACGTGGTCTAACAACGCCGAGTCGGGGAGAGCCAAATTATGATTTAACAGCCGCTCAATTCTGTTGATGGCGGCCCGGAGTTTCAATGCTTCAGCCTGCATCTGATACTGCCTCTCGTGACGGACGATCTCCGGTATGTACCAGACGACCTCAAGGTCCGGATATTGCGCTTCGGCAATCATGTTAACTATTTCTTGCCGGACCAAGTCGCTGGCTGACCCGATGCTAGTCGCTGTGACATAGAGAGCGTTTGTATCAAGAACAACTCTTAGCTGCGATCTGCTGCCTCGTCGTTTCTTTGATTCAAGCGGCAAGGCGGGAATAGGATCGACGGACATAAGTTTTATCTCCCTGTTGAAGTTACAGAGAGGTTACTAGACGGATGCAATTTCTCCAAGGACCCTCGGGGCGTGGACAAATTGCTTGATTCTGGCCATGTGAAAGGAGTCGACATTGTTATGCAACCAAGTGGCACCCGCCAAAAACCTTGGGAAAGATTTGGGAAAGAACTTAAAATCTCAAACATCGCGTAAGTCACACAGAGTCAACGGGCCATATGTTCGATCACGTGCTCATACCATCTGACAACTTCGTTCGTGATTTGCCCCACTATTTCGCTGCTATGTCCCGCGTCTAGTCGCGTCGCAAAACGCAAGCTATTACAGACCCAGTCCCCGATATACTTCGTCGCCGTAATGCCGGGAGCCGGTCGAAGTTCTGTCGCGCTGCGCGAACTCGCTCGGAAAGTTGTCCAGCGCGCGCTTGATAATAGCGCGTTTGTATGCCACGTGAACGAAGTACCCTGTCCTGAGCGGAACCGGACATCGGTCGGGGTCCATTTGACGTTTATCATTCAAATTTACCACGATGATTGGCAGTCCGAGGCTCACTGCTAGGTCAATCTCCCAACCGACAAACTTCCGAAGATTTTTCGTGCTTTCACCCACGAGTACGATTACTTGCTTTGAAGCTTCCATTCGTTTTCGTAGCTCGGTTTTCACGTAGACTTCATCTTGTGCGCGCCCAGTCATCGAGCCGATGTCGTGAGCATCTCGAAAATCGAACTCCACACGCTCATTTACCTTCCAGCCCCTCATGAAGGCGTAGGCATATCGGTCGTTATCGCCGTCGAAGATGACGTATGTGGCTCCAGTGCTCATTGGTGTCCCCGGAGGGCCATTATATCCTAGGTATGATAGAAGCTGTTTATTGCCTCGTAGTCTCTATAACTTTACAGAGACGGTCTGAAAAAGCAGCGTGCTGCTGCACATGTGATGTATCGTCAAGTCTTTCTCCATAAGCCATCCCAAAGCTCTCCATCATCGCGAGCCACCGCCAAGCGTCGCCGACTTGATCATATCGAGTCGAGGCCACTGAGCAGTTATGTAATCTTTGCCACCCTTGATGATGGCAGCCTGGTCCATCCCAGCTGATTCACCGTACTGGTCGTAGAGCATCCCGACTACGTTCATGCCATCGCCATCGACAACGCCGAAGGGAGCGAAGCCCTGAGAATCGAGATTCACATTGTCTTTAAGATTGATGAAGACCTGGGTGGTGCGACTGTTAGGACCGGAGGTGCCGAAGGCGACGGTACCGCGCCTGTTGCTCTGGCTGGGCGGATCGTCTTTGATGGTGGCGTTTTCGAGCGCGGCCGAAACGGGGGGATACGCACTGATGCCGAATTGCACGACGAAATTAGGGATGACGCGGAAAAAGTGAGCGTCATCATAGAAGTGGTGCTTCACGAGATTGTAAAACCGATCGGCACCCAACGGCGCCCATGCGCGGGTAACGCTAATTGTGAAATTACCCCGCGTGGTCTCAAACTCCACCTTATAAGTATCTGGAGCTCTGTCCTTGAGAAGCGCAGGCCGGAGCAAGGCACGGTCGTGGCTACCAGTGGCTCCCGGCATCACCGCCTTGTTCGTGCCCGTTTTCTCCTTAGTGTCCAGGGCCGCGTCGTGACCTCCTGTCATTGCGCTCGGCGGCGGCTGGTTTGACTCTAATTTTCCCAACTTCGGAGGATCGGACGCTTCGCTTTTAACTTCCTCCTGCTGAGTCCCTGCTGGCTGCTTACCTGTAGGCCCCCGCAATGACTCCCAAAACAAGATAGAAACTACGATCAGAATTCCGCACCCCGCTAAAGCTAATTTCCGCGAAGCTGAAAATTTGGGAAAGAGACCTAGTTCCGACCCTTGTTCCCGCAGACCCTGTGCTGTTGCTGGCTCACCCACTTGCTCGAGTCTCTCCTCAGTAGATTGCTGGCGTTCCAGTTCTAGCCTTTTCTGCTCTGCCACTCCTCGATACTCGTCCTCAAGCCGCGATTGTTCGGTCGCACGTCGGAGTTCCCCGAAGCCGGATACCGTGCCCTGACTCCCAACATCTGAAATTCCTGAGACTCTCTGTTCCACGCATTGCCCAGCAGGCAGTGTCTTGAGGAGTTCCTGGAGTCCACGAGCATAATCCTGTCTGAAATCCACGTGCTGCACGCGGCGCAAGCGAAACGGTACCGTGCAATCTCGATGAAAAACTGGGATAACGATTTTCTGTTCCTCCAGAGCGAACGAAACCTCATCCATGACGTTCGTGGAACTGACAGAGTCGGGAGAGAGAATCACCAGCATGCGAGAGCAATTCGTCAGAGCATTTTCGACAGCGCGGTCCCATCGATCACCCGGAGTGATGTCCAGTTGGTCTAGCCACACGCTGGCTCCAGCCGTTTTCAAGTCTCCGGCTAGCCGAAGGGCGAACTCGGAATCTTCACGGCAATAGCTGAAGAAGGCTTCTGGTGCGCCTTGTCCCACAACTCGTCTCTCTGCTAAACGTCTTGGAGTAAGTCCAAAACGACTATACCGCCTGCTAGACTACTACAACATACACTCTCGCCAGTTTCGTTAAGAGGCAACCGATCCACTACGCTAAAGTGCATAGGCTGACTGGAGTTACGGTAATTTCTTCTTTCCATGGCCGCCCTCTTTTTGCGCAGAAGCCCATTTCGCGTGCTCCTGTGAGACAAGGGACTCGATGCGCTCGGCCAGCAGTGCTGTGGGATTCTCTTCTTTCAAATACGGCCCGGATTTCCCAAGGAACAAGTATTTCTCGTGCTTCAGGGATTCGCAGGTGGAGCGATATGTGATCCAATTGTATTGATACTGATTTATTTGTTGTATACCTTCCAAAATTGCAATAAGAACGCCAAGACCACCGGTCGACCAAGCCGGGGCATGGCTGCCTGCCAAAAATGGAATCAGCGCGGCACTTCCAACCACCACAAGCTTTAGGCTTTTATACCAGAATTGACAGCGATTGCTCTTGCGGTCGTACCAGCCGATTTGATCTTCGAGACGCTCGAGTGTTGGATCAGCCATTTTCAATTAACTCTTTTGGGTTCGTCGGATTCCAAAGGATCATAGCGCAGCTTAGCACGTGCCGTGATGGTCGTCGGGGGTGTAGAAGAGATTCTTAACAGATGATGCGCTCGTAGGGTCCAAGGAACGGCATGGCAAGTTAACGGGCGACATGCGCTCGCGTTGCCCTGGTGTTTCCTCTTTCTTCGTAGAGAATATCGAAGGTGTTTCCACTAAGCGGGATGCCACTTCGTCGCAGAATCTCACGGATGCGGTCAAAGTTCGAGGCGGCCACGAATTTTGTGTTATCCCATCCACATGACCGAAGAACAGCTCTTACCTCCTCCAATGTTTTCGGCTGCTTGTGGGACAGCTCCTCAGCAACAAATCGTTGGTCGATACCATGGATGATAGCCGCTAGTTGCGCGGCACTCGGAAAATGATCGCGACGAAAATCAAGATACAGTCTGTCTTCCAAGAATGGAGGAACCTCAACGATTTTGTGCAGCAAGGGAATTACCACCTTTTTCCCCGTCTTTTTTTCCCTGGAAAGAGCTTCCCTTAATTCATCCTGGCACCAGTGGGACTTGACAGAGTCAGGCGAAAGCACAATTCCGACAAATGATGAAATACGTAAGGCCGAGCCTATGCAACCATGCAAGGAATCTCCAGCTCTAAGTTCCCATTCATCAAACCAGACATCTATGCACAATTCGGAAAGGACGCGGGCTAGTTTGCGTACGAAGCGCTTGTCACGGTGGCTGTGACAAAGAAAGAGGTGCGGCTTGGCAATCCATTGCACGTTTTCTGTTGCAATCTTCTCTGTCATCCGCGAATCTTGTTTTTCGTTAGCCAATTCGAGTAATCGCAATGCCCTTCCGTAGACTTCAGATATCGTTGCTACGCCCATCGATTCGCGTAGATACTCAAGCCGCTTTCTTGATTCTTCGTCAAGGTCAAACTGAATCCTCATACGCGCTTCCCTTCCGCGAGAATCCCTGGTCTTTCAGTCTTCCAAATGCTGCCTTGTCGGGCTACTTGAATATAGCGGGAAGTCTGTTCCCACCACACGGGAATGTCAAGAGAGGCTGTAGGAATTCGGGAAAGATTTGGGAAAGAACTCCAAACTTCAAAAACTGAATTAAGTCGCACAGAATCAACGAGCCGCATGCTCTTGTACGTGCTCATAACTCGCTGGTCAGAGGAGACTTTACTCTTGGGTCTCTCTTCAGACTTCGTAAGTTTCCGCCGCTCCATATCTACGGTATAAAGCAAAGATGTCCAATTCCCCGGTGACAACTATTGACATTGCCTCGACTGGGGCCCAACCGGAATCCTCATCTAGTGCAGCACGCAAGCGTTGGTTTGAGCTTTGCCTGGTATTACTGGTCGCCTGCGGGAGCGCCATCCTAAACGCCTTGTATGTTCTGAAGAACGGCACCAATGCTGTTCCGCACATGACATACAACAAGTGGTTAATCGGCATCGTGCAAGAAGTCACTGCTCTCCTCTTGCTCGGATATGTTTTGTCCCGGCGAGGCCTCCGGTTCAAGGACCTCGGCCTGCGTTGGTCTCTGAGAGACGTTGGAGTGGGTCTGCTCGTCACCGGGAGTTCCTTTGCCGCTTATTTGCTAGGCTTAACAGTCGTTCACGTCTTCCAATATGCGCTATATGGGAATATGGTGATGGGTCCCAGCGGTCGCGACTTCTTCGCACATCCGTCTTTGGCGGCCATTCCATTTTCTCTCTTGAATCCGTTCTTTGAAGAGCTAATCGTACGAGCGTATTTGATGACCGAGGTCCTGGATCTAACTGGCTCTTCGGCGCTGGCTGTCGCCTTAAGTGTTGCTGTTCAGTTTTCTTACCATCTCTATTATGGCTGGGCAGGGGCCATTTCGCTGTCCTTTCAGTTCCTGCTCTTCGCGCTCTATTACGCTCGCTCACGACGTGCTCTTCCCATCATCGTTGCGCACGGATTTTTCGATATTTACGGCTTGGTTCGTCTTTGGTAGGTCGTGCGCTAGCGGACGATAAGTTGGCTTTCTGAGAAAAACGCCGGTAGGACTCGCGGCGCCGCGGGGACAAACTTGTTTAGTCAAACCATTCGTTGTATCACCTGCTCCCTGGTCGGAGTCGCGGCCTTCTTCCTCGTGCTGGGCGCGCTACTATTTCAAGCAGCATCTGTGACTGGAGCGGCTTCCGATTACCGCATCCCGGTATCTTGGTTCTCAGCACTCAGGAGCGTCACGTGGCCGCCCAGTTGGCGGCTGCTTCTTGTGCTCTTGGGTGTGCTGCTTCTGACCGGCCTCACCCTGCTCATATTTTTTCGAGCGTCTCGAACCGTCGCTGTCACTCTACTGTTTTTGCAGGCAGGAATCGCGTTTTATTGTGGTGGTGCGCTCGGCTGGTTTTTCATCGTCCGCGAGTTCGAGACTTACCATTTCGGTATGGACGCCGAGAAACTCGGTGAGTACTGGTTCGTTTTCGAAGCCGTGGCGATCTGGTCCCTCACGGCCGCGGTATTGGCGGTCATAAGGGTTTTTGTACAGAAAAAGCTAGTCCCAAAAGCCTGAGATGGCTTGGGAAAGATTTGGGAAAGAGCTCTGAACACCAAAAACTGGATTAAGTCGCACAGAATCAACGGGCCGTATGTTCTTATACGTGCTCATAACCCGAAGGTCGTCAGTTCAAATCTGACCCCCGCAACCAATTAGAGGAACAAAACAAAGGGCTTCCGGTTGCTTCCCGGAAGCCCTTGCTGCATTTTGGTGCAGACTATGCCTGAACTATGCCTGTTTTGTGAACTCCGCCACTTTCTTCTGAGCCGCAAGCACGTCAGTGCTCGACACGATCGCGTAGCGGTCGAACATCGCTGACGTTCGATGCCCCGTGAGTTCACGGGCGACCACTTGCGGGACACCGGCGGCGAGAAGTCGCCGCGCGCACGTTCTGCGGAAATCGTGAAACAGGCGCCCAGGAGACTTCGCCTTTTTCGTGGCCGTCGCCCACGACTTCTTGAACTCCTGTGCCTCGCCAAAACCAAGAGTGGATATGAAATCAATAACTTACATAGACGCTCCGTAACATGTTACATGGATGAAGATCGCCTTGTACGGAGTTTGGCGAAGAACAACCCTGCCCTATCGCGTTTTCTTGACATTATCGCCCCCTCAGATACGATGAAAAGAGAGCCCGATCCCCTTATGGAGGCTTAAGACGTGAATATCGAAATCCACGATGCGGCCCTTGAGGCCAGAATCCAAAAACAGCTTCAGGCGACCGGCTCCGCCAGCGTCGAGGAAGTCTTGCTCCGCTTGCTGGAGACCCAGGAAGAACAGGATCGTTGGCTTTTGGAGAACCGGGAAACAATCAGCGCAAAGATCAGGCGCGGCATCGAACAACTCGACCGCGGCGAAGGAATCCCGGAAGATCAATTGGATGCTCACCTGGCAAATCTGAAAAGTCGAACCTAAATGAGCGTGCGCTTTGTTCTTGCGCCACAGGCTGCGCTCGATCTCGTCGAGATCTGGCGTTACATCAAAGAACAGACCAGCCTCACAATTGCGGACCGCGTTGAATCCGCCATCCGCGAAAAAATAGCTTTTCTTGCTGGAACCCCTGGTGCCGGTCACAGTCGCAAGGATTTGACCGACGAAGATGTGAGATTCTTTCCTGTCTACTCCTACTTGATCGTCTATCGGCCGCGGACGGAACCACTGCAAGTCGCTGCCATTCTTCACGGACGCCGTGATGTGGAACGGATCCTCAAAGGCCGCATATGAGCTGGTGGACTGCACCCTTGAAATGAGACAGCCAGGATGGGCACACTTTGCAGGGAAAGGGCTACAAAGTGAAGCGAAAGCGATACTCACGGAAGTTCCAGCGGATGGCTGTTGAACGTCTAAGAACCTGTG
>Ga0210399_10001932_pt1 | contig 16126 bp, 14 predicted proteins | sample IncBWC14MmetaG_FD_150865 | JGI IMG/M metagenome (GOLD analysis project Ga0210399, IMG submission 150865) | Forest soil microbial communities from Barre Woods Harvard Forest LTER site, Petersham, Massachusetts, United States - Inc-BW-C-14-M | ecosystem: Environmental > Terrestrial > Soil >...
CTGGCGGAGGGATTTGAACCCCCGACCCTCTGATTACAAATCAGATGCTCTACCAGCTGAGCTACGCCAGCACTGCTCAAACCGCACAAGAATAGCAGATTAGGCACACGACTTGCAAGTGGGGGGATTGGGGATTCGCTTGCAGGGGGCTGTAGGATGCTGTGGAAAACAGGGGACTTAGCCCGGCCCTGCCTATCAGGATCAACCCTTGTATTTTCAATGGTATAGATGGTTGAAGGCTAGAGTGAAGCAGATCACAATCCACAACTCAGCCTAGCTAAGTCATCAAGAGGTAATTTCTGCCCTCATTTTCTCGAAGAGAAACGCTAGGTGATGCGAGAATACCGCAGCTGCTCAATCCCATGTTGGGCAGACGAGACAGATGCTGAATCGCAAAAAACTCGTACTCGGACTACTGGCTCTAGCCATCGTGCTCCTATCCGTCTGGCTTTATTTCCACGCGCACGGACGCGATTCGCAAAAAGCGCGCGAAGATCTGCTTTCGCACTTGCCGGCGGATTCTACTTCGGTGGTCTATCTGGATTTCCAGGAGTTGCGCGGCTCGGCGTTTCTTTCGCAGATTCTTGCGTGGGTGCCACGGCCGCAGATGGAGGAAGAGTACGGAAAATTCGTGCAGGCCACCGGTTTTGATTACGAGCGAGACCTCGATCGCGTGGCGATTTCTTTCAGCGGATCAGCGCAAAGCCCAAAAACGATGGGGGTGGCCGAAGGACGATTCGACCGGAAGAAAATCGAATCGTACAGCGCGCATTTCGGAACGCTGAAGACGGCCAACGGAAAAACGATTTACGCCGTCGGCCTGACCAACCCTGCGCGCACGGCATATTTCACGTTTCTCCGGGATAATCAGGTGGCGATCTGCAGTGACGCCTCGTGTTTTTTTCAGGCTTCCGGGAAATCGATGAATTCAGAGGAATGGCGCGAACATTTTCTACGCATGGCTGGAACGCCGCTGTTCGGAGTGATGCGCCAAGATTCACAGTTGCTCACAGCGCTGTCGCAACGAACGCCCGGCGGATATCGTTCTCCGCAGCTCGCGACCCTGCTGGGCCAGTTGCAGTGGGTATCTGTGGGAGCAAAGCCGGAAGGCGACGAATTGCGCGTAGTGACGGACGGAGAAACTTCGAACGAAATGGTAGTCCGGCAGCTCAACGACATGTTCAGCGGCCTGCTGATCCTGGCGCAAGCCGGACTGGACGATCCCAAATCACGCAAACAGCTCGATCCAAAATTGCGCGAGGCCTATGCGAGCTTGCTAAAGTCGGCGGAAGTGCAAAAGCTGGATCGGGGGACATCCAAATCGGTGCGGCTGATTTTCGAGATAACGCCTCAGTTGCTCGAATCGGCAAAGAGCGCCTCCGCCGCCGACCCGCCGGAGAAAACCACAAGCGCTGAACCAGCGCGAAAGCGACGCTGAGGCGAGCTGGTTTCCTTCTCAATCAAATTAAATGGTGTGGGGTGTGGAGAAAGAACTAACTCAGTCGGCCGAAGGATTGCTGCGCATATAGCGCCACGGATTCACCGGCGCATTGTTCACGCGGACTTCGTAGTGCACGTGGGGGCCGGTGGAGCGGCCGCTGATGCCCGTGTAGCCGATGACTTCGCCGCGCTTGATGCGGGTGCCGGCGACGACGGCGTATGCCGAAAGATGCGCATACCAGGTGGTGATGCCAAAACCGTGATCCAGGATCACGACGCGACCGTAACCGGAGTGCTGCCCAACATCGAGCACCACGCCGTCTGCGGTGGCGTGCACGGGAGCGCCATAGTCAGCGCCAACGTCAACGCCGGTGTGGAACGCACCTTCACCCGAGAATGGATCGAGGCGCTCGCCAAAGCCATCCGTGATATGGCCCAAAACCGGCCAAGCCGATGGAGTGTAGTTGGAATCGGCGAAGGCCATCGAAGGCATCATGCGCAACCCGCCGGAAGAGACGGCAATGGCGGTGGCATTGCGCTTCAAGAACGTGAACTGCTCGACGGAACGGTCAAAAACGTCTTCAGGCGTTGAGGGGGAGTCGGTCTGCTCGAAGGCGGCGGGGTGATATTTCATCACGCCGAATGTCATGGCCACGTCGGTGGCGAGGGACTGCACGGCATCGAGGCGCTGGTTGGTATCCTTCACGGTGCTCTGCAACTCGCGAACCTGCTTCTTCCAAACGTCGCGTTCCTGGCGGACCGCGTTGTAGTTGCCGACTTTCCAGAGCATGCGGCTGTAAGAGCCGACAGCGGCGAGAACCGTGATGCTTCCAATGATGGCGAGAGCCGCAAGACCATGCAGCACGTACGCGGGCACGATGAGTTTCCTCATCTTGCCGGGGGTGGATGCAATATAAAATGTATAGTTCTTGCTGCTGATCACGCTGGGGCCCCTCAGGCCTTTTGCCTGTTAGTCTCTAAAAATGCGGCCCTTATTCCCTGTTGCCGCAAACAACCACTGGCGCATCGAGCGATCTGAACCTTGAGCCTTGGGTTCGCAACTCCCTGCATATTAGTTTTTGTAGACTTCTGGGTCAACCCTGTATTTATCTTTTTTTGGTACAGTCGCTGGGAAACTGTCCACTGTCCAAAAGGACAGGGTGCGCTAGGATGACGGTTAAGTATGACCCAATTTCAAGGGGAAAACGAACTGGTGAAGGAGATCGCGGGGCGTTTCGCGCGCGTCCGCTCCCGCGAACTTCGGCTGGGAATCGGCGACGATGCAGCTCTGTGGAAGCCAAAACCCGGATTTGCAAGCATCCTGACGAGTGACTGGTTCCTGGAAGGCTCTCATTTCCTGCTCGAAAAGCACCCCCCGGACAGCGTGGGGTGGAAATGCCTGACCCGCGCGGCCAGCGATATCGCCGCCATGGGTGGCACGCCACGATGCTTTCTGCTGAATCTGGCGGTTCCCGCAGACACGACCGGAAAATGGCTGAAGGGTTTTCTTGGCGGATTGCGACGGGCGGCCAGTTCGCTTGATTGCGTTCTGGCCGGAGGTGACACCACTCGAAACAAACGAATTTTGATCAGCGTCACGGTGATTGGAGAAATTCCCGAGGGGCAGGAGGTGCTGCGTTCGGGAGCCCGTCCGGGTGATCTGCTCTATGTGAGCGGAACACTGGGAGAGGCGGAACACGGATTGCGGCTCTTGCGAAAGAGCCGTGGCAGAGCGAACCCCCAAAATCTGGCCATGCGGAAACATCTCTATCCGGAGCCCAGGGTGGAGTTGGGGCGGTGGCTGGCTGAAAATAAATTAGCCACTTCGATGATGGATGTATCGGATGGATTGTCGAGCGATCTGCCGCGCCTGTGTCATGCGAGTGGCGTTGGAGCGCTGCTTGATCCGGGCAAACTTCCCTTGCTGCGCGGGATTGTACTGGACTCCGCCCGGCAATTGGCGCTGCACGGCGGCGACGACTACGAACTTCTTTTCACTGTTTCTCCCAACAAAGCGCTTCCGGCCAACTATCGCAAGTTGAAGCTGACGCAGATTGGGGAGATTACGAGAGGGCGCGGTGTGCTGATCATTGGGAAAGACAGAAAGCCGGAACCGCTCCACGCGGCCGGGTGGGATCCCTTTCGCAAAAAATTTAAGCGAGGCTGAAACTCAACGCGATGGGGGTGGTGCGGCAGAGGGCGGTTTCACGAGAGGCGGCGCGGCAGCCGGCTTCTCACGCGGTGCCGGGACTTCTTCTTCGGGGGCGGTGTCCGGCACGTCGGTGCGGACGTGATGCTCGTCGGCTTGCTCTTCCAGCGTGACCACATTGGGAAAATTAAGCGCCGGTGTTCCAGCCATGGCCTTTTCCATGAACTCCATCCACACGGGCAGCGCGGCGAGAGCGCCGGATTCCCGCTTGCCCAGGGAAATTTGTTTGTCGTCGTAGCCGACCCAGACGCCTGCTGTAAGCTGCGGCGTAAATCCCATGAACCACGCATCTGTGAAATCCTGTGTAGTCCCCGTTTTTCCGGCCGCGGGACGTCCGAGCGATTTGGCTTTCATGGCGGTGCCGAACTGCACGACTTCCTCGAGCATCGCGGTCATGGTGTGTGCCACGTCAGGCGAGACCACGTCGTGCACTTCCGGATGCGCTTCCTCAAGCAGCGCGCCGTCGTAGCTGGTGACACGGCGAATCATGTGCGGATCAATGCGTATGCCTTCGTTCGGAAAAACGGTAAACGCGGAAACGTGCTCGATCAAGCGCATGTCTGCGGCGCCGAGGGCCAGCGGGAGATACGGCGGCAGCGGGGTGGTGACACCGAAACGCTTGGCCATTTCCACCACGTTTGAGATACCCACTTTTTCTGCCAGCTTCACTGCCGGGACGTTGCGCGAGCCGGCAAGCGCGCGGCGCAGCGTGATGACACCTTCAAATTTTTCGTCGTAGTTGTGGGGCGAGTAGGCTTGCCCGCCGCTGATGGTGGTGAAAGGCGCGTCAACGATTGTGTCGAACGGGGAAAAGCCTTTTTCGATGGCTGCGGTGTAAACGTAGGGCTTGAACGAACTGCCGACCTGGCGGACGGCTTGCGTCACACGATTGAATTTGGAGTCTTCAAAGCTATAGCCGCCAACCATGGCTTTGATTTCACCGGTCCCGTTGTCAATGGCGATCATCGCGGCCTGGGGCGCGGGTTGTTGTTCGAGTTGCACGCGCGCGGTGGTTTCGCGGAGATCCTGAATGGAAAATTGCGCTAGGTCGCCGACGGCGAGAATTTCGTTGGGGCGCTTATGGCCGGTCCAGGCCATGTCAAGTGAAGAAAGGATCGCGCGATAGGTGCCGATCTTGATGGTGGCGCTCTTGTCGTCAACCGCCATCACCAGACCGGTGACGTAACTTCCTTTTTCAATGGCGTGACGCCAGTCGTCGTCTTCGTAGGTGTCGAGCTTCCCGAGATTGTCTTTGAGGACGTTGGGTAATTTATCACGCCAGCCGTGGCGGCGGTCGTAGAGGTGCAAGCCATCGCGGATTGCCTGGTTGGCGGCTTTCTGCATGTGGATGTTCAGCGTGGTGTAGACGCGCAGGCCGCGCTCGTGCACTGCTTCGGTGCCGTAAGTGGATTCCAGATATTTGCGAATATCCTCGAAGAAATAGGGCGCCAGGTCGTTGCGCGGGTATTGCACATGCAGGCCGAGACGGGTTTTCTTCGCGGCTTCTTCTTCGGCCGGAGTGATTTTCCCTTCCTCCATCATCTGGTGGATCACCAGATTGCGGCGGGCCAAGGCTCGCGCCGGGTCGGTAAGCGGCGAATAGATCGGGCCGCGAATCATTCCTGCGAGGAGCGCGGCCTGCTGGAGATTCAGGTCGGTGACCGATTTACCGAAATAAAATTGCGCGGCGGCGGCAAAACCATAGTTGCCGTGCGCGAGGTACACCTGGTTTGCGTACATGGTGAAGATTTGCGGCTTGGTGTAGCGGCGTTCGATTTGCAGAGAGAGGAGCATTTCCTGCGCTTTGCGGCGGAAGCTGCGGTCGCTGCGGTCGAGGAACAAGTTGCCGGCCAACTGCATGGTGATGGTGCTGGCGCCCTCGGCTTTGCGGTGCTTCAGAATGTTGCGATAGGCGGCGCCGGCCACGCGCGGGAAGTCCACGCCCCAGTGATCCTCGAAGTGCTGATCTTCAATGGCGGTGACCGCGTTGTAGAGAACTTTGGGGACTTGCTCCCAGGTCATCAGGATGCGGCGCTGCAGGGCGAAGCTGCCGACGAGCTGGCCGTCGTCGGCGTAGATCTCGGTGACCACGTTGGGGCGGTAAGTTTCGAGCGCGTGAATTTCAGGCAGGTCGCTCTCGTAAACGAACAGTAGTCCGCAGGCAGCGCCCAGCGCAACGGAGCAAAGCAGCAGGAATGCGACCGCTACGCGGTCAATCAGTTTCCAGCCGCGAAGGCGCAGGGTGATCGGGGGAAGCGAAAACATGGACAGGCAATTCTAGCGCAGAATAATTCCGGCACGTCGGTGCGAAAATTTATACTTTTGCGCTTTAGCAACATCCCCTGAAATGCGTCCTATCCCAGGACGCGTAATCTATTCGATACTTATGCTGCTTTACATCCAGACTTGGGGGGATTCGGGCCAATGTTTGTGCTTCTTTTTGCTGTGTCCGTGGTTGTAGCCTTCGGTTTGGCTTTCGGTGTTTCCTTGATTTTCCGGCGAATGACGGTAAATGTTCTTTCTCGCTATCTGGCCGAAAACGTAAGTCAAGCAAGCGCAAAATATCTTCAAATCGCGATTCTGCTGGCGGGGGTTTCCAGCGGCGCACGACTTCAATTGCTGAAAGACTACCTGAACACACCTGCTTACAATACGGAGGCCCTGCACGCACAAATGACGCCGGGACTGTGGAGCCTGGCGTTGTATAACACCGCGACCGATTCGTTGCTGGGAATTCTCTGGTTGATGATGGTTTTCGCGTTTCTTGCAATCGTGGCTGTGGCCTTCATCCGCAGGTCAAAGATCAGGTGGCTGCTGCCGGAGGGGCAGGAGATCCGCGGTGTCTGGTCAAAGTAAGGCAGCAGATTTGCAGTTCGTTTGAATCTCAGTCCGCGTGCGCGTAGTAGCGTTCGCCGGCGCAGGCGCGGCAGAGGGTGCGGCCGCTGACGGTTACTTCGCGCTTGAAATTGATTCCTTCGCCGCACTGGACGCAGACGACGCGGGGCCCTTTGAAGCCGGGAAGATCTTCGGGGTGAATTTCGACTTTCACCCATTCTGTTGAAAACAACACATCGTCGGAAAGTTGCGCGTAGGCTTTCTGTTGGGCTTCTTCACGCGGCAGGTCAGGAAAGAGATCTTTGGCGGCTTGCTTCGAGGACTCTTTCGCGGCGACGCGGATGGCGCGGCCGGTTTGCAAATCACAAAATGTGGCGGCTACTTTGCCCCAGTCGCGGAATTTCAGCGCGCGTTTGCCGAGGCGACAATTGGCGACGAGCGCCACGGCATCGGTGACGCAGCGATCGATTTCCACGTAGGTGACGATGCGCTTGCGCTCGGCAATCGGATCAAGTCCCAGCTCGCGAATGCCCAGCATCGCCAGACGCACGCCCAGCACTTGCCCGGCGCAGATGTGTCCGTGGGCGACGGCGGCAAGTTCCAGATATTCGTGCAATGCCTTCATCAAGTCCATTGTAGCTCAGGCCTTGAGGCCTGAGGGTTTTCGTTGCGAGGGCTTGGTTGCAAGGGCTATGAAAACCCTCACCCCTGAAGGGGTGAGCTACAGGGTTGGAGATTCGGCGGCGTTCCAGGGATGCGGTTTGCGAGCTTCCATGTAGACGAAGACGGTCATTAGGACGGCGAGCAGAAGCAGCGCGCCGTCACGCAGGACGGTCATGCCGTCGAGCGGCTCGGGTTTGGCGAAGCAGCCACAGTTGATTTGCAGACCCATGGCGTAGGCGCGCACGACGCTGGCGAAGAAGCCACCGATGATCAGCGTGATCAACGTGGCCCAGATGCGCAGTTGCCAGCCGATGAGCAGCAAGAGGCCCAGTGCGATTTCAGCAAAGGGCAAAGTGTGAGCCACAAAGCGAGAGGCTTCCCGGGAAAGAATCTGGTATGAAGAAACCTGCATTTCGAAAAAGCCCAATGCTACGCCGAGGGGCGGGCGAGGGCTCCGCCCCATGGTGATTTTGGCGTATCCGGCGTAAATGAAAATTGCGGCGAGGACCAAGCGGCCAATCCAGATGATGATGCGGCGGTAATTGAATGGCGCGGATTGCATCATGGCGGCTTTGTTACGCTCCTGCAGTTCGCGGCTAAATCCTACTTTTGCGCCACCAACTGGTCGAGGAAGTCCTTCAGGACATCGTAGTTGAGCGTTCCTGCGTAGGGGTAGTTCTGGCCCCTGGAATGGAAAACGGAGGTGGGCGTTTGCGTAATCGGGACCGTCTGGCCGAGCTGCTTGTCCTTTTCAATCAACGGCTCAAGCGTCTTGGCATCCACGAGCGCCTGCACTTTCTTCATTTCCGCAGGGGAGAGCACACTGGCGACGGTTCCCTTCACGTCGCCATTCGTTTCCCACTTTTCCTGGTTCTGGAACAGTGCTTGTTCCACTGGTTCGCACTTTCCGATGTGCGCGGCCGCGCGGGAATAGCTGGCGGCAACTCGAGAATAGGCGTGCATCGGCAGCGGAAAGTCGCGGTGCACCAAATACACTTTCCCTGTGTTCACGTAATTCTCCATGACCTTCTGGGTGGTGTTCAGAAAAAGCTGCTTGCAGGCGGGGCACTGAAAATCGCTGTAGATTTCGACGACCACGGGAGCGGACTTGGACCCGAAGGCCTTGGTCGGGTCGATGTCGGCAACCCCGCTCACAGTGATGGTAGCCGTGGAAACGGCGGGCGCCTCAGGCGTTTTGGGGGCTGCGGTTTTCTTGGCCGTCGAGGAGGCTGTCTGTGACTTCTGGTCCGGAGGCACTGCAAGCAGCAGGGTGCCGCATGCGATCAGAGTCAAAAGACTGGCAGAGACGACGGGGAGACGGCGATTCACAGATTCCTCCATAGAAAAGCAGCAGGCAGCCAAATCCAGCCCAGAGTATCACAGGTTGAAAAGCTCAAACCCGTCCACGCACCCACTGCTGAATGAGTCATCATCCTTGCGTTGGTTGCCATCGCAGGGCCTCGCGTTGTCCAAGTAAGTAATTCGAGGCCCTTTGGTGCCTTTCCGGGAGGCCACTGCTGGCAACAGTCGGCAGCCCTAGATCCTCGACTGGCGCTGAATGAGGGCCTGCTGGAGGGGCGCTAACGCACTAGAGGTGATAGCTTTACAGTCATTATCAAACAACTTGACAACACTACACTCAACCTGTATACTCGCTCCTGTTTGACGTTTCCCGTGACTGGCTTGGATGCCGGGCGATAGACGATTTCTCGTCCGGTCGGGATTCGAGTCTCGAGCATCTATAAGGATGGCCGGGCGATCCCCGGGCGAAGCAAACACAAGAGTTTCAGGAAGGTTTGGGAAGGAGAAGGAAGCGATGAGCAAGATTATTGGAATTGACCTGGGGACAACCAACTCGGTGGTAGCCGTGATGCAAGGGGGCGAACCGGTGGTGATTCCCAATCAGGAAGGCACGCGCACCACACCTTCCGTAGTGGCCATCACCAAGTCCGGCGAACGGCTGGTCGGGCAGGTGGCCAAGCGTCAGGCGGTGACGAACCCGGAGAACACGGTCTACTCGATCAAGCGTTTCATGGGCCGCCGCTATGACGAAGTGGGCGAAGAGATGAAGCGCGTGCCCTATAAGGTAGTAAAGGGCGATCATGACGACGCGCGCGTGGAAGTTGCCGGCAAGGTGTACAGCCCGCCCGAGATTTCCGCGATGATTCTGACGAAATTGAAGACCGCGGCGGAAGATTTCCTTGGTGAAAAAGTGACCAAGGCGGTCATCACCGTTCCGGCGTACTTCAACGACTCGCAACGGCAAGCCACCAAGCAGGCAGGCGAGATCGCGGGCCTGGAAGTGGTCCGCATCATCAATGAACCGACGGCGGCGGCGCTGGCTTACGGTCTCGAAAAGAAGAGCGACGAAACTATCGCCGTGTACGACCTCGGCGGCGGCACGTTCGATATTTCGGTGCTGGAAGTCGGCAGCGGCGTGGTGGAAGTGAAGTCCACCAACGGCGATACCCACCTAGGCGGCGACGACGTCGACCAGAAGATCGTCGATTGGCTGATTGACGAATTCAAGAAAGAACACGGCATCGACCTGGGCAAGGACAAGATGGCGTTGCAGCGGCTGAAGGAAGCGGCGGAAAAGGCCAAGATCGAGCTTTCGCAGATGATGGAGACGGAGATCAATCTCCCCTTTATCACCGCGGGCGCGAGCGGCCCGATTCACATGCAGCAGAAACTGACGCGTATGCGCCTGGAGCAGCTGATGAGCGATCTGCTGGAGCGCTCGATGAAACCGGTGAAGCTTGCTCTGGAAGACGCGAAGATGTCCCCGAACGACATCCAGGAAGTGGTGCTGGTCGGCGGCTCCACGCGTATCCCGAAGGTGCAGCAACTGGTCAGCACGTTCTTTGGCGGCAAAGAGCTGCACAAGGGCGTGAACCCGGATGAAGTCGTTGCCGTTGGGGCGGCCATTCAGGGCGCGGTGCTTGGCGGAGAAGTAAAGGACATCCTGCTGCTCGACGTGACGCCGCTTTCGCTGGGCGTTGAAACACTGGGCGGCGTGATGACCGTGCAGATTCCGCGCAACACCACGATTCCGACGCGCAAGGTGGAAACCTATTCGACAGCATCGGACAACCAGCCGGGGGTGGAAATCCACGTCATGCAGGGCGAGCGGAAGTTCGCGAAGGATAACCGGTCGCTCGGCACGTTCAAGCTGGACGGAATTCCACCGGCTCCACGCGGGACGCCGCAGATCGAGGTCACGTTTGACATCGACGCGAACGGCATCCTGAACGTGAGCGCGAAGGACAAGGCCACCAACAAGGAACAGAAGATTACCATCACGGCTTCCACCGGCTTGACCAAGGAAGAAGCTGAGAAGATGCGGGTCGAGGCCGAATCGCACGCGGAAGACGACCGCAAGCGGATGGAAGAGGTGGAAGCGCGCAACCGCCTGGACGGCATCGTGTACCAGGCCGAAAAGACGATTCGCGACAACCGAGACAAGCTGAATGACGCCGACGTGAAACAGGCCGAGGAGGCCATCGAAGAGGCCAAGAAGGCTGTCAACGAAGGCGGTGTGGCGCGCCTGCGTTCCGCAGCCGAGAACGTGGAAAAGACGCTGCACAAGATGGCGGAAGAGCTGTACAAGAAGGCGCAAGCAGCAGGCCCAGAGCAGGCAGGAGCCGCGGGCGCTGGTGCGGGCGCTGGGTCCGCTTCGAGCGGGGGTGGCGCGCAGGGCGGTCAAAAGCCCGGCGATGTGATCGACGCCGAGTATGTGGATGTGGACGACAGCAAGAAGCCGAACTAAAGAGGTAATCAGCGATCAGTAATCAGGAAGCGATTCGTGGATGAGGTCGCTTCCCGGCGAAATGACAATGGTAAATTTGGGTCCAGCACGCGGCAATTCTATGCGACGGGTGTTGGGCCCATTTGTATGATGGAAGGGGCGGTCTGATCGAAAGATCTGCCGCTACAATATTCAGCATGGCGACGAGCGCTAAACAAGATTATTACGAACTGTTGGGAGTCGAGCGCAAGGCGACAGCGAAGGATATTCGCGCGGCCTTTCGAAAACTTGCGCGCAAATATCATCCCGACTTGAATCCCGGGGACAAGTCCGCTGAAGAGAAATTCAAGCAGTTGCAGGAAGCCTACGACGTTCTTTCCGACACGAAGAAGCGCCAGATGTATGACCAGTACGGCTTCTATAGTGACAATGCGCCGCCTCCCGGTTACGCCGGCGGAGCCGACGCGGGCGACTCCAACGTCAATTTTGATTTTGGTGGCTTCGATTTCGGCGGCGGGAGTGGCGCTCCGGGCGCCAGCGGTTCGAGTTTCCGCGACCTCTTCAGCCAGTTTTTTGGAGGCGCGCGCGGCGGGGCGATGGAACCGGAGCACGAACCCGGCGGCGACCTGGAATACCAGATCGAAATTGATTTCTGGGATGCCGTGCGGGGCGCCGTGAAGAAGTTGCAAATCACGCGGCTGGACACCTGCGAAGTGTGCCACGGCACGGGAGCCGTGGGCACGCCGCAGACTTGCCCGACCTGCAACGGCACGGGGCAGGTTCAACAGGCCGCGGGGAAGATGCGCTTCAATGTGCCGTGCAGCCGCTGCGGCGGCACCGGAAAACTGCGCACCGCTTGCAAGAATTGCGGCGGCGAGGGCCGCGTGCGTCGAACGGAAACGATTGATGTGCGCATTCCCGCTGGCGTGGCTAATGGCGGACGCGTACGGGTGCCTGGCAAGGGCAACGCGGGAACGATGGGCGCCCCTCCAGGTGACTTGTATCTGCGGGTGGTGGTGCGGCCGCATGAATTTTTCGAACGCCGAGGGGATGATCTGTACACGAAAGTGCCGGTCACGGTAGCGGAAGCGTCTTTGGGCGCTAAGGTGGAAGTGCCGACGATTGATGGCCGCTCGCTAGTGCGTATTCCTCCCGGAACGAACAGCGGCAAGACGCTGCGATTGAAGGAAAAGGGCGTGCCGAGCGCGCGAAACGGCGAGCGCGGCGACCAGTACGTGGAAATCCAGGTGGTAGTGCCGGAGCCGACCGACGAGCGCGTGCGCAACCTGATGAAGGAACTCGAAGAGATTGCGCCCGCCGATCCGCGCAAGGATTTGTTTGCCAAAGCGGGAGTGTAAGGAGGAATGTTTTTAGTAATTAGTTCTAAGTTTTAAGTAAAGCCCGGAAGCGGGCTTCGACTTTGAACTTCATACTTATAACTGATAACTGGAAACTAATCCGCCATGCCGCCAAAGACCAGAAAACGCGCCAAAGCCGGTTACATGATCAGCGCTGTGGCGGAAATTTATAAGCTGCATCCGCAGACGCTGCGGTTGTACGAACGCGTGGGGTTGCTGAAGCCTTCGCGGTCACTGGGTAACACAAGGTTGTATACGGACTCCGACCTTGAGCGGCTGGACGTGATTCTGACGCTGGCGCGGGACATGGGCGTGAACCTGGCGGGGATCGAAATTATTTTGAACATGCGCGAGAAGATGATCGAGATGGAGCGGCAGATGAGCGAATTTGCCCACGTGGTGCAGCAGGAGTTGTCGCGCATGGCCGCGCAGCCGGATGAACGGGCGTCGAAGAACGCGATTGTGAGGACGGGGCCGAGGGTGGTGAAGGCGTGACGGGGGAGAGTGGCCGGTGGACAGTGAAGAGGTGATTGATTCGCGCTTCATGGTTAGCGGATAACAGATATAGCAGATAACAGCGAACAGGAAGCGTCGGAAAGCCCCGAGCGAATCGGGGCTTTTGGTTTTTGTGCACAGATTTCCGCAGGAGAGACGCATTGTGAGCCGCGGCGATGGGACGTATGATGCTTTTATTGAGTGCGGGAGCGAAGCTCCCGCTTTTGAGGTTGCGGCCGCACTCAAGAATTTACATTGGGAGTTAGCGCTTTCGCCGTAAAAGCGGCAGCTCTGCTGCCCGCACTCAAAAGGAAGAACATGGCCAGGGAAGATTGCACGCTGTGCAAGGGGACGGGTTGGAAGATGGTGCCGCGGAAAGACGGCGCGGCCGGCCAGATGGCCGTGGCGTGCGAGTGCGGCATGGAAGAGCGCGCCGAAAAAGTGATGGAGCGGGCGCGCGTGCCGAAACGCTACGAGCATTGCGATTTCGAGAGCTACGCGACCGACCTTGCCGATGGCAAGACGTGGACCACGCAGCACGAGCAACAGTTGAAGCAAGCGAAGCTCCTGACACAAGGCTTTGTGCGCGATTACCCGGCCACGGAAAAGGGATTGCTGTTGATGGGGCCATCGGGTGCGGGCAAGACGCACTTGGCGGTCGCCGCGTTGAAAGAACTGATTCGCCGCGGGCACAACGGGATTTTCTGCGACTACCGCGAACTCCTCAAGGAGATCCAGGCCAGCTACAATCCGGCCAGCGAATCCACGGAAATGGGTGTGCTCGAACCGATTCGCACCGCGGAAATTCTGGTGCTGGATGATTTGGGCGCCAGCAAACCCTCCGCGTGGGTACTGGACATAATCGGCCTGGTGCTGAATGCGCGCTACAACGAAAAACGCATGACGATTTTGACCACGAACTATCTCGACGAAACCCCGACGCCCGAGCCAATGCCACGACTGCCGGGCGGACAACGCGTCGCCGTGGTGAAAGAGGACACGCTTGCGGATCGCATCGGCGCGCGAATGCGTTCCCGCCTCTATGAAATGTGCCGCGACCTAATGATCCACGCCCCCGATTTCCGCCGCGAAACCCGCCAGGCGGGCCGCGCTCGGGCGTAGTTAACCGCGCTCCGCCAGACTACTTCTTCGCGCCGATGCGCGTTTCCCAAGCAGCTTGTTCGGCTTTACCCCAATGGGCAACCAAGACGGAGTAACCGTCGGGATCCGGCATTTGGACTTCGCCGCTGGGCATGTAGGGCGGGTGTTTGATCGGTGGAACTTTGATACCGGCAGCCAGCAGTTGCTCGCGTAGGGCAACCAGGTCGGGAGTGTACATGTACAACATCGTGGTTACGCGGACCGGATCGAGCGGCTTTTCCGCGCGCAGAAACATCACCGCGCCGCCATCGCAATGCATCCGCGCCCATCCCAGGGGCCTGCAGCGATCCGTATCTACCGTGACAAATCCTAGCAGCTCATAGAATCGGATTGACCGCTCGATCTCCGCCACATGCAGCATCGGCGTCGAATATCCAACCTTTGCGCTCATAACCCTCACCTCCATCGAGTCGAGCTGTCTTGGTTCCGCTCGTCGGCGAGTTTTCGGTTTGCGGTTAATAGGAACGGAATCACGGTCCCAAATTTACCTTAATCATTCGTCATGTAAACTTGCGAATATGATTCCCGCTGGGTACATGGCTAAACGCATTTCCAAAAGGCCTGACTGGCTCAAGGCAACAAACGTCACCGACATTTACTCGATGAGCCACTGTATTTCCGAAGATTTCAGTGACTACATTAATTTTTGGAAACACAATGGTTTTTGGTTATTCGATTCGCCGGAAGCAATACGCACTGTCGCTCAGGAGAATTCAATCGACCTGCAGGGAACAGCCCTTTTCTATTATGAAGTCCACAACCTGGAATTCGACGGTGAAAACTGGCGCGCATTTGGACCCGACCTTCGATTCCGACGAATGTTTTGGTGCCTTCCATAAAGCAGCTTAAAGGATTCGATGTTGTCACATTTTGGTGCAAAACTTCGCCCGAATGCTCCCCACTTTCATGTAACGGGCTAGCGGAGGAGCTTTCAACAAATCCTCACTGTCTGTTTGCCTCCTTTGAAGAGGCCAAGATCAATCTCGATAAGGGAAATTTCAAAAATAGCGAGCCGGGCCCGTATCGAATATTCTCGGTATATTCGGTTGACTGGGCCTGACAGATTCCGCTGGAGAAATCTGGTCGAGCATTGCCCGCGACCCCTCATGGGTCATTTGGTGAGGAACTCCCCCCGGCATCACCGATCCCCTTTATTGACACGGGGTTTGCGCGGCGAGTATCCTTTTAAGGCTGTGGCGCTCCCCGCGACGTTTGCAGCATCTCAGTAGGTAGAGACCGAGTTACTTCGAGCAGGAGCACTTCCTCTCTGCCCCGTTGTAACCCCTCCTTGCAATTACCCCGGTTGGGATTCGGCAAGGATTGACTCGACAAAAACAGGGATACATATCCCGGAGGCGATTGAACATGTTTTCTGACCACGATAACCCCGTATCTTCCGCAGCAACCGCAGCAGCCCAGGAAAGCGAAACTCCCCAAAACGCGGAAACCACGCCGGCAGCTGAAGCTCCCGCTGCACCCGCGCCCGTGCAGGCCGTGAAGCCCGAAGAGGCCCACGCGCACGCCGAAGCGCAGGCGCAGACCGCCGCGGTTGACGCCGAAGCCGCCGCTGCCGCCGAAGAGGCCGCCAGCGCGGAGGAGATGAGCAAGCTCATCGACCAGTACGGCGAGCCGCAAGAAACCGCGTCGCAAAACGAAATTATTGAAGTGAAGGTGGTCGCGTACACCGAGCAGGGCGTGGTGGTGGACCTGGGCGGAAAGACCGAGGGCCTGATTCCCGCCTCGGAATTCACGGAAACCGAAGTTCCGCGCCCGGATCCCAACGCCACCATCGAAGTGCAGCGCACCGGCGAGACCAAAGACAACTTCGTCATCGTCTCGTATCAAAAGGTTCTGCGCCGCCGCACCTGGGAAAAGCTGGATGCACAATTCAAGGCCAAGGAAACGCTGACCGCGAAAGTGGTGGACCGCATCAAGGGCGGCCTAGTGGTAGATATCGGCGTTCGCGCGTTTCTCCCCGGCTCGCAGTACGACCTGCGCCCGACGCAGAACCTCGACGGCTTGCTCGGCCAGGAAGTGCAGGTGCGCATCACCAAGCTGAACCGCCGCCGTGGCAACGTGGTGGTCAGCCGTCGCGCATTGCTGGAAGAGGAGCTGCACGCCAAGCGCAGTGAACTGATGGAGAAGCTGAGCGAAGGGCAAGTGGTGCACGGCACGGTGAAGAACGTCACCGAGTACGGCGCCTTCGTGGATCTTGGC
>Ga0210399_10001933_pt1 | contig 16119 bp, 10 predicted proteins | sample IncBWC14MmetaG_FD_150865 | JGI IMG/M metagenome (GOLD analysis project Ga0210399, IMG submission 150865) | Forest soil microbial communities from Barre Woods Harvard Forest LTER site, Petersham, Massachusetts, United States - Inc-BW-C-14-M | ecosystem: Environmental > Terrestrial > Soil >...
GAGTCGGATTTTTCCGCTAGAATCCTTGACATGATCGTGTCGCTCCGACATTTCTTCGGCTGGTTGGTGAGCGCTATCCGTTCCCGGGAGGACCTCGTCCTCGAAAACCTGGCTCTCCGTCGGCAATTGCTGGCTCTGCACACGCGACAACCTCGCCGTCGATTGACGGCCCAGCACAAGCTGTTCTGGGTTGCGTTGAGAACGCTCTGGTGTGGGTGGACCAAGCCTCTCATCTTGGTCACTCCTCGAACCGTCGTGAACTGGCATCGAGCGGGATTTCGTTTGTATTGGAGGTGGGTCTCCAGAGTCAGCCAGATAGGAGGACGGAAGCGTGTCACCAAAGAGGTCCGGGCCTTGATCTTCCGTATGGTTTCCGAGAATCCGACCTGGGGAGCACCGCGCATTCACGGCGAGCTGGTCAAGCTGGGTTTCGATCTCTCGGAAAGGAGCGTCTCGCGGTGGATCCGGCGAGCTCCGAGAGATCCAGATTCCACGAAGCGATGGCTGACGTTCCTCAGAAACCATCGCGAGGCCATTGCGGCGATGGATTTCTTCACCGTCCCAACGCTCACGTTTAGTGTTCTGCTTCTTCGTCATCGGCCACGACCGGCGTAAGATCCTGCATTTCAATGTGACGCGAAATCCCGATGCACTTTGGGTTGTACAGCAATTGCGAGAAGCATGGGCCTACAAAGAGCCGCACAGATTCTTGCTATTCGACCGCGACGCGAAGTTTGGAGCCGAGGTGGTTTCGGCTGTAAGGGACATGGGAAGCGAGCCAACTCGCACGGCCTTTCGCAGTCCGTGGCAGAACGGTGTTGCGGAGCGCTGGGTGGGAAGTTGCCGACGCGACTTGCTGGACCACGTGATCATCCTGAATGAGCGGCATCTCAAACGGCTGATGTCTTCCTACGTGCTCTACTACCATGAGGACCGGACTCATCTTGGACTCGCGAAGGACACGCCCGCAGGTCGGCCTACAGCAATTCGCTCTGAGCGTGAAAACAAGATTCAATCCTTTCCGAGACTCGGCGGGCTACACCACCGTTATGCGGTGGCAGCGTAGATTCAAGAGCCATTTTCTGATGACCAAACGCTTTTGTTTGTAACCCGGCTGAGGACGGTTCATGTCTTTCGCGAGCATCTTTCGCCGGTCGACGAATCAGCCTGCAATCCCAGATTGAAGAGCGTGCGCCAAACAGGAAGATATCCTTTTAATGCGGGACACAACGATTTGGTGGATGAGATGGGATTCGAACCCACGACCTCCTCATTGCGAACGAGCAAAAATCTGAGATAAGGCACGGTGCGGCAATCACTTAGCCTTTCGAGGGGGCTTTCCAGTTGGACTACTTGGACTACCGGGCTAAGACGCCTCGGACAAAACCGCGAAGCAAAACGAGTCCGACGATCACTTCCGGTTAGCGACCACTCGTGAGTTGACGCGATATTCGTAAACACAAGCGCTTGTCGGTACTAACCAACGGGCGAGCTGGTAACTTCCAGCTTGCCCGCCCAGGATGTTCAATTACCAGCGGACTCGTCGATGAACGCGGCTTGTCCCTAAAGCGGTCGAGTGTAAAAAAATTCTTATTCGGCACGCAGCGCTTCCGACGGAGATATCCTGCTTGCCCGCAGAGCGGGAATGAATGCTGCGACCAGCGTTGAAAAGCTGAGCGTCACGATAGCCAGGAAAGTCGCCGCGGGATCATACGGACTCAATCCGTACAGTTGGCTGCCCAGGAATTTGCCCACTGCCAAAGCCAGCGGAAATCCAACAGCCAGACCGACAGCTACCAGGGCAAACGCTCTTCGGGCTACAAGGGCCGCCACCTGCGCGGGAGTAGCGCCGAGCGCCAAGCACACCCCAATCTCGACTGTGCGTTGTCCCACGTTGTAGGAAGTAACTCCATAGAGCCCGATGGAAGCAAGGACAAGCGAAAGCATTCCAAAGAAGGATGACAATTTTGCTATCAGGCGCTGTTGCCGGAACTGATTGGATACTTGCTCACCCAGCGTTCCAATCGACTCGATCGGAAGACGAGGATCTACCGAGATTATTGCCTGGCGAATTTCAGCAGCGGATACAGTGGCGCCAGGCCGTGCCACAACGATGATGTCGTGCAGGTGATGTGAGCCGGGATTGCTATCTGCCCCAGTCTTTGCCACCACATCGTGCTGCGCTTCGGCCAGAAAAAAGAATGGAACAATCGGCTTGTCGAAATCGAAGTCCAGGTAGCGTGCGTCTTGCACTACACCCACGATTTTGTAGTTCCGCGATGATCCCAGTTCCGGGCGTCCGAAGTATTGTCCAATGGGGTTTTCATTATTGAAATACTTCTTCGCGAACGCCTCATTGATCACCGCAACGTGCTGCGAAGTCGCAGTATCTTCCTCAGAGATGCCACGTCCTTCGATGATTTGAGTTCCGATAGCGCTGAAGTATCCTGGCGTCACTCGATCCCAATAAACCATGTTTTCAACTTTATCAGCGTCAGGCCCGGGAGCCGGTCGCCCGTCCAGCCACACGCTGCTAGCCCAATTATTTCCGCTCAACGGGGAGTACTGGCAGATCGCCGCGGCGGCCACGCCGGGAATGGTGGATAAGGAGGCTCGAATGCGATCGTATAGGATGGTGAATTGGTTTGGTTGGTAGTCGACCAGACCTGGATCAATCCTGACGATCGTGCGTTGCTCCTGGAGGAAGCCAAAGCGTTGATTTTCGAGGCGGTGCACAGCAGTAGTCAGTAATCCGGATGCTGCCAACAAAACCAAGGAAAGAGCTGCCTGGAACACCACCAGCATCTTGCGAGGAAGCGCACCTGCGCGAGCAGTGGAACGGCTCACTCCCCGAAGGGCTTCAATCGGATCCACCCGCGTGGTCATCCATGCGGGAGCGACGCCGAAGGCCACGGCCGCGACCAACGAAACAAAGAAAGCAAACAACAACACCGGCATGGAAGGGGACGCATGGATCGGTAAACCCGCCACACCCCGGGCCGATGGAAATGCAAAAAACAGAATAAGATACGTACCCGCAAATGCGACGAGCAGACCTGTCACGCCGCCCGCAAGTGAGAGCAGAATGCTCTCCGTAAGAGCCTGCCTCACAAGGCGCGACGTATGCGCGCCCAGTGCTACGCTCAAAGATGTCTCCCGTCGCCGCTGCATGCCGCGAACGAACATGAGATTGGCCACATTGGCGCAGACAATGAGCAACACAAACGCCGACACCATCATCAAGATCTGAAGCCAGTGTTCGTATTCCGCTCGCATGCTAGTGATGCCCGAGCCCCCGGGTCGCAGGAACAGGGTTTGCTCTGGTAACTTCGCGCGATCATTTGCGCTCATCTCGCTCTGGTGAGAAAGCAGCCACTGCTTCAGTTCCACCCGCATTTGAGCCTCTATTGCTGCGGACTCAGCGCCGGGTCTGATGCGTCCGATCAAATCCAACCAATACTGGTCAGCCTGATTAAGATCGCCAGCATCCGCTTGGGGCATCAATGTTCCTGAGTTGAGCGGCAGAAAGAAATCGGGTGGATCGCTGCGAAGCGTATCGCCAAAGAAGCTAGGTGGAGTGACTCCCACGATGATGAATGGCGTGTTATCTATGTGGAAGACGCTACCAACGATAGATGGATCCGATCCGTATTGCTGCCATAGTCGATAGCTCATCACCGCTACCGCCGGAGCGCCGGGTTGATCGTCGGTGGAAGTCAGCAGCCGTCCGGCATACGCGCTTATGCCGAACATGGTGAAGTAATTCCCCGAAACGAACTCACCAGGATAGCTTTGTGCTGACTCTGTGCCGCCGGAACGCTGCACACCAAATAGCGGATCGGAGGCCTGGAACGCCGCCAATTCCGCAAAACCCTGGGTGAGGTCCCGAAAGCGTTTGTAGAGATCGTAGGAGACAAGGGAATACTCATTCTCTTGGCTGTATCCGCCCCAGTAGCAGCAACGCGCCTCTTTGCCTAGGCGGTACAATTCGCCCGGATTAGCCACTGTCAGCGATTTCAGCAGAACATCGTAGAACAGAGTAAAAATAGAAGTTGTTGCACCAATGCCCAGCGCCAGCGTCAGGACCACAGTAATGGTGAATGACGGTGACTTCCGCAATCGACGCAGCGCATAACGCGTGTCGTAAAGCAGAGTCTCTACAAATGGCAATCCTGTTTGAGCCCGATATTCTTCCTTAATCGCCTCTACTGCGCCAAACTTCAGCAACGCTTGCCGGCGCGCCTCCGCGGGCGGCAGTCCCGCTTTCATATACTCTGCCGTCTGCAGGGCGATATGTTCCTCAATTTCCTCTTTCAGTCGCTCGTCGTTGCGCCGCCTTGTCACCAGGTTCCTAAATCTTTTGAGGAACCGCCTCAGGTCCTTCATGACAAATCCTCCGCCTTCAATTCAAAGAATCGCCCGATGATCCCTGCGGTTTGCTCCCAATCTCGGAGCTCAGCCTGCAACTGCTTGCGTCCGTCCCGTGTCAAACGATAGAAGCGCGCCCGGCGATTATTCTCTGAGGCGCCGTAATCGGAAACTATCGAACCTTCCTGCTCCAGTTTCAGCAGCACCGGATAGAGCGTGCCTTGATTCACGGCGAGCACGTCCCGGCTGATCTGCTCGATTCGTCGGGCGATACCGTAACCATGCAGCGGGCCGAGGGCGTCGAGAGTCTTAAGGATCATCAGCGCCAAAGTGCCTTGAGGAACGTCCGTTTTTCGTTTCATTGCCAACGCCCTTTTGGTTTCCAACAGGAAGCATACTACTCCACACTCATTGGGAACACAACAGGTCGGCCGCGCGTCTTCCGCGTGTGTTGCTCCTGGATGAGACGAAGAACGAGGTTACCTATCCGCTGACCGCCTTGTTTACTTCCTGTTTGCCGCCGCGCCAATGGTCGCAGTAAGACGTCGCTGTGTTATCTGGAGAAGTTATCGCGGTGCGGCGTTCAGCGTTAATGTTGTGCCCAGCCCAGCGTAAAGATAGTGATCGCCGAAAGCTTTCTTCAGCGCCGTGAAGGCGGGCTCGCCGGTGCAGTGGCCAGGGGCGACGTACTCGACTTTGAATCGATCATGGAGCGCGGTTACGATCTTCTCGATGTCTGGGTCGCTAGCCACCACGAGGTGAAAGCCGCCAGCGATGAGGTGGATGCGTGGATTGATCGCGCTGGCAGATTCGACGATTCTGTCGATACCGGGGTGCGAACAGCCAACGACAATGACCATGCCGTCGGGCGTGCTGAAGGCTACAGACAGCTCGTGCAGTTCGAGCGTGCCCGGCTTGTCGGAGACGAGTGTAATTAGATGGATGTTAGGCGCGATCTCTGTGTTCTTGTCGACGAGCTGAAAATTAGCGCCAGGCCAAGCCGAGCCAAACCGCATGACCTCTGGCGGTGTGCCGTTGTAGTAGCGCTGCTCCACTGGGAGAGACGAGTCTTTGCGATAGAAGCCGCTTGGCAAATCCGCGCCATAGACGCCGAAACCTTCCTTCGGCGCGTAGATCGTCACTTTGGGGTTCACCTTCAACAGGTAGGTCAGTCCACTCATGTGATCGCCGTGCCGGTGGGACATAACGACGAAGTCCAGCTTCGAGAGGTCGATGTCTTTCGCTTTGGCGTTCTGGGCGAGAATGTCCGGGTTGTTTCCTGTATCGAACAGAATGCGTTTGCCGCCATATTCGATAAGAGCGGCGTAGCCCCAGTCCTTCTGCATCGCCGAAGCCTGGCCGAAGGCGTCATAGAGGACGGTGATTTGGGCCTTGGGTGGATCGATTCTTGCGTCGGTGCTAGAGGTGTTCGCGGTGTATCCGAGAAAAAGCAGAAACGCCGCAGAACAGGAAGCAACTGTCATTTTCTTACCTCCTTCGTTTGCAAACGATTCCTCATTCGAAAACCCCAGAGTCTAGATGCGGATCGTGTAGCGCAAATTGTGCCACAGCTTTCGCATAATGACTTGCTCTCGGAGTCCACAGCGCAAAATGCATTCAACATTTACGTCAATCGAGGAGTTCTATCAAGCTGATCATTACACGGGAAACGCTTGGTGCGTAGCCTGGGGCAGTGCGGCATTTTTGAGGCCGAGGAGTTACGATTCTCGGCGTGTCCCGATATCGCGGGCGGATGACTGGCAGTCCGGAAGTAGCGCCTTAAAATTTGGTCCCGATACGCGCTTCTGGGCCACGTCGACCGCGCCTTAGCTATGGCCCGTCATCCTTACCGAGTGACCGAGCCCTTTGCGTATACTTTTCTCATTCGTCTTGATCGTCGCCTCGCGCCCGCATCACGTGCCTTGACAGGTAATCCGCGACAGCTCGACCCAGCGAATTCCCGCTGGCGCAACTGCTTCGGAGGTGAATGCCGCCAAAGACGCGCGCATCGGCGATTTCGGCTATCGCCTCGGAAAAACTCGTGTAGGAACGAGTACCTGGACGTATTTCGGAGGTGAGGCTGAAGGGGGTGTTCTCTCCAAACGCGGCAGCGAGGATGAACGCCGCGGCCCCACTGTATGTGGAATGCGCGGACGGATACTCGGGATGCGCGGGCGTGCCGGTCAGAGAGTCCAGCAATGGCTCCCAAGCCGCGTCGGGGTCTCCAGGCGCGGCACCCGCTCGGATCGCGGTGACTGGCCGCCAGAAAATGTAGCGGTACTTGCTGTCCCAGCAAGCGGTTATTGCGTCGGCGAGAGTCACATTGAGCACGGCGAATAGATGCGCGTTCTCGGTCAGACTTAGCCCCCGCTCCGCCGAGAGCTGCGCTGCCACACGGTCCCAGGCTAGTGGAGTGTTCAGTGCCCAAAACAATGCGACCTCCGTCTGTTCACTTGAGCGGCTTGTGCTGGAGAGGCTACCCATCTCTCTCACTTCATTGAGATCAGACAGATACACTGGGCTGTTAAGGGCAAGTGGCGGCGGCAAGCGGAACTGCGAGGGTCGCGTCAGTACCCAAGGCGTTATTGTTGCAAGTTGCGGTGTTGCACCCGATGCGTTCGCCGGTGGCGTGGGGCGCCAAAAACCTAGAGAATTCGGTGTGCCGGCTATGCTCTGCACGCCAAAGAATGGCGGCGGGGTGGGCGCAAACCCGTCAGTCAGCCTCCAAGCCCAGATGGCGTCCGCCACGCTTTGTCCCCACGCGACTCCCGCGGCGATGGATTCGGGTTTTTCGATTGAGGCGAGCGCCGCGAGCGACGCATCATGCTGACTGGTGAGGGTCCCACCCTGCTGCGCTCCATAGAGGTTCATTAGAATCGCATAGGCCGCCTGAATCGCGGCTGCGCGTTGCGACGCATTATGCGGTGCGTCCGGCCTCACATGCAGCGGACGGAAACGTGGCTCGATACCGTTGACGGCATCGAATACTGATGCGGATACCAACGCGACCACGCGGCCGGTAACGTTTGGAGCAGTGCCCGCTTTAAGGACCGTTGTGTTCATGACACCGATCCATTCCAGCACCGGGTCCGGTGCGGCCGCCGCGGCGGGCCGTGGACTCACCGCCATGCCGCTGAGCAGCAAGGCGCACATTGTCGCTATTCCAAAAAAATTTCTCATGGGATCCCTCCTCTGGGGTGACCGTGAATTTCGGGTAGCTCAGCGGCGATGTCAATGGACGGAGGCTGGACAGTTCCCGGATTATTGCCGGACAGATAAGTCGAACGAGGAGAACAATTTACTGCCTCCCCTGAGCTGCGAAACGGAATTGCGCTGCCACGCACTAAGTTCTATAGTCGTGCCTAATACCAGGTGTCACACGTGGCTGCCAACGCCCAACCCTCCGGTCGGTTCAGTTTCGATGAATTTGAGGTAGACCTACGTTCCGGCGAACTATGGGAGCGCGGCAATCGCCTCCGGCTCCAAGACCAGCCGTTTCAGGTGCTTCGTGTGCTCCTGGAGCGGCGCGGAGAAATTGTTACTCGGGACGAGCTGAAACAAACTCTGTGGCCCGCGGATACGTTTGTGGATTTTGACGACGGGCTTAACACGGCCGTCAGAAAGATCCGCGGCGTACTAGGGGATTCGGCCGAGAAACCCCGCTACATCGAAACCATCCCGCGGCGCGGCTACCGCTTCATGGGATGCTTGTCCAATCTTCGGCCGGCCGTGCTTTCCTCGCCGGCGGAGGAATCGAACGCTAGCCCGGTGCGCGAATTCTCACGGCCGGACCTTTCCGCGCCAGTGGTTTTGCCTGCTCCAGCGCAACTCCTGTCGATCCGCTGGCGGCTGCTGCTCACGGCCGCAGCCGCGCTGGCACTGTTCTCTACCGCTTTGGTGCTCTACCGGGGAAGCAGTGCCCGGCGAACAAGTCAGCCTCGCATCAAATCGCTCGCGGTTTTGCCACTTAAGAACCTCTCTGCCGACCCGACGCAAGAATACCTTGCAGATGGCATGACCGAGGCTCTCATCGGACGGCTCGCCGGAATTCATGATCTCCGCGTCATTTCTCGTACGTCGGTCATGCAATACAAAGACACCAAAGAGGCGCTGCCGGAGATTGCCAAAACACTCAGGGTGGACGCCATCGTCGAAGGCTCAGTGATTCGAGACGGCAACCGCATTCGCGTTCACGCCCAATTGATTCGCGCCGCCACCGACGAACATTTTTGGTCTGAGGCTTACGATCGCGAGCTGCGCGACGTGCTCACCCTGCAGAGCGACGTGGCGCAATCCATCGCGCAAAAAGTTGCGGTCACAATCACCGGAGAGGAACGCGCGCGCCTTACCGCGGCTCGTCCCATCGCCCCTGAAGTCTACGAAAACTACCTCAAGGGCCGCTCCATCCTCGACAAAACCTACAGTACATCGGGCCTCGAGGAGAGCATTGGTTACTTTGAGGAGGCGACCAAGAGAGACCCTACGTTCGCGCCGGCGTATGTCGCCCTTGCGGATGCCTATGACAAGCTCGGCACAATTTTTATCGGTACTCCCCCAAGTGAAGTTCGGCCGAAAGTTGTCAATGCAGCTCGCAAGGCGCTGGAACTGGATCCGGGGCTAACCGAAGCCCATGTCCTGCTGGCGGATGTCTACCAGGAACAATGGCGCTGGAGCGAGGCCGAAGTGGAGTACAAGCGGGGCCTCGATTTGAAGCCGAATGACGCTGCCGCGCACGTTGGATTTGCACATTGGCTGCTATGCCAGGGGCGAACGCAGGAGGCCTTGACGTGGACCGCTCGCGGTCGCGAACTCGATCCCATGGAGGTTTCTGGCACTAGCATGGGCGAGACTCTGTTTTTTGCCCGCCGATATGACGAATCCATACGCGAATTCCGCAGCGTGCTGGCAGTACGGGGAGACGATGCGGGCGCCCTGTGGTATCTCGGATTCTCACTCATCGCCAAGGGTCAACCGGAGGATGCCATTCCTGTACTCGAGAAGACGGTTTCCATCACCAACCGTAGTCCAGGTGTCATCGGTGTGCTTATCAGGGCCTACGCTCGTGCCGGGCGTCGCGAAGAGGCGCTCCCGCTCCTCGACGAACTGAAGCGGCGCCGGCAGAAAGGCTATGTCCCTGCTGGCGCCTTTGTGAACGCCTATTTGGGACTGGGCGAAAAGGAACAGACATTTGCCTGGCTGGAACGGGCTTACCAGGAGCAGTCCAACATCCTGCAGTTCCTGAAGTGTCACCCTTACTTTGATCCTCTGCGCGATGATCCTCGCTTCAAGGACCTGCTCCATCGCGTCGGCCTCGACTAAGCACGTAGCCCACATCTGAGGATCGCAGGAAGGTGATGAGCGCCTTTCGGGGAGGGAGTGTCGGCGATGCTCCAGGCTCTCCTGAGCGTCTTACAGGAAAAGAACCTCAAGGCTGCCAAACGGACTGCGACGCTGCTCGGCGACAACTTGCGCTTCTCGAATAGCTCAGCTTGATATTCGCGAATGTGTCGAGGGCCTAAGCGATCCGGGGAACAGTTGAAGTGTCGAGCAGAATCCTCGACTGTGCGGATGTACGAACGTGTGGTATGTTGAGCGTAATTACGGCGCTGGAGCTCTTCCAGCATTATTTTGCGAAGATGGGTCATAGGAACACCTCCTGTGATCCACACTTACATCCAAGCCATCAAGCAACCAACGCTCCACTGGGGGAACACCGCCATCCTGCTCTTGTGGAGCAATTCACCGTGCTGGAGGGGGCCTTAAGCATTTTTTGAGATTTGGTGGACGAGATGGGATTCGAACCCACGACCTCCTCATTGCGAACAGTGGGGAAAATAAGCTAAGGCAAGGCGCCACAATCACTTAGCTATTTTCACGGGGCCCTTAATCGGCAAGTCTGGCAAGCCGGTTTTCACTTTGTCTTTTCAGTGCAGTTCGACGGTAAGAAGCCGGATGGTGGACGACTACACAAGGTATCTGTCGACGATTCTCGCCCGTCTATCCATCCAGGCAGCGAATGGTTCAACGAAAGCGGAACTCCAGCGGACCGCAGAGATGGCGCTCCGGTGCTTGGGCTATTAGAGTGTCTCCTGAGTGAGCATCCCATGCTGTCGAACCTCTTAGATGGTTCGTTGAACTTTGGCGATCGTCCAAGAGGTGCTGGACGGGCTTGTGGGTCTGCGCCTATGCTCAGAACGCGAGCGTTCCATGGCTGGCGAGCTCGAAAACAAATGAAAGGCCTCGACAACCACCCTGACTCGGTTGGCTAGACGCTGGCGGTTCCGCCTGTTCCGGCTTAAAGTGGTATGTCCTGGCCTTAAGTTGGCGCTTATGAAAGCGGCCAACAATATAAGTACGCAGACTTCCCGCGGAAGCGGCCAGAAGCGCCGTCAAGCTTCTCACCAGCCCTGCCCAAGTGCGGGCTTTGTTTGAACCAAAAATGGAGTTGCGGAATGTAATGGCGCGGGAAAGGACAATTCATGGAGAGAGCAGTGCAGTCCGCCGCAGAACTTTCGTCGCTAGGCGCATCAACGAATGACAAGTCAGGGCTGTTTTCGACTGAGTCTGTTCTCAACCTGCAAAAATTGATTTTTGCTGGCTCTCCTCTGTCCGATGTTCTAGCGACCATTGCTCAGTTGGTTGAATCACAAGCCGAAGGCATGTCTTGCACGATTTGGCTCCCCGACGTAGACGGGAAAGAACTCTATTGTGCTGCTGCGCCCAGCCTTCCTGGATTCAGCGCTCACGTGGGGACCATGTCTGTTGGTCCGAAAGGAGGATCCTGCGGCACAGCAGTTTATCGGAGAGAGTCGGTGTACGTGAGCGACATCCTGATCGATCCCGCCTGGGACCTCTATCGTGACCGCCTCTTGCCTTATGGAATTCGTTCCGTTTGGTCCCGTCCATTGTTTACCTGCGAAGGGAAAGTCCTCGGCACTTTTTCGATCAATTATCGTGAACCACGCAACCCCTGTGCCAACGAGCTGCAGTTGATCGAGAATGCCAGCGACATCACCGGAATCGCAATTGAACGCCATATGAAGGAGCAGGCGTTGCAGCGTGAGCGTGATCGGCTGCGGCTGCTTCTGGAGATCACCAGCAGCCTCACCTCTAGACTGGACCTCCGGCAAGTGGTCGAGGCGCTTTCGACGAATCTATTCAAGGTAATGCAATGTGACGTGTCCGCGTTGCTGCTACCCGACTCCGAGGGCTGCGCGCTACGCGTCACAATTTTGCACAACCCCGACTCAAGAGGACCGTTTCGCGAGGGATCGCTAGTGCCGATGAAAGGCTCGATCTCAGGTGAGGTAATGCGGAAGGCTAAGGCCGTTCGGATCGACAGCTTCGAACAGGTCCGCGAGGATCCTGAAATTTATGGGCATCCTGACGGCCAGTTTCTTTATAAGCGTGTTGTCGAAGAAGGACTCAAGACGGGGTGCTATCTTCCGCTCACAGGCCGAGATCGTGTGGTTGGCGTTTTGATGCTCTGTAGGCGTTCGGACAATGCTTTTGAGAAAGACGATGTCATCTTGCTCGAGCAGGTAGCCAGTCAGGTGGCGATCGCGGTTGAGAACACACTGGAGTACGAAAAAGCGACAAAGGACCGAGATAAAGAAACAAAACAAAGACGCTATCTCGAAGAAGAAATTCGCGCCGACCTTGGGGAAATCGTCGGAGAGAGTCCGGCGCTGAAGACTGTTTTGAGCCTGGTCTCTGTCGTGGCCCCTACAGATTCCAGCGTGTTGATCCTGGGAGAGACGGGAACCGGAAAAGAACTCGTAGCGCGTGCGATACATAAGCTGGGCAGTCGCAGCGAGAAGGGATTCGTGAAACTGAATTGCGCGGCAATCCCTCTCGGACTCCTCGAAAGTGAATTGTTCGGGCACGAAAAAGGGGCATTTACAGGCGCCATCGCCCAAAAAACGGGGCGGTTCGAACTCGCGGATAAAGGCACGCTGTTTCTCGACGAGGTCGGCGATATACCTCTGGAACTTCAAGCGAAACTGCTGCGCGTCTTACAGGAGCAGGAATTCGAGAGGCTCGGCAGCAACCGTACGCATAAAGTTGACGTGCGGCTCATCGCCGCCACGCATCGGGATCTGCCCGCGATGGTGAAACAAGGGACCTTTCGCGAAGACCTTTATTATCGGCTGAAAGTATTTCCAATCCAGGTTCCGGCGCTGCGGCAACGCACAGAGGATATTCCCCGATTGGTACGGCACTTCACAGCACTCTACGCGCAACGCATGAACAAACGAATTGACGTAATCCCTGCGGATTCGATGAATGCGTTGACGCGATACCCATGGCCCGGAAACATTCGCGAATTGCAGAACTTTATTGAACGCGCCGTGATTCTTTCTCCACGGTCGATATTGCGCGCGCCAGTGTCCGAGTTGGAGCCCTTCCAGTCTCCCAAGGAAACCAATGTCCCTATGAATGGTCTCGCCGAGGTCGAACGGGATCATATCCTTCGTGCGATGGAAGCGAGCAACTGGGTGATCAGTGGCGCGGCCGCGCGCTTGGGGATGAAGCGAACGTCGTTGGCTTACAGGATGAAGAAGCTTGGGATTCGCCGGTCTGCTGAAGTGCCGCAGAAACGCAGCGTCGCCGGTACGGGTGGCGACGACTGAATCTGCAAGCCTCCATAGCAAACTACCTACCAGCGGTAGCAGTGAATCCGACGGAAACCCGTCGGCGACGGATATCCGTCAGCGATTTGTCAGGTACGGTCGGAGATTTCCCAAGCGCCTTCCTTACAAACCTCAATCGGCAGAATGTCTTGCACTCAATTTTCTTCCTTCGAGAGAATTCTGCCCCTTTGGTATCCCACCTGCGCTAGAGGAAGACAGTTAAGGGGGGAACTTTATGAGTGATGCCACTTCACGAACAGCTACAAAACGCGCAACGGCGTTGGGCGTTGGCGAATTTAGCGTGCCTCTTCCATCAGTCCATAAAGTCGAAGCGGATGGCGTGCAGTTGTTCTATCGCGCGGCCGGCGAAGCAAATGCACCGGTAGTTCTCTTACTGCACGGATTCCCCACCTCGTCCTTCATGTTTCGCGAGCTCATTCCGCGCCTAGCTACTGACTACCGCGTGATCGCACCAGACCTCCCAGGTTTCGGATTCACAGAAGTGCCGCCTGAACGAAAATATCCGTACTCCTTCGATCGATTGGCACTCACGATCGACGCCTTCACGCAGGCACTCAAGATCGATCGCTATGCAATCTACGTGTTTGATTATGGCGCGCCAACCGGCTTCCGGCTGGCGATGGCCCATCCAGAACGAGTCACAGCGATTGTTTCGCAGAATGGGAACGCTTACGAAGAAGGGCTTGGCGAAGCTTGGGGCCCGATCCGAAAGTACTGGGCATCACCCACGGCACAAAATCGGGACATACTCCGCCAAAGTGTTTTGACTGCGGGTGGAACGCGCTGGCAGTACACCCACGGCGTAGCAAATCCAGAGATTGTTCCGCCTGAGTCGTACACGTTGGATACGGCTCTGCTCGAACGACCTGGGAACAAAGAAATCCAGCTCGACTTATTTCTGGATTACGCCTCGAACGTAAAGCTCTATCCGAAATTCCAGGAATATTTTCGTAAGTCCAATCCACCTCTGCTCGCGATCTGGGGCAAGAATGATCCTTTCTTCGTTCCCGCAGGAGCGGAAGCCTTTCGGAAGGACTTACCAGGCGCGCAGATTCAGTTCCTAGACACCGGACATTTCGCAATCGAGACCCACGTCGTAGAAATTGCTTCCGCAATGAAGGACTTCCTCGAGAAGAATGGCATGAGGAGCTAGAGCAGATTAACCGGCGTTCTTCGGTGAATCTCTGTCTTCCGGGCTCGACGGGTATTTGGCCCGGATGGTGAAAAGGGTGCTTGTTGTCTGCTCACTTTACAAGCAAGAGGTAAATTGGAACGAGGAGGAAGGTATGGAACGTCGTGGCTTTCTGGGAGCGCTTACAGCCGCATCGCTAGGCGTTGTCCTCGAACGCTCTTTGACGGGACTTGCGCGAGCGCAAAACGCCGCCGCAAGTTTGCCTGACCGCGCTACCAAGAAAAGCGAATTTCCAGAGAACTCGACAATCGTTTTGGTACATGCGGCGTGGGCTGACGGCTATTGTTGGGGCAACATTGTTCTCCCTCTCGAGCGACGCGGCCTCAAAGTGATCTGCGCGCCGATCCCGCTCATGTCCTTAACCAACGACGCGGCCGCTTTGAGTTGGGCACTGGAACGGACCAGCGGCCCAGTGGTTCTGGTGGGGCATGCCTACTCCGGCGCCGTCATCGCCGCGGTGAAGGAAGAACGTGTCAAGTCGCTAGTCTACGTTGCGGCGCTGGCGCCGGACGAAGGCGAGACGGTCGCGAAGGTCTTCTATCGCGATACACCGAGTCCGGAAGCACCGAAGATGGTTCCGGATTCCCACGGCCTTGTATGGATGCCCGAGGACGCGTTTCGCCGGGCGCTCGCACAAAAGGCGTCCCCCGTTCAGGCAAAGATCGCGGCCTCCGTGCAACGGCCGATTTCGGTTCAGTGCATTCAAGAACCAGCGCCCACGCCCCTATGGAAATCAAAACCGTCATGGTACTTGGTCGCCGAAGAAGATCGTATGATCAACCCGAAGACGCAGCGCTTCATGGCTGATCGGATGGGTGCAACGGCGAGGCCACATCCTGTGGACCATACACCCATGTACTCGGCGCCAGCGGTGGTGGTCGACGTGATTTTGGAGGCGGCGCGAAAGACTCTTTCGCCTTAGCGCCTTCGCCTGCGAACCGAATTTCTGATCGAAGGCTCGTGCCGAGAATCTGTCGTCCTGGGCGGGGAATTTAGCTCCCTGCCTTGGAGAGATGAGTGGAAATCGCAACCAGGAGTCGGAGCGAGGAGGAAATGTTGGAACGCCGCAGCTTTCTTGGTGCTCTCGCCGGTGCATCTCTAGGTGTCCTTTCGGAAGGCATTTTTACTGATTTTGCGAGGGCACGAGACACCGCGCAAGCAGGCGTGAGTTCGACTTCCCAAATTTCGTTTGAGACTTCTCAGGCCGAGGTTTCGGGCAACACCATATTCCTGCGTCGCTATGGAAAGGGACCGGCCATTCTGCTGGTGCATGGCTTTCCCCGCACCAGCCTGATGTGGCGATTCCTCGCGCCGAAGCTCGCTGAGAGCCACACCGTGATCTGCGCGGATTTGCGGGCCTACGGACGCAGCGGGATACCCTCTTCAACGGACGACCACTTTCCCTATTCAAAGCGTGCAATGGCGAAGGAACTAGTGGAGGTAATGGATAAGCTCGGTTTTCGGACCTTCACGCTAGTCGGCCACGACCGGGGTGGACGCGTCTCCTACCGGTTGGCTTTGGATCATCTTGAGAAGGTGGAGCGTCTCGCCGTTTTCGATGTGATTCCGATTCTCGAAGCGTGGAGCCGGTCCGACGCGCGCTTCGCGCAAACCTACTGGCCGTGGATACTGCTTTCTCAGAAAGAGCCGCTGCCCGAGAGCTATCTACTCGGCGCCCCGAAGGCGGTCTTCGATAACCCCTTCGGACACGGTTCCTTCGGAACAGAGATTCTCGACGAATATGTCTCGACGTATCGCGATCCCGCTCGCGTTCATGGAATCTGCGAGGAATATCGCGCCGCGGCAACGATTGATGTCGAACACGATCGCGCCGACAAGGAAGCATCCAAGCGAATCGAGTGCCCAATGCTGCATCTCTGGGCCGAGGGTGGTCCGCTCGACACT
>Ga0210399_10001939_pt1 | contig 16087 bp, 16 predicted proteins | sample IncBWC14MmetaG_FD_150865 | JGI IMG/M metagenome (GOLD analysis project Ga0210399, IMG submission 150865) | Forest soil microbial communities from Barre Woods Harvard Forest LTER site, Petersham, Massachusetts, United States - Inc-BW-C-14-M | ecosystem: Environmental > Terrestrial > Soil >...
CCCGCGTGTAGTCGATGGAAGGCCTCCTCGATGTCGAACGGTGAACGGCAGCCGCTGTGATGTCGTTGCAGCCCGAGAACTCGCAGTTGCCGTAGGAGCGATCGTAATAGGCGATCCACAGGGTCTCCCCGTCAGGCGTAACTGCACTCCATGGCTGCCATTGCGCGCTTGGACCGAACTTGCTTGCCGGAGTGACGTTGAACGGAGCGCTCCAGGTTGCGCCATGATCGGTCGAGAAGACGTAGAAGACGTCGTTGTTGCATGGAGGAGTTGCGGTCGCGGCCGAACCCACGCAGCTGCCGCCGCCATTGCGGAAATCCGCCCATACAAAGTAAAGGTTGCCGGAGTTGTCCACCGACAATGAGCCTTCCACGAAGTCGTCCAGACGGTAGCCATTCGGGGGCAGACACTGGCGTCCGGGAGAGCAACCAGTAGCGGCGTTGGGACCGACCGGTTGCGTTCCGAAGTCATCACTGATCTTCACAGGAGCGGACCAGCTCGAAGCCATGTTGCAGTTTGCCGAACACGACACGATGAGATGCTGATTTATCCCGGGCAGCGGAGTATTCCCGTTGCCGAAGGCGACGTAGACCGTACCGTCTGGTCCGACAATCGGATGCGAGCCCTGGTCCTGATCGCAGGCGTTAGGATTGGTCTCGCCGCTGGCAGTCGTGCAGATCGCTGCGTTGGCGCCGCTGATCTCGATGCCTTTGGACCAGGTCGCGCCGCCGTCGGTGGATTGGCTGAAGTAGATGGGGCTGTTGCCTCCTACGCCAGCCGTGGTTACTGCGAACCGAGTCCAGGTAGCATAGACGTTGTTTGCATGTGGGCTGGCGGGATTGTTGTCGGCGACAATGAACTCCTTGTCGTTGCCGACGTTCGGACTATTGTCGTTGGTCACGACCCCGGGTGGGTTGTCCACATAAAGCTGAAATGGCCCGGGTCTGGGGGAGTGATAGAAGGCTCCGCCAATCGGAGCGTTCGATTTTTCGACCAGGACGGCGCTGTCGGGCAGAAAGATCTCGAACAACACCCCTCCCACGTAGGCATTGCCGTTGGCGTCGAAGGTGGCCGTAGGATCGCTGCAAGCATCGTAGGTGACGCCGTCAAGGTTGACAAACTGGTAGAACGGAGGCAGTTGGTCACCCCAGGTCCTGCCGCCATTGAAGGAGAAATCGTATCCGCATTTGTTGAATCCGACGCGGGAGTCATTCTGTCCTGCAATCAGATTCTGCGGGTTTGTCGGATTGATCGCTACTACTTCCTCGGCCTGCCGGCGCAGGGAACAATCCTGATTGACCCGGATGTTACGCGTCGTACCGTTGCTGAAGACGTTCGTGCACCCTGCCGTTTTGGCACCAAGGTTTGGCAGCAGGGCCGCCGGGGCAAGGTTTGGCGCCAAGGCGGCAGCGGCCGCAACCCGCCTTTGAATTTCGCCGCTCGACGTCAGCAGCGTGTAGACGACACCCGAGGATACCCGCGGTTCATTGACTCTGGCTGGCACGCGTCCCGTTTCGATATCGAGAGCGCGTCTGAGAATGTTGTTAGCTGGACGTCTGGCGGCGCTTGAATTCTGCCCATGTGCGGACTTCAACACGGAGAAGGCAAGAGCCACCGCCAGTGCTGACAGCACAAACAAGCCAATCTTCTTGTTCATTGGCGTTCATCCTTTCGCTTGAATTTGAGGCCGTAGTTTCTCTCGAAAATTGAGGCCGTAGTTCGAGCCCGCTTGTGAATGGGTTGGTCTTGACGGACGGAATAGAGGACTCGAATTGTCCCCGGCTAAAAAAGGGTTGTCAATCGGGTATTTTCCGCGCCGGAGAGCAAAAATTTGCACTTGGGAGCGCTCTCAGCTGAGGGTGACAGCTAGTTTTCAGCTTGGGGAAGACGAAGACTTTCAAACTTTTCGTGGCGATGACTGTTTCGACCGAGTGGTTCCGCTTTATTAAGGGCGCGTTGAGGTCAGGACCCGGGTTCAATAACGATGAAGAGATGCTCGAATATCCGAACAGTCAATTCGCGAGAACAAGCGGGTGATTGCCGGGATTGTGGTCTTATGCTTCACGACAGGGATTTATGTGGCTCCGACCTGCAAACTAGTTTCTACGAAGGTAAACGAGTGTAATGGCTGATTGCATCAACAATCGTCAGAGACCAGCCACCATCGTAACTTCGCGAGGCCACACAAACACTGCAATACTCATGCTGCCCCCTTGGGTAGAGGTCGGCCTATGAAGAACGTACGCCTAAGCGTCGTCTTTTTTCTGCTGCTCGCCGTTGTTCTCGCGGGTGCCACAGATGCTGGCAACCTGGTCGTGAGGACTGTCGACGGCAATCTCGTCATCATCCATCTCGACGGTACCCAGGAACAAATCTCCAGCGAAGCCGGCAGTGCAATCATTTCGCCGGATCATCGAGCGGTCGCTTTTACCGTGGTCCATATGCAAAAAGTGCAGGGACCAGAGTTCTGGAGGGTGGACGCGAAACTACTTGTAATGACTCTCAGTACGCGCCTCACAACCGAACTCGTGCATCCGCCCGCGGGCACAGGCTTTGGTCAGATCGCATGGACTCCGGACGGAAGTGCGATTGCCTATGAAGCAACTGCTCGTGGCAATGGCGGGATAGCGGATGATCTTTTCCTCGCTCCTTTTCCACCAGAGCGCGGACCAGTACGCAACCTCGGACACTGGTATCAGGGATTCAGCTTTTCACCTGACGGAAGGCGCATTGTTCACGCGATAAATTCACCTTTCGCACTTGAGGTCCTGGATGTTGCAACCGGGACACGAACGCTCGTGCACAGAGCCAGCAATGTTGTCTGGGACGCAAAGTTCTCTCCAGATGGCAAGTTCATCGCATACCAGAAAACCGTCGGCGAGCCAGCCAGCTCTGTTCAGGGTAGCGAGGATGATGAACCCGACTGTAGTAGCCCAAACAAAGAACTTCGCGTCTATTCGCTCATCGATGGTTTCGACACGGCTGTGAACATTCCTAAAGCACCACCCAGTGTTTACAACTTTACGTGGTCACCCGACAGCCGACGACTCGCGATCGAGCTGGGCACGGAGGACTGTACTTCCCCGAGCGGTGACGCTGCTGTGTTTGTCACGAGCGTCGATCAGAAAGTCCAGAAGCAGATTTCGACCTCCAGCCCGTCCGTGCAGCCAGCATTTTCACCGGACGGGTCTGCGATCGCATTCGTGGATTCTTCCCAGTTTCCCGCGCGACTGTTTCGCTATGATCTGGCAAACGAAGCCCGGAGCGTCATCCGACGAGCGAGTGCAAAAGAGAATGACTATCTGTTGCTGGAGTGGAAGTAGGCACGGAAGTCTCCGATTCTACCGGCTCTCGCGCCCGTAACTGTTGCAAAATCGCTATTTCACTCGTAACCATAGGGTTACAAGTGTAATGGCCTGATTGCGCCAGCCGGGACGAACGACCCTATTTTCGCTGCAAAAAGAACTCTTCATCTTCGGTCTTGACGAAGGCGAGTTTTCCCGGGATACAGGAGAGCAGGCATCCATCGCCAGCTTCATGCAGTGCCTTGTGGAGTTCCACTTCGCTCCCATCAAATCTGCCTCCGATCACCCAACACTTCTCAGGCGCGCCCAGACTACGAAGAGTCTGATACACGTTGTCAGGCAGACTGGCAGCCCCTCGAACTGGCTTAATGTAGGCGGATACGAGGAATTTTGAATGCAGATGGTTTAGCTCGTCTGTGAATGTACGTCGCTTCTTAGGTTTTGCAACGGCGTCAAGAAAGCGCTCTTGCCTAGATGGCTCGACAAAAGCCTTGATTACCGCTTCTTCGTGGGCGTTCATACGAGTGATTCAAACCCAAATTCTAGTTCAAAGTCCACGGTTGGCGAAATAATCGCCATTACGCTCATTGACCCTCGGGTCGGTAGAAGTGGTCGGAGAGAGCGCTTAGCAATAGTCCCAAGAAGGCCAAGAAGCCGACGAGCGCAAACGCCCAGTCGACAATGCTCATGAGGCTATTTGGCCGAACGTACACGGCCTCGTATGCGTTTGCCAAGCTGCACAACAATGCGCCGAAGGCCACCAGCCAAGGGTGTTTTTCAAGCCATTTGCCAGACATCATTCTCTGATCCAAAACGATTCGTACGCCAAGAATGTTAGCACCTGTTGTTTTGCTGATCTGGTGCATGGTTGGCATAACATCGCCATTACACTCAGAACCCCTCAAGTGTGGAATCGCTTCCCAGCACATTCGGCACCTTAAGCGATAATCAACTGAATGGAAATCTGGACTGGTCTCGTGTGCCTTGTGCCCGACCCCGCTTGCAAGAACTTCAGGCGATTCGGAGACGGAAGAGGCGCTTACGTGAATGTCGTGGCATGGGCGGAATCTGCAAAGCACTTTGAGCAACGGGTGACGACAAGCGCGAAACAACTAGACTGCATTATCCGCGAAATTGAGAAGGTCGAATTGCTGGAAGCTGCTCTACAGCGTGACGAGTGCCCCGACGAATTTTTCACGATGCGGGCAACAGTGGAAAGACAACCTAAGGATGTAGTGTTCGGAACTTTTCATATCTGGGAACAAGGCGATGTGAGTTGACCGCGCGGCTCCAGCCCATTGCGAGTTGGTGAAAAATCCCCATAACGCTCACTGACCCGGCTTCCGGCGAACAAACGGCGCAAACTTGTGGAAACGCCTGTGGCTGTTGAAAAACTCACTCCCTGAAAAGTGCTCAGAAGAACTTTGCGTACGAAGCCCTACAACGGTCCGCATTGGTTTTGGAATTTTGCTAGAGCCCAGAGCCTAAAGCCTGGAGCTAGGAGTAGAGAGAAAGATAAACACAATTACCGCGTCCCGCCCGCCTTCGTGCCCAGCGCATCCGCTATTGATGAAGGACGTTCCGAACGTCCGCGATGAAGTTCTTCCAGCAAGCTCATATCGTTGTACACATCGCTCGCGGCAATTTTCGGAGCGCTCTTGCGCAGTTCCTCGCGCAAGCGAACAACCAGCAGATGCTGCGCGATCTCGGGCGCTTCCGATGCGCTCACGATATTGTCGCGCGTCAGCCCGACCGCGACCGGACCCTCGCCCAATGTCAGGAGCAACACCGGTCTGCCCGCCTCATCCAGTTGCGGCTGTGCGGTCGCCTCGAGCCGAGGCCACTTCACCTCTTCGAGTACCGTGCCCTCTGTGATGCCACGCGCCAGACGTTCCAGCCGCGTTTGATATTCGCGCCGCTCCTGCGCGGTTATCGGCGCCTCCAGGTCGCGACGAGGATCGAACACCAACGCATGCTGTCCCGGATCAAACCCGCGTGAGCCAGTAAAGTACGCGGCTGCAAAACACGCGACAATCGCCGGATGCCAGACCAGCAGCGGTGCCATATACTTCTTCGCTTTGAATGCCGATTCCACCACGCCACGCACCGGCTTGCTGCGCTTCATCGTGCCCGGCACCTGCGGAATTACAAAGCTGATCGATTCCAGCTCCGGATGACGCTTGCTGTAACGCGCCAGGCACTTTGCAATTTGTTTTGGGGTACTAATGCCCAGATCGCCGATAATTCCGCGATGCAACGCGCCCGGATAATAGAAATTAATAATTCCCTTCACGAAATCAGCGCAGTTGCTCGACAACAGCTTGTACATCCCGACGTTTCGCCGTGCATTCAGTATCTGGATCAGCTCGTCATCCTTCTCGGCGCTGGTTTCGATTTCGAAGGCATAACTCGTGCGGTCGTAAGAGGACCCGACCAGCTGATACCACGGCCCTTCCGGCACTCCGCCATCAGGCGCGTCCGGAATGAATTCTTCGAAATGCTTTCTCCGGTACTGGTCGCGCAGGAAAGACACCAGCTTCGCGTCCGCGTAGAGAGGGACTTGTTCGGGCAACTCGACCGCGTACAAGTAAGGAACCAGCGGAACCGCAAACCAGTCGTATCCGGCGACACCGTGATAACGGCTCAGAACGACGCCCAGTTCCCCATCCTTGCACCGGCGCAGTTTAAGCGGAGTGTCCGCGCAAACCCGGTTTAAATAGACAGCGACGTGGCCCGTTCCGGCGAACGTGCCGTCCACGCTATAAGGTTCTTCGAGAAGAAGGGTCGCGCCGGCATGCGCTCGCAGACTGCTCCCGAGAAGAAACAGAAACACCACGGCACTGATAAATCGACGGCCCATGTGAATCTAAAACCACTCCTCAACGGAAAGTTGCGCGGCTGCCGGGTAAACGTCACAAACCCTTGTGATTTCTGAGAGTTTGCGGTCCATCCCAGCTTTAAACAAGGTGACGGAAGGGTTACACATGCCCCCTGTCCCTTGGGTTCGCCCTTCTCAGCCCTTGACGCTTGGTGCAATTTGGAGGCCAGGAGCGGGGAAAGCCCTACTCTTTCCACCTCAGTAGCTTGACAATCTTCGGCAAGCGCCGCTGGTTCGATTCAAACCGCGGCTTCGGGGAAGGAAATACTTGGTGGCTGTTCGTCTGAGCCTTTATCGCGAGTGTCAGTGCTTCGTCAGCGAACCAGCCACTCAGTCAAATCGTGGACGCGACTCAATGCTCCACCGTAGATCACCACCATACTAAGGATACAGGCTGCGAAGGTAGGAGCCAAATACCACGGGAAGAGGCTGCGAGAGGAGGCGACGCGCCTCTCCTCCCAACTCACTAAGCGCGCAATGCGTGTATTCAATCCTGAACCGGAGTCCTCGACCAGCCCGGTGGTCAGCGTCGCGGCATGAACGGGAGCAAAGCGCGATAACTTGATCAATGCGGACGCCAGATCGAGAGCCTCGCCACCATTCGAAACAGCGGCATCGTCAGCGGCCATCTCGGCGGCCTCCGACCAGCCTGCTTCGAGCCCGGCCATGCCCGGAAATCCGCAAAGCCGGAACATAAGCTTTTTCAGATTGTCCCCGCGTCCTACGTGAGCAATTTCGTGGCGCAATGCGCTTTCTAGTTCGTGCTGGTTCAGTAATGCCGCGGCTGCATTCGAGAGCAACACTCGCGGCTGACGCCAGCCCGACACAGTCAGTGCCGGCGATGACGGCCGAATGCGAAACAGTGGGACGGGATCACAGCCCGACGCAACCGTCGCTCCCTGCAGCCACCCAGCTACGGTACGCGAAGTTCTCATTTGTGCTGCGATCGCATTCCACGCTCCCGCCGCGAACAGCGCCACACAGCACGCACCAAGTGTCAGAGGAATCTCGCCAATCGGCTCGGCAACCACTCGCGGCTCAAGCAGCAGGAATGAAGGAACCACAAATCCCAATGTAATCAGGACGGCCGCAGCACAAGGCAGGCTTCGAAGAATGAACAGCAACGTCGCCAAACGCCGCGCCGAAAGTCGGTTTCCGACCCGCCGCACCTGCCGCCAGCCGCTCACCACGGCTACGGAAAATACGACGTACACCAGAAGGAAGAAGGCCAGCGACACTCCCAGACACCGTACTGCAAACATCAGCGCTTCTCCCGCTTCTGCAATTCGCGACGCTTCGTCTCGACCAGCTTCTGCAATTCGTCGAGCAACTCGATATCGTGCTCGGTGACCGCCTCCACCAGGTAGGACAGCGGCAACGACGATGTCGCGCCCGAGCTAAGGAGTTCTTGAATCGCTTGTCCCGCGGCTGCGCGCTGCAGTTCTTCTCGCGTCGCCCGAGGCGCGTAACGAAACGCTCTACCCTCGGCGACCCGGCTCAGCACCTGTTTCTTGTAGAGCCGATCGAGCGTGGTCATCACGGTCGTATAGGCGATATTCAAATCCGTACTCACCAGCAGTTCGCGCACGGTCGCACTTCCCCGCGCCCACACTTCCTCGAGCAACCGCTGCTCGAGCGGTCCCAGCTGCGCAAAAGAAGGTCGCCCAGAACGAAAAAAGCGATTCACACTGCCTCCCGACAACCGCAAGATTCTACCCTAGCCAACCGGCAAAAGCACGGTAATGCTGCGCCAGAAGCGGCAATCGCGTTCGTCACGCCGACCAACTCTTACCTCTGTCTTCCTGAGCAAAGTGAGGCGCCAGCCGAACGCAGTCGAAGGATCCCGTACGGATCTCCCCGAGACACGGACATGCATTTCCACCACGAGCCGGTAACGCCCGGTATATTGCCGTGACTCCCATCCAAGCCCCAAACGCAGTGGGCTCGCAGCAGTCCCTCTGCTCTCGCAGCTTGTCATCCTGAACGCAGCGAAAGGCCCTTCAACACCCGCCGCACACCGTGCGCGCAATCCTTCGCCAGTTGCAATCTGGCCTTCCGCCAGAGACAATCGCAGCATGGAAAATGCCGTCGATGCCGCCAACCCCTTCCGCCCCGGCACCATGGTGGTGACGACGCTGGCGAATCCGCGGGAGAAATTCTGGGGCGCCATCCTCTCGCTGAGCGCCGAAGGCTTGAGCTTGCGGGGGATTGAGCTGGCTTCGTTCGAGGACCTGGTGGCCCTCGTCAAAGATGGCGAACCCTTCTCCCTCGGCGTCGTCTTCTTTCCCATGCACCGCGTGGAGCGCATGGAGCTTGATCTGCCCGACGGCAATATCCCGTCGCTTTCGCAGCGCTTCACCGCGAAGACAGGGCTCGATCCGGTCACGCTGCTGCGCGCCTCATCCACTGTCGATGCCGCGAAGGAGCGTGGATGAAGCTCTCGCAGCTGCTGACCGCACCCAACCAACTCACCCTGCTGCGCATGCTGTTCCTGCCCTTCATCGTGAACAGCTTCCTGGATCAACACTACACGACCGCGCTCGTGCTGTTCGTGCTTGCGGGACTGAGTGATGGCCTCGACGGACTGCTGGCGCGGCGCCTGCACCAGCAAACCGTGCTCGGCCAATATCTCGACCCGATCGCCGATAAGTTGCTGCTCAGCACCTTATTTCTGGTGCTCTCCGTGCTGCACAAGATTCCCTGGAAATATACGGTGATGGTGTTCAGCCGCGACATGGCGATCCTCGCGACCAGCGCGGTGCTCTATACGATCGCGGGCTTGCGTAACTTCTCGCCCAGCATCTTCGGGAAAGCGAACACCTGCGCCCAGATTGGCGCGATTTTTTTCGTGATGTTGCTGCAGATCTATCCGGCGCAGTGGGTGTGGATGGCTCGCACCGTGCTCTTATGGGCGACCTTCGCCTTCACGGGGATTTCGTGGGTGCACTACGCCTTGCTGGTGCAAACCCGTCTGCGTCCCCACGCCGCCGAGGCCAGGAGCGGCTCGAGCAAGCAGGTAGCGTAGGCCTCTCTTGTAGCTACGAGCTCCGAGCTTCGAGCGACGAGCTTGGAAGTTCATGTTTTGTCTTCAAGCTCGTGGCTCGCAGCTCGTGGCTGGTGTGTGATCGAGGTGCCATCACTGGAATTCCGGAACGTGGTTTTCGCAAGTTACGCGCAGTCGATGCAGGGGTCGGCACAATCCTGTGATTTTGAGTTGACCTCCGAAGTACAAGCCTCGCGCAGCAACGCGATTCCCATGACCACCAGCAGCACCGGCCAAAACATGGACGCCAGATCGTACGCCAGGTGGTTCGGGCTCCACGATGCTGCCAACATGATCGATGACACGACCTCCAGGCCTGACGAAGCGGTCTGATCCAGGGCCTGGCTCAATCGGCCAGCCGCGCCCACCACATGCCCAAAGAGGAGGAAGAGTCCCGGCCCGATCAGAGCGAATCCAGCCACTGATCTGACGGTTTCACCGTAGGATTTCTGCCTTTTCATATCCGCCTCCGTGGGCCGTTTTACGTGCCTCTATGTGCAAGTCGAGTGGCGGACGGCGAAATCGACATACATAGGAGATTTTTTTCGAAACACGCCGGCCGAACAGCCAGCCCTCGCACCGAACCGGAGACGGCAGCAGGTCGAAAATCCCACGAGCGAGAAAGCCGTGGAATCCCACGTTTCGAAAATCACGAAACGTGGGGCTCCCGGCCATTTACAATCGGCGCCCCAGGAGATCATCAATGTATCGATGCATTGCTGTCGCTGCTGCACTCTTCTTCGTCTCGCTCACCCACGCGCAGCAACCCGCCAATCTCTCGAAAGAAGTCCAGAAGTATGTCCGCGTGCAGGGCACAAAAGTAGTCCTCACCCACGTTCGCATCGTCGACGGAACCGGCCGCGGCCCCACGGACGATCAGAATGTCGTGCTCGAGGGAGGCAAGATCACCGCGATCCAGCCGGGAGCCGACGTCGCTCCAGCGAAGGACGCCGCTGTGCTCGATCTCAAGGGCTACACCGTGATCCCGGGGATCGTCGGCATGCACAATCACCTTTTCTACGTGGCGCGACCCAACCTCGACAGCCGCTGGCACAACGACGAACCGGTGCTCGTCCCACAAATGACCTTCTCCGCCCCGCGTCTTTACCTTGCCGGCGGCGTGACCACCATGCGCACGACCGGCAGCGTCGAGACCTACGCCGACCTGAACCTCAAACGTGAGATCGACGCCGGCCACCTCCCGGGCCCGCACATCGACGTGACCGGACCGTATCTCGAAGGCGCCGACAGCTACTTCATCCAGATGCACCAACTCAAGGACGCCGAGGAGGCCCGTCAGTTCGTGGATTACTGGGCCGACCGCGGCGTCACATCATTTAAGGCGTACATGAACCTCACGCGCGCAGAACTGAAAGCCGCCATTGACGAAGCCCACAAGCGCAATCTCAAAGTCACCGGGCATCTTTGCGCGGTCACCTACAAGGAAGCCGCCGAGCTTGGCATCGACGACCTGGAGCACGGCTTCTTCGTCAACACGCAGCTCGATCCGGGCAAGAAGCCCGACGTGTGCACCCCGGCCGGCGGCGTACCCACGCTGAAAGAGATGGCGCCAGACAGCCCCGCCGCCAAAGACCTGATCGACACGCTGGTGAAGCATCACGTCGCGGTGACCTCGACCCTGCCGGTGTTTGAAAGTGGAGGCATGCCCGGCCGTCCGCCGCTGCGGCAGGCCATGCTGGAAGCGCTCTCCCCGCAGGCGCGCGAAGCGTACCTCTACCGGCGCGAGAAGCCGTGGAACGAAGGCGCGAGTTCCGAGACCCCGATGGATTCCTCAAAAGATGACTGGCCGATGCTGATCCGGCGCGACATGCAACTGGAGCACGCCTTCTCCCTCGCCGGAGGACTGCTGCTGGCCGGACCAGACCCAACCGGAGACGGCGGAGTCGTCCCGGGCTTCGGCGATCAGCGGGAGATCGAACTGCTGGTGGAAGCGGGTTTCTCGCCGGTAGAAGCGATCAAGATCGCAACCTTGAACGGCGCGACCTACATGGGCCGCCAGGATCAGATTGGCAGCATCGCCGTCGGCAAGAACGCCGACCTGGTCGTCATAAAAGGCGATCCGGCAACTCACATCAGCGACATTGAAAACGTGGAGATCGTGTTCAAGGATGGTGTCGGCTACGATTCGCAGAAGTTGCTGGAGTCGGTGAAGGGGCGGTATGGGGAGTACTAAATCCAGCCTCTGCCAAAGAACGCGGGTGCCAGGTACGCTTCGCACGCCCGCGGGGAGAGCGCTTCCAGCATTGCCTGCCGCAGCGGCGGTACCGGCGCGAGAAGCCGTGGAAAGAAGGTGCGAGTTGGAATCGTGAATCGAGGAGATCGTATTCATCATGAAGGACGCCACCAAACGTTCGATTGTTCGCTGGATTCACCTTGTCTTTGCCATTCCGATCCTCGGCTACATCTACAGTCCGTTTGAGAAAATTCTCGGTTACGCCCCGCCAACTCGGTTTTTCTTCGTTCCTGTAATGGTCCTTTCGGGATTGTGGATGTGGAAGGGCCATGTCGTTCGACGATTGATTTCGAAAAGATCGGCCCAACGAGATTCTCCAAATAATCTGTAACCGCCTCAAGGCTGGCCCTGGCCCACTGGACGGGTGACCCATTCAAGCCCGGTTTTGGCTTGAGTGGGGCTTTATCGGGGGCGAGGACCATTCGGCACGCTCAGCGCCGGCTGCCCGCGCCGCGTGGACTGGTTTCCTCGAAGGAGATGCGGGCTCGTCTTCTTCCTGTTCTTCTTCGGAAGAGTCTTCTGCTTCGTCTTCCTCGTCCGTGTCTTCTTCGTCTTGGGCGCCTTCGTCTTCGCCATCGTCTTCTTCGTCGCCCTCTTCTTCTTCGCTATCGTCTTCCTCGTCTTCTTCGTCTTCCTCAAATTCTGCCTTGCACCAGGCGTCGTCGCCGAGGTTGTTGTCGCCGACCGAACGGGGATCGATCACGACGCTCTCGCGATGATAGGGCTCAGGCTTCATCTGGCGGAGGTTGAGCGAGGCGGTCTGCAGGGCGTAGAGGAGGAGCCCGGCGATTTTCGGATCTAGCTGCCCGGCGAGGATGAGGCGCATGACCTGCATGAGGGCGACCTGGACGGAGTCGGCGTCCTCGAGCACGGGCATGGTGAAGTCAAGCGGGGCGGCGGGCTGGGCGCTCAGCTGGATGCGCTGGGCCTGCCAGTTCTTGTGAAAGAAACAAAAGCGGCGTCCGCGAAGAGCCGGGGAGCCGCACTGGGTGCCATTGGTTTTGATATGAGTGCAACGAGGGATATGAACGTCGTACGACATGAAGAGTGCTCCATCCCCCTCCCCCATGGTCTTTTGGAATGAATGAGTTGCGTGAGGGAAGAGGTCAAAATCTTTGAGATGAAAGGGCTTACAGGGAAAATCTTGAGAACAAAGGAATTAAAACTATAAGATAATTTCATTGTAAGCCAATATAGCTAATATGCGGTATGGTGCAGTGTTTGGTCAAGTACGAAGTTAGAAATGTTGGGAAGGTGGTTTCAAATTGGGAAGGGAATTTTGGGCTGGGGTGGAATGTGCTTGACGGGTTTTTGCCGGGAAGGTCTTAAAGCGCAGAGGGCGCAGAGAACGGCCGCAGAGGACGCGGAGAAAGTCTTCATCACTACGAACACAATTGGATTCCCTAAGGGCGCGATGGACCGCAATGACTTTCAGTATCAAGGACAGTCAGGGCGCACGAGGGAAAGAAAGTAAGGGGCTCGAAGCTTACCTAGGCACCCCCGCTAGAAGCGCTTTGCTCGATCTTCTGGCAACAGCTCTGTCAACCGGAAATCAGCGCGGCTATCGACATTATTTATTAGCCGAAATTTCCCCACGCATTTCTGTCCTGAGGAAGTAACAACGACTTTGATGAGGTAGCGTTCGCGAGGCAGTCTCCAATTCGGATTGCGCCAATTATAGAAGTATGAATCATTGTTCCAACCGTAGCAATCTGCTTCGTCATCGAATCGAACAGCCACATCGAGCACTTCCTCCTCGCCGGGGTAAACGTCAGTCCTGGATTCTGTGGCAGCCCTTGCGAAATCCAGAATGAAGAACTTGGGTTCCTGTGGCTCAGCCGGGTCAACAATCTGACTCGCAATCGGCTCAGGTGCGCTCGCCCAACGTACCGCCATTGCCCTGTCGAAGAAAGCTTGGCCATCCAGATTGTGAAACGTGATTTCGCCCCGGCATTGTAGGGCTGCTGCACGCTGGGTCCAGCGCCAAATCTTAGGCAAGGGCTCATTTTGTAGCTTCAGGCGGAGGTGTCGCCGGATTTTGGCCGGATTGCTGGGACTGGGGAGGTCCAGTGGAGGGGTTTCGATTATCAATTGCAGCACAGGTCTACGCAAGTACTCGATGCCTATCGCTGTCAGGATTGTGATTAGGCCGCCGGCAATGATGCCAATGGCAGTTGCCATGCTTGCGATTGTAGCAAGCACCGGGTGGTCAGTCATTCCCTTCTCTGCGAATGACCAGCCCCGCCCCGCCATTAATCAGACAGGGATGCGTCTCGGGCTTCCTTCATGCCGAGATATGCCCGGAACATAGGATGCACCTGAAAGCGAGGGACGTTCCGGAGGTTCAGGTTGGCTAGTTGATGTGGCCCGACATAACTACTGCCGCTTCGCCGAAGAGCTTTGATCCCTCCTACAGCTTGGGCGCGCAGGAAGCCTATCCTCCACAGAACCTCGATCAGCAAGTCCGGCTCCTGATTGTGAACCCACTTTGCATCCTCGGCGAGCTTATATTCGCCAGTCGTTATTCCCAAACAAAGCATCTCCAGTTCCTCTCGCTTAAAAGCATATGACCGCCCGCGAAAGACATCGAATACACTGGATAAGCCGGGATATTGGAACCTATACTCTGCTGAAATGTCATTTGTTCTTGCCTCTGAATACCCCAGTTCCGCTTGGCTAATAACGCGATAGTCGATTGGCCAGATACCCGTACCGTGGCTCTCTTCAACTGAATCTGAACAGAACTGAATTATTTCGCGCGGGCGATAAAGCGTCCTGTCAACTAGGTAGTTAAACGATTTGGCTTGGCGATAGTCCAACGTCTCTGCGAACACACTATCCCAGCAATCTTGATCAGCTTTATGAGCGAGCATCGGAACAGTATGTCTGATGCGTTTAGCCACTAACTCAAGCAGCATCGGTTCGTCCCAGCTGACTGTCTCCATGACATCACGATATTTCTGTGCGTCGTCGTAGAGGGATGGGATGCTGTCGTACAGTTCCTTCCTCAGGGTCACCAAAACCCGAACGGGTCTCGTGAGTTCGTTGATTGAGACTGCCGCCTGAAATAGACCCGCGACAAATGCCTTGGCATCTTCTGATGCGTCCCAGCCTCGATCGAGTTCGTCCACAAGGACGACGACCTTCTGCCGCTGACAAACCTCACTGATGCACGGTAGCAGCGGTTCGATTTCCTCTAGCTTGTACAGGCGCAGAAGCTCTTTTGATCGAATTTCAGCCTGATACTTGCCTACCTTCAGGCCCTCCATTCTCTTCAGATAGGAAATTAAGGTGGCGATTGGATTAGTTTGCTCGTGGTGGTGGTTATCCCGAAGATATTCGTAAATTGTGGCGGCAGGACCTGATTTTAGGCGTTTTCCGGACTTGTTGAGATCCTTCATTACGAGCACGTAGATTAGATATTTCCAGGCGGCTGCGTAGGCTCCCTGCTTCGCCCACCCGCCATTCGCCTCATCCTTCATAATCGAGGTTAGCATCTCGTAGGAGTAGTTCTCGGGTGCCAACTCAATTACAAGCGTACCCTTTGCCCGCTCCCGCTCCGCGATCATTTTAAAGATTGCGCTCTTACCCGAACCACGATTGCCCAGAATGACGAACTTTTCGCCACCTAGCACCCTTCGGAAGGTTTCAGATTCAACGAAGTATTCTCGAAGTCCCTTATTTATATCGCGTTCTGCAGCCGGTGCTCCGAAGCTCAGCGAATCGAAACTATGGTCGACGCCCATTGACAACCCCCAACTCCGAAAAGGGGGCCATGGCCATCTTGCCATGACCGCCTAAAGTCAACCCAATTACTTTCTTCCTGGAATCTCGTTCAGTTTACTCTTTTGACGTTCCCGCCCTAGTTTTTCACCGTCATAGTGTCAGAGTTGACGGCCTTCTTACCCGTCACGCCTTCCAATCCAGCCAGGACACCTCGGTAGTCGTTCTTATCACACTGAATTGCGAGGCCGCCCTTCTTATCACCATCGGCCCAGGTCAAGCCGACATAGTGTTTCTTGGACTTGGTCAGGGCCATCAATCCGCCGATGCCCAGGCTGACGACTGCCAGCCCGATCGCTGCACCCACGCGCCGATGAACATCCTGGCCGTAGCTGATTTCGGTAATGGCGGAAGCGGGAATCGTCAGGACTTCGGATTTATCCCTCACGAACGTGATGGTGTTTGTGTTGATGACGAGCTTTAAGCCAGTGCCGGTTTTGACATCGGCGAGCGTTCCGCCATCGTAGGCGACTTTGTAGCCGTTCAGGGCATCCGCCGCAAACACCGCAACCGGAAGTGCAATGCAAAGAAGAAGCGCGCATATACGTCTCATGTGTAACAGCCTCCTAAGTGCGTGGGACCGAAGAAACGAAAGTATCGATCGTTGGATAACTCGACAAGGTCACGCAGGTCGCGCATCTTTCCGCACTACGATGCGGCCGAAATGTCGGCACGCGACATAAGAACAACCTCGTACGGGGCCCAGGAGAACACCACGGAATTAGCCTATAGCGTCAGCGACGGGCTTGCAGGTGAGGGGGATCACCGAATCCAGTGATATTCTCCTTTTTTGGGTCTATGGATTCGGCAAGGCAGGCAGGTGG
>Ga0210399_10001941_pt1 | contig 16075 bp, 13 predicted proteins | sample IncBWC14MmetaG_FD_150865 | JGI IMG/M metagenome (GOLD analysis project Ga0210399, IMG submission 150865) | Forest soil microbial communities from Barre Woods Harvard Forest LTER site, Petersham, Massachusetts, United States - Inc-BW-C-14-M | ecosystem: Environmental > Terrestrial > Soil >...
GTCGACCCCGAGAACATCAGCGAATTCGCAAACGCTCTTTCTGATCTCCTGACCGATACCAAGCGTCGTCAATTATTGGGCGAGGCTGGGTATCGGAGAGCGATAGAAAACTATGATTGGAAGCTTATTGCTGAGAGCTGGTATCAAAGAATAATTCAGACCGTGGAGCAGCGCGCTCGCACGGCGGTAAAGCAAGAGTTTTAGGTCGGCTCCGAGAGTTACAAGAATCACATCTTGCACGTGGCAGCGTCAGCGAAATCGAAGTCTCCATCGTCGAAGCGGGGAATAGAAGTCTATTTGCCGCGTTCGGGCGATAAATTGCGCATTTTATTCTTGGCGAACGTCGATGCCGACAATACCAACGCGCAGAGCCTGAATGTTCGCGAAATTGTCTTGCGACTCGATCGGGAGCGGTTTGAAAGTACGCTTTGGTACGAACGCCAGCCCGATCCCAGGCTTGTCAAAACTTCGGGCGTCCGTTTGTTACAGATGCCATCGCGACGCCGGACCCTTGTCGTACTGCGCGAGATGTTGGCCGGCTACGACCTTATCGCCTACCTCGATACCAGTCCGGCAAGCTATATGTTTCTGCACCTCCCGCGTCTCCTCCGGCGTGGAACGAAGACGGTTTATCACGAAGAAGCCCCTTACGCTCAGGGTATTGACGCGCCATGGCTGGCGCGATTCCTGCAAGATGGCGTGGTTCCGCACTCGGACGCGTGCACGGCCATCACCGAATTCTGCGCCCAGGATCTGCGCGATAGCATTCACCGTGCGCCCACGCACATCCTTCCCGTGGGCGTGAATACGAGTCTGTTCACCCCGCCGGCTGCGCGATCGAATCATGTGCCGGTCGTGCTTTTCGCCGGCACAATGATCGAGCGAAAAGGCCCACAGCACGTCATCGAGGCGGCCGCTCGCTTTCCGAATGCGACGTTTCGGCTGGTGGGAGCTTTCCGCGGCGCTTTCGTCCGGACGCTTGAAGAGCGCGTCCGCCAGCTCAAACTGCAAAACGTTATTTTCGACGGCCCGCGATCGCAACCGGAGATGATCGAGATCATGCGTCAGAGCGACGTTCTTCTTCTGCCATCACGACTCGAGGGAATCCCGAAAGTCACGTTGGAAGCAGCGGCAACCGGGTTGCCTTGCGTCGTCTTCCGCGATTACCAGACGCCCTCGGTGGTACACAATGTCACAGGTTTCCAGGTTGCCACGCTAGACGAAATGTTGGACGCGGTTGGCAAACTCATCTCCGACCGCTTTCTCCGCGAGCGTATGGGAAGCGCAGCACGGGCGCACGTTGCACAGTTCGATTGGGATCTAGTTGCCGCCAAGTGGCAGACTGCTTATCTTGAGATAGCTGCCCGGAGCGCAACCGGCGCCCAAGTACCCTGATTTGCGAATGAGAACCGCGCCCACTCCGGATGAAAAACTACCTGCTAGGATGAAGCTTCGGCGCAACGGGCAAGTGCGCGAGTTTAATAGCGCCGGTTCATCGTGAACATCCTCACCCTCACACCTTTTTTCCCGAACCAACTCGACGGAGCTCAGGGATGCTTTGTATCAGAGCCACTTGTCGCCTTGTCGAAGATTGGTGTCGAAGGAACCGTGTTGTTCGCACAGCCGTTCTATCGTGCCGCGAGGCACCCTCTTTCCGACGCCGTTCCTGCTGAGCTTGTGCGCTACCTGTCTTTGTCGGGTGGTTGGGGACTGTCGAGCGCGGGAGCCTTTCTCTTTGCAAGCGCTTTGAAGCGATTGCGCAGGCTCCATTCCGAAAAAAGAATCGACCTCATCCACGCGCATGCGCCTCTGCCCTGTGGTCACGCCGCCATGCTGCTCGCCGAGGAACTCAAAATTCCTTACGTGGTTTCGGTTCACGGTTTGGATGCTTACTCGACGAACCAGGTGCGCGGGATCACCGGCGAATGGTGTCGTCGCGTAAGCCAGCGCGTATACCGGCTTGCCAAGCGCGTGATCTGCGTTAGTAACCAGGTTGCCGAAGAAGTCCTCGCCGGTGGCCCGGCCATCCGTACCTCTGTCGTCTACAACGGGGTGGATCCAGAATTATTCTTTCCAGGCGACGAGCCCGCCTCACCGCCGCAATCGATTCTCTCCATCGCCAATCTCATCCCGATCAAAGGACACGAAACATTGCTTCGGACTGTTGCTGCGATGGCTTCTCAGTATCCTGAGCTGCATCTCGAGATCGTCGGCGATGGTCCGGAGCGGGAGCGCCTCGCCGCGCTCGCTCGCGAGTTGAGGGTGGACCAGCGCGTGCGCTTTTCGGGTCGCAAGACCCGCAGAGAGGTCGCCCAACTCCTGCGGGATTGTGTGCTGTTTGCGCTTCCAAGCAAGTACGAGGGGCTGGGCTGCGTCTATCTGGAAGCGATGTCTTCCGGGAAGGTTGCCATCGGATGCCGCGGGCAGGGAATCGAAGAGATCATTCGCCACGGCTTTGACGGCTGGCTGGTCTCTCCCGACAATGTCCAGGAGCTCGGCACGGCCCTTGCCACGCTGCTCTCGAATGTCGCGCTGCGCGACAACATCGAAATGCGCGCACGTCAAACCGTGCTTCAACGGCTTACTCTCACCCACCAGGCGGTCCAGTTGCGCCAGGTCTATGAGGAAGTCTCCTCGTGAAGCGACGCGTCGTGCTCATCACCGAAATCATCGCGCCCTACCGCATTCCCGTTTTCAATGCGCTGGCCGCTTGCGAGGACATCGACCTGCACGTCATTTTCCTCTCAGAGACGGATCCTACGCTTCGCCAATGGCTTGTTCACAAAGACGAAATTCGATTTACCTACGATGTGCTGCCATCGCTTCGTCGCCGCGTTGGCAAGTACAACGTGCTGTTGAATCGGGGATTGAGCGAAGTACTGCGCCGCGCCCGGCCCGAGGTCGTCATCTGCGGTGGCTACAACTATGCCACTTCTTGGCAGGCCGTGCGTTGGGCGAATCGCAAGCAGGTTCCATTCATCCTTTGGACAGAAAGCACCAGTCTCGACCAGCGCGCCCACCATGCAATTACTGAAAGGCTCAAGCGCTGGTTCCTCTCGCGCTGTCAGGCGTTCATCGTGCCCGGGCTCTCCGCGCGGAAGTACCTGCGGCAGCTCGAAATCCCGGATCGTTCGATTTTCACCGCGCCCAATGCGATGGACTTGCAGCTCTTCACCGAAGTCGCGCGCAGGGCAAAGCTCAGTCCAGCAAAGGTCCGGCAGGAGTTTCGTTTGCCCAACCGCTATTTCCTCAATGTCGGTCGCCTGGTGCCCATCAAGGGCGTGATCGAACTGCTCGAGGCCTATGCGCACCTTGATCCTACCGTGCGTGAGAAGATCGGGCTCGTTCTGGTTGGCGACGGTGAACTGAAAATAGAACTAGCGCAGCGAGCTGGGCAGATTCAGCCGGGGAATATTTGCTTGCCTGGTTTTCTGCAAAAAGATCGTCTCCCCGAGGTTTACGCCCTCGCCGATGCGTTTGTTTTCCCGACCTTGAGCGACCCATGGGGCTTTGTTGTGAACGAAGCGATGGCCTGCGGATTACCTGTCATTTCAACCGATGTCGCCGGATGCGTTGCCGACCTGGTGCGCGACGGCGAAAACGGGCTGGTAGTCCCGGCATGTGATGTGGACGCGCTCTCGTCGGCGATCATGCGACTCGCGACCGATGACGACCTGCGCGCGCGGATGGGCGACTGCGGTGCTCGTCGGATCCTCGATTACTCGCCGACGGCGTGGGCTGAGGGCGTGTCAAAAGCGGTGCGGGCAGTAATCATTGATCAAGACTGTTAACCGTCGGGAAGTGCAATGTCCTCCGTGCGTGCAGCCTACACGGAGGTAATCAGGACTCCCAGCCTGGATGAGGCTAGAATCTGCCAAACATGGAACTTAAGCAGCTGGTCAAACAATTCAGCTATCGGATCGAGCCGAAGCCGGGTGGCGGATTCATCGCCCGTTCCACCGATCCCGCGGTCGAGCCCCTCGAGGCTCCAACGCGGGAGAAACTGCAGCGGAAGATCGAGGAAAAGGTATCCGCGGCGCTGGCAGAATCATTTCCGGGTCTGAAGATTCCTCTGCAACACAATGGAACTCAGATTGAGTTTCACATCGAGCGCAAGGCGGAAGGTGGCTTCTCGGTTCATTCCACTGAACTTGGCGGTCCTGCGATGCAGCCCGCTACGCAAGAGAGGATTGACCACTATGCCGAGCAACTGCTGGGTTTCGTCGACGAACACTTTCCCGACCTGAAGGAAGCCATGGCAGCGAAGGTTCTCGCGCAACAGGCTAAGGCCATTGCCGCCCAAGAGGGTGCCGTATCAGGGAATACGGCCAGTCCGTTCAGCAGCATGCACGATCTACTGCCGACCAATCCTATGCAAAACGGTTCCGCTGGGCTCACGAAGACCATTGTGGGGAATGTGAAACCGAGCGATACGAATTTCGCTAATGTTGGCAGTGCCATAGAAAATAATCCGATCACTCCGCAAGGCGGCGGGAGTTGGGCAGTCTTCCGATTTCTCTTGGCCGCGCTGATTGTTGCTCTGCTCGCTTATTTCTTCCTGAACCATCGCTGAGCATCAATCGTAGGGGACGTCTGCCAGAGCACGGTCTTCCAGCCTCGTTCAGAACTGACCGTCCACGTGGTAAATGAAAAACCAATCACTTACGATGATTATCAATAAGTTATAACCAATTTCTATCAGCCCCGCCCAAATACCTTCCAAAAAGAGCCTGCTGACAGTCTATAGAATGCCAATTACGGGCGCCCTGAGGGGCGTGGCTGCATTGTCGAGGGGTCCGATGGACATCTTTGGGCCATCCGGCCGTGTCCGATGCTCCTATAAGCGGCCGTAACGAATAGTTAGCAAATAGATAATATAAAACCATGAGCCCGTTTAGCGACTGGCGAGTGTGCCTTTTTCGCCCGCAAGTGTTCCTTGCTTCCTGAAGCTGTTATGCTGGCGGGCGCTTTTTATTGCCACCGTTGTCTATATCCGGAGGAGTGAGATGGGCTTTTCACGGCGTGAATTCTTGACGACGACCGCATTGGGTTCGCTGGCCCTGGGACTCGAAGCGCATGGGCACGATGGCGGCAGGGGGAACGCGGAGCAGTCCGAGGCGTCACGATCCGGATCAGGCTCGGGCAAGAAGCCGATTATCGTCTGCGCACACAACGGTTTCGCATACCTGGATCGAGGGTTCGACCATCTCAGCCGGGGCGGGGATACGCTCGATTCGGCAATACTGGTGGTAACCGGACCGGAAGATGATCCGAAGGACGATAGCGTCGGACTTGGCGGCCTGCCCAACGAAGAAGGCGTCGTGGAGTTGGATGCCTGCTGCATGCACGGACCCACGCGCCGCGCGGGATCCGTAGGCGGGGTTCGCAATATCAAGAACGTTTCCAAAGTTTCGAAAGCCGTGATGGAGCACACCGGCCATGTGATGCTGGTGGGCGAAGGCGCCGAACGCTTCGCTGTGGCGATGGGTTTCCCACGAGAGAATCTGCTGACGGAGCACTCGCGCAAGATCTGGATGCTGTGGAAGGAGTATCACTCGACCGACGATTGGTGGGGACCGGGGATTGCGGATCCGAAGTGGCAACCGCCCGAGGTGAAGCCAGAGGAAGCGAAGCCCCAGTCGGAAATATGGCGCGAACGGGTGATGCAGTTGGCGGATCGCGCAGCTGATCTCGGCATCGAACCCGAGTTCCGCATGGCGGCAGTACATCGCGTTTTGTCTCCACCCACCGGGACCATTCATTGTTCAGCTCTTAACGAAAAGGGCGACATGTCCGGAATTACAACCACTAGCGGACTGGCATTCAAGCTTCCAGGCCGGTGCGGAGATTCGCCGATCATCGGCGCGGGCTGTTACACGGACCAGGACATCGGATCTGCGGGGGCGACCGGCAGCGGGGAAGAGAACATCAAAGTCGCGGGCGCACACACCATCGTCGAGAACATGCGTCATGGGATGTCGCCGCAGGAAGCGGGGCTGGACGCGCTGAAACGCATCGTGCGCAACTACAACAACGACATGAACAAGCTTCGCTTCATGGACATGACGTACTACGTGCTACGCAAAGACGGCGCTTACGCGGGAGTTTCGCTGTGGGAGGGGTACACGGAGAAGAATCCGCACCAAATTGCAGTGCACGACGGCACCAAGCGGGCGGAGAAGACCACGCCACTGTTCAAGGGACCCTCACAGGAATTTCCGCCCTTTCCAAAAATACCGGCGGAGCTAACAAAGGACTCCGAGTACCTGAAATAAACGTTGCAACGCCCGCTAAGCCTGCCACGGATCGAGCAGGGAACCCCCGAAGCGGCGAGGTCGGCCGTATTTCGTGTGACCAGAGTGAGATTGTGATGCAATGCGGTTGCGGCCAATGACGGCAATCGGGTGTTAGCGTGCGGCAGCACTGCCTGCGATTCGACCCCAGCGGTCCGCGATCGCACGGTCGATCGACAGGATACGGCCCTCAAACCGGAGTACGAGGTCGGAATCAAGCCAGGCTTCAAGGGCGGCGCGTCGCGTGGTGGACGGTAGGAAGGAAATCCCTCTTCGAATTTCACCGAGGGTGAGAACGCTCAGGTAGAGCAAGTGCTCAGCGGTTGCGCACACCCAGGAGACCACGCGCGGCTCCGGGCGCGGTTTCACCAGTTCAGAGACAATGTTGAATCGAGCAGGAATCCACTCACAAATCAGGCCATTCACAGATCAATGTCCCGTCCGTAGTCGGGTTTCCGCTCGAGATCGAGGCGAACCTTAGTGAGGGGCGAGCGCGCGAAGAATTCCACCAGGCTGCGCGGCTGGTGTACACGGGCCAACAGCCGCTCAAATTCTTCCTCAGGAAGGACAACGACAGCTTCCTGGCCTTGCCGGGTCACGTATTGCGGTCCTTCGGATCGAGCACGGCGAAACAATTCACTGAATTGCGCCTTAGCCGTCTGGAGTTGCCAGCGAGGGGACTGATTCGGTCTAGATGCCACCTTCGATTTTGGCATAATCTAGTCTGACTAGTCATACAATAGCACAAAATCGACCGTGCAATCAAAGGAGACTGACTAAAAATATGGCAGTGGGCGAAGTCTCGAATCCGCCCACTGCCGCTGCGTTCCAGGTAGATTGCATCTGGAAGTCGGTTCTTTCCAAAAGAGATGCTGCGCTAGGAGGCGGACGACGAACTCGAAGTTCCGCCCGACGATCCACCCGATGTTCCCGAGAAGGGATAGAAGTTCAGGTTTGTGTTGTTACCAATCGAGACACCTCCGCCAAACAGGAGCGCTCCGTTGATCAGCACGGGGCTGGGAGTATTTCCATCTCCAGAGGTGAATTGTCCCTGAGGCGCGAGAATCGTGCCGTTAAAGACTGTGTCGTTGCCGAGTTGGGCGGTGGTTCCCGAGCCCACGAGATTGAAGATCACATGGTCCGGCGTAATGCCGCCGCTGAGCACGATCGACGCACCGTTGCCAAGCTGCAGGCTGCCTGGGTCGGCCGATGTTCCGACATTCAAAATCACAATTTCGGATGCACCGGCGTTGATCGTGATGGTTGATTTGGTGCCGGTGGTAATGGAGGGGAGAGCTATGACGTTCGTACCCGCACCGCCCGAAACTATGGTGGCGCCGTGAGAACCTAACGTGATGGCCGACAGGTTTTGGGTTGCGGGGAGACTTGCCAGCGTTGTCGAAAACGTGGCAGCGTCAGAGCCGGCCTGCACATAGGTGGTGATCTTGGGGTTGGTCCCGGTAGTATCCGTGCCCGCAGCACATTCGCCCGGGGCACTTACGGCGCCGCCACCCGTGATGCATTGCCCTGCAATTTCGCTGTCGTTGCCGAGGCAGATGATCGTCGTTCCGGGAGGGTTTCCGGCGCAATTCAATCCTTGCGGCGAACTGGCACTGCCGATGACGTCACCGCTTACCGTATCGGGAGCCGCGGCATTCCCACGTCCCATGAGAATGGTCGTGCCGCCCATGTTACCCGGGCAGCCCACGGCGCCGGGACACGTGACGGAGCCCGAGACGCTTACCGCCGCGATGTTGACGCGATTTTTCAGGCTTACATCACCGCCGGAGCTCAACACGGCGAAACCCTTGGCCGCTCCAAGATCGGAAGCCGCTGCAAGGGGCGTAGAAATGGCCAGAAAGAAGGCGAAGCTCAAGGCAAATGGTACGACTGTTTTCAAGGTCGCTAATTGGCGCGGGTGCCGGATATCGCTCACTAGGGGTCTCCTTCGTTGACGACTCGCATAGGAAAAACGGGTGCGTGCAGCGGGCCGTCATGGTTGAAACTTTTGCTTCAGTGGCAACTATGGCACCTAGTTTTGGAACGGAGCAGATAGCCGGCGGTGTTGTCCCAAGGTCGCGGGGAGGTAACCGGTTACTGGCTAGTTGGACGAAGACCGAACGGATTGTGGCGGAGTGCCGTTTGTCCTTGTGCTACGAGGCGGTGCGTGCGACCAGGCCTCGAATGCCAAGCTGTGCCATAAGTTTGATCCGCGCCACGGGGCAGGTTTACGTGAACCGCACCTTCACATCGGCACCTTTTTCGAGGTGGATGCTGTCGATGAAGCGCACTCGTCCAGTTTTTAACGTCATGATGACGGACGATGTACGGATACCTTCGCCGAAGAAGCGAACGCCCTTCATCAGCGAGCCGTCGGTCACTCCCGTGGCGGCGAAGATCATCTGGTTGCCGGGCGCGAGATCCTGGGCTTCGTAGATGCGGTCTTTGTCCTTGATGCCCATCTTGGCGATGCGTTCTTCGAGTTCCGGCTTGTTGATCACGAGTCGCCCAAGCATGTAGCCGTTGAGGCAACGGATCGCGGCGGCTGTGATCACGCCTTCCGGCGCGCCGCCCGATCCCATCACGCAATGGACACCGGTGCCGATAACAGCGGCTGCGATACCGGCCGAAAGATCGCCGTCGCCGATGAGCTTGATACGAGCGCCGGCTTTGCGGATGTCGGCAATCAGCTTTTCGTGGCGAGGGCGGTCGAGCACGATGACGACGAGATCATCAACACCGCGCTGCAGGCGGCGGGCGATGTTTTTCAGGTTGTCGGCGACGGGGGCGTCGAGGTCGATGGCGTGCTTGCAGGAGGGCCCGACCACGATTTTTTCCATGTAGCAATCGGGCGCGTTCAGCAGGCCGCCCTTTTCCGATGCGGCGAGCACGGTGATGGCGCCGGGAGCGCCCGTGGCGCAGAGATTGGTCCCTTCGAGTGGATCGACGGCGATGTCGATTTCCGGGACCTGACGCCCGTCGGGAAAAGCCGCGCCGACTTTTTCGCCGATATAGAGCATGGGAGCTTCGTCGCGCTCGCCTTCGCCGATCACGATGTTGCCGCGCATGGGGACCGTGTCCATGGTTTGGCGCATGGCTTCGGTGGCGACCTGGTCGGCGAGCGGGCGGTCGCCGGTGCCCATGGTCCGAGCCGAAGCGATGGCAGCTTTTTCGACGACGCGCAGGAATTCGAGCGCGAGGTCGCTTTCCATGTTGACCCCGAAGCTTTTTACTTTTGCCTCGGGACGGATGTCAGTCGCCATAAAAGAAGCCTCCGAAGTATGAAACCGGCTTGAGACTATACCGCTAAGACAGCGCAGAGGGGAAGCGGGCGAATCAGGCACGCGACTGCAAAGGCCACTGGATCACAAGAAACACTGTAAGAAGATCGTTTCGGCAGCTATGCACCGCGGCTAAATTTTCTCAAGCCGGTTGCCGCGCCCCGACAGTTATAGAGGCCGTCTCTACACGAAAAAGATCGGACATCATGTTTCCAGAGGATTTCTCACATTGAGGGTCAGGGTGAATGCAGCCGCAGCCAGGTAGACCAAACCGATGAATGCGAAACTGGCGGTCAGGGAATGGGTACGGTCATTCAACAGGCCGATTACGTAGGGTCCCACGAATCCGCCGCATTGTCCGGCCGAATTGATGAGTCCGAAGGTTGCGGCCGCAGCCGACTCGCTGAGCAACATCGTCGGAATCGCCCAGAAAGCTGGATAAAAGGCGTAGAAGACTCCGTTGCCGAGCAGCAAGAACAGGACCGCCAAAGTAATGTTGTGGCGCGCCGCGATGAGCAAAAGGAACATGACGCCGGCGATAACGAGAGGGATGGTGACATGCCAGCGCCGTTCGCCGGTCCGGTCGGAGTGCCAGCCATTCAAGATCATTCCCACAATGCCAAGTAGAGCGGGCAGCAGCAACAGGGTCGTGACCGACCGGTCAGAAAGTCCGGAGAGACGCTTCACGAACGTGGGAAGCCAATAAATGCTTCCGAGAGATCCGGTCAGAGACAGGAACCAGGCCAAGATGAGCCACAAAACTCGCCGGTCACAAAAGGCCTGCAGGATCTTGTAGTCCCGAAACTTCTTCTTCGCCTCGAGCTCTGTTTGCAGCTCGTTGCAGAGCCAGTCCCGTTCGTCCTCGGGAAGCCAGTGCGCCTCTGCGGGCCGATCTGTGAGGTAAAACAGAGTGACAATGCCCAGGATTATGGCGGGGATTCCCTCCAGGATAAAAAGCCACCGCCAGCCCGCTAGCCAATGCCAATGTCCACTCAACAGCCAGCCGGCGACGGGTGAGCCGATCAACGAGGCAGCGGGAACGGCGGCGTACAGGCAGGCGATGGCCTGGCTGCGTTCGCGCAGTCGGAACCAGTGTGTCAGGTAGACGATCATCCCCGGGAAGAAGCTGGATTCGGCGAGGCCCAAAAAGAAGCGCGCTGCGTAAAATTGCCCGGAAGTGCGAACGAATCCGGTGAGAATGGTGACGAGACCCCACGACACCATGATGCGCGCAATCCATTTGCGCGCGCTCCAGCGCTCGACGACGATGGCCCCTGGAATCTCAAACAAAATGTAGGTCACATAAAACATGCCGACGCCGAGGCCATAGACGCGGTCGCTGAATCCGAGATCGGCGCTCATCCTGAGATTGGCGAAGGAGACATTGACGCGGTCAATGTAGTTGACCACGTAGACGAGGAAGACGAAGGGCAGCAGGCGCAAAGCCACTCGCCGGCGGGCGCGATTACCGACTTCGGGTAGCTGCGAAACCAGGGTCATGGTGATATTCCCAGGTCGCTTGGGACGTCGCGAGAGCACTCATTCTCGAAACCCAGCGCGGTATCAAATGCCTAGGCAAAGCAGTCATTGCCGTCAGGGAGTACAAGTCAAAAGAAATCGAAGCAATCCCATGAGAGTGCACTGTAGAAGGCGGGGCGAGTATACATCGGTGCACAGAGATGCGCTCGCGCATCTGGCGGGCGCAATGTCGGGAGTGAAGAAACTAAGCTCTTGGCCGCTGATTGTATCTGACGGCTTCGTAACAGTTGTTAATAGGGTTAGCACGAATGCCCGACTTCCCTCAGCAAACGCCCACGAATACTTGCAAGGTGGCCGGCGAATCTTTTACGCAGGAGGGGTGTGTTCGAAAGGCAGCTTGCCGTAGCGGGCTTAGCGCCACTCGCCCTTCCGGCTTGCGAAAGGGAAAGGGTTTGCCCGTGTATTTTTGCGAGATCGGATCCATGTAGCGGAGTTCGGGGTCGGGTCGACGCTCGACAACGCGCCCGCGCAGTTGCGCTTCCTCGTACGGATTCTGAAAGTCAACGATGGAGAGCGAGATTCGCGCATCGCGCTGCGTGTTCTTCGCTTTTAAAGAGCCTTCACTGGTGCAGATCAGGATGCGATCGCCTTCGCGACCGATCCAGACCGGCACGCTTTGCGGCGAGCCATCGGGCATGAGCGTCGCGAGATGGGCGAAGTTTGGACGATCGATCAACGATTTGATTTCGCTGGAAGGTGGAATCGCCGTGGAATGCTCCTACAAGAAATTTTGAGTAGGACGCTTCATTGGATTGCGTTCGCGGAGGAATGACTCAGCCCACCTGAGACGTGGAAATGAGGTGGCGATCTGATATCAGAACATCCACTTCGAATCGGATATCATTCCCGACGCTGTTTGAGCCCAGATGTGCCGCGGAGGTCCAATGAAGCGAATGCTCCTGATTGTTGCGATCGTGTTTGTGTCGAGCTGCTGCTGGTGTCAGAAAAATTCTGGCGCGTCTTCCACCGCGGGTGCCAGCACAACGTTCACGAACCCGCTGCTGCCGACCGGGCCCGATCCGTGGGTGATCTTCAAAGACGGCTTCTACTACTACATGAACACGACAGGGATGAATCTCACGATCTGGAAGACGCGGAGCATCGCCGATCTCAAGACCGCCGAAAAGAAAATCGTGTGGCGGCCACCGGCGTCGGGCCCTTACTCGCACGAAATATGGGCGCCCGAGCTGCATTTCCTGAATGGCAAGTGGTACGTCTACTTCGCCGCGGACGCGGGCACCAATCAATCGCATCGTTTGTGGGTGATCGAGAACGCGTCGGCCGATCCGCTCGAAGGGGAGTGGACCATGAAAGGAAAGCTTGCCGACCAGTCCGACAAGTGGGCGATCGATCCAACGGTGTTTGAGAACGCGGGCAAGATGTATGCGGCATGGTCCGGTTGGGAAGGCGACGTGAACGGCGTGCAATCGATTTTCATCGCGGAACTGGAAAATCCGTGGACGATCAAGGGCCAGCGTGCGCGCATTTCAACGCCGGAGTATCCCTGGGAGAAGATGGGGGATCGCGATCGACAGCTCAAGCGTGATCCGGAAAAGAATCCCGCGCTCGATGTGGAAGAGCCCGTTCACATCGACGTGAACGAAGGCCCGGAGGTTCTGCAGCACGGCGACAAGATTTTCATGGTGTATTCGGCGAGCGCGTGCTGGACGGATTATTACGAACTCGGGATGCTGACGGCTTCGGCGTCGGACGATCTGCTGAACCCTGCTTCGTGGAAGAAGTCGCCGCTCGCGATGTTCTGGCAATCGCCGAAGGCGCACGCCTACGGAAGCGGGCATAACAGTTTTTTCAAGTCGCCCGACGGCACCGAGGATTGGATCATTTACCACGCGAACCCCGAAGCAAATCAGGGATGCGGCTCGCATCGCGCACCGCGAGCACAACCATTCACGTGGACATCCGACGGCACGCCCGATTTTGGCAGGCCGGTGGCGGTGGGGGAACCAGTGAAGAGGCCGTCGGGAGAGGGCGCCCGGTAGCGTTGGCTCGGGGGTGTGGCCACGCGTCGCCGTTTTGGCATGTGCGTCTAGGGTTACGTTTTTAGGGTTTTGGATTGTAGCGCCGGCTGTCGGGCGGGCGTCCCGCCCGCAATCGGGCCGGCAGGATGCCGGCGCTACTCCCAGGTTAGCGTCCAAAGAACGGACGCGAACTGGGGCACCGTCGATTATGCCGTCGCGCTTGCGCCTGAGCTTCCACCCAGCGCTTCCAGCACATCCACAGCGGCGGCATATTTGCCGTTGGGCGCACTGATCTGCGCACCCTGCACGAGTTGGCGAACGGCGATCAGCATCTCGCGCGCGATCGCCACGCCTTCTTGACGAGCCGCTTCCGGAGTGGGCGCATTCGCCATGCGTTCGACGATTGAATCCGGCACCGACACGCGCAGCTCGTTTTTCATGAACTCGGCGTTACGCACGCTCATTAGCGGCCAGATTCCGGCGACCACCGGAATGCGGTGATGCTCAATTCGCTTCAGGAAATTCTCCAGCAAGGCAAGATCGAACACAGGCTGCGTCACCGCGTATTCCGCACCCGCTTCTACTTTGTATTCAAAGCGTCGAATCTCCTCGTCGATATTCGGCAGGCCGGGATTCGCGCCGACGCCAATCACAAACCCGGTACCCGAGCCGATTGCATTGCCGCCAATATCGAGGCCACGATTCAGGTTGTGAACGATGTTGACCAATCCAATCGCATCGACGTCGAACACCGCAGTTGCATCAGGATAGTTGCCCATTTTCGGCGGATCGCCCGTGATGCAGATCAGATTACGGATTCCGGTCGCCGCCGCGCCCAACAGATCGGACTGAATCCCAAGCACGTTGCGGTCGCGGCAGGTGTAGTGCAGGATCGCCTCAATCCCAACCTCGCGCTGCACGATCAGGGACAGGGCTTGATTCGAGATGCGCGCCGACGCGCGCGGGCTGTCGGGAATGTTGATCCCGTCGACACCGACCGACTTCAGAAAGCGCGCACCTTCGACCTCCTTGCGGATGTCAATGCCTTTGGGCGGAACGATCTCGACCATGGTCACGAACTCGCCGTTGGCAAGCTTGCGTCCCAGGTGCGAGCGCTTCTCCATGGTCTCGAGAGGTGTCGCGGAAAGCGATGGATGCGGCGTGCTGACCTGCACGCGCGCGGCTTTCGCCTCACCGGCGCGCAGGGCCGACTTCATAACACGAATGTGATCGGGCGTGGTCCCGCAGCATCCGCCGACCAGACGCACGCCCGCCGCGACAAATTTGCGCGCGTAGCTGGCCATGTATTCCGGCGAACACAGATAGATGTTTCGACCTTCGACCGAACGCGGCATTCCGGCGTTCGGTTGCGCGGCGAGCGGCAGGGTGGTGACGGCGCGCACGCGCTCAATCGCGTCCAGCATCGCAACCGGGCCGATGCTGCAATTGACGCCGATCACGTCGGCGCCCCAAGCCGCCAGCTTGGCCGCGAAGTTTTCCGGATCGGATCCGTCGAGACAGTTGGAATCCTCGTCGACCGTGACCGAAGCGACCACGGGCAGTTTGGGATTCACGTCGCGCGCGGCCAGAAGCGCCTGATGCAATTCCTCCACGTAACCGAATGTCTCGAGGATGAGAAGATTCACGCCGCCTTCCGTCAAAGCGGCAATCTGTTCCCGAAACGCGGCGCGCGCTTCCTCAAACGATGTTTTACCCAGCGGTTCAATTCGAATGCCCAACGGGCCAACCGAACCTGCGACCCACACATCGAAGCTCTTGGCGGCTTCGTGGGCTAACTGCGCGCCGGCAAGGTTCACCTCGCGGACTTTATCCGCCAAACTATGCCGGCCCAACCGGAAGCTGTTCGCTCCAAACGTGTTGGTTTCAATAATTTCTGCACCAGAGTGCAAGTAGTCCTGATGCACGGACCGGATGAGGTCCGGCTGCGACAGGTTCAGCTCGTCGTACGAGCGGTTGATGAAGATTCCTTTGGCGTAAAGAAGGGTTCCCATCGCGCCGTCACACAGAATGGGAGCTTTGTTGAGCCGGGTGAGAAAGTCCTGGGGCATACCTGATTTTGAGAATACAAGATGACTATGGGTTTTGCCTACGCGAGGCGGTGGTGGCGGTCGGTAGAGAGCGTGGACTGGCTCCGCCCTATGGCGCGAGCGACTCGGCGTCGAAGGGGTTTGTTATAATCCGAGGTTTTGCATACAAATCTTTGTCCATCATGCTCTTGGGAGTTCTACGTTTGAAGAGAGCCGTTGCCGCTTTGTCGGTCGTTTTGCTGGCCGGAATCACTTTGATTACAGTTTCCTGTGGAAAGTCCACCCCGCAGACCGGCGGTACCACCGGCCTGAAGTTCCGTGCGTTCATTTCGCAGGACGTTTCGAATTCCACCGGGACGGTGGGCGCCGCGGTCCTGATCGCCAATGCGCAGAAAGACCTGTTGGCAGGACGGGTGACGGCGGGCACGGGATGTACTGGCGGGGTTTTGTCGATAACATCGTTCCTCCCGACTACGCTGGTGGAATCGAACAATCGCCAAGTCACGCTGGCCCTGAGCCTGGATAACACCCAGGTCGAAATCATCAACAATTCCACCGAGGCAGCTACCGGATGCGTGAATCTGGCCCCTGCCTATACGCAGAGTTTGGCCGTCTCAAACGACGTGACTTCGGCCTACGCGGCATCCCCTACGGTTGCGATTCCGGGCGGGCTTCCGGGAGCTGTGTTGGTGATCAGCCTGGCAACGAGTCAGATCAGTTCCAAGATTCCGGTCGCAGGCGCCCAGTACATTGCGGAGAGCGGCGATGGAAGCCGCATTCTGGCTTTCAGCAACAGCACGGATCTGAATAACCAAAGCGCGAATGTGAATACGATCGCGATTGTGTCGCCGTTCAACGTCGTTGCCGGGCAGCAGAACGCGACCTGCCCGACGGCGGCGACGGTCGTGCCTCCGAACCAGCCGGTTTGCCAGTAT
>Ga0210399_10001943_pt1 | contig 16071 bp, 14 predicted proteins | sample IncBWC14MmetaG_FD_150865 | JGI IMG/M metagenome (GOLD analysis project Ga0210399, IMG submission 150865) | Forest soil microbial communities from Barre Woods Harvard Forest LTER site, Petersham, Massachusetts, United States - Inc-BW-C-14-M | ecosystem: Environmental > Terrestrial > Soil >...
CGCAATGGGATGGCGACTTTTAGATTGGCCATGGCGGAATCGGCTTCGCCGGTGAGGCAATCGAGCGCGGCCAGAGCGTAGTGAATGTGGTCGGCTTTGGGCGCGGCTTTGCGGGCTTTAATCAGGCTTTCGCGAGCGTCGTCCCAGCGGCCGATGTTCATCATGGCTACGCCGCGCTGGTAATGTTCTTCGGCAGTGCGGGGATTCAGTTCGGCGGAAGGCTTCATGCGCTGTTCGGCGATCTTGACGTGCATGCGGGCGCGATCGGCGAGCTCTTTGCTGGGGCCTTCCAAAACTTTTTCGAGTTCCTGCTTGGCGCGCGCAAATTTCTGCTGATGGAAGAGCGAGAGCGCTTCGTCGTAGAGTTTCAGCTGCGCCTGAACCAGGGGATCGACAAGCTCGACACCGCCGCGCTGGTGAGGGTGAGGCGTCACTAAAGCTTTCTTTTTGTGTGACTTGGACTGGCTTCGCCCCGCGCTCTTGGAGTGACTGGAGGGCCGTGATGTGGGCTTATGCGCCTTGGCCATGAAGCGCATGCTAACAGAGGAGTTATCGCGCGTCAACGTGGGTCAAAAAGGTGCGCCGGGCGGGGGCGAGTTACCTCCCGGTGGCAAAGGATGAAAATAGAGCGTGGAGATTGGGGGAATATCGCGGAAACTGTGTGTGACAGTGCGGAGGCGGTGACAGACGGTGCGAGATGCTGGCCTGCCTGCGCCGCGTATGCTATAAGTTTGTGGCCTAGTTCGGGTTGACGACAACGTGCCTTTCATCAATTTTCCTGCGCGCGAAATAAACTGCAAGCTCGTGTATTACGGTCCAGGTCTGGGCGGAAAAACCGCCAACCTGCAGTGGATCTACGACCACACCGGGCAAAACCAGAAGGGGAAAATGGTGTCTCTGGCGACGGAGACGGACCGCACGCTGTTTTTCGACTTCCTGCCGTTGGACTTGGGGACGGTGCGCGGGTTCAAGACGCGCTTTCATTTATATACGGTGCCTGGGCAGGTGTTCTATGAAGCCAGCCGCAAGCTGATTTTGAAGGGCGCGGATGGCGTGGTGTTCGTGGCGGATTCGCAGGAAGAGCGGCTAGACGCGAATTTCGAAACGATGGAAAACCTGCAGGAACACTTGAAAGAGCACAACCTGAACTTTGCGACGATTCCGTATGTGCTGCAGTTGAACAAGCGGGATTTGCCGAATGCCATGTCCGTGCCGGAGTTGACGAAGCAGTTGCAGAAAAAGGGCGAGCCGGTGCTCGAGGGCGTGGCGATTCAGGGTGTGGGCGTGTTCGAGACGCTGAAAGAATTGGCGAAGCTGGTGCTTGCGGAATTGAAAAAGGGCGGATGAGCAATAGCTATCGAATCTTCTAAGCCTGCTTTCCGCTCTTTCTTATTCACGAAAAGTTATTTCAATCGGTACCTTTACAGCTGCTGGATTGTTGTCCTTGTCTCGCGCGGGCTTACAACGCCATTCGGCCAGTTTCTCAACTGCGCGCTCCGCAAAACCATAACCGGGGTCTTGGACAACGTGAATGCTTTTGACCTCGCCTTCTTGTGTAACGACCCCCATGAGAACTACCGCTGCGGAGTGAACCTTGGCCTTCCTTGCACCGGCGGGGAAAACTGGCGAAGGCGCGTAGGTGCACGTGGGAATGCCTACGCCGTTCACTCCTGCTTTCGGTGCCGAAGCGGGCGAGTCGGCATTTGTCGCGGCGAGACTGTCTAAGACATGAGAATGAGCGACGGGCTGTTCTTTCGTAAGCAGTGACGCGCCGTCAGATATGGTTCTCACTGTGACGGTAAGCAAATATCCGTCCGCTGTGTCGCTTAGAGTGCCGAGAACGACAGCCTCTACTCCAAGAGTTGCCCCAGCCTGCTTCAGCGACTCCGGCGACTTTAGATCTTGAATGGTAAGTTTGTGCTCCGCAAGAGTCTGACGGAAGCTTGCCGGTTCGACGACCGTAAATTTCGCATGATGTTGCAACCAATTTTCGCACAGCATAGCCGCCAGGTACTTGCCTCTGGGAGAAGCCTCGCCTTCTGAAGTTACAAATTCTGCCACTGCGAGTCTGTGAATCTTTGCATCTGAAATCTGCCGGGCCAGTGCATCTCCCAAATCGTCGAAGGTGGATGGGCGGGCATTTATCTGTTGGAGATTCAGGGCGAAAAACGCAGTAACTGCGAGTACGAAGGAGCAAATGTTCCAGGCGCGGAACTTCATATAGCTACGCTATCACTTTCTGTGAAGGTTAGAAACTCCGAAGGAATTTATAAGCTGGTGCTGGTGGGATTGAAAGGCAGGCAGCTGCTCCTCAGTAGAGGCGGAACGTCACTTCAATCGGTACTTGGACCGGTACGGGTTTTCCGTCGAGTGTGGCAGGACGAAATTTCCAGGTGCGGACCGTATTCAAGGCATGTTGATTCAATCCGAATGGCAAGCCATGCAAGACTTTTAAATCCTCAGCGCGCCCTTCTTCGGAGATTTTCACAAGCACGATCAGCGAGCCTTGGAATTTCGCTATGCGCGCAGGATCGGTGTAATCCGGCGTGGGCATGTACACGCCGCTTGGCACCGTAACCCCGTTCTTTCCCGCGCGAAGAATGCCTTGGTCTTCCGAAACCTTTGAAGCTGACGCTTCCCGGAAAGGTTCCGCCGCCATCCGGGATTGTTCGTCAACTCCTGTGATGGTCAACTCCACTTTTTCCAGCGGACCTTTCCGTACTTCCCGGCGCTCTCGGGGGCCGACCAGAAAATGAGCGTCGAGCAGCTGCAGCGTGACGGTTAGTTTGTCTCCATCGCCGTCCAGATGGCCGACGAGGACGGCGTTGGCGAATTGCTCCATGGCCAGCCAGCGCTCGGCGTTGTCTTCGGCCAAGAACTTGGAGGGAATTCGCTCCGTTTCGAGAAATTCGTAGAGGCGCTTGCGATCCACGATCTGGATATTTCGCGCGGCAGAAGCCAGTTGTTCGGATATGACGTCGGCAAGCTGCATGCCGAAGATGGACGTGGACCCGGAAGAGTCCGTGAAATTGGCGACCAGAATGGTGCAAGCGCTCTTCTTGCAGCCGGCCTTGTCGGCGTGCTCGAGAACGCGGGCAGCAAGATTGCGAAGCTGATCCTGCTGCTCGAAGGAGAGCGAGAGTGGCGTTTGCGGCGCCTGTGCCGGCGGAGTATTGGGAATGGCCGGAAAAAGCGTAGCGAGTAACCCGGCGAATAAGAAAACGAGAACAAGCCGTGAGATGCGAGAACCCAAGAGAAGCATGGTTTATCCTCCCGCAGGAAATACCGTTTCACGCGTTAGAACGAGGGATAGCCTGTTAGCTTGCATCCAAAATCCGGCTCAGGCGAAATTGGCGAGGGCGGCGGACTCGGATTCGAAGGTGGGGATGGCTTCGACGAGACGGGTGACGGTGAGGGCGTCGCGGACGCGGCCATGGCCGACGACCAGGCGCAGCATGCCGCCTTCGCGGGCCAGCTTGATCGAGATGCGTACGAGCGTCGAAATGCCGGAGCTGTCGATCTGCGGAATGCCGTCCAGGACCACGACGACTTTGCGGGCGCCGCCGTGGATCACGGAATTGAGGGCGTCATGGAGCTGTTCGCTAGGCTCGCCGATGGTCAGGCGGCCGTGGACTTCGAGAACGGACACTCCGGCGGAGTCGCGGACGTTGATCTCCATGGGTGGGCGCTCGGTCATAGGGGACGGTACATCGATCGAGATTGCTTTCCTAAGGCCCATCATCCGGGCCGCACGGCATTATACGCTGGCCGGGGGGATGGGCAAACAAGGTACTCCCGGCGGGCCGCAAGTCCAACATCTTAATTGGCCGGGCGGGGAGGCGCATTAAAAAAACAGATGGAAGGAATGAAAATTTCAAACGGTGTAAGGCGAGGGAGGTGCGTATAATCCTCGGCATCCTTGGGGCGGGCACCGGCAATCGAATCCAGCGTCAGTGGAGCGGACACACTTATGAAGTGCATGGGGCGGAAGTGTAGTTTCCATCTTGTACTGCTACTGGCAGTCCTCGTGCTAACCGCCGTCCCTCTCGCCTCGCAGCAAGCTCCCTCCTCAGCAACCACTCCAGCGACCGCTGCCTCCCCCGCAACACCCGAAATCCCCAAAACGGTTAACGAAAAGCTGGCGCAACTGGATAAGGACGTGAAGGCGGCGCAATCCGCCGGGGACAACGCGTGGATGCTGACGAGCGCGGCGCTAGTGTTGATGATGACCGGGCCGGGGCTGGCGCTCTTTTATGGCGGGCTGGTACGGCGGAAGAATACGCTGGCGATCATGATGCAGAGTTTCGCGCTGATGGGAATTATTACTATTCTGTGGGCGCTGGTGGGCTACAGTTTGTGCTTTGGGGGGAATGGGCCGGTGATCGGCGGATTCGAACACGCGTTCTTGCGCGGCGTGGGCGCGGAGCCCAATCCGGATTATGCGGGGACGATTCCGCAAGCCACCTTCATGGTGTACCAGCTGATGTTTGCGATCATCACTCCCGCGTTGATTACGGGGGCGACGGCGGAACGCATGAAGTTCAGCGGCACGGTGCTGTTTCTGACGCTGTGGTTTCTGGTGGTGTATGCGCCGCTGGCGCACATGGTTTGGGGCAAGGGGGGGTTGCTGAACGCCGTAGGCGGAAAATTTCCTTGCCTGGACTTCGCCGGCGGAACCGTGGTGCACATTTCTTCGGGCGTTTCGGCGCTGGTGTGCGCGCTGTACTTGGGCAAGCGCACCGGCTATCCAAGGCAGCCGATGCCGCCGCACAGCCTGGTGCTGAGTTTCATTGGCGCTTGCTTGCTGTGGGTAGGATGGTTTGGCTTTAACGCCGGGAGCGCTTTGGCCGCGAGCTCGCTAGCGACGAGTGCTTTTGTTGCAACACACTTCGCAGCCGCTGCGGCAGCGGTGGGATGGAGCGCGGCGGAGTGGCTGAAGAACGGCCGCGCCAGTGCGCTGGGCGCGATTTCCGGCGCGGTGGCGGGGCTTGTGGCCATCACGCCCGCTTCGGGATTCGTCGGCCCTATGCCCGCGCTGGCCATCGGGCTGATTGCAGGTGTGCTGTGTTACCTGATGGTGACGAAAGTGAAGGCTGTCTTCGGGTATGATGACGCGCTCGATGCTTTCGGCGTGCACGGCGCGGGGGGAACGATTGGCGCGCTACTTACGGGAGTTTTCGCTCAGCAGGTGATCAATCCGATTTTCGGAGCGGACAAGCCCGTGGGCGGGCTCGACGGGCATTGGGGCCAGGTGGGCAATCAACTGGTGGGCGTGCTGATCGCCTGGGGATTCGCGCTGGTGGGTACGATCGTATTGTTAAAGATCACGGATATGATTACCGGTGTGCGCGTGACGGAAGAACAGGAAGTCCAGGGCCTGGACGTCACGCAACACGGCGAAGAGGCGTATAACCTGGAGGCGTAGAACTTGGATCTCAGGGAAATCCGGCAGGAGAGCGTCAGGCACGGGGCGGAGCGGAAACATCCATGATGAAACTTGAGGCAATCATTCAGCCCTCGCGGTTCGAATCCGTGAAAGATGCCCTGCGCGAAATCGGCATCGAGGGAATGACGGTGACGGAGGTGCGCGGCCACGGCCGGCAGAAAGGCCACACCGAGGTTTACCGCGGACGTGAATACACCGTGGACCTGCTGCCGAAGATGAAACTGGAGATGGTGCTTCCGGACGCGCTGGTGAGCCGCGTGGTGGACACAATTTTGAAGACGGCCAAGACAGGAAAGATTGGTGACGGTAAGATATTCCTATCGAGGGTTGAGGAAGCCATACGGATTCGCAACGACGAGCGCGGTGAAAATGCGCTCTAGCGTTTCACTTTGGGCCGCCAGTCAGTCCATTTCGTCGTGAGCGCGGGGCCATTAACGTGACGACCGCCGCGCGCCCCGGTTTCGACGCAGGCCTCCCACCCGCCAAAAAAATGCAGGGATCCCCAACTCCATTGTCCGTACTCGGCCCGCAAGCCGAGGCGGCGCGACAACGCATCCGGCAACAATTCGAAGCGGGGACGAGTGCGCGCGAGACGCTACGCGCGCTGTGCGAACTGGCCGACCGCAACATCCAGCAGGTCTTTGGGGAATTGCTTCGCGTCCACGACGGCGCAACACAGGGGTTTTGCCTGCTCGCGCTTGGCGGGTACGGACGGCGGATGCTGTTTCCGTATTCCGATCTCGACATTCTTTTTTTGTTCGGCAGCGAAAAGGCCGAGCAGGAATCGCGCGGGCTGATCGCAGAATTTTCGCGGACGCTGTGGGACCTGGGCTTCCGCGTGAGCTCGGCCGGACGGACGCTCGAAGAGTGCAAGCGCATCGAAGAAGACAACGCGGAATTTCACCTCGCACTGCTGGACCGGCGATTTCTCGCTGGTGATAGCGAGCTATTCGAGAAGCTGGACACCAAGGTCTTGCCCGCGTCGGAGAAACAGGCGCGGCCTTTTTTGCTCGCGCAGCTTCACAGGCTGACCAAGGAACGCATCACGCGCTACGGGAATACCATCTTCCACCTGGAACCGAACGTAAAAGAATCGCCGGGCGGCATGCGGGATCATCAAGCGACCGTGTGGCTGCGGCAAATTGTGGAAGAGAAGGACGACCGGCGCCGCAACACTGCTGCCGAAGAAGAACTTTCCGCAGCGGCGCTTGATTTCCTCAGCGCGATCCGCTGCTTTCTGCATTACGGCAACGCGCGGAATGACAATACGCTCACTTACGAACTGCAGGCCTCCGCGGCAGAGCGCGCGCTGGGCGCAGGAGACGGCGTCACCAGAACTCCCGCGGAGTGGATGCGCCTGTACTTCCGCCATGCGCGGACGCTGAACCGGCAACTGTTGCGCTATCTCGAGCAGAAGGCGCCTGTTCCACTGACGCTTCGCCAGCGGCTGTTCAACGCTGCGCGTGCCGCCAAAATCGAGCCGAATCACGGGAAGTATTTCATGGTGCGCGATTGCTTGCTGGAAGTCCTGGACGCGCCGGCGCTGGCGGACCGCGCCATAACGTATTCACTTTTCGCCGAAGCCGCGCGCACGGGCACGCCGATCAGCCGCGAAGCGGAGCGCAGCATCGGCTACATCCTGACGCATCCGGAACTGCCGGCACGCAACAAGGAAATGTCCTGGGCGACTCTGCGCGAAATTCTCGGCTCCGATTATCCCGGAGTCGCGTTGAGGCCGATGCAGCGGCTGGGGTTGCTGACGGAAATCCTGCCGGAATTTGCAAGAATCGATTCGCTGGTGGTGCGCGATTTCTATCATCGGTACACGGTGGACGAGCACACGTTGCGCACCATCGAACACATGCAGGAACTTGCAGCTCCGCCCGATGCGCGCGGCGCGCATTTCGCGCCGCTGTGGAAAACAGCGGAACGGCGCGACCTGCTCGTCCTGTCGCTCTTGCTGCATGACGTGGGCAAAGGCATGCCCGTGGAGAACCACGTGAGCGGCAGCCTGACGGCCTTGGATAGCGCGGCCCAGCGTCTAAAGCTGTCACCCGAAGAAGAAGCCGAAGTGCATTTTCTGATCGAGCACCACCTGGACATGTCCGCCACGGTGCAGCGCCGGGATATTTTCGATCCCGCAACGGTTTCCGCGTTTGCGGAATCGGTGGCCACGCAAGAGCGTCTGCAACGATTGTGTCTGCTGACCTACGCCGACATTCATGCGGTGAATCCGGAAGCGCTGACGCCGTGGAAGGCGGAGATGCTGTGGCAGCTCTTCGTGGCCACTTCGAACCATTTCAGCCGGACTCTGGATCGCGACCGCTTGCATGGGCCGGATGAATTGCCGCTGCTCGAGCGCGTGAAAGCGCTGGCAGGCGGTGCCGGAACGGAAGAAATCGAGCGCTTCCTCGAAGGATTCCCACGGCGGTATCTGGCGGTGCATTCGGCGGCGGAGATTGCTGCGCACTTTGCCCTGTATCAAAAACTGGGCGCGGAACCGGTGCAAACTGAAGTGCTCGCGGAACGCCATGCTTTCTCGCTGACTCTGCTGACCGCCGACCGCCCGTCGCTCTTCGCCACAATTTCCGGAGTGCTGGCGTGGTGGGGCATGAACATTATTAAGGCTGACGCGTTTGCCAATGCCGCTGGTGTCGTGCTGGACACATTTCATTTCGCGGATTTGCACCGCACGCTGGAGCTGAATCCCGGCGAAATCGAGAGATTCCGCAAGAGCCTGGCAAACGTAGTGAACGGAAAGGCCGCGCTGGAGCCGCTGTTGAAGAGCCGCGAAACTGCAAGCCGGGCGCGGACTCCGAAGGTGGCCATCGAAACACGGATTAACTTTGACGATTCGTCTTCCGCGCACAGCACGCTCATGGAAATCGTCACCCAGGACCATCCCGGCCTGCTCCACGAGATCGGTTCGGCGCTGGCGCGGCTGGGATGCAACATCGAAGTCGCGCTGATCGACACCGAAGGTCAGAAAGCCATCGATGTCTTCTATCTCACCGCTCAAGGAAGCAAACTCGCCCCGCAAAAACAGGAACTGCTCCGCGAAGTGCTGCAAGGCACGCTGGCTTAAATTCGAGATGCTTTCGCCCGACACTTCCAGCACGCTCGAATTGCCCGGGCAACGGCAGTTCCTCTTCGCGGCCGGCGCAAAACCATTCCTGCGCGAAAATCAAATCCCGCTCGCGCTGAAAGATTTCAGGCGCGGTGTAGTAGTAGCTTGGAAGAGATTTTTCCAAACCGGTGGACCCTTTCCTGGCGTGCACCGCCAGCTTTCTGCATACCACAATTGAACATCTCAACTTACGAACGAAATCGTCCTGAAGCGCGGACCTGGCGGAGAACCGCTTCGAGAAAATTCTCGGTCCGCGGCCAGCCATAGATGCGAACTCCAAGCTTTTCCGAAATGCGCGTGGAGATTTGCGAGGCCATTGAAGTGCGCACGCCGGGATCCCAGCTGTTGCGGCGTTGAATAAATGTTTCAATGAGACGCAACTCCTCAAGAGTGATGCTCGACGCGTCGAAGGAGGGCAAGGTAGCGTCGACCCCGGAATCCGCGATGGGGCGCACACCTTCCAGTGATTTTTCGTGGACCACCACGGTGCCGGCAACCATGTCCCCAAGCCGCTTGCTTTGCTTGCTGAAGAGCATACTGATCAATCCGACGCCGTACAGCGCGGGCAACGAATCGACAATCCGTAGAAGATTGCGAACAATTGCGTCGTACACGCTGATCGGCCGTCCATCGTCCTTCATCACGCGCAACTGGGCATACCGTTTGCCCGGGGTCTGCCCGTTCCAGATGGCTTCGAAAAAAGCGAAATAGGCGGAGTTGAGGAGAAAGATTCCGATAATCACTCCGGCAATGACCCACTGGGACGCCGAAGCTCCGAACAAGGTTATTCCCGGCAGGATCATCAAGGCAGCAATTACGAGAACCAATCCCACTGCTATCTGGATAGCCGTATCCGCCGCCATCCCCAGGAAACGGCTGCCGATTCCCGCGAGCGGAAATTCCAGCGAAGTTTGCTCCGGCGTATCAATGGTAAGCTTGTCGGGAGAATCCATCCGTGATCTCCACCCACTGGATCGAAAAACGCCGTTTGTATTGGACCCGGCTCGAACGCCTGATGGAAATTAGCGGGCGAAAAGGCGTTTCGGCGCTTTCGCCCGCGGAACTCCAGGAACTTGCTTTATTATACAGGCAGACGGCATCCGACCTGGCCAGCGTCCGGGAAGATCCTACCAGCAATCATCTGGCGCTTTATCTGAATCAACTTCTCGGGCGGGCTCACAATCTTATTTATATGGGCCGCAAAGCCAGCGGGCGCGGGATGTGGACTTTTTTCAAGGACGAGTACCCAGCTATTTTTCGCGAGACTTTTCCCGATACGCTGGCTGCGTTTGTTATCTTCCTGGCCGCTGCTTTCGCTGGATTTCTGATGGGCATCGCGGATCCCAGCTTCTCGCGGCACGTGCTGGGTCCCGGGATGATCGAAACGATCGAGCAGCACAAGATGTGGACGGATTCGATTGTAACAATCAAGGCCGCGGCATCAAGCGCGATACTCACGAACAATATTAGCGTGGCCTTCGCTACGTTTGCACTTGGAATCACCGCGGGGATCGGCACCGTCTACATGATGCTGGTAAACGGGTTATTGATGGGAGTCGTGAGCGTCGCTTGTTGGCGCGAAGGGATGAGTCTTTCCTTGTGGAGTTTCGTCGCCGCGCATGGAGTGCTGGAATTGCCAGCCATCTTCATCGCCGGCGGAGCTGGCCTGGGAATTGCCCGCGGATTGCTCTTTCCTGGGCCATTGCCGCGCCGCGAATCCCTGGTGCGCGCGGGTGCGCGGAGCGTGCGGCTGGTGCTGGGAACGATTCCGATGCTGTTGATCGCCGGCTTCGTGGAAGGATTCGTCTCACCATCGAATCTCTCTTACACGATCAAATTCATGCTGGCGGGTGGCTTATTCACTCTTCTCGTTTTGTATCTCTTACGAAAGCCATCCCCTGGCTCGGCACAAAGTTCAACCACGCCAGCAGCTCTACGGGCTGCCTAGCTCAGATGAGGCTGCGCTCCTTCGCCAGCAAATACTGATTCACCACCGCGGAAGAAAGCTTTGTGGGGTCCACTTCCAGCGTGAGCGCGCCTTGCTGCCGCAGAGTGCGCAACAGAATGTCCCGCCGTTGCACAATTTCCTGTGCCGCGGCGATTCGAAACATCTGCGCTGCATCTTTCGGGCGCTCTCGAATCATTCCACGAAGCTCTGGTTGACCGATCACCGTGAAAAGCACCAAGTGCCGCCGCGCCAGGTGTGCGGCGCTTTCCACAACTTCAGGCGTAGTCGCGGTTTCGGAAAGATCTGTGAGCCAAACAACGAGGCTGCGTCTCTTTTGAAGGATGGCGAGGGCCTCAACCGCCCGGCGATGATCCGCTTCCAATTCCTCTCCGCGAACTTGAGCAAGCGCTTCGAGAAGCGCGCGCACTTGCGAAGGGCCACGCCCCGCGGGCAGTCGATGTTGCACGCGGCGGCCATAAGCCAGCATAGCGATCTTGTCGCCAGAGTAGAGCGCAACTTGCGCCAGTGAAAGAGCCGCACCCACCGCGTAATCCAGCTTGCTGAGGCCCAGAACGCGTGCGCGCAGCAGGCGCCCTGCATCCAGCACCAGCCAAACGGTCTGGCTGCGCTCAATCTGGTAGGACTTGCTGATGAGCTTGGCGCGGCGCGCCGTGGCACTCCAGCAGATGTCGCGCCACTCATCGGTTTCCCGGTATTCGCGCAAGCTTTCGAATTCCCGCCCCTGGCCGGGCAAGTGCTTGTGGCGCTTCTCCAGCGCAATCTGCCGGCTGCGAATGAGGTAGATGGTGTCCCGCTTGGACTCTTCGAGGTTGGGATAGATTCGAATTGTTTGCTTCGTCGCGGCAGAGCCCCAGCGCTCGGCCAGTTGCCAAGTGCTTTGATAGCGAAAAGAGATGGGTCCGAAAGTCACATCGCCACGCTCGCGCGGGCAAACGTCGTATATGCCGGTCCCCATCCCTCCATGTGGAGCAACGATCGTCAAATTCGGAATCTCGCCGCGCATGGAGATGGGGACATCGTCTTGAACTTCCGCGCTGATTGAGCACTCGCTCCGGTTCAGCAATTGCAGAGTAAGCGTGGCTTGCCCCGTCAGCTGCAAAGTGGAATTCCAAACGCGAAGCATCTCCAACTGTTCCTGTCTTGGAAGCCGCCGCAAGTCCAAGACCCAAGCGCAAAATACCGCGACATCCCAGGCAAGCATGGCAAACAAAAACCTGTGGTTAGCCCAGGCCGGACCAAGCCAGACCAGCCCGATGAGCAGAAGCAGAAAGAACCGCCGGCCAAAAGCAAAAGAAATGCGGCCCGGAGCTCTTCCCCGCGCACCAATGGTTGGCGGAGTGAGTTGTGACGACGTCTTCATTTGGGAACTTCGACGGCTTTGATAACTTCGCGAACCACCTGGTCCGCGGTCATTCCTTCGAGGTCCGCTTCGGGCTTCAGGACCAGGCGATGTCGCAGAATCGGAAGCGCGGCAACTTTGATGTCATCGGGGATAAGGAAGTCTCGGCCCTCGGTCGCGGCGATTCCTTTTGCAAAAACCATGAGACTGATGGCGGCTCGCGGGCTGGCGCCCAGGCTGACAGCAGGCCAATTGCGCGTGCGCGCGACAAGCGAAACGATGTAGCGGAAAAGCGCGGGCTCCACGCGCACCGCCGCGGTTTCTTCCCGCGCGCCGTTAAGCGTTTCCGCTGGTACAGACTCAAACCCTACCTTTTGTAGTTCCCGAGGATCGAAACCGTTCTGCACATTCTGGAGAACCTGCACCTCCTGTTCCGCGTCCGGATATCCGATGCGGATTTTCGCCAGAAACCGGTCCAACTGCGCTTCCGGCAGGGGGTAAGTGCCCTCAAACTCGATGGGGTTCTGCGTCGAAAAGACGGCAAAGAATTTCGAAAGTTCGTGCCTGGTGCCATCGATGGTGACCTGGCGCTCTTCCATGGCCTCCAGAAGGGCGGACTGCGTGCGCGGTGGCGTGCGGTTGATTTCATCCACAAGCAGAAGATCGGTGAAGATCGGCCCGCGATGAAGGGTGAACGCACTGGTCGAAAGATTGAAAACGTTCGCGCCGAGCACGTCCGCGGGCATCAGATCGGGAGTGCATTGCACGCGTTGAAACTTCAGCTGAAAAACTTGCGCCAGCGCCTTCACCGCCAGGGTCTTGGCCAGGCCCGGGACGCCTTCCACCAGCGCGTGGCCCCCGACGAGGAGCACCAGAAACAACTGGTCGAGCGCATCTTTCTGTCCCACGATCGCCTTCGCCAGCTGGGCGCGAACGTGCACCGCTAAATCATTCGCTTTGCTCATTCCGTCTGCCTTTCGATTGGTTGCGTGCGCCTTACATCGAGGCGCGCCGTGTAGTCAAAAACTTCCTGCACCAGGAGAAGCGATTCGGCGTCCTTCAGCTCAGTCAATCGAGCGGCGCGCTCGGCATGCTCCAGGGTTTCGCGGAAGGGCTGCTCTTTCCATCCCAGAGCTTCCCAAGCGCTGTGCGCAAGCGCGGCCGCGGGCGCGTCAAGAGCGAGCCCGAGCTGCCGCGTCAGCAGGAATCGCAGCCTCTGATATGAAATGTGGACGGCCGCTGTTCCCGCTTTTCTTGCTGCATACAAATCTCCCAGCGTATCGACAAATTCCAGCGGCGAGAGCCGCGAAACTTTCGCGGGCATTCGCGTGGGGCCATGCCTTCGCGAAAATGTCGCCACAATCGCGACAAACACCAAACCGAGCTGGGCGATTCCCCAGGGCAGCGGAGTTTGCCGAAAGTAGGCCCATAGCGAGCCATGTACTCCGTGGAAGTATTCGTCCCACAAAACCCGCGTGCCATTCCCTGGCCCGATGGAGTTGAGAAACAAGATCAAATTGCTCGCGTCTCGTATTCCGCCATTGGTGAGCGGCGTGCTTGCGCCCCACCAGATCACTTGCCCTCGCCCATACGGATAGCTCAGGACCGCCGCCGTTTCCTTATCCCCGTAAATTACGAGTTGTGAGGGCGCTTTGGGATGCCAATTCTCGGGCGAAATCATTTTGATCTCCGGCGCATCGGCTGCCAGCGGAGAAGGCACCTGCGGTGTAAACGTCTTCGGCTCTTCGAACTCCTCGCCTTCGACGAACGATTCGGCATCGGGGAGAAGCCTTGCCGCGCTTGAACCGGTGGCCAGAATGCGGCCTCCGTCCCGCAGAAACTCGCGGATTGCCGTGCGGTCATCCGTCGAAAACCCCATCAAGGGCTCCGCCAGAATCAAGACTTCGTGAGAATGATCCCGTGGGATTTCCGCGGGAGCATTTTCCCATCGCTCCACTTTGTAGCCGGAATCCTGCAACACCAGAAACGCAGCCTTCGCGCCATCCCACGCCGCGGAGTAGCTCGAAGGAAATACGGAGCCGCCGCCCGCAGCCTTTGGCGGCGACACCAGCGCGGAAGCAATCAACATCACCACCAGCACCACGCCCGCGCCGATCAGAAGCTTGCGGTCGGCGCTGTCAAGGCCCTTAGGCATCCCATCTTCTCCAACTCTTCTTTAACGCGAGACCAATCGTTTGGCGAGGCCGGCCGGTAACCATACCAAATCAATTCGAAATGCGTCGTCAGGCCGCGGAGCATTCGTTCTTCATTCGGGTGATGTTCCAGAAGGCGCAGCGACTCCCGTGGCGTGCGCGCGCGGTCCCGTGCCAGCACGTTCATGTCTTCAAGCCTGGCCACCGCGGCCCAATAGGCGCAGTGAACCGCCTCCCGGAAGTCTCCGCGGTCGGCGGCGGCCAGCGCCTCTGCAACCCATTGCCGCGCGTCGCTGGGAGCCGGCTTTGCCGCCGGCACACTTTCCACTATCTGCGGTTTGCCAGACAGCCAGCGCCAAACCATGAGGCACAGTGAGAGGAAAGCCAAAATGATGACACCCCACGCCAGCGCGTTGCCCGTCTTGGCGCTGATGTGTAGCCGCATGAAAAGCCGCGCGAGCTTCTCCACGATCCAGCGGTTGATGCGCGCCAGCAAAAGATCCATCGCGCTGGGACCTTTTGCGCCCTGAAATTCCTTTCTTGCTAAAATCTTATCTAGTCGCGTCCTTGCTTCTTCCGGGTTTTCTCTCAGCTCAGGAGCTTCCAGCGCCGCGGCGGCCGTTCGCATGGCTGCCAGGCGGAGACTGAGGTCGCGGATAATCTTGGCGGAGTCCTGCGGGCGAACTTCCAATTCACGAAGCTCGTGAGTAATCGGTTCCGTGGACACCTCGACTCTGGCATTTCCCACGCGCACAAACCAGGTAGGCTCCAATGAGCCGCGCAGTGAACGGAGATCGTTCGGGTTCTTTAGGGCTTCGGCGCAGCGCTCGAGCTGTGCCTCATACTCTCTCAAACCATATTCCTGTGGGACGGCGGAAACGACAGACTGTTGCGCGGAGAAAGCGGCCGTGGCCACGAGCAGCAACGCGGCGCAATTCAAGAACAGTTGAGTAATAGTTCGAGATGCCAACGCGCTCCCCGGTTGTGGTCTTTCCATCTAGATGGCAGAGGGAGCACCCGGAGGCGGCTGCGATCCCATTGAGGCCATCAAGTGCTGGACGTCAAACGCCTCTTTGCGCACACGCAGATTGTAATACATCAGAGAGAACGCAATCGTGCCGATCGGGCCGACGAGAACTTCGGATACGAATGCCGAGAGGTTTTCCAGAATGACCATCCCGAAGGAAAGCGTCTGATGCGACTTGAGGGCATCTGTCTGTAAGTAGATGAACGGAGCCTGGAAAATCAGAATGCCCACATAACTGAGGAAGCCGACCAGCAGAAAAATCAGAAAAATCTGAAAACCGTGTCCCTTGGTGAGTTCAATGCTTCGGCTGATGGCTTTCGTTGCGCTGGCATCTTCCAGCATGGCGGAAGGAACGGCCACTGCCGCTCGGCATAAGATGACGAATAGGAGGATAAAAGCCAGGATCATTCCAAGGACGACCAGCACCGGACTGCCGAGAATGGCCCCCACAAAGCCAACGACGACAAAACCAACGATCATCACAAGAAATAGGATGAGGAACATCACCAGGATTCGAAATACCTTGGTGCCCACACGGCTGTACGAGTTGCGCACGCTGGTGGAATGCCCGAGATAAAGATCTGACACTGCAAAAACGGTCGCTGCATGCGCCGCACCGGTGAGAAGAAGATAGAAGACTAGCACGATGAATCCACCCGCAAACGCGCCCGCGAGGAGGCTGGCCGATGGCATTCCACCTTTCGGATCGACCGTGCCATTTCCTTTGCCCATTTGCGCGACGCCAACGTTAACGACCATGAGCAAAAGATACGGCAGGCTGACGATTCCGGCGAACAACCAGAAATTTCGCTTATACAAGGTGAAAGTGCGATCCAGCAGTTCGCCGAGACTCATCGGACGCAAGTCCACATCTGCCATTTGGCCTCCAAGGGAGACAAGCGGAGTGAACGCATAGGAACACAAAGTTATCCCCGGCGCAAGTGCTGCGGGAGGAACACATTCCAGACGCGGCTGTTGCTTGGCTGCGTCTGCAGCGTCACTCGGTATTA
>Ga0210399_10001950_pt1 | contig 16031 bp, 13 predicted proteins | sample IncBWC14MmetaG_FD_150865 | JGI IMG/M metagenome (GOLD analysis project Ga0210399, IMG submission 150865) | Forest soil microbial communities from Barre Woods Harvard Forest LTER site, Petersham, Massachusetts, United States - Inc-BW-C-14-M | ecosystem: Environmental > Terrestrial > Soil >...
ACACCTTGTTCGTCTATCCCGAGCGCATGCGCGCCAACCTCGAGAGCACCCGCGGCCTCATCTTCAGCGGACAGCTTCTGCTCGACCTGGTCGAGCACGGCGTGAGCCGCGAGGACGCCTATCGCCTCGTCCAATCCCACGCCATGCGCGCCTGGAAAGAGAATCTGGACTTCCACCAGCTAGTCCTAGCCGACAAAGAAATTACCAGCAAAGTTCCGCGCCAGCAGATCGAACACGCCTTCGACCTCTCACGCCAACTGAAGAACGTGGACAAGATTTATGCCCGCGTGTTCGGGAGGCAAGGGGCCTCAACCACGAAGGGCACGAAGGTTCACGAGGGAAATCCCCCGAAACCGGGCAGGCGGCGAGAGGCTGCCGGGAAGGCTTCGCGCAAGCGTTAGCGAAAGTGGAAAAGTGTTCCTGCAGGAACACTTTTCTGTACATAAATGTACGTACAAAAGCCGGGAAGTGGCCTGGTTGCTTGAGGATACGTAAAATGGGAGATTCGCGATATTCTATGGAACGCCGTATCCGGAGGCGTCCGGGGGAGCCAAAAGGTACGGAAGTGTATCGCATTTATGCTACAATTTACTTGCAATTTATACGCAATTCATGCATCATAGGAACAGAGCTAAGGGAGGAAAAACTTGGTAGTAGCAACGACACTGCCGCGTCCCGGGTTGGAAGCCCACCGCGAGGCGATTTCACTCTCGTTCCCAGAACTGGTCTCCCGCCTTACAGCCCTGATTGGCCGCAAGCTGACCGCTTACGTCGCGGGCGTCAAGGACGTCCGGACGGTCGATGGATGGAGGAAAGGAAACAGTCCGTATGGTGAGGCCGAGGATCGCCTGCGACTGACCTTTCAGGTGGTGCGTACCCTGGGCGAGCATGATTCCCAGCGCATCGTTCAGGCCTGGCTGACGGGAGTGAATCCGGAGCTGGGCGACCGCATCCCGCTGCGCCTGCTGCGCGAGGGTGACTTGAATATTGTTGGCCCTGAAGTGATGGCCGCCGTGCGCGCCTTCATCGCCGGAGGCTAAGAAGTCCAGTGCTCGAAGGCAAGACCCCTCCCCAGACAATCTTTCGCATCGCCCGCCGGCCTGATCCGTGGGAACCGCCAGATTGGTCGCGGGCCAATCCCGACGGAACATTCGGCAACCGATTCGACGACCCTGAGGGCTATTACCGCGTGCTCTATGCGGCCAGCCAGAAACTGTCCTGCTTCCTTGAAACCCTGGCACGCTTTCGTCCCGATCTTTCCTTGTTGGCGGAGCTGAATGAGATTGACGGAGAGAACGATTTCCTCCCCCTGGGCTGCGTGCCCCACGAATGGTGTGCCGAGCGCTTGCTCGGGTCCGCATCCGTGGAGGGCAACTACGCCGATATCTATGCGGCCGAATGGATTGCACTCTTGCGCCGCTGGCTCGCAGCGGAATGCCTGCGGCTCGGCTTAAACGACCTGGACGCGTCGGTGTTGCAGAGCCGCGCACCGCGGCGAATCACGCAACTGGCTTCCCTGGAAGTTCGGCAGCGCAATTTTGACGGTATCTATTACCGCTCTCGCTACGGCCACGATCTGGAGAACTGGGCTTTGTTCGAGCCCTTCCGACTCAGCCGTGCGACTGCACAAGCGTTTGCCAGCGACGATCTGACCTTTCTGGAGGCTCTGCGGATATTGGGTTTGAAGGTCGCCGATTAAAACGCAGAGCTGAGGCGCTCTTCGGGCCCTTCCTGCTCGCAATCTCGACAGAGACGAAGCGTGGCTCGATGATCCCGTGGAAGAGCGGCCCTTAAAGGGCCGCGATAGACGTTTCCCGCGCAGAACAGGGCTTAGCCACTGTGGTACCGGGTCCATCCGGATCGCTCCCGCCGCGGACGAATACGGATAATCCTCCCCCCGCTCCGCCAAGCGCGCCCACACAGGATTCATTCGGATGTACTCCCGATGATGCTCGTAATCTGCAAAATCGCGAACGCGATGATTCGTGAAACTCGCCTGCCATACCGACGGCCGCGATTTAAGACGGTACGAGAATCCTCCTTATGATGAACTGCATGGCCCGCTCCAAAGCAATCTCCGGCGCGGGCGTGAGCAGCGCGTGGACGTGATCGGGCATGATGACGAATTCGTGCAGCAGAAATTTTCCTGCATCGCGATAGTGAGCGAGGGTTTCGATCAGGAGGCGGGCCGTGGTCTCCCGCCGGAAGATCGGATGGCGTTGCGCGGTGACGGTGGTGATGAAAAATGCGCGGTCGGAGTCCATAGCGCGATTGTCGGGGAAATGCGAGGGAATCGTCTGTGAGAGATATCACAAGGGTGTTGTGCAAATCCCGAAACGGTACACGGGGCCTGAAGGCCGGCTCTTCTTTTTCCGCCTTCAACGCGGCCCTTAAAGGGCCGCTCTTCCACGATGTCATTAGCGGCATCGCTCGTGGCGAATGTATTACCTGGATCGAATTGGTGAAAGAGCGGCGCTTCAGCGCCGCGTTAGCATTGCCAACCCTGGCGGACGGGTTGCAACGGAAATCGGATCACGAGGGCTCCTGCGAGTCCGAAACCTTCGTAGCGTGTTCCAGGAAAACGGTACACGGGGCCTGAAGGCCTGTTCCTCTTCTCTGCTCGCAACGCGGCCCTTAAAGGGCCGCTCTTCCACGATGTCATTAGCGGCATCGCTCGTGGCGGATGTATTACCTGGATCGAATTGGTGGAAGAGCGGCGCTTCAGCGCCGCGTGAGAGGCGAGAGAAAATAGAACCGAGTCCCGTGGGGACGGTACGTGCGGCGGATTCCGGCGGCGATTCACTCTGTGCTCACCACACTTGCAATTCCAGCAAGACTGGAGCACCCTCTTTGTCAGCGTTCTCCAAGCGTCCAGGGCCCCGCTTCCCGGATCAAAGCAATGAGCACCGACGGTTTTGTAAAAGTGGTCGAGGCAATTACCCACCTGCTGGGAGTTGTCCTGTGGCCGGCGATTTTCGTCTTCATGCTTCTACGCTATCGTTCTGCGATCACCGACTTTGTCTCCAACCTAGGAGAGTTTTCTTTCAAGGCTGCGGGAATCGAAGCAACCGCCAAGGTCAGAGCCCAGGCGGCAGCCAGCCTTGCTGCTGCCAGTGCTTCGCGCCCCGACTCCGCAACCTCACCGCAGGCAACGTTGCAGGAAACACGACTGGCCGCGCAAGTCGTAACCGACGCGATTACGCCACGTGTGATCAGACGTGCCGAGAGATCGACTGTGCTGTGGGTTGACGACAGGCCGAACAACAACGTGCACGTGCGCCAAGCCTTGGAGGCTGTCGGCATCAGTTTCGTACTCTCGACCTCAACCGAGGATGCTCTCGACCAGATCAATCGGCAGACGTTTGACCTGATCATCTCCGATATGGGCCGGCCACCCGATCCTCGCGCGGGCTACACCCTGCTGGATAAGTTGCGGGCAAACGGAAATCGCACCCCGTTTATCATCTATGCCGGTTCCAGATCTCCCGAGCACCAGGAAGAATCCAGACAGCACGGTGCCATCGGTTGCACGAATCGCCCCAACGAACTCTTTGAAATGGTGTTGTCTGCCTTGGGACGAGGACCGCAGTAAAGACCCGGTCCGGCGGACCGGGCTTTTGATCTCGCTGGCACAACCATCAGTGGGTGCCCCATCCCTTCGCGTGATTTTTGCGAAGGGTGGGAGATGCCCTAGCAAATGTGTTGAGTGCCTCAGCTTCAGTCATCCACGCCAGCAAACAACGGACAGATCTGTCCACATCTAACGACTTCTTGGCCTCAGCGGCTAAAGCCGGTGAGGCTTGTTTCGGTTACGGCACGGCCGAAGCCGTGCCCTTCCATAAACCCTTAAACCTTACGAGCAGCCGCTGGTGCTGCCGCAGGACATGCATCTATAGCAGCTGCCGTTTCTGGTCATGATGCTGCCGCAGAAGCTGCAGCTGGGGGCGTCGCCCAGGTCGACCATGCCGGAGAGCGCGTCGGCGGCGTGGACGGGGCCCGACCTTGGACCTCGGACTTCGGACTTCGGCGTGGAAGTCTCCGGCGTGCCATTTACGTCTCCGATGCCCTCTGGGTTCGGCGCAACTCCGGCGGGACGCAGTCTCAGGTTGTCGAACAGCAGCTGCTGCTGGCCGGTTAGGAAGCGCAATTGGAGCCAGCGGAAGATGTAGTCCATGATGCTCTTGGCGTAGCCGATTTCGGGATTGCCGGACCATCCACTGGGTTCGAAGCGCGTATGCGCGAACTTTTCGCAGAACAGTTTCAGCGGGACACCGTGCTGCAGCGCGATGGAGACGGCCAGCGCGAAGCTGTCCATCAGGCCGCTGACGGTGGATCCTTCTTTGGCCATGGTGATGAAGAGTTCGCCGGGCTCGCCGTTGGGATAGAGGCCCACGGTGATGTAGCCCTCGTGGTCTCCGACCTTGAATTTGTGGGTGATGGAGGCGCGCTCTTCCTGCAGCTTGTGGCGGACGGCGCGGGGAGGAGCGTTCATGTCCTCTTCGTCAACGTGAGCGTGCTGCGCGGCGGCGAGGCGGGCGTCGTCCTTGGTGGAGTTCGCGGTCTTAGTGCCGGCAGCGCTTAGCGGCTGCGACTTCTTGCAGCCATCGCGGTAGACGGCGACTGCTTTCAGGCCCAGCTTCCAGGCTTGCAGGTAGGCTTCGCTGATGTCGTCGACGCTGGCGTTCTCAGGAAGATTGACGGTCTTCGATATGGCTCCGGAGATGAAGGGCTGCGCGGCCGCCATCATGCGGAGGTGTCCCATATACGCAATCGAACGCGTGCCTTTGGCGGGCTTGAAGGAGCAATCGAAGACGGCGAGGTGATCGTCTTTAATATGCGGCGCTCCTTCGATCGTGCCGGTGGCGTCGATGTAGCTGACAATGGCGTCGGCCTGATCGTGGTTGTATCCGAGCTTGAATAGAGCGGTGGGGACGGTGTTGTTGACGATTTTGATCATGCCTCCGCCAACCAGCTTTTTATATTTGATCAGGGCGAGGTCGGGCTCGATTCCGGTGGTGTCGCAGTCCATCATGAAGCCGATGGTGCCGGTGGGGGCCAGGACTGTGACTTGGCTGTTTCTGTAGCCGTGTTTTTCACCGTGGGCCAGGGCTTCGTCCCAGCATTGTTTGCTGGATTCGTAGATGGTGGCGGGGACGTTGGATTTATTGATGCCGTTGACGCTGGCGCGGTGCATGCGGATTACGTCCAGGAAAGGCTCGCGGTTGATGTACCAGCCGGGGCAGGCGCCGCCGGGCATGGTCGAGGGCGCAGCGGCTGCCGAGCTTCGCTCGGCCGGACGGCCGAGGGCGGCCGTCCCCACATGAGCGTTTTCGGGTCCGGCTGCGATGCCTGCGCCTAGATTTGTTTCTGCCAGATTTTTCTTTGTCGCTTCTGTTGCTGGGACTAATGGCGCACATTGTTCGGCGATGCGGCTGCTTTGCAAATACGCTTCGCCGCACATGATGGCGGTGACGCAGGAGGCGTAGTCGCGGCCGGCGTCGGAGTCATAGGGGAGGCCCGCAGCCATCAGGAGCGCGCCTAGGTTTGCGTAGCCTAGTCCCAAGGGGCGGTAGTCGTGCGAGTTGCGCATGATCGATTCGGTCGGGTATCCGGCATTGTCGACCAGGATTTCCTGGGCGGTGATCAGGATGTCGACGGCGTGACGGTAGGCTTCTACGTCGAAGGTGCCGTTGGGCGCGAACTTCAGCAGGTTCAGGCTGGCCAGGTTGCAGGCGGAATCGTCCAGGAACATGTATTCGCTGCAGGGGTTGCTGGCGTTGATTCTCGCCGTGTTCTTGCTCGTGTGCCAGCGGTTGACGGTGGTGTCGTATTGCATGCCGGGATCGCCGCAGTGCCAGGTGGCTTCGGAAATCTTGCGGAGGAGTTCTTTGGCTTTGAAGGTCTTGACGACTGAGCCGTCGGTGACCGTCTTGGTGGAGAAGTCGGTGTCACGGACTACGGCGTACATGAAGTCGTCGGTGACGCGGACGGAGTTATTCGCGTTCTGGAAGAAGATGGAGCTGTAGGCGTCGGAGTCGGGGTGGGAGCCGTCGTATCCCATGGAGACCAGGGCGTGGGCCTTGGCTTCTTCTTTCTGTTTGCATTCGATGAATTCGATGATGTCGGGATGGTCGACGTTGAGGATGACCATCTTGGCGGCGCGGCGGGTCTTGCCTCCGGACTTGATTACGCCGGCGAAGGCGTCGAACCCTTTCATGAAGCTGAGCGGGCCGCTGGCGGTGCCTCCTCCGGAGAGAGTTTCAGTGGATCCGCGCAGGGGAGACAAGTTTGTGCCGGTGCCGCTGCCCCACTTGAACAACATACCTTCCGTCTTGGCTAGAGTGAGGATGGAGTCTAGCGAATCTTTCACGGAGTTGATGAAGCAGGCGGAGCACTGGGGCTTGGAGTATCCGGTGACGCCGAATTCGACTTGCTGAGTCTGCGGGTTCCAGTGCCAGCTGCGGCCGTCGGAGTTGGGCTCGATGCGGTCACACCCTACGTTGAACCAGACGGGGGAGTTGAAGGCGGCATACTGGCGGACGAGGATGTGGACGAGCTCGTCGTGGAAGGTCGCGCCGTCTTCGGCGGTGCGGAAGTAGCCTTGCGCCATGCCCCAGTCGCGAATGGTTTCGGCGACGCGGGCTACTAGCTGGCGGACTCCGGTTTCGCGCTCGGGCGTGCCGATTTTGCCGTGCAGATATTTCGAGGCCACGATGTTGGTGGCGGTCATGGACCAGTCTTTGGGGACTTCGACGTCCTTCTGCTCGAAGATGATCCCGCCCTGGGAGTCGGTGATCTGAGCGAGGCGGAGATCCCATTCGACCTCGTTGTAGGGGGACACGCCGGGCTTGCTGAAGAAGCGGCGGAAGGAGAGGCCGGAGGGCTTCTTCTTACCGGGAACGGCGGGGGTCGACGGGGCGACGGTGGATTCGGTTACGGTTTTCACTTCTGCCATTGGGCTCTCCAATAATTAGATTCTATGCGGTGTTGCGTCGATTCTGGCGCCTGGCCAGCGGGCGGGGGAATCGATGTTCCAAAATGATCTGGCTTACGGCACGGCTGAAGCCGTGCCCTGATAACGAAACCTGCAAAAGAACGTTTGATCGCAGCGCTGAAAACGCGGCGCTAAAGCGCCGCTCTTCCACGGCAGCCTTCGGCTCAAAAGCCGGAGGGTAGTGGGGAGGGACAGTGAATGTTGGTGGCGGCTCCGGAGTCTAGCTGCGGGGCCGTCGACGGGGATGAGGCTGGGGGCATTCCCGAGCCGCTCACTTCGCTTCGCGGGACCCTTCGACCTGGCTCAAGGCAGGCTTCCGGGGCGGCCGTCGCCACGTGGGTATAGGTGGTGTCGGCATTGGCGGACAGGAGTGTCCGCCCCACATGGGTATCGGTGGTGTTGGCGAAGAGGGATTGTTGGCGGTCATCCGGTTTAGGGATGTATTCGGTTGCGGGGGTCAGCTCCAGCGACGTGGCGAAGTGGGAGCCGATGCCGGTGGCTTTTTCGGCGGTTGAGACCATCCATTGATTGAGGGCGTTGCAGATGCTGCGACGCTGGGTCGGGTCATCGATGACGACGAAGCGGACGAAGTAGCGGCCGGATGCCAGACGGGCGCTCATGGGATTCTGGCGCGAGAGCATACGGTCGAGGACGAAGGCCATGTCGTCGTCTTCGAAGAATTGGGTGACGGCGAGCATGCGGCGGGGAGCGGGGGCGTCTGTCTTCTGGTTTTGGGTGTCCCGGGAGATTGCCGCAGCGGCTAAAGCCGCAATAGAGAGGGTGCCTGACGCGGCGCTAAAGCGCCGCTCTTCCACGGGGGCGCTCGCTTCGCTCGCGGGACGGACGAATGCGTCCGTCCCCACATGGGCATTGGTGCTGCCCAGATCCGTGATTTCTTCGGCGACGGCGAAGACGCCGGGTTTGCTGGGGACGAACAGGAGGCTGTGATGGGACTCGCAGCGGAACCAACGCGACCATTGAAGGCGGCGGTAGTCGAGGGGACGATCGAAACCGTGGCGCGCCAAAGACTCTGAAACTAAACGAGTTAAACCTTCCATTTTCAGGCTCCTGGGTCCTCGTGCCGCGCCGGAGAAAGGAATTCCCTTGTCTGCCGGCTGGGCAGGTTACAGCTTGACTGCTTTACCGCATTTTCAATTGTGTCGCGCCCCGGGGGAGGGTCGGGGAACGGCCACCGCACTTCATTTTCGGCTTTCGGCTTCCGGAAAACCTGAAAGTCGCACATCGCCAAGTTTAAGGTTTCGGGCGCCGGGGCTTACGGATCTGGAAGTCCGGCGCCTGAGCCTTTTCTGCCGCGGAGGGCGCCGAGTCACCTCTGGCTGGGCGCCGGACCGCTGTTTGCGTCACTGCTCTTACTGCCTTGGGAATTCCGTCCCATTCCCGTGAGCCGGAATTTTGGTGCTTGGGATTGCAAAGTTACTCCCGCAGATTGTGCCTGTCAAGAGAGAAACACTACAGGTTGTATCCCTAGCAATGACGGGCTTGATGCCGGGTTAGGGCCCGGATTTCCACATTGTGGAAATCCGGGGGCGGGTATGTTTTGTTGAGAGTGGGCAAGGCTCCCCTTCTTTGGACCCTATCTCACGGCAGGGGCTGGGGTTGCCGTGGCTCCGTAGAGATTGAGAGCGCAAATTTCAATCGTCCCTCCGGGGCGAATTTCGCCATTCTGCTGCCGAACCCAGCGCTGGAAGCGCTGGGCTATTTTCATAGGTCCCTACGGGACCTCACGTTGCACTCGCAGGCTTCCTTGCCGCACTTCTTCACCTCATTCTGAGGTTCGCGAAAAATGCCTCCCGGACGATTGCGTTCGGGGCTACGTGTTTTACATCAGGCGCAGGCCTGAGCTGGGGCGGACGCGGCAGGGCTGCGGGAGCTTGCGGCGAACGCGATCGGCTTGGTCGCGCGCGACCACCTGGCCGGGGGTTACTCGTTCGGAGGCGACTGGCTTGGGAGCTTTCACCTCCTCTACTACCTCCAGGGGTTCTAACTTCAGGCGGTCGAGCATCGGCGCGCCGCTTGTGTTCTGGCTGATGGCTGGATCGTTGATTACCGGATCATTGATGGCTGGATCGCCCGGTTGCTGCCGCAGAATCATGGGGACGTAGATGTCCTCGAAGATGCGGCGCGGGGCGATGCTGAGCACGCCGTCGGAGGATTCGACGAGGTAGTCGCCTTTGCGTCCGCAGTGCTGGCGGCCGAGATGGTCGACGAAGCTGAGACTGGAACTGAGTTGCTTGGCTTTGACCAGAAAGCGTGTGCGGTATGTCTTCCATTGTTCTGATTTCATGTGGCGCGCGACCCGAGTGCGAATCTTTCCAGTGAAATTCCGAATGCGATCGCCAACCGGCGTTAGCCGGTTCGACGACTTTAATTTTTTGTGAAGGCGAAGGTGACTGTACGAGCGAAAAGGTCGCGGGTCAATTCAGTATTTTTGGTGCAATTGAGGAAAAGGTGCGGAGGATTCTTGGTGGAGAGGAAGGGATGAAGTGATGGGCTAGGAACGGGGCTTTGCGGCAGTGGATGGCGCGGTTTTCATTGGGGCGGAGCTGGGGCGCGGAAACTTGGCGGGATGCGATGGCGGAATGTCCACAGGGTGTGCACAGGAAATGCAGAATGGCGGCTGTCGATCAAAGGCAAAACCTTGAACCACAGAGGACACGGAGGGACACAGAGGATCAACGAGGGGCGAACCATGCGAGGATACGGCGCTCGAATTCTCTTGGAGCGGTGCTTATGGCGCCGCAGTGGTCGGCGTTGGGGACTTCCCAGAGTTGGGCGTTGGGGTTTCGCTCGCGGATGATTTGTGAGTGGCGCACGGGAATGTTGCTGTCGACCTGGCCGTGAATCAGGAGAACTGGAATTGTCGTGGCTGCGACGGAATCTTCAGGGGAGACGTTGTCCATTCTCAGGTGATACTTCAGGCGGGCGCGGAGGAACGCGACTTCAACGAGCGGGCGGAGGATGGTGCGTCCGACCCAGGGGCCGAGGTGGAAAGGCTGTCCCATGCGGTCGTAGGCGATTTCGCGAAAATTGGCGAAGGAAGATTCGGCGATTACGGCGCAGAAGTGTGGGGGGGTGTCGAGAGACTGGAGGAGTTGCGCCGCGCCCATGGATTCTCCGAGGGCGAAGATGCAGCGGGGATGGGCTTGCGTTTGTAGAAAATCGACCCACTGGTGAATGTCGTTGCGCTCGAGGATGCCGAAAGTGGCGAGGGGGCCATCGCTGACGCCGTGGGCGCGGGCGTCGGGGAGGAGGACAATGAATCCGTGGGCGAGGAGGAGTTGGGCGTATCCGGTCATTCCGAGGCGGTTGTCGCCGAGGCCGTGGAGGAGAAGGACGGCGTCTCCGTTGGGATGGTGGGGATGGATCGTCCAGGCGCGAAGGGTGATGTGGTCGGGAGTGGTGATGGAGGCGTCGGTGAGGTCGGCGTCGAGAGCGTGGGCGGAGTCGCGCATGGCGGTGGTGTCATCTTCGGTGAGCAGGCGGCGGCCGGGGTGGAGCGTGCCGTCGGCGAGGTAGATGCCGCCGACGGTGCAGAGGGTCAGGTAGAGGAGAATGGCGAGAATTCCGTAGCGGGCGCGGCGGGACAGGGACATGGTCTGAGGGATAGTACGGGGGTTGGATCACCAAGGTTCCGGGGAATCGCGCAGCTTTTATGCGTTACGAAAAGTCAAAATCCCCACCCTGTCGCGAAGTGCGCGACAAGGGTGGGGCATCCGCATTTGTTACCGGTGGGCTAATTCGGGTTGGTGGATGGATTTGCCGGATTTGAACGTGGCGTAGCGTTTGTTGATCTCGTCCCAGTTGACGACGTTCCACCAGGCGGCGAGATATTCGGGACGGCGGTTGTTGTATTTCAGGTAGTAGGCGTGCTCCCAGACGTCGTTGCCGAGGATGGGATAGAGGCCTTGGGAAATTGGATTGTCTTGATTCGGGGTGCTGATGATTTGCACTTCGCCGGCGGACTTGCCGGCCAGCCAGACCCATCCGCTGCCGAACTGCTTGACACCGGCATCGTTGAATTTGGTTTGGAAATCTTTGAAGTTGCCGAAAGTTTTCTGGATCACGTCGGCGATGGGGCCGGAGGGATCGCCTCCGCCTTTGGGCTTCATGATGTTCCAGAACATGCTGTGATTGACGTGGCCTCCGGCGTTGTTGCGGACGGCGGCGCGGATGTCGTCGGGGACGGCGTTGAGGTCGCGGATGAGCTCTTCAGCGGTCTTGCCGGCGAGGTTGGGATGCTTCTCGATGGCGGCGTTCAGATTTTTCACGTAGGCGCCGTGGTGCATGTCGTGGTGCAGAGTCATGGTCTGCTTATCGATGATGGGTTCGAGCGCGTCGTAGGCGTAAGGGAGTGCGGGTAATTCGTGAGCCATGATAGGTCCTCCAAAGGGTTGAGATGACGGGACGCGGAGTTTCGATGCAAGTGTTGGGGATGATTATATCGCGGACGATGGGGGATGGTGATCTGGGGTTCGGAAGCTTCGACTGCGAGGTTAGGATCGCTGCGCTCTCCTCACCGCTTCGCTCAGCATGACAAGAAGCATTGAGAGCACTTCTGGACTTTCATTTTTTTCCCGTGTCATGCTGAGCGAAGAACGAGCGGCGCGAATGCGCCGGTCGTTCGTAGTCGAAGCATCCCTACCTCTACCCGGCTTTCCCTTTTTCTGACGCCATCCACGGATACCATTCTGACGCCAGGTCGATCCAGTGCGGATTGCGACGAACGATCAGAGCGATTTTCTTGGCACGGGTCCATCCTTTGAGCTGCTTCTCACGCGCGAGCGCCTTATGCACATCATCGTAGGATTCCCAGTAAAGCAGACGGACGACTTCGTAACGGGCGGTGAAACCTTCGAAGTGGTGGAACTTGTGTTGAAATACGCGCCGGTGAAGATTTCCGCTGACGCCGATGTAAAGGGTGCCAGAAAGGCTTCCCATGATGTACGTGCAGTAGTATTTGCGGTCTCGGGCCATGAGACATCTTCGGAGAACTTCGTGGTCCGTGGCTGTGATGGTTGTCACAAAATCGCGTAGTTGTCCCTTAATGGGAACTAGTGAAGGTAGGGATGCTTCGACTTCGCGGTGAGGATCGCTGCGCTCTCCTCACCGCTTCGCTCAGCATGACACAGGCGAGATTCGGAGCGGTTCCGCCTCGCTTCGCTTCGGCGGGACGGCCGAGGCGGCCATCTCTACATGAGTTTATTTGCGGCCTAAGAGGCGAATTCTGGAGGTGAAGCCGCGGCCTTGGCAGGCGCTGAAGGTGGGTTGCGGGTGCGAGGGGTCGATGACGCTGTTGACTACGAAGGGATTGCAGCGGCCGGTGATGTTGTCGAAGCCGCCGCGGAGGGCGAGGTAGTATCCGAAGAGGCGAAAGCGTTTTTCGAGTTGCAGGTTGAGAGAGAAGTAGTAGGGGAAGCGTTCCGCACCGGGCGCGCTGATGAGTTGTTGCTGGACGTTGAGGAGGCTGAAGGGGAATCCGGTGCGGGCTTCGAGGGAGTAGGCGACTTCGAGTTGATGAATGATGGGCAGCTTGAAGAAGGGCAGGTATCCCCAGGAGAGGAAGCGGTTGGGAGTGTCCCAGGGAAAGGGGCCGGGCTGTTGCGGGCTGAGGATGGGGCTGTCGACGTTGAAATCGAGAGCTTGATTGGAGCGGGCACTGGAGCGCGTGTAGGCGCCCATGAGCGTGTAATTTTCACGGAAGTTGTGGCGGAGGGTGAGTTGGAAGGCGGTGTAGTGATCGTCGCGCGTGTTCTGGAGGAGGTAGTTGGTGCTGGTGGGAGCGAGGGCGTCGTAGACCAAACCGCGGGAGCCGCGCTTTTCGAGGAACTCGGCTTTGAGGTAAATCGCGGCGGGGAGTTTCTTTTCGAGGCCGAGACTCCAGTTGAGGAAGCGCGGGACCTGGAGAGTGCTGGGGTTGACGGCGAAGGTGGTGGTGACGGGGCCGGTGGTGGTGACGCAGGTAGGAAGACAGTTGGGATTGATCGCGAAGAACGTGTCCTGACGCGTGCCGGCGTAGGGGCGGGCGATGAGGAAGATGGGCGTGGCATCGTAGACGAGGCCGATGCTGGCGGAAAGTTTTGTGTTGCCGGAGTTGTCGAGGACGTAGGTTCCGGCGAGGCGGGGAGAGATTACGGCGTGGCGGACGATTTCGTCCCAGTCGAGGCGGATGCCGGGTTCGACGAGCAGGCGATCGGTGAGGAGCCAGCGGTCTTCGGCGTAGGTGCTGACTTCGGCGTTGTATTGGTAATGTAAGGGCGGCGCGGCGGTGAAGGTGGAGTAGCGGGTGCAGGGGAAGGTCGCATCCGGCGCGGCGTTGAGGCAGGTTTCGCCTGGGGGGAGGACGGTCTGGGCGGCGGTGAGGAATGAAATCGGCTGGCGGGCGAATTCTGCGTCGTAGGAAATGCGGTCGAGATCGACTCCGACTTTGAAATCGTGGCGGCCGTGCCACTGGCGCGGCGGAAGAAATAAATTCGTGAGAGCTTGCCAGCGGCGGGCGCGAGTTTGGTCTCCGAGGTAGAAGCTGCCGCCGGCGGTGTTGGGATTCACGTAGTAGGGAAGTGAGCCATAGGGAGTCAGCTGCTCGGTGTATTGATCGAAGGCGAATCCGGTTTCGAGGAGTTGGCCTCCGGCGAAGTAGTGCTGATCTTTGACGCTGGCGACGTAGGCGGATTCGATATCTTTCGGATTCGAGAGTTGCGGGCTCTGCGGCGAGAGAAAGGCGTACTGATCATTCAAGTGATTCACCAGGAAACTGGTGGTGAGGATGTTGCGGCTGGTGAGGTTGCTCTGGAGTTTAGTGAGATTGCCGAAACGCAGGGCGTGATCGTTATCCTGACCGACCGGGAGTTCGGTGTAGATGATGTTGTCGTATTCGCCGTCGAAGGCGTTGTAGAACCACATTTTTCCTTTCTCAATGGGGCCTGAGAAGGTGAGGCGCGGGAGGAACTGGTCGAAACGCCATCCATGCTTGTTTTGTAACGAGGGGATGAAGTCGGTGGCAGAGAAGCGAAAGCGATCGTCGCCGATGCCGGTGTTGAGGCTGAGCAGGCCGCCGGATCCTTTGCCATCCTCGGCGGGCTCACGCGCGGGCTCGACCTGAATGGAGCGAAACGCGTCGGTGCTGACGCGGACCAGGAGCAGTCCGTTGGCGGGTTGGGTGACGTTGAAGCCGTCGAGCAGGGTGACGGTCTGGTAGGTCTGCGCTCCGGCGACGTGGGGTTGGCCGGCTTGGTCCTGCACGACGCCGGGAATGAAATTGATGGCGTTGCGATAGTCGTGGTTGGTAGGAAAGACGATGTTGATGACGTCGAGTCCGCTGATGGTTTCCTGAGCGGAGACTTGAGCTGGATCGATGGCGGGAGGAGACTCGTGGACGTCGACGACCTCGCGGACTTCCTGTTGATGCGAGATCGAGACTTCGATGGTAGAGCCGTGCGTGAGTTGGACGCTGGGTTCGACGAGCGCGTAGAAACCTTCTTTTTCGACGCGGAGCTGGTATTGGCCGGCGGGGAGCGCAGGGAAGGGGCAGCGTCCGGTGAAGTCGGTCTGGCAGCGCGCGGCGGGCTGCGAAGGCGATTGCAGAGTAACGCGAGCGGAGGAGACGGCGACTCCGGTCTCGTCGGTGACGGCGATGGTGGGGGCCGGCGTGGATTGGGCTGCAGCGGTGGACAGAAGTGCGAGCGTTAGGAGGAGAGCACGCATGCGGGTCAGGAGTATTTTACGGTGGGATGCGTTCGGGAGTCAGTGTGTTGGACCAGAACAAATCCCCACCGTTCGGTCGCGCTCTGTCGAAATCCCCACTTCTCGCGCAAAAAGACGCGCGAGAAATGGGGCACCCGGGGTGTCGAAGTTGTAGGATGCGTCCTTAACTAATTCCATGAAAAAATCTGGTGACATGCTTTTGCGGCTGATTGCGGTGTTCAAGTTTTTTAAATGCGCAATGTTGATTGCGCTGGGAGTGGGAGCTTTTAGGTTATTGCACAGAGATGTGAGGGAGATCCTCGAACGCGTAACGGAGGCGTTGAGGATCGATCCTGGCAATCGGTTTGTGGACGCGGTGCTGATGAAAGCGGAGCTTCTCCGTCCGGAACAGATTAAGAGATTGGGATTGGGCAGCTTTCTGTATGCGGCGTTGTTCCTGGCCGAGGGGACTGGTCTGTGGCTGCGCAAGCCTTGGGGAGAGTGGCTGACGGTGATTATCACGAGCTCGCTCATCCCGGTGGAGATTTATGAGATATACCGGCATCCAGGTTGGGTCAAAGCTGGGGTGTTTGTGGTTAACGTTGCGATCGTGGGATATCTGATCTATCAGATTCGGAGTCGGAGGGAGATCTCGGAATGAGGGCGGGGCAGCCGAGCTTTGCTCGGCCTGGACCCTTCGGCTTCGCTCAGGGCAGGCTCGCGAGGGCGCCCGTCCCCACATAACCCTTTGCCTAGGCTCTGGTGGCGAGGTACTGGCAGACGCGGAGGATGGTGTCGCGCTGGCCGTCGTTGAGGGTGAGGAATTCGAATCCGTAGCGCAGTCCCTGGCGGTAGCGGACAATGGCGCGGACTTTGATGGGATAGGGCGTGAGGGGCAGGGGAATTTCGAGAGTGACGATCTCGCCGGGTTCGAGGCTGCCGGTTAAAGTGGCGCCGATGCCGTCCTGACCCATTTCAGTGGAGCGTCCCCAGCAGGAGCGGAATTCTCCCGCTTGAAACATCTTGACTTGCAGGCGGACATCGATGACGAAGCGGGGGAAGCGGCGGGTGAAGGCAACTTTGCCAGGGGAGGCGTTGGCGGGCACGCGCGTGCCAGTTCCGGTGTCGGCGGCACCGGCGGCAGCGGCCTGAGCTTTCTCGTCTTTGCTCATACGAATCTACTCACAGAGCTAACCCGATCCACTCCTGAAAATCGGCGTGCTAATTGCCGTGCAGCAGGTAGCCGGGCTCGAGCGGCAGTTTGCCGGCGAGTTTGACGACTGCGACGCTGCTGTTGATGGCATACACGTCCACGACGCCAACCGCGCCGGGGAGG
>Ga0210399_10001951_pt1 | contig 16024 bp, 17 predicted proteins | sample IncBWC14MmetaG_FD_150865 | JGI IMG/M metagenome (GOLD analysis project Ga0210399, IMG submission 150865) | Forest soil microbial communities from Barre Woods Harvard Forest LTER site, Petersham, Massachusetts, United States - Inc-BW-C-14-M | ecosystem: Environmental > Terrestrial > Soil >...
GCTGGACTACGTCGACTTCGTCGTCCACGTCTTCGCCGAAAAGGCCCGTCGGTATTACGAACTCGAGCGCCTCTGGAAATCCGCGAAGCGCCTTGAACCAGCGGACCTCAAAACTCCGGCCAAGAGGGCCGCGAAGAAGCGCAACACGGTTGCCGCGCCGCGAAGAAAGCGCGCTTAGCCGCAAATGAAAAGTGCGAGTTGCATTTGGGACAATGGAATCGCCAGTCCGGCGAGACAGATTGAATGCCGCCGAACTTCGGCACCACCCACTGCGTAGCATGAATACCGAAACAAAGCCCGACTGGGGCTCCTCGCTTCGCCTCAACGCTGCGGAAAGATTTAAGGCCAAGTCCGCCGCGATGGGCCGGGACGTCACGGAGGCTCTTGTCGAATATGCCGCTCCTCGTCCGGACATGCAGATTCTCGATCTGGCCAGCGGCACAGGGGAGCCCGCGATCACGCTCGCCAGCCGGATTGGCTCCAGCGGCCACGTGACCGCCCTCGACCTCAGCGCCGATCTACTGGCCATCGCTGCCGACCGCGCGCGCCAGCGCGGCCTCACCAACGTCTCGACGCGGCAAGGCGATGCTCAGCAGCTTCCGTTCTCCGCCAACCAGTTTGATCTGGCGACTTCCCGCTTCGGTGTCATGTTCTTTGCCGACGTCGATCGCGCACTACGTGAGGTTCACCGCGTGCTCAAACCCAATGCACGCGCCTGTTTCGTAGTCTGGGGAACGCACGATCAACCCTATTTTTCGGCCGGCTTCGGAACTGTGCACCGTCACGTTGGAGGCCCGCTCCTGGCCGCCGATGGTCCCGACCCATTTCGCTTCGCTCGCCAGGGCAGCCTTTCCGAAGCGCTCAAAAAAAGTGGCTTCGAGAACCTGCACGAAGAAACTCGCATCGTCCCCTGGACCTGGCACGGGTCCGCCGAAGAAGTCTGGGAACTCGAGCAAGCCGTCGGCGCTCCATTCCTGCCTTTACTGAAGCGCGTTCCCCGCGAAAGGTGGCCCGAAATCAACGCCGAAGTCCACGCTGCCATTCGCAAATACCAAGACCAGGACGCCATCAAATTCACGGCAACCATAGTTCTGGCTTCCAGCCAAAAACCCTGAGCGGAACGCTCCGAGGTTCTCTGCGATCTCTGCGTTTTAAGATTGATGAGTGTGCATTTCGAGGAAAGCCCTCGCTGCTCTGTGGGCGCTGTGATTAAATCTCGAACGTGAAACTCAAAATTGCCTGGATTGGCAAAACCAAAGATCCAGCCGTCCACTCGCTCACCACCGAATATCTCAAACGTATTTCCCGCTACGTGGACGTGGAAGGCCTGCCGCTCGCGGATGAAGCTGCCCTCTTGAAATTGTGTGACAAGAGCCGCCTCCTTCATACCCTGGTACTCCTCGATTCAAGGGGCAAGGAACTTTCTTCCGAAGAGTTCGCTGAATTTCTGCAGAATCATCAGGACCGCAACCCCCAGTCACTGGTACTCGCCATCGGCCCGGCGGACGGCTTCAGCGATGGAGTGCGCAAGGCCGCCAACACCAACCTCTCGCTCGGGAAGATGACCCTCCCACACGAACTTGCCCGCGTCGTGCTGCTCGAGCAGGTCTACCGCGCGTTCACCATCCTCAAGGGCCATCCTTACCATAGCGGCCACTAACCATTTGGTTCTATTGGGTCAATGCCGGGTTGCCAACCTTGCACTTCTGGGATGTACCCGTTCCAGCGGCCAGCATTTAGAGTCGCCTCCCGGTAAATACATTCGCCATCCAACCGGATTGTAAGGGAGTGTTATGAAAGATGTTGCCGAAGTGCTCCGTACCAAAGAGGAAGAATTTCTGCGCGTGAAAAAAGAAGTCGAAGCTTTGAAAATCGCGGTTCGTCTACTCGACGAAGAGGGAAAACCTGACCACAAACAGGAATACCGTCAGATGCTTCAATTACCGTAGAGGCATGCGAAGGTGGGGACGCATCTCTGGTCCCCTCTATGCCACGTAGTTCACTTAATGGGACCGGGATCGAGGCGTCCTCGTCTATCTGGCTGCGATGCTCGCTCTGAGCCTCACCGCGTGACGGTAGCTTGATAGCTCACCGTGAGCCAGTGCCCGGATCTCCGAACCCACACGCGCGTGAACCGGTATGGCCCGCTGAACTCCTCGCCGAGTTCTTTGCCTTTTACTTCGGCCCGCGCGGTCACGACTGCTGTATTCCCGTAGAGCCGCACCACCATCTCTGAAATCTCAATCGATTCGTACCGCAACTGCGCCGTCTTGCGCGCGGCGACGGTCTCCGCTTTCCCGATCACCTGACCCAGCGGGCTGATGGCCACATAATCGTCCGCCAGCGTGCGCTCCGAAAAGCTCGCGTCCCGATGAATCGCGGCCTCCTTGGCCTGCCTCTCCAGGTCCACAATCTCCCGCACGACTTCCTCTTCTCGCGGCCCCGTGGCATTGGTCTGAGGTCGAGTCGTCCTGGCCTGCATGCTCGAAGAAAGAGTCAGCAGCAGCAGTAGCACCAGCAACAGCAGAGCGCTGTTATGTTTCATGCGGAGAGACCTCCGGATTACCCAGAGTGGGGGCCCGTTCTTAAGATGCGTACGAGTTTCCCAGCGTACCAGTTCCCTGATGAAAGATGTATGGAAGTCTGGTTCGGATGCAGAACACGACGGCCACCCCGCCCATGCACGTATCCCTGGCGAAGCAGGTACAATCAGAAGTTTGACCTCTATGTCCGAGATCCGCCGTGGACTCATCCTGGTGAACACCGGCCCCGGCAAAGGTAAGACCACTGCCGCCATGGGGACCGCCTTGCGTGCAGTCGGGCAGGGCATGCGCGTCCTGATGCTGCAGTTTCTGAAAGGCTCCTGGCACTACGGCGAACTCGATGCGGTGCAGGCCTTCGGCGACAAATTCGTGATGAAGCAGATGGGCCGCGGCTTCGTGAAGGTAGGCACAGAGAAACCGGATCCCGAGGACGTGCGCATGGTCGAGGAAGCCTGGGACGAAGCCGAGAAGGCGATCCAGTCCGGCGCGTGGGACCTGGTGATTCTCGACGAGATCAACTATGCGATCAGCTATGGCATGCTCGATCCCGCGAAAGTCGTCCAGAGCCTCCGGAACAAACCAGACATGGTGCATGTTATATTGACGGGCCGGAACGCCCATTCGACAATTGTCGAACTGGCGGACACCGTCACCGAAATGCGCCAGGTAAAACACGCCTACGAAAAAGGCGTCCTTGCGCAAAAAGGAATTGAGTATTGAGATAGCTGTTGGCTGTTAGCTGTTGGCTGTTGGCTGTTGGCTTTGAGCTGTTGGCTTTTATCTCGCGCGCCCTTGGCCCCGGCTCGGAACTGAAAGATGACGGATAGTTTTGCTGAAGACTGAGGACTGGTTAGCCACCAGCCAACGACCATCAGCAAATAGCTGCTTTCCATGGCATGGTTCAAACGCCAATCCGGTGAGCTCGACACTTCCGGCGAGCGCAAAGTGCGCACCGAAGGCCTGTGGGTGAAGTGTGACAGCTGCCGCCAGATCATCTGGAAAAAAGATCTCGAGGACAACCTCAACGTCTGTCCCAAGTGCGACAAGCACTTCCGCATCGATGCGCGCTCCCGCCTCACTCAGCTTCTGGACGAGGGTCAATACGACACTTTCGATGCCAATCTCGTCTCCACCGACCCGCTGAAGTTCGTCGACCTCAAGGCCTACTCGTCCCGCCTTAAGCAAGCCAGCAAAGATACCGGCCTCACCGATGCCATCATCAACGCGCAAGGCAAGCTCAACGGCCGCCCCGTGGTGATGAGCGCGATGGAATACGCCTTCATTGGCGGAAGCATGGGCGCAGTTGTCGGGGAAGTCATCACTCGCGCGATCGAGAAATCCGCCGACACCAAACAGCCGCTGATCATCATCTCGGCATCGGGCGGTGCCCGCATGATGGAAGGCGTCATCAGCCTCATGCAGCTCGCCAAAATTTCCGCCGCCCTCGCCCGCCTCGACGAGCTGAAGATTCCCTACATTTCCGTGCTGACCGATCCCACGACCGGTGGGGTCACGGCCTCTTTCGCGATGCTGGGCGATCTGAACATTGCCGAACCCGGCGCCCTCATCGGCTTCGCCGGTCCCCGGGTCATCGAGCAAACCATCCGCCAGAAACTCCCCCAGGGATTCCAGCGCAGCGAGTTCCTGCTCGAACATGGCATGCTCGACGCGGTCGTGCACCGCCGCGAACTAAAGCCCTACATATCCCGCGCCCTCGACTTCATGGTGCAAGCCGCCTGAAAATAGATGGAGAGACGGGCCTCCCGTCGGCGTGGACACCAAGTCCCACTTAGAAAACGCCGGCTAAACAGTTTGCTGAAAAACTCTCGGGATCGCCCTGCTCTATCGTTCTTGTCATTCCGACGCCGAACGCGGCGGAGGAATCTGCGACGCCGAAGAGCTCTGTGTGCACGACGTGTTGGACGACAGGCGCAGACTGTGAACGAACAAGATTCCTCCGCCGTTCGGCGTCGGAATGACAAAACGGGGGTGTTCGGCTTTAAAGCCTAGGCCCAGAGCTTAAAGTCTGCCTTCCTCAATCCGGCTCGACCGCAGGCAACGATCTGCGGGCGACCTCGGGAGGCGGAGGAACGGGCAAGGGAATTTCGATCGTGCCGATGTGTCCATTGCTTAAGTCCTCCACCCCTAGCCGCATGGTCGTGCTTTTCACCGGCACTTCGATCTCCTGATGCATGCGTACGCCGCCGGCGACGACGTCCTTCATCGTATCCAGGTTAAAGTCCGCCTTGGTGCGGGCCATCTGGCTGGCAAGTAACGTCCCGCCCTCGTCAAAGGCGGTCACCATGAAATTCAGCAAGTCGTGGTAGGTACCATCGGATGCCTGGGCAAAGCGCAAATCCGAATAGTTCACCGCATGATCAATGGCGTAGCGCTGCACTTCGAGTGGAGGTTGCGGCCCTTTGTTCTTCTTCGGGGATTTCGTGTCGGCTTGCGAATTCTGCAGAACCCGCGGCTTTCCCACCGGCACCACGCGTGCCCCAAACAGGATTTGCCGCGACTGCGGCGAGCCCGCCTGCATAGCGGCTCGCGCCAGACTCGAAACCAGGTCCTTCGACGGCTTTGCTGGCGCGAACGGATCTATCGCGTAGTATCCCAAGCGATAAGCGAGTCGATACTTCTTGCCTGCGATCGTGACCTTCACCTTGCGGAATGAGCCGTCATATTTCTTGTTGGAAGGGGTATAGGAAAGCGCATAGTAGTTCGCTCCCTGTTCTTCCGCTGTCTGGATAGCCTGCGCGATTCCGTTGGTATTGAAGAAGGCTTGCCCACCGGTGTGTGCTGCCAGTTCGCTCATGGTGGCATGCTCGTCGGCCTGCGCCAGATCGAATTGCGCAACTTGATCGCCCAGAGTGGAGGCCGGAATGCCCAGGTTGGGATTCCGCGAAAACAGGCCTCGTGGCGTTATTACGGAGTCGGCGGGGAACAATGGTTGCTGGGACATCGGAGAGGTGAGATTCTCGTTGGCTGCGCTGAACAAAGGATTGGTCTGCAATCCTTGCACGTCCACCGGATAGACCGCCACGTGCGCCTCTCCCAGCAGGTTCGCAACTTTCTTCAAGTTCTCCCCGTAGTCGCGAGTCCCCAGGAAGGGGTTCTGGCCATTCGAATCAGGATAGATGCCCAGCACAAAAGACCCGGAGAACCACACCAGATTCTTTCTTCCAGGCACACCCGCGAGATATCTCGCCAGGTGGGCGAAGGCATCCACGGTAACTTCCATGCGCTGGTCGGCATTGACAAGCCGCAACTCCGATTCCTGCAATGCATACGCCGAAGCGAAGGAATCCAAAGTGGGTTGGAATCGGGTGGATACCTTGTTACCCTCAAAAGGCGTCTGCTCTGCCGCTGCTGATCTCCATATTGGCCGATTGCGTTGCGATGCCTTTTTCCCTTTCGCCGCCGCCAGCAGCGTTGCCTGATCCCCGGTGAAGCCTTGAATCATTTCCAGACGATTGCCCAGGATGCATATCGCAAATTTCGCGTCGGCAGGCTTGCTCTTCAAAAATTTGACCAACTGGTCTTGCGCGTACGACTGATCCGCCATGGGAGTATTCAGCAGATCGAGCAACACCACGGTCACTGCGCCTTCGTCGGCCGGAAGCGCGGAATTCGAGAACATGTTGGGAGCGAGGACCTCCTTCATGGCAGGCTTTGGAGCCTCGACGGGGCGCTCGGCTGCGCTGAATTCCTTGAAGTAGCGCAGGGCTTGCGGCTTGCCATCTTCGAGCACCTGAAAATCACTTTGGTGTAGGCCTTTCACGAGATGCCCACTGGAATCGGTGACGACCACATCCACCGCAACTATCTGGGTTCCGGTTCGGATCGTGAGCGCCGGAGTCGGCTCAGGGTTGTTGTCGGCAGGTTTGGCGGCTGCGTTCGGGACACTCGGGGGAACGGTCGCTTCCTTGGCGGGCTTCGCCTCGCTGGCAGCCTCATCTTCCGACGCAGAATAGATCGGCTCCTGACCTGCTTTCCCCGGTTGCGCCGAAGGAGCATTCAGACTTGGTGTATCTGCTTTTACCGCGATCGATCGGGCGCGGTCATTCGCCGACATCTCCGGCAATTCGTATATATCAATCGCGTTTTGCTGCACTGCCGCCAGCAGTCCGCCATCCGGAGAGAGCGCGAAATTCTGTCCATCCAGTACTGCAGGCGCCACCGTTAGCGAAAGGATCGAATTGCCGGTTGCGGTATCGAGCACGTGGACGTGCTGCGCCAGACCTTCTTCTGCAGCATCGTTTTGCTCGTAGTCCGCCGAACTCGGTTTTACGGTTCGGACGCTAAGTGTCCCGGCAGCAAAGCGGCTCCCGTCTTCGCTGTCGCGAACGACGGGAGAAAACCGGCAGTCCTCCCAGTGTTGTCTCCACAGAAAGGTTCCAGTCAGCGTGAACGCGCTGAGGTTATATCCTTTACGCGAAACCGTACACCGTCCAACTACCAAAGTATTCGCGCTGCTATAAAGAAGATCGGGAGCGGGGCGAGACTTCACGCGCGTGATGTGCGTGTTGCCAAATTCGACAAGCCACGTTGTCAATCCCTGGTGACGAAGATCCGCAAATCCTGCACTCGTGGACTCGAGCCGAATTCTTCCGCGCACCTTGATGGTTCGCTGAACAATCAGCGAACTCGTGTCCAGGAAAACTAGCTGCACGCGCTCTGTCTTCTGCTCCTCGTCTTTCAACTTCCCTTCCGTCGGATCCTTCGCCGCCCCCGTTCCTTCGCTGGTCTCGACCACAATCTGCTTGCCATCTGCAGTCACCGTCACCCACAGCAGATCCTTGGGCGAATCGAACAGCAGTTTCTCTTCGAGTTTCGAATTCACCTCGTACAGACGATTCAGGCGCCGCAGTAGCACCCGACCCGCTCCCAGACTCCAGACGTAACGTCGCAAGTCATGCAGGTACCAGTCGGCCTCCTTCTCGACCCTCCCGCTCGGCACCTCCATCACCACCGCATGAACCAGGCGGTCCGCGTGCGAAGGTGGGCAATCCGGCAGGCGCTTGAACAATTTCTTGGGATTGAAGGTCACCAGAACATGATGTGGATCCAGGAAATCAACGGACAGATTCGATCCACCCGCTTGCCGGGCACCGGCCGAAAGCCCCGCATATCCGAGGGGCAGAAGATCGATCTGAGCGACGGGAGTTGCAGTCGCGACCATCTCCGCGGTCGCAGGAGTGTGAACCGAAGCGTACAAATTGAAGCATGGCCACATGCATACAAGGGGGACAAGACTCAGCCGCGCTATGAACCCTCGCGACCTTCGCATACCAACACTCGTGTCAGACGCCCTTTTCATCGCACTCTGCCCGATGGACACCTCTCAAATATGCTCGCCAGTGTAGCCCACGATTGGATAGTGTAAAGAGAAAGACGCTACGTTTCACAGTTTGGCGTCGGCCTGACACAGAATGGCTGTTTTGTATCTGAAGCCGGGACTGCTTCCCATCGCAGAGACGGGCAGAGCGCCCGGCCCGCTCCATCCCGCTTTCAACACCTTGCCGGTTCCAGGGCGCCTCCCGCTGCCGTCCTCTCGAAAATTGCCCCTCGTCCTTGATACTCTTAACCAAGCTGCCGGTCAGGTCTTTGTCCTACGAAGCCGCCATCGCGCGCATGTTTGCCCTCGGCCACGAACTGGCCCAGACGCCTTCGCACAAGTTTGACCTCGCCCACATGCGCGTGCTGCTCGAGGCGCTTGAGCATCCCGAACAAAAATTTCCTGCCGTCCTGATCGCCGGCACCAACGGCAAGGGGTCAACCGCCGCCACACTTGCTTCGATCCTTCAGGCCTCGGGCTACAAGACCGGCCTCTACACTTCGCCCCACCTGGTTCGCATCAACGAGCGCATTCGAATTAACGGCTCCGCCATTACCGACGACGATTTCGCCCTCATTCACGATGTCGTCGATCGCACTGCCGAGCGTCTGGTCACCGAAGCCGAACTCCCCTGGCACCCGAGCTTCTTCGAGATGCTCACCGCCATTGCCTTCGAGTATTTCGCGCAAGAGAAAGTCGAAATCGCAGTGCTTGAGGTCGGCATGGGTGGACGACTGGACGCGACCAACGTGGTCGAACCGCGCGTCAGCGTGATTACTGATATTTCGCTCGACCATCAGAAATTCCTCGGGGACACGCTCACCGAAATTGCGCGCGAGAAAGCCGGGATCATCCGACCGAGTGGCGTGGTCGTCACCTTGCCGCAGAATCCCGATGCCAACGACGTCATCGGCAACACCATTCTCGATCTCGGAGCCAGGGCGATCAGCGCAGTTCCCTACGTGCCGCCAGTCACTCCCAACAGCTCGCAATATCTGCTTCCGAGTGCGCAGGAAAAAGCGGGTTACGTTTCGCGTTATCCGTTACAGTTAATGGGAAGGGAAATCACCGTCGAGACGCCGCTGGTCGGCCGCCACCAACTGCGCAATATCGCGCTTGCCATTGCCGCCGCGGAAGAACTCGCGCACCAGGGATTCGCCGCGATCACCGCAACCACCATCGAGGGTGGCATCCGCGAAACCCGCTGGCCTGGCCGCTTTCAGGTCCTGCCCGCTACGGCCGAGCACCCTGAGATCGTCTTCGATGTCGCCCACAATCCCGCCGGAGCCTGGGCCCTGCGCTCCACCCTCTCGGCCACCTACGAAGAACGCCCGCTGGTGTTCGTTTTCGGAGCCATGCGCGACAAAGCCATCCGCGAAATCGCCGAAATACTCTTTCCTCTGGCCGACCGTGTCGTCGCCACCCACGTCGAAAACCCGCGCGCGGCGACCGCCTCCGAGATTCGCGAGGCTTCCAAGCGCGTCTCTATCGACATCGACGAGACTCCCGACGTCGCTTCTGCGCTGGCCCGAGCACGTGTCGTCGCAGGAACCCGGGGTTTGGTAGTCGTCACCGGTTCCATTTACATTGTAGGAGAAGCGATGCGCTCGCTCGGCGCCCGCATCGGATAGGAATCGTGCAGTCGAAAACTCCATCCACCGAAGTCGAAAGCAGCGAAGTTCCCATCGCTCCCGCGCCCGGCTTGATTCAACGTCTGATCGCCTCCAGGCCACCGCGTCCTCGCAAATATGGAATCCTCAGCCGCCTCCGCTCCTATTTCATCTATGACCCGCTGATCTGGCTGTACACAGTCGTGTTCGGACTGGTCTCGATTCCCGCATCACTCTTAGGCGACCGCGAGCGCATCCTGCACAGCTTCGCCCGCGCTTGGTCGTGGATGATCATGAAGACCATCTTCTCGCCGGTGCGAGTGAGGGGGCTCGACAAGATCGACACGACGCGCACCCATGTCTACGCCGTAAACCATGCCTCGGCCCTGGATATTCCAGTGCTGTACGTGTACCTGCCATTTCAGTTCCGCATCGCGTTCAAAAAAGAGTTGCTCTCGTATCCCATCGTCGGTTGGCATCTCAAACGGTCCGGGCAAATCTGCATCGACCAGCAGAACCCCGGCGCTTCCATAGGCAGCATTCGCTCGGCACTGAAGGGGCTGAAAGCCGGAATGCCGCTGGTGATCTACCCCGAAGGCGGCCGCACTTCCGATGGCCAGATCAAACCGTTCCTTCCCGGCGCATTTTTTCTCGCCATCAAAGCGCAAGTCGATATCATCCCGGTCGCGCTGGTTGGGACATTTGAACTGCTACCGATGAACACCTATCACATCAAGTCTCGTACGCTGGAGATGCGGGTGGGGGAACCGATCTCGACGACCGGCCTCACCGGCCACGATATGCAGGCGCTCTCCGACAAAGTCCAGAAAGCCGTCTGCGATCTTTATTATGGCTCGGAGCAGAAAGCTCCGGGCCCGTCACATGCGTCTTAGCGACCTACCCCTGCACCAGTGACCCCCTCCGCGTTCTCTGCGGCCGTTCTCCGCGATGGAGAGACGGGCGTCCTCGCCCGTCCGACCGGCGGGACGCCCGTTGCTGTTTGCGTTCGCTGCAATCAAGCTCGCTCAAACACGTCCGCCGCCACTCGAAACGTATTCGCATGCGCTTCGGCCGTAAGCGCAATCGGCTCCGAATACCCCCCGCCCAAAGTAATCACAAACGGCACGCCCAACTCACGTACCCCGCGCATCACCATGCGATCGCGCTCCATCAACCCCGCGTGCGATAACCGCAACCGACCCAGCCGATCGGAGGCTAACCCATCCACGCCAGCCTGATAAAACACAAACTCCGGCCCAAACTCCCACACCCGCGGCAACACCCCTTCCAGCACATGCAGATACTCCTCGTCCCCAACCCCCGCATCGAGCTCGACGTCCAACGAACTCTGCTGCTTCCGCAAGGGAAAATTATTCTTGCAATGTACCGACAGCGTCATCACCGATGCGTCCCCACGGAAGATGTCCGCCGTGCCATCGCCCTGGTGCACATCCAAATCAATCACTGCCACTTTTCCCCGTTGAAGGCAGTGCTCCCGATGCACCCATCGGGCCGCTACTGCGATATCGTTGAACACGCAGAACCCCGACCCCTCCGCCGCGAACGCATGATGCGTTCCGCCCGCCAGGGTCCCGCAGCATCCCGTCGCGACAGCCTCGCGTGTAGCCGCCAGCGTCGATCCCACCGATGCCAGCGTTCTCCGCACCAGCTCCGGAGACCAGGGAAACCCGATCCGCCGCACTGAACCCGCGCTTAGAGTGCCTTGCAGAAACGCCTCGACATACTCCGCGTCATGCGCCAAGACAATCGTCGCCATCTGCGCCAACGGAGCCTCCTCCAAAGTAAAGAAGCCATCTTTGACCAGCAACTCCCGCAGCATCCGATACTTTCCGATTGGAAACTTATGTTCCGGCGGAAGCGGAAGCACACAATGATCGGTGTAGAAGAGGCGCCGGGTCATAGCAAGAAGAGAATATCGAGATGATTCTACGAAGACTCAGGTGTCTTGACGTTCAGATGCTTCACTTTTCGAAAGGTTTCTGAACAGCAGGTTCGACGCGGCTAACAAAACACTGATACAGGAGAGTGAAGTTCTCCACCTGGAAACCCTCACCGCCCTGCGACCTTCGCGCCCCACGCCTCCGGGCTCACATCGCGAACATGCTGCGAAAAAAGCCAGCGATGCCCTTCGAGGTCTTCGACCCCATACTGCTTCTCGCCGTACATGACTTCGTGGAGTTCCTCGACGATCCTGGCCCCAGCCGCGTTGGCTTGACGAAAATGCGCATCCACATCCCCGACGAAGACGGTCAGCAACGCCGTCTGTTCTGCACCTGGCTTAGCCGTGGCATCGCCCCGCCGCGCACTTCGCACCATGATGTAGGCGTTGTCGAGGTGCATCTGGGCGCCGCTCTGCTCTCCGTACCGATAGTGCTCGCGAAATCCAAATGCTTTGCTGAGCCACTCCATAGCCGCGGGAAGGTTTTTATAAACAATGTGCGGGAGCACAGTATCAACTGGAACGGATCGATTCTTCATGCTGCACCATTTGCAGTCGATCGTCTCGCCTGCGTTGAGAAAGTCCGCTTAAAGGCTTTCCCGTCGTGCCTTCTCGTGTCCTTGGTGGTGAAGGTTTTCTTCTTGACTGCAAACTCCCCGCGCCGACGAACCTAGTTCAGCCCTTCTACCAAGTAGAGATCAGGCATGTCCGTAGATCGCAATAAACGTATTTCTTGGAATCACCAGTCAACAGTACCCATCCGATTGTATCGATGCCCGCCGCATCCGCGGGCTCCAATGGCCGTTTCCCGTGCGCCCTCTGTAGTTTAAGGGTTCTTCGGGCCCGGAGTTTTCACTTGATTACCGCCGTTACCTTTACGTAAACCATGGCGTGCCTAACATGGACACGGAGGGAAGTATATGCGTCCGTGGATCAGGCTGGCCTTGACTGTGTGTACCTCGGTTCTGCTGGTCTCCAGTCCTTTGTCTCGCGCCCAGCAGGATCAGCCCGCGACCAAACGCAAAATAATCACAAAGATCGTTCCGTCCTATCCCGTCCTCGCCCGGAAAATGGACATTACCGGATCTGTCAAAATCGAAGCCCTAGTCCTTTCCAACGGTTCTGTGAAATCGACGCAGACCCTTGGCGGTCATCCCGTCCTGGCTCAAGCTGCCGTCGAAGCGGTCCGAACTTGCAAGTGGGAACCCGCTCCACATGAGACCAAGGAGATCCTTATTTTCAACTTCCATCCCGACTGACGGGTGGAGGGCAAACCGACTGTGCTCGGAGATCTGATCGCGAGCGCTGATCCCCTTCATGCCCGCCGCTACCTCGGCCAAAGCCATCCAAACGTTCCCGCCGTCAGCAAGGCGTACACTAGACCGTCAATCACTTCCTTGATCGTCATGCTCCACGTCTGTCCCTTCCACACCGCATTCGGCAGAACTCCAAGTCCATACGCCAGGAACGCCGCCGTGCCCGCCACCCTAAACACCGCGGGATAATGCGCGCCGACGGGCACGGTGTGTCCGGTCAGATAGGCCACGAAAAACCCTACCAGCAGGCAGTACACGAACCACAATCCCAGAAATTTCGGCATGGCTGGCGGCCCCAGCGGTAGCACCGTGAGCGAGCCCACCGGTCCGCGCTTGTATTTCTCCATCGCAGCAGGCGACTTCATCTCTTCATCGTGCAAAACGGAAACATATAAAGCCCTCGCTGCAACCCCGCCGCACGCAAGGTATCGAGAACTTTGTCCTCATCTGGAAGCCTCCCGTAATTGCTGCGGTGATAAGTCAACACCATATGCATGATGGAACTGGCGACGAAGACAATGACCGCCGACAACACGATCGGCAGCCACAGCGCAGAGAGTGGAACCATGCAAAACCTCCCTCAAAATACGAGCCAGAAATTCCCCGCGAGGCTACCCTCATACGTCGCGATGGTCAAGAGTCGACCCAGGCGTAGAGTCGCATGCCTCACAGCCGGGTTCGACAAACTCCCGACGGGCGCACAAGCCGCGGCTACCGTAGAATGACAACCCATGCCTCAAAACCTCGCACACGTCGCGGTCGTGGTTCGCAACTACGATGAGGCCATCGCCTTCTACACCAATATTCTCGGATTCCATCTCCTCGAAGACACGAATCTGGGTGCAGGTAAGCGCTGGGTTCTGGTAGCTCCCCCCGGTTCCAAGGGGACGAGCATCCTCCTCGCGCAGGCGGCCACTCCTGAACAAATCACACGCATCGGGAACCAGACGGGCGGCCGCGTATTCCTCTTCCTGCACACTGACGACTTCTGGCGCGACTACCGGACCCTCGTCTCGCGAAAGGTTGAATTCGTCCGCGAACCCAAGGAAGAGCCCTACGGCACAGTCGCCGTTTTCAAGGATTTGTACGGAAACCTTTGGGACCTGATCCAATGGAAGCAGAAAACGCTCACGTAGGGGCAGACGCCTCGTCTGCCCCCGAGCGAAGCTCCGCCAAGCTTTGTATTGAACGACCAACCGCTGGTGAAGCCGGGCCTTTCAACGATCAAATTACAAAGTTTCACAATATTTCAATTTTCCTGGAACTCCACTTTCTCAAATCCCAACCCCTGCAGCAGGCTTGTCAATGTCGCCCGCGCATTCACCTTCGCGGTTTTCAGAATCCCATCCAACAGTGCCGCCTGCTGTAACTGCCGCTCTGCTTCCTCCCGCACCTGGCTCTCGAGATTCGGATCCACCGGCACCAGCAACCCTGTCTGCCGTGAATACACCCGCGTCCGCGCATTATCCAGGCGCGTCGAGAACAACTGTCCGGCCGGTAAGCGCAAGCGCACTCTCTTCCCGTCGACCATCACATCCCCGCTTTTCAACGCGCTGAAATCCACGCCGGCAATCACCTCGCCGTGCACGATCATCAGAAGGCGGTCCCCGGCGAGAAAATCGGGTAAGATCGCGTTTTCTTTTTCACCGCTCACGATCTTGTCCATCGTGTAGACAACCGTCTCCAGTCTCTGCAACTGCTGGATCTTATTCACCACTGTTGGCTGGCTCACATCGATCTGCGTGCTGCGTGCCAGCCAGTGCCCCGGCCAGTTGAACGCAACTTGACGCGCCATGACGAGGACACCCAACGCACCCACAGCAATCCCTAACACAACCCCGGCGGCCCAGCCCGCCTTCAGTCGCGACCCCGTTCCTTCACGCTTATCCTGAACCGGCATCTCGCCTCCAGGTTCCGTCTCCACGGAAAATAGCACACGCGCGCCTGAGGCCAGACGTCGTGCCAGGCACAAGCCTCTACGGCTCCAGTAAGGATGTTGAGGTTGTTCTTCGTGGATTGTAAGCAGGTTGGCTTAGGAAGAGACGCAAACAAAAAACCCCGCGCCGACGCGGGTTGGGCATTTACGCCGGCGCGGGAACTCTTGTTCCGTTCGTGAACCTAACATATCGCGGACCGAGATAAAGACACAATCCGGGAGATACCGGAGTCGACAGGCCCTCGCGAGTAGCTTTGTTTTCTAGACAGTAGGGAATCCGACCAATGGTGCAAACGGCGCGTGACTCCCATGGCGGTCCTAACTCCTTTTCAAAATGATGCTGAATTCACCCAGTCCCTTGGCGCCTGCCGTCTTTAATTCACCCCCGAGGCATTCGGATCGCTCAAGGCAATGAGCTGGCCGACGCGATAATCTTCCTGGGTCAGAGAAACTTCAGGATCCGCCGTCATGATCGTCAATACCTCACCGCTGATATTGCCTCGAATGGTCAAGCTTTGCTCCTCCACCGCGATCACTCGATAGGTTTCGTCGAACATTGACATGACGCCTCCTTGCTACCCATTAGATGCACGCACCCCCATCCCCGTTGGGAACAGCCAGGCGGTGGACGAAATCACTGTGTCCGAAACCTTCCACCTCGGAGGTGCATACGCCGGGAGCCGTATTAAGCACAAATATCATGGTTGGGAGGCACATAGGTAATGTAGCGCCTTGCCCGAGCGGCACTCCCGGGAATCTAGGCTGTTTCCTGTACGGCCCGCCATTCAAACCCAGCATCGTACAGAATGCCGCTTCTTCCATGACGCAAATCCTGTCCACATTATTTTCAAGGAGTTCCCCGTTAATGAAGATGAACCTTGCGGTGATCGCCCTGCTTGCGCTCGGTTTGACTCTGTTCGGCTGCAGTACGAGCGGCACCAAGACGAGCAACGTCAATGGCAACTGGAGCGCATCATTGACCGATACCCACGGCGCTCAAGTGCTCGCTTTCAACACCACGATTACGGAAAGCTCGAACAGCTCGCTTAGCGTCAGCAACTTTAGTTTCTCTACCAACTCCGCTTGTTTCGTGAGTGGTGAGACCGAGAGCGGGACGTTCGCGCTCAGCGGGAACTTCAATGGCAACGTGGCCGGCAAGTTTGGCATGAACGTGGTCTCGGGATCTCCCGGCGGGAACAATCTCACGCTGACCGGAACAGTCAATGGGAATACCATCACCGGCATGTGGTCCCTCACGGGGAGTCCGAGTTGCACCGGGAATGGCACATTTACGATGACCCGGATGTAGACTCCCCGGTCT
>Ga0210399_10001953_pt1 | contig 16005 bp, 14 predicted proteins | sample IncBWC14MmetaG_FD_150865 | JGI IMG/M metagenome (GOLD analysis project Ga0210399, IMG submission 150865) | Forest soil microbial communities from Barre Woods Harvard Forest LTER site, Petersham, Massachusetts, United States - Inc-BW-C-14-M | ecosystem: Environmental > Terrestrial > Soil >...
AACAGACTGATCGGCGAGGGGACGGATTTTGAGTTCAGGAGGAAGGGTTTGCGCGACGCGCGGAAGAAGAGTGCGGACACCTTTGACTACGTCGAGAGTGGAGGCGTTGCCGGCTTTGAGGATGCTGAGGAGGACGCCGCGATTGCCGTCCTGGCGGGCTATGTTGGTCTGGGGAGCGAAACCATCGCGGACGTTGGCGACGTCGCGCAGATAGATCGTGGAATTGCCGACTACTCTTATCGGGATGTCGTTGAGTTCGGGAACGGTGCGCAAGCTGGAGTTGACACGGACATCGTACTCAAACTCGCCGATTTTTGCGGTGCCGGAGGGGAGGATGACGTTTTGCTGCTGGACGGCGGTAAGGACGTCCTGGGGCGAAAGCCCCTTGGCTTGAAGAAGCGTTGGGCTGAGATCGATCATGACCTGGCGCTGCTTTCCGCCGTAGGGAAAAGGAATCACCGCGCCGGGAACGGTGACGAGTTGCGGGCGGAGGAAATTCTGGCCGAGGTCGTTCAATTGCTGTTCGGAGAGTCCTCTGCCGGAGAGGCCGAGCTGGAGAATCGGCACGCTGGATGCGCTGTAGTTGATGATGAGGGGAGGAAGAGCGCCCGGGGGCAATTGGCGAAGAATCGTTTGAGAGACAGCAGTGACCTGCGCGTTGGCGTTTTCCAGGCTGGAATTGGGCTGGAGGTAGATTTTGACGATGGCCTGGCCGTTGACGGTGGTGGATTCAATGTGCTCGATGTTGTCAACGGTGGTGGTGAGAACGCGCTCGTAAACGGTGGTGATGCGGCCTTCCAACTCTTCAGGGTTGAGGCCGGTGTATTGCCAGGCGACGGCGATAACAGGGATGTCAATGTTGGGGAAGATGTCGGTGGGCGTGCGCAGGATGACGACCGGGCTCATCAAGAGGATGAGCAGGGCGAGAACGATGAAGGTGTAAGGTCGATCGAGAGCGACGCGAACGATCCACATTAAAATTCTCCCTGTAAGCCGGGGGAGTGCGGCCTACGAACAATGCGACAGCCGGGCCACTGGAGAGCAGCGAACTAGGTGGCGCTGGCGGAAAAGGCGACCTGAAACGTGCCGTTGCGGGCGGCCTGCGAACGGGAAAACAAGGCGACCGAGGTTTTGCCTGCTCTTGCGCCGAGGCGTTTGGCAATTTTGTCGCGCAACAAGCGACGGGCGCGAAAGGTTCTGGCTTTGACGGTTCCGACTCTTACGCCCAGTGTTTCCGCGGTTTTTCTGGTGGAGAGTTCACCAATTTCGGAGAGGTTCACGACGGTTTTCAGGATTGGCCGGAGTTCTTCGATCGCGCCGGACAAAACGTTGCGAATCTCCCGCTGGCCATATTGCTCTTCGGGCGTGGCGGCCTGGTCTTTGATTTCGAGCGTGAAGCTTTCCTCGTCAACCGTCTGATTGCCCTCAATCGAAAGGTGGCCCGGACGACGCTTGCGGAGAAGCATCAAGGCTTCGTTGATGGCGATGCGGGTGAGCCAGGTGGAAAATCGCGATTGGCCCTGAAAACTTTTCAGATGAACAAAAGCCTGCTGGAAGGTCTGCTGAACGGCGTCCTCGGCATCCTGCGGATTCTGGAGCCGGCTGAGGGCGACGTGGAACATTTTTTGCTGATAGCGCTGGAAAAGAGTTTCGAAGGCGGCACTGGAGCCGCGGACTGCTTCGGCGACGAGCGTCTCGTCTTTCGCGCTGAGGTCGATAGGATTCGAGGTGTTTTCGGTGGTTAACTTCTGGGTTCGGCTTTTGGGTTCGATTCGCATTCTTGCTTCTCCTTCGAGAGTTGCCGCTGCTGTTCCTTGAGCGACACCAAGATGTGCTTCATATAGACCCTGCTTGCTCGGAGAGCGGCTCCTTCCCTCGCCATTTGAAGCAGCACGCATTCGCCATCGCCGTCGACGGAAATAACGTCTTCAAGGTCGACAGCGCACTTACGACCTTCCCGCGTGCTCCTGGTGGAGTTCCATTTTTCTTGCAGGTCCAGCGCCCACACGCCGCAAAGGCGCCCCTGCAAAACCCAAGTTTGTTCGAACGGCGTGTCGGTGATCATGGTCCTAAGCACGGGAGTCTCCTCCGATCCTTGTGCTTACTGTCCAGAGGCCATGGAAACCGCGGGACTAGAACTGGTGGTGAGCAGATCGAGCTGGATCTGGACTTCGTTGGCCACGAGCCGGCTGGAGTCCGCGTTCTGGTGGTGGCGCGAGGCTGAGAGGGTCTGCCCCGGATCGGTGATCAAGAACGGATCGGCTTGGGTGCAAACTTCGCCTGCGAAGTCTTCGCCGACCGTTGCCGGCGCCTCACAACGGAGATCTTTGCGAGCTGCAACATCTACACGTTCACCGGTGCAGGCTGGTCCAGAAAAATCCTCGCCTATGTTGGAAGGCATCGCGCAGCGCTCGTCAGCTACAAAGACGGGCCAGACCGTCGAGGAAACTGCGTTCAGGAGTTCAGGAGAGTCTTCACCAGGAACGGTTGCAGAGGCAGTCCATTTGCCGTTGCCTGAATTGCCAGAGGCAGTGACCCGGCGAAACTCAAAGGTGACTTCCCGATTCTCCGAGCGAGTGATCGAAGGGCCGTAGGTTGGGCCGGAATAGCCTTCCGACGGATCGAAGGAGGCAACACGCTGAACGTACGTTGTGGTCAGGTCTCCGGTGACGCGAAAGGTGTCTTCGCCCAGAGAAACGGCGCGGTGGGATTTGAAGCTGATGACAGTGTAATCAGGCGTCTCACCGCGACGGCGTGTTTCGGAGTTGGCGGGAGAAGACTGTTGATCCGCGGGATAGATGGTGAAATCGAAATCGGGAGTCGCGGACTCGCCGGGGTTCAGCTTGATCACGCCAGAAGTGCGGGCGACACCGACGTTGACGCTGTCGTTGGGATTTTTCGAAGAGGCCAGGTACAGACGCGCGGTGGAGTGCTCGGAGTCAATCTGGGAAATGGAGTTCTGCGCGAGAGCCGGGGCAACGGAGATGGCTCCGGTGAAGGCAACAAGAGCGAATTCGGCTAATTTCTTGAACATCGGATCTTCCTTCTTTCTACCTGCTTTGAAATTTCGTTAGCGACCTGCGACGCTGGCAACTCTTTCGAGCTGAATGAAAAACCCCACAGGGACCTCACGGTTCGGAGCGCTGCATCATTCGGGGGTGATAAAGGCAAGCCTTGTGCCAACCGGGGAGGAAGGGGGAAAACCGCGGAAGTGATTGAAAGAAAGGAGTTTTAGGCAAGGTTGAAAAAATGACAGACGCGGGGTGTCACGGTGTCATAGAGGTTTGACAGTGTCAATCATCGGTCGCATGACACCTGCGGAATTGATGCGAAGGCGCTTCATGTGGGCAATCAGGGTGGTGCGTTTCAAGCCGAGGCGGGCAGCGGCACCATCGGCGCCACCCACGCGTCCGCTGGATTCGCGCAGCGCTTGTTCGATTTGCTCGCGGGTGAGGGGAGGCACGGTGGAGCGCACTCGCTTTGGGCGAACGGCAGCGGAAGCGATATCCGGGCTTGCCGGAATCACGCCGGATGTGGATCTGAGTTCGGCGGGGGAAATACGGAGCACGCCGCGCGAAGAGAGGATGACCGCGCGTTCGATGACGTTCTGCAATTCGCGGACATTGCCGGGCCAGTCGTAGCTCATGAGGGAGCTCATGGTGTCGGCGGGAATGGTTTGAATGAGCTTGCCCATGCGACGGCTGAAGATTTCGGCGAAGTGGCGGACGAGCAGCGGAACGTCTTCGGGGCGCTCGCGAAGCGCGGGAACGCGGATGGGGAATACATTCAAGCGATAGAAAAGGTCGGAGCGAAATTTGTGCTCAGCGACCAGCTCGGAGAGGTCGCGATTGGTGGCGGCGATCAGGCGCGCGTCGGTGCGGAGGGTGCGAGAGCTGCCGAGACGCTCGTATTCGCGCTCCTGGAGAACACGTAGAAGTTTGGGCTGGAGTTCGAGGGGAATTTCGCCGATTTCGTCGAGGAAGACGGTGCCGTGATGAGCGAGTTCGAAGCGCCCGATGCGCTGGGCAATGGCACCGGTGAAGGCGCCGCGTTCGTGGCCGAAGAGTTCGCTTTCGAGCAGGCCGGTAGGGATGGCGGCGCAATTCACTTTGACGAAAGCGTTGGAGTGGCGAGAGCTCAGGTTGTGGATGGCGCGGGCGATCAATTCCTTGCCGGTGCCGGTTTCGCCGAGGATGAGAACGGTGGAATCGGTGGGGCCGACGGTTTCGAGCTCCTTGAGGACTTTCTGCAACGCACTGCTTTTGCCGACGATCTCGTCGAACATGGAGGTTTCGTCGATTTCCTGGCGAAGGGCGACATTTTCCTGGAAGAGCTGTTCTTTGAGAGTGTTGATTTCGACTAGAGCGTCTTCGAGGGCTTTTCGCGCAAGGCGCTGCTCGGTGACATCCACATGCGTGCCGATGAATTCGGCAACCTGGCCGTCGGGTTTTCTGACGGGATGGCCGAGAACGTGGAGGTGGCGAATGGAGCCGTCGTCGAGAATGATGCGGTAGTTCAATTCGAAATCGCTGGAGTCGCGGATGGAGTTTTGAATGGTTTCCTGAACGGTGGGGCGTTCGTCTGGATGGACCCGACCGAGAATCATGTCGAGAGTGACGTTGGTGCTTGGATCGAAGCCAAAAATGCGGTGACTTTCCTGACTGAAGAAGACTTCGCCGGAGGTGACGCAACGGGCCCAACTTCCAGTGTGGCTGAGGCGCTGGCCTTCGGAGAGATAGGCTTCACTACGTTTGAGCGCCTCTTCGGCCTTCTTGCGCTCAGTGATGTCGCGGTAGATACCGTAGATTTCAGGTGTGTTCCCTTCGACCTTCACGGGAGCGGCCGAGAAGGATACGATCAGGCGAGAACCGTCTTTTCTTTTGCGAGCTAATTCGGCATCGACGCGCTCGCCGCGTTGGAGCGCTGCGCGCATTTTTTCCGACTCTTCCCGGTGGCCTTCGGGAACGATCAGATCGGTGATATTGCGGCCGAGCGCTTCCTCGGCAGTGAAACCATAGAGGTTCGTGAATTCGCGATTGACGCGCAAGATGCGGTTTTCAAAATCACGGAGAACGATGGCTTCGGGAGCGAGTTCGAAGAGCTTTTCGAAATGGGCTTTTTGCTTGCGGAGTTCCTCTTCGGCCTGCTTGCGCGGGGTGATGTCCATCGTGGTGCCGATGAACGCGGTGAGATTGCCAGCGGCGTCGAGGACCGGGCGGCCGATGCCGCAGACGTGCTTGAGTGTGCCGTCGGGAAGAACGAGGCGGAACTCCTGCTCGAATTCGTGTTTGTTGTGAACGGCCTGGTCGATGAGTATTTTGAGCGAGGACTGGTCATCGGGATGAACTCTGGTCCAGAAGAGGGGCTCACCGGGTTTATCCTTGTCGGGATCAGTTCCGAGGATGAAGAAATGCTCGCGCGACCATTTGATCTCGCCGGTGATGAGGTTCCACATCCAACTGCCGGTGTGGCTAAGCTTTTGGCCTTCTTCGAGGAAGAGTTCGCCGGTGCGTTGCTCTTCGTCGCGGAGGGCGTTGTCGACGGCCAGAGCGACCTGGTCGGCGACGAGCGAGAGATAGCGGACCTGGCCGGAGGAGTAGGCATTGGGGTGGCGGGCACCGAAGCCGAGACTGCCGAGGCGGCGATACGCGGTAGTGAGGGGGAGGATGCAAGTCGACTGTAGGCCAGACTCCTCGTAAAGCTTCATCATGCGAGGGAAGCGGGCCTCCGACTGCGGAGAAGAGATGAGTACAGGCTCCTGGTGATGGTAGACCCACCAGGTGACTGTCTCCTCGGCGCGAAAGTCCGGAGGGATTTGGAAGGCCGGCCCTTGCATGATCTCGAGCAAGGGATTGTCGATTTTATTTGTGGCCGGGTCGTAGAGATAAATGGCGATGAAATCAAAGTCCACTACCTGGCGGAGTTCTTTGGCGAGAACGCGGAATAATTCTTTCGGGTTGCGATAGACGCTGATGGCCTGGGAGACGCGGAAGAGGGCTTCCTGGCGCGCCGGGAGCGACTGCTCCATTCCGGATTGTTGCGTTTCGGACAACCTTTCCTGTACCTCGATGTTTTTCACCTTAACCAGCCTCTATTTTGGCGGCAATTTAACTGTAGCTAACGGACCGCCTGCACAGCAAGAATTCCGGTTACGCACGCGAATGTCAGTTGTTGGATGCGCGAGGGGGGAGAATGGGTCCGGTTAGGGATTGGGGGAGGATTGACGAAGAGGGATTCACCACAGAGGGCAGAGAGAACACAGAGACAGAAAACCCAATAGTTCAACGAGGAATCATTCAGTGGAACGTGAAGAAAGGCGAAGAGCCCACGTGCAAAAACGGCACGTGGGGCACCCGGCGTTTCGTGCGTCAGTTCCCTTTCGGTTGGTTGGAAAGTTCGAGTGGGCGAAGGGTTGGGAGGGAGTCGCGATAGGCGCGGTAGGCTAGCCAGGCGAGTGTGGCGCACATGCCGAGCCAGCCGAGAGTGCGAACGAACTGGCCGATTTCTAGGTCGGCGGCGAGCAGGCCCCATTGGCCGAAGAGGATGGTCCAGTCACCGATGTCGCCGTTGACGAGTGGAAGGGCTTCGGCGCGGGCGTCCTTCATGTACGTGCCGATGTAGAGAAAATTCTCGGAAAACCAAAAGGCGGAGAAGGTGAAGCCGTAGGTCTGGCCGTGGAAATAGAAGTACAGGCCACAGAGGAGCGGGACGAGAAGTTCGCCGAGGGTGCCGCCAAGGAGCATGAGGGTGTGGCCGCCCCAACTGAAGAAGAGATGGCCGGCTTCGTGGATCATGAGATTCACGAGATCGGGAAAGAGAAAACCGGAGGTATCGCGGAAGGCGTGGAGGAGGAAGAGAGAATAAGCGAGGAGCCAGGAGATGCCGGCGTAGCGGGAGATACGGTCCCAGGGTTGGGTTTCGGGGAGAGAGAGCGGCATGGAGATAGAGTAGCAACGGAAAATGTGGTGAGAGGGCCGATGCGCGGGGAGGTTGCGCGGGGGGAACGTGGGCGATTGAGGCGGGTGGAGGATTTGAGGTTAGGGTTCGGAGAGAAGAGGAAAGAATTAACACTGAGGACACGGAGGTCGGAGCGCAGAGGGCCCAGAGAAGAGAAACCCAAGAGGGTGGGGCGAGCCCCTCCCCTACAAATGGGGAGGTTTGGAATTGGGGCGGGGAGTGGGCAGGTCGCTGGAGAGTTCGCCGGTGATGAGGCGGGCGCTGCGGCTGAAGGTGAGATAGAGGAAGCCCCATTGGATTAGGACGATGATGCGGCTTTGGAATTCGACGATGTAGAGCAAGTGGATGAAAAGCCAAATGCACCAGGCGAAGAAGCCGGAAACGTGGACGCCGAATACGTTGGCGACGGCGGCGGCGCGGCCGATGACGGCCATGTCGCCTTTGTCGAAATATTTGAAGGGAGGAAGAGTACGGTCTGCGAGGCGAGCTTTGATCAGTTTAGCAGCGTATTTCCCGCCTTGGATGGCGACCTGGGCGACGCCGGGGAGAGGATTGCCTTTCGCGTCGCGGGCGAGCGCTAAATCGCCGAGGACGAAAATTTCGGGGTGATTGGGCAGGGTGAGATTGGGACTTACTTTGAAGCGGCCGGAGCGATCGGTTTCGGCGTTGAGGCGCTGGGCTACTCTGCGGGCGAAGGGAGTGGCGGTGACGCCGCCGGCCCAGAAGACGGTGCGCGCGGGGACGGTGCCAGAAATCTCGCCGTGTTTGTAGCTGACGCCGTCGGCATCAATGTTGGTGACGAAAGCGCCGAGCATTATTTCGACACCGAGGTTCTTGACGAGTTTTTCCGCTTTGACTGAGAGGTCTTCGGGATAGGGAGGGAGAACGCGCGGGCCGCCCTCCATAAGAATGATGCGGGCTTCCTGCGGGCGGATGCGGCGGAAATCGCGCTTGAGTGTATGGTGGGCGATTTCGGCGAGAGCGCCGGCAAGCTCGAGTCCGGTGGCGCCGGCACCGACGATGACGAAATTGAGCCAGGCGCGTTCTTCCTCGACTGTTTCGGCGCGCTCAGCGCGTTCGAAGGCGTAGAGAAGCTTGTGGCGCATGGTGGTGGCTTCTTCGACGGTTTTTAGGCTGGGGGCGTTTTCGCGCCAGTGGTCGTTGCCGTAATAAGAGGATTGAGAACCGGTGGCGATGATCAAGGTGTCGTAGGGAAAGACACCACCGTCGGCGAGATGGACCTTTTTCGCATCAGGGTCGATGTCGACGGCCTCGCCGAGGAGAACTTCGACATTTTTCTGGTGGCTTAAGACCGCGCGGATGGGCGCGGCGATTTCGGCGGGGGAGAGCGAGCCGGTGGCGACTTGATAGAGGAGGGGTTGAAAGAGGTGGAAGTTGCGCTTGTCGAGAAGGGTGATTTCGACATCGGCGCGCTTGAGAGTTTGTGTGGCGACGAGGCCCGCGAAACCTCCACCCAGGATAAGGACGCGGTGTGGATCGGGCATGGAGGGGATTGCTCCTTTTATAGGGTGCGAGGCTTAGATGTTCAGGAGGCTCCGTTGATACCATTATTAGTAGAACATAATTGGGGGGTGAAGAGGATTAGGAGGGGAAAAGGGGAATTTAACGCAGAGGACGCTGAGAGCGCAGAGGTCGCTGAGAAGAGGGAGAGAAAGAAAGAGCACAGGCAAGAGTGCCTGTGCCACAGGGATTGGGGAAAATGGATAAGGACGAGGAGTTAACACAGGAGCGGCAGGCTTTGCGGCTGCTGTGCTCTAATTTGATTCGGGCGACTACGCGGGTGGAGTTGTGCAATCTGCTGGACAGTTCCGTGTTTCAGGATGCGTTGCACCGGGTGGCGTTTGAGGAGATTCGAACGGCGGGGACGGTTCCTGCCAAGAGGCTGCGCGAGGAGTTGCCGGGCCGCATAACGAACCGCGGATTCCCCGATTTTGAGCTGATGGAATTTCTGGGGAAGGACCTGGCATCGGAGGACGAGATCGAGCAACTGTTCATGAGCGTGTTGCGGCTGATTCAGATGCGGCATGAAAGCGACGGGAACGAAGTGGAGAATTGATGCCGGAGGAGCGGGCGGGGCAGAAATGGTATTTGGCGGAGGCGCTGTGGCTCGCGGCGCTGGTGGGAATGTACATCTGGAAGTGGCAGGCGGCCTCGCCGCGGTCGTGGTGGATTTTGGCGGCGTGGATGGTGGTGAGCGCGGTGCTCCGGCACGATACGCCGAAGACACTGGGATGGCGGGCGGATAATTTATGGGCAGCGACGCGAAAAGCAGTTCCCTTTTTTGCGATCGCAGCGGTGACGATTTGCGGAGCGGGACTTTTTTTGGGGATGTTGCAGCGTTTGCCAGCGCACCTGGTCGAACCGCGGCGATTTACCGGGTATCTGGCTTTTTGCCTGCTGCAGCAGGTGGCGCTGAATTCTTTTTTGACGAACCGGTTGATGAGCTACTTTGAGAAGGCGTGGCCGGCGGCGGCGGTGGCCGGCGTGCTGTTCGCTGCGCTGCACTGGCCGAATCCGGTGCTGGTGCCGCTGACGCTGGTGGGCGGGGTGGCGATGTCGTGGCTGTTCGCTCGGGAACGGAATATTTTGCCGCTGGCGTTGGGGCAGGCCATTCTGGGTGCGCTGGTGTGGTGGGCGTTTCCGCTGGCGTGGCATCACTCGATGAGGGTGGGGCCGGGGTTTAGAGCGTTTCACATGTAGGGGAATTGAGTTGGGGACGGCGTAGGGATTCGAAAGGCGAACAGATAACTGCGATCAGATAACAGGAGGCGGGACGAGGTGATTTCATCGAGTTGTGGCAATGCTCGTTGGTTGCCATGGTCCCTCCACTCCGTGGCCGGCGCACCAAACTACGGTGCGCAAGAAAAGGCCGGCCACTCCGGTCGGGATGACAGATTAAGAAGAGAAGAACCCAAGAGCACAGGCAGGAGTGCCTGTGCCACAGGGAGATTGCCGCAAAGCTTCCATTTAGAGCGAGTTAGTTGGGGGTAGAGGTTGGTGTGACGGGGCCTGACGGCAGATGCGTGGTCATTCGAATTGAGGAACTTATTTGGGGCTTGCCGGGCTGACCTGCAATTCCCTTCTCCATATTCAATATAAGGTTGGAACTTTTGGGCATGCCCTGGCGTATTGGTAGACAAGGAGTATGCCATGAAGACTTTCAGGGGATTCCTCGTTTTCAGTTCCATAGCAGTTTTGGCGGCTAGCATCTTCCTGCCTAGTGGCGCGGCTGCACAAGACACTACGACGAATTCGAGCGGCAAATCGGAGCAGTGGATCCACGTGCGCGTGGAGAGCAAAGAGGACCATGGGGAGACGGTGCGCGTGAATGTGCCGGTGGAGATGGCGGCGAAGGTGTTGCCGGCAATCAATAAGAGCAATTTGCACGATGGGAAGGTGCACATCGATTCGATGCACACGAACGATGTGGACCTGCGGGCGATTCTGGATGCGGTGCGGAGTTCGCGCGACGGCGAGTACGTGACCGTGCAGGGGAACGACAACGATGTGCGGGTGGCGAAGAGCGCGGGATATTTGTACATCCATGTGACGGACAAATCCGATGGCAAGAAAACAGTTGCGAAGGACGGGAAGACGGGAGCGAAGGCCGGGGCGGGGCATGAATCGAAGGTGGAGATCAAGGTGCCGATGAAGGTGGTGGATGCGCTGTTTTCGGCAGGCAAGGATGAGCTGGACATCGTGGCGGCGCTGAAGGCTCTTTCGGCGCATGGGGATACGGAACTGGTGACGGTGAAGGACGACCAGAATACGGTGCGGATCTGGGTGGATTCGAAGAACGTGGCGGACTGAAAGACAGAAGATTGAAATTGGAAATTAGAGCGGAGGGCTGGGCCACTTGAAAGTGGCCGCTACGTTCAGGAGGGGAAGATGTTGATACTGGCAAAGGCGGCGTTGGGTTTGGGCGCGACGATGGCGATGGCCGGGGTGTATGTGTTTCATGAGGGAGTGATCCGGGTGGATGTGGACGAGCACCGGACGGGCGGTTCGCATGTGCATTTCTGGGTGCCAGCGACGATTGTGGCGACGGGGATGCATTTTGTGCCGAAGGATCAACTGAATCACACGACGCAAGAGATGCGGCCATTTCTTCCGGCTTTGCGCGAAGTCGCTAAAGAGTTGGAGAAGTATCCTAATGTGGAGCTGGTGGATGTGACGGACGCACGGGATCACGTGCGGGTGGCTATGGTGGAAGGGAAATTGCGGATTGATGCGGTTAGCGGGGACGGGGATGTGGTGCATGTGAGTGTGCCGGCGCGAGTGCTGCGGGATGTGGCGGATGAGCTGGAGATAGATAACAGATAGCAGCGATCAGATAACGGGAAGCAAAGAGCCGCGAGGTAATCTCTTCGAGTTGTGGCTACGAGCGTTGGTTGCCACGGTCCCTCCACTCCGGCCCGCAAAAGGCGCGGGCCTCCGGTCGGGATGACAGAATCGGAAAAGGCAAACCCAAGAACACAGGCTGAAGCCTGTGCCACAGAGAGCACAGTTAGGAATCATCCCGCAAAAAGCGCGAGCGTGCGGTCGGGATGACGAAGTAAGAAAAGAGAAAACCCAAGAGCACAGGCAGAGTGCCTGTGCAACGAGAGGGAATGGATCAAGCGCCGGGGGGCGCGGCACCGGGTTGGAAGTAGACTTCGTCCTGGATGGCTTCTTTTTTCCAGCCGGCGCGGGAGAGCATGCCGCGGCCGGTTTCGACCATTCCCGGGTGACCGCAGAGATACGCGGTCGTGTCAGCGGGCGTGAGATTCCAAACTTCAATGTACTTGCGAATGAGGTCGTCGACGCGGCCTAGTTCGCCATGCCAATCGGGGTTGTCTCGGTGGCGGCTGATGGAAGGGACGTATTTCAGCCAGGGAGCTTCGGCGGAGATTTTTTCGAGTTCATCGCGATAACCAAATTCGTGGACGTGGCTGGAACCCTGCACGCAGAAGAGGCGATGCTCGCCGGGCATAGGTGTGCCACCCTTTTTCCAATCCTGATAAATCGTGCGGATATAGCTGACGTAGGGAGCGACCCCGGTGACGGTGGCCAGGAGCAAATGATTCTTGCGGCCGCTGCGGAGGTCGAGGGTGAAGCGGCCTTTTGCGAATCGACGGAGAAGGAGCTGGGTGTCTTTCTTCATTTCGTAGAGGAGGGGAGAGAGCTTGCCCTCGGGGACGCGCTCGACGAAAAATTCGAGGACGGGTTCGTAGGGAGACGAGGCGATGGAATAGGCGCGCTCGAGGGGCCTTTCGGTCATTTCGACGCCGAGCGTGGCGTATTGGCCGGCGAGATAGCTGTAGGGGCCGCCGGGATCGATCTTCAGGATGAAGAGGTCTTCGGCGATTTCGCGGCGATCAAGGATCCGGGCGGGAAGGAATTTGTCTGGACTGGCGACCAAGAGAGCCCCCATTGGATAGGATGCGCAGATTGGAGAATCGTCACGAGCGGAAAGGTGAGGCGTTCCGCTTGTGAAGAGATAAAGAGTATGAACCAAGAAAGGGTATTCAGGACAGCCCGCAACAAGCGCGAGCGCGGCCAGAATGGCGAAGAAGAACCAACAGCGGTTCATTTATTCCCCTTCGAGGATGGCGAGTAGACCCGAGAGATGGGTTCGGGTAGCTCCGGTTGCTTCTCTCATATCAGTTTCAACGTGCGGAAGCAATTCTGGGATTGTGGAAGAATGTGCAAAAGAGCAGAGGGGATTTTTGACACAGAGGACACAGAGAAAGAACACAGAGGGCACAGAGAACAGAGCTATTCGTAGGCCAGGGCTTCGACGGGATCGACGCTGGAGGCGCGGAGGGCGGGGATTGTGGCGCCGAGGGCGGCGCCGATTAGAGCTAGGCCGATGGAGCCGAATACCCAGCCCGGAGTTAGAAGAATGGAGAGGCCGGGGTTGGTTTGTTTGAGGATGGCTTCTGTGAGGAAGGTGATGCCGATGCCGAGGAGGCTGCCGGCGATGGTGAGGAAGGCGGTTTCGCCGAGAAGCATTTTGACGATGTCGAGGCGGGAGAAACCGAGAGCTTTAAGGATGCCGATTTCGCGGGTGCGCTCGAGAATCATGGTGTGCATGTTCATCAGGACGACGAGGAAACTGATGACAATGCCGAGACCTACCATGGTTTTGATGAAAGGTTTTAGTTCGGGCAAGTTCGAGGAGTTCATGAGCGAGACGTATTCGGACATGGAGCGGATGCGGTTTTGCGGGTCGAGCTGCAAAATTTCGGCGCGAGCGGCTTCGGTATCGCCCTTGCTGCGGACGAAAACCATGGAGATGTGATTTTCAGCGCCGATGATGTCCTGTCCGGTTTTGAGAGGGATGAAGAAGCGCGCGCCTTTGCCGTGGGCGACGATGCCCGAGATGGTGAAGGAATGATTGATGAGCGTGACGGTGTCGCCGACTTTGATGTGGCGGGTCTGGGCGATGATGTCGTCGGCGAGCGCTTCGTCGGGTGCCTGGAAGGGGCGTCCGGCGCGGAAGATGAAACCCTGGCTGAGGGCGTTGAAGCGTTTGTAATCAATGCCGTAGACGACGATCATGCTTTTGGGATCGGAGAGGATGATCGTTGGAGCGGATTCGTCGACGTCGGGGAGCTTGGCGATCCGGTCGCCGAGGGATTCAGCCATCACGGCGCTGGAAAAAGCGAAGAAGATGGAGGAGTTGGGCGGCTGGACGAGGAGATCGGCACCGACGCCTTCGACTCGCTTGCCCCACTCTGCAACGACACCGCTGGTGAGGCCGACGATCATCAGAATCAGAACTACCTGGATGGCGATGGCGAGGATGCTGAGCGCACAGCGCAGAGGACGTGAGGCGAGATTGCCCCAGAACATGCGCAAAAGAGAAAAAGGACCGTCGTAAGAGTCTGGCATAGAGAATTCAGTAAGTAGGAATGTAGCATCGGGAATGGAACAGGTCAAAAGTGAAACGTGCGGTGTTGTAGCACGACAGATGCCGAAGTGCAGCACAAATTATTTCTGTGCGATGAAGTTTTGCACATGAATGTTGATAACCTTGTGGAAAGAAGAGTCCCCGGAGGGGTTAACTCCGCAAAATTCAACACGATGATGCGGATTGCACTATTTTAGTGCAATGAGCGACGAATGAAGCGCGGACGGGGAAAACTTTTCGCGTGGAGTGACGGAGGACACAGAGTTGTTGACAGAAAAGCACAAATTGAATCGCGGAGAAGAACTTTGAAGCGGAAAACTTTTGCAGTTTAGAAGAAAATGAAGAGAGAAAACCCGTGGAACATTCGCGTGAAACATTTTTGAATGGCCGTTTGGCGAACTTTAATACCACTTAGGCGGGCGATCGAGATGAATCTTGACGACTTGCTTGGAGTCGGTAATTTCGTACCAGTGGCCGTATGGCTTCCAGCCTTCCGCGACAACTTGAATTAGGACGCGTCCCACCGGCGGTTGAGGGACGTGGGCGATGCCTTGCATGTTGGTCTTGACGTTGAGTTCGGTCTTTTTGTCTTTGATTAAACGATCTTGCTGCGTTTTGAGATAGACGCTGGCATTTTCGATGGGCTTGTCGGCGTCGCCTCCGGTGATTTCGATTGTGAGACGGGGAATGGTTGCGGGGGCTGGAGTTTCTCTTGGAGGCGGCGCTTGTTGCGCGGGCGCAGAAGCCCACGCGATGAGGCAGAGAAATGCGAGGCAAGCTGAGCGGGAGAACTTGGGAAGTTGCATGGCTGTTTCCCGAATATGTTGGCTGGAAATGGTGCGCGGGTCAAGTTCGTTGAGGGGTTGGGAAAGTGAACGCGGAGAGTTGGATAAGTTGTTGAATTGATTTGCGCCAAAGGTGCACTGGAAAATTTGACTCGCCGTGCGGGGTCTTGTAAGTATGGTGGGCTACGGAGCGCAGTAGAAATTGAGGAGAAGACATGGGATTTGCCACGAACGCGATACATGTGGGCCAGGAGCCGGATCCTTCGACGGGGGCGGTGGTTGCGCCGATTTATCAGACGTCGACGTATGTTTATGAGGAGCTTGGGAAGTCGCGGGGCGGATACGACTACGCGCGAACGAATCATCCAAATCGCAAGGCGCTGGAGCGCACGGTAGCGAAATTGGAAGGCGGGCACGCCGCATATGTGTTCACTTCTGGAATGGCGGGGATTGATGCGGTGTTCCGTTTGTTGAGGCCAGGAGATCATGTGGTGCTGTCGGAAGCGGTGTATGGCGGCGTTTACCGGTTATCAACGCAATTGCTGGTTCATTTTGGATTGGAATTTAGTTTTGTGGACACGACGGACGCGGCGGTGGTGCTGGGAGCGATGCGACCGAACACGAAGATGCTGTACATCGAGACGCCGACGAATCCGACGTTGAGGATTACGGACATCGCGGCGATGGCGAAATTGGCGAACGAGCGGCGGACGACATTGGTGGTGGACAACACGTTTATGACGCCGTATCTGCAGAGGCCGATCGAGCTGGGCGCGCACATTGTGGTGCACTCGATGACGAAGTACATGAATGGGCACAGCGACGCAACGGGCGGAGCGGTGGTGCTGACGCGGCCGGACGATGCGGACCGGATTTATTTCACCCAGCGGTCGGCTGGGGCGGGCCTTGCGCCGATGGATTGCTTTCTGGTTTCGCGCGGGTTGAAGACACTGGCGGTGCGGATGCTGCAACACAACGCGAATGGATTGGCGGTGGCGCGGCATCTGGACGCGCATCCGAAGGTGCGGAAGGTGTTTTATCCCGGGCTGGCTACGCATCCGCAGCATGAGTTGGCGCGAAAGCAACAGAAGGGTCCGGGGGCGATGATTGCGTTTGATTTGGGCGACGAGGGAGCGGCGCGGCGGTTTTTGAACCAGGTGAAGATTTGCGCGCTGGCGGAGAGTTTGGGCGGGGTGGAGTCGTTGATTTCGCTTCCGGCGCAGATGACGCACGCTTCGATGCCAAAGGAGATGCGGGACCGCGTGGGGATTACGGATAGTTTGGTGCGGTTGAGCGTGGGGATCGAGGATGTGGAAGATATCATTGCGGATCTGGATCAGGCGTTGT
>Ga0210399_10001954_pt1 | contig 16000 bp, 13 predicted proteins | sample IncBWC14MmetaG_FD_150865 | JGI IMG/M metagenome (GOLD analysis project Ga0210399, IMG submission 150865) | Forest soil microbial communities from Barre Woods Harvard Forest LTER site, Petersham, Massachusetts, United States - Inc-BW-C-14-M | ecosystem: Environmental > Terrestrial > Soil >...
GGTCGAGGTCTCCATGGTCTTCCACGTGACCGCGGTGGCCCTGCTCATCCTGGTTCCTCTGCTCTGGCCCGGCTCCTCCCCCGAGCAGCCGGACTACATTCGCGCCCTGCTCTACGATCCGCCCCCGCCGCCCCCGCCCCCCTTGCCCAAGGGCAGCTCCCTCGTCAAGAAGATCGAGCGCGCCAAGCCGGTGACGCCGGATACCAAGCCGGAGGACCCCAAGTTCTCGGTCCAGATCGAGACCCCCAAGAAAGAGGAGAAGCTCACCCCCGAGGACAAGGCTCCCGAGTCCGAGCAGACGGGGAGCGAGACGGGCAGCGAGATGGGCCTCAACGAGGGGCAGGAGGGCGGCGTCGACGGCGGGCAGGTGGGGGGCGTGCTCGGCGGACAGCTGGGGGGCGTGATCGGCGGCACCGGGACGGGACCCGTCCTGGACTACGACCAGCCCCCGCGGCTCATCTTGGGCGCCAAGCCGATATACCCGCAGGAGGCCTTCGTAAAGAAGATAGAGGGCACCGTCGTCCTGGAGATTGTCATCGACGCCAACGGGTACGTGGTGCGGGAGCGGGTCATCCAATCCATTCCCCTGCTGGACGCTGCCGCCATCAATGCGGTCAAGAAATGGGTCTTCGCCCCCGCCCTGAAGCACGGCCGGCCGGTGATGATCATCGCCAACGCCCCCGTCGTTTTCCGCATCTTCTAGAGCCGCCTCGGCCGGAGGGGGACACCCCCGCGGGTGGAACCCAACCATCCCTTCCGGTGTCAAAACAGAGGAGCCCCTTTTGTGGGGCGCGCGGGCGGTGGCCGGCTTCGACCTTGACACCCCCCAAAACCCGGGATTAGAATCCGGTCTCTTTCCAAGAAGGCTCGGGAGCGGGAAAGCGAGGCGTCGATGGAACGCAGGCTCTTCGAAGACCTTATCGAGTCGGACGTGGTGGCGCACAAAACCTCGCAATCGAAGACGATCCCTGTCTCCCTCACCCTTCATGCCATCCTTCTTCTCGTCATCATCGTGGTGCCGATCCTGAGCCCGGCCGAGCTGCCCGAGCCGGCGGCGGCGGTGAAGGCCTTCTTCGTGGATCCGGTCTCGGCTCCGGCCCCTCCGCCCCCCCCACCTCCGCCCGCCCCCAAGGCGACGATAGTCAAGACCCCGCCCAAGCCGGAGATCGATACCACCCCCAAGTTCCAGGCTCCGGTGGACGTTCCCGAGCAGATCAAGCCCGAGGAGGGCCTCGACCTGGGCGTGGAGGGCGGCGTGGCGGGCGGGGTTGAGGGCGGCGTCCCTGGCGGGGTGGTGGGCGGAGTCGTGGGCGGACTCCCGGATGCCCCCGCTCCCGTGCAGGCCGTGCGCGTGGGGGGGCAGATCAAGGAGCCCAAGAAGCTCAAGCACGTCAACCCCGTCTACCCCGACATCGCGAAACAGGCCCGGGTTCAGGGCATGGTCATCCTCGAGTGCACGATCAGCCCCCAGGGCAGGGTCACGGACGTGAAAGTGCTGCGGGGACTTCCGCTGCTGGACGCCTCCGCCGTCGAGGCCGTGAAGCAGTGGGTCTACACCCCGACCCTGCTCAACGGCGTCCCCGTCCCCGTGATCATGACCGTCACTGTCAACTTCAAGCTTAATTAAGGGCCCGTCGAACTCAAGAAAAAACCAGAGTCCAGGAGGACGCAAAATGCAGTTCGATATTAGGACCATGTTCGAGCACATGGGAGGCGTTGCGTGGGGCGTCGTCATCGTGCTCTTGATCATGTCCATGTACTCAATCGCGGTGATGATCGAGCGGTACTGGACCTACTCCCAGGCCACCAAGCAATCGCGCCAGTACGCCCCCGAGGTGGCCCGCTTCCTGAAGCAGGGGAAGATCAAGGAGGCCATCGACGCGTCCCATGGCGTGGGGGTGAAGTACTCCCATCTGGCCAAGGTTCTGGTGGTGGGCCTGCAGGAGTGGCAGTACCAGCAGGAGATGGGGGAGGCGGAGAGGGACAAGGAAGCGGCGGTGGACGCGGCCAAACGCGCCATCCAGCGCGCCACCGCGGTCAACCTGGCCGACCTCAAGCGCGGTCTCTCCGGCCTGGCCACCATCGGGTCCACGGCCCCCTTCGTGGGTCTCTTCGGGACCACCTTCGGGATCATCAACGCCTTCTCGGGCATGGCCCTGACCGGCTCCGGCGGCATCGCCGCGATCTCGGCGGGGATCGCGGAGGCCCTCATCACCACCGCCTTCGGGCTCTTCGTGGCCGTGCCCGCGGTCTGGGCCTACAACTACTTCGGGGGCAAGGTCGAGGGGTTCAACGTGGAGATGGACAACAGCAGCTCCGAGCTCCTCGACTACTTCATCAAGAAGGGCGCCTAACCGGGCGGGGGCGAGAAGCCCCCGCCGTTAGCGGGAGAAGTCCACATGTCAATGGCGGTCGGCAAGAAGGGGGCGGCGATGGCGGACATCAACGTCACCCCCATGGCTGACATCATGATCGTCCTTCTCATCATCTTCATGGTCATCACGCCCATGCTCCAGAAGGGAATCGACGTGAAGCTCCCGGTGGCCGGGAACACGAAGGACCGGAAGGACGAGCCCAAGACCATCATGGTGGCGGTGCGGAAGGACACCACGACCTACCTGAGCGGCATCAAGCTCGCCAGCCAGGCCGACCTCGTGCCCCAGATCAAGGAACGCCTGCAGGACTTGCCCGAGGGGCAGCGCATGGTGTTCCTGAAGGCGGACGAGGGCCTCCCCTACTCCGAGGTCATGAAGGTTATGGACCTCTGTCGCGAGGCGGGGGTGGAGGAAGTGGCCCTCATCGCGGAGAGGGCGGTCCAGGGGTGACCATGGCCAACGCGAAGCATGGCCGAAAGCGAAGGTGGATCGTCCACTCCCACGAGGCCACCCAACCCGAGTCCGTCGGCTCCAAGTCCGATATCAACATCACCCCCTTGATCGACGTCATGCTGGTGCTGCTCATCATCTTTATGGTGGTGACGCCGCTCGCCCAGAGGGGGCTGGACATTGCCCTCCCCCAGCCGCCCCCGCCGAACCAGCCGGAGCAGCCGCAGAAGCAGAACCCGGTGGTCCTGGGCATCGAGGAGGGGGCCATCACCGTGAACAAGAACCCGGTGGCCCTCGAGGAGCTGGAGGCGCGCCTCAAGGACATCTTCCAGACCCGGTCGGACAAGACAATCTTCGTCCGCGCCTCCGGCAAAGTCCCCTACGGCAAGGTCGTCCAGGCCATGGACATCGCGCGGGGGGCGGGGGTGGAGCGGATCGGGATCATCTCGGAGAAGATGATCGAGGAGGCGGGGGGCGTGGTGCCGGGCGGAGCGCCCTAGAGCGCAGCGCGGAGCCGCCGTTCCCGGCCAGGGGCCTCGGCGAGCCGAGGCCCTTCTTGTTTGTGGGGGCGAGGGACCGCCCGACTAGTGGGGGGCCGGCGCCTCGGGAGACCCGGGGGTCGGGGTCACCGCTCCCGGTCCACCCTGCGCCTGCTGCTCCTTGCGCATCTCCATCGCCTGCTTCTGGAGCGTCTGGGCCTGCTCCAGGAACTGCTGCCGCTGCTTGGGGTTCTTGGCCACCTGGGCTTTCACCCGGTAGAGGAGGCCCTTCGAGATGATGGCCTCCCAGTACTCGGGCCGGATCTTCAGGGCCTTCTCGATCTCCTCCAGCCCCTTGTCCGAGTAGGTGTCCTTCTGGGCGTCGGTCAGGAGAGGATCCCGGTAGGCCTTGTCCCAGTAGAAGGTCGCCACCTTGTAATAGCCGGAGGCATCGTTGGGATCTAGGCTCGCGCAGCGCTCGAGCACTTGAATGGCCTGGTCGAACTTCGACTTTCCGTCCCAGAGGGGCTTGTTGTAGAAGGCGGCCAGGGCTCCGCAGGCCTTGACGTCCTTGGGGTTCAGCTCCACGACCTTGTTGTAGGTCTCCTCCGCCTCCTGGATCTTGCCGAACTTCTCGTAGAGGTTGGCGATGGCGTAGAGGTTCCGGGTGTCGTTGGGGTTGTCCTTGAGGAGCTGCTGGGCGTAGCTCAAGGCCTTCTCGAAGTCCTGGTAGGGCGGCTCCGAGTAGATGCCGGTGAGGGCGCCTAGAGTGTTGAGGCGCAGCCTCTTCAGGTTCACGCTGTCGGCCTTGTTCCCGTCCAGGGCCAGCTTGTAGTGCTCGATCGACTTGTCCAAGAGCTCCTTGTTCTCGGCCCCCTCCTTGCCGGGGCGGTAGAGGGCCTGCGCCGAGCTGGCCAAGTAGAAGTGGGCCTCGGCCATGCTGGGATCCTGGGTCACCGCCCGCTCGTAGACCTCCATCGCCTTCCGGAAGTTCTCTTCCTTGTAGAGCCGGTTGCCGTCCTTGAACGCGGCCTTGGCCTTGACCCGACTGCAACCCACGCCCGCCAGGAGGGGCACGAGCGCGACGATCGCCAAGGCCTGATAGCGGGTTCTCATCAGCCGGCTCCCCGGAAAGGATTGAGAGTAAAGAAACTCGGACATCCGTTCGAAGGCGCGGATTATAGACTCACTGGGAGAAGCAAGTCAAGGAATCGGACGCGGTGTCAACGCTCGGTTGACCGACCTGCGAGCGGCCCCTAAACTGAAGAGGGAGCGGCAGAAACGCCCCGTCCCTCATGATCAGGTTCGAGGACATCTACGAGACCGTCAAGCGCCATCACCCGGGCGCCGACCTGGAGATTTTGCGCAAGGCCTACGTTTTCTCCGCGGTCGAGCACAAGGGACAGACCCGCGCCTCGGGCGAACCCTACCTTGTGCACCCCCTGGAAGTGGCCGCCATTCTGGCCGAGCTGCGCATGGACCCCGCCTGCGTGGCGGTGGGCCTGCTCCACGACGTGCTCGAAGACACCCTGACCGACCCCGAGCGGATCAAGGAGTACTTTGGGGCCGACGTCCTCCACATCGTGGAGGGGGTCACCAAGATCGGCAAGATCCCCCTTTCTACCTCCGAGGAGCGCCAAGCCGAGAACTACCGCAAGATGCTCCTGGCCATGGTGGACGACATTCGCGTCATCTTGGTCAAGCTCGCCGACCGCCTCCACAACATGCGGACCCTCCAGTACCTGCCAGAGGACCGCCGGGTTCGCATCGCGCGCGAGACCATGGACATCTACGCTCCCCTGGCCGGACGCCTGGGGATGAGCAAGATCAAGAACGAGCTGGAGGATCTCTCTTTCCAGTACCTGGAGCCCGAGGCCTACAAGGACCTCTCGGTCCGGGTGGAGGAGCGCCGCAAGCAGGCTACCGCGTTCATCGAGAAGGTGAAGGCCACAGTGGCGGAGAAGCTGAAGGTGGCCGCCATCGAGGCCAGCCTGGAGGGGCGCATCAAGCGCCTGTACTCCATCCACCACAAGCTGCGCCGGCAGCGGATCGACCTCGACCAGGTCTACGACTTCGTGGCCCTGCGCATCCTGGTTCGCTCCATCCCGGATTGCTACGCCGCCCTGGGGGTGCTCCACAACATGTGGCGGCCGGTGCCCGGCCGGATCAAGGACTTCATCGCCATGCCGCGCCCGAACGGCTACCAGTCCCTGCACACTTCCGTGATCGGGGAGGAGGGCCACCCCTTCGAGATCCAGATCCGGACCCAGGAGATGCACGGGGTGGCGGAGGAAGGGATCGCCGCCCACTGGAAGTACAAAGAAGGCCGCACCGGCTTCGACAAGGAGGACCACGCCTTCTCCTGGCTGCGCCAGCTCCTGGAGTGGCAGCAGGAGGTCAAGGACCCCCACGAGTTCCTGAACTCGTTGAAGCTGGATCTGTATCCGGAGGAGGTGTACTGCTTCACCCCCAAGGGAGAGGTGAAGACCCTGCCCCGCGGCGCCTCCCCCGTGGACTTCGCCTACGCCATCCACACCGAGGTCGGCAACCAGTGCGTGGGGGCGCGGGTCAGCGGCAAGATGGTCCCCCTCCGCTACAAGCTCAAGAACGGAGACATCGTCGAGATCCTGACCGGGAGCGGCCACCATCCCAGCCGCGACTGGCTGGCCCTGACCGTGACCAACAAGGCGCGGGCCAAGATCCGTCACTACCTCAACGTGGCGGAGAAGCAGCAGGCCGTGGACATCGGCAAGAAGCACTGCGAGCGGGAGCTGAAGCGCTACGACATCACTCTCAAGAAGCTCCTGGCCGATCCCGCCAAGGTCGAGGCCCTAGCCCAGGACCTCGGGGTGGGGACCAAGCTCGACGACCTCTTCGCCGCCGTCGGCTACGGCAAGCTCTCCATGCGCCAGGTCCTTGCCCGGCTGGTTCCCGCGGAAAAGCTGGAGGCTCCGCCCGCCCCCGACAAGCCGCGCCCGCTCGCGGAGGCGGTGAAGCGCCTGCTCCGGGTGGGGGAGGAGCGGATCAAGGTCCGGGGGACCGACGATCTCCTCGTCTACCGGGCCAAGTGCTGCAACCCCATCATGGGCGAGCCCATCGTGGGCTACATCACGCGGGGCAAGGGGGTTTCCGTGCACAGCCAGAGCTGCCCCAACGTGGTGAACCTGCTCTACGACCCCGAGCGCCGGATGGCGGTGGAGTGGGAGCACGGCAGCGAAGGGGCCTACGATGTCCGCATCGCGGTGGACGTGGAGGACCGGCCCGGCCTCCTGGCCGCCATCACCGCCGTGCTCGCGGGCATGAGCACGGACATCCGCGACGCGCAGGTGCGCACGTTCGACGATCGCACCGCCTCCATCGAGCTCACCCTTCGCATCAACGACTTGAAGCACCTGGACAAGGTCGTGAAATCGGTGCGGGGGGTGGCGGGGGTGATCGACGTGGAGCGGCAGGCCGTTCCCCGCTGAAGGCCACCCTCCCCCTTGCTATCCGGTGCTACTTGCCGATAGGCTTGGGCGCCCCGCAGGAGGACCCACTGCCCAGAAAACAAGTCACGACCAGCCACGCTCCGAAGCCGATCGGGCCCTACTCCCAGGGCGTCATCTCCGGGGGGCTGCTCTTCGCCTCCGGACAGATCCCCCTCGATCCCAAGACGAGCGAGCCCGTCGCCGGAGACATCGAGTCCCAGACCGACCAGGTGATGAAGAACCTCCTGGCCGTCCTCAAGGAGGCCAAGATGGGGCCCCAGAACGTGGTCAAGACCACCGTCTTTCTGCTCGACCTGGCCGACTTCCCGCGCATGAACGAGGTCTACGGGCGCTACTTCGGCAAGCTGCCGCCCGCCCGCTCCACGGTACAGGTCGCGGCCCTCCCCCGGGGGGCCCGGATAGAGATCGACTTGGTCGCGTCCTACTAGCTACTAGGGTGAGGTGCGCGCGGGCGGGCGCAGGGCCACGCCATCTTTGGAAGGCGGCGTAGGGGGGGAGCTTCGGTTCAGGCCGCGGAGGGCTTGGGCTGGCGGGTGGGCTTGGTGATGAGCCCGGAGCGGAGGCAGCGCGTGCAGACCCTGAGCTTGTGGTGCACGCCCTTCAGGACCGCCCGCACCCGCTGCAGGTTCGGGTTGAAGCGGCGGTGGGTGACGTTGTGGGCGTGGCTGATCCGGTTCCCGAACTGGGGTCCCTTGCCGCAGATGTCGCATCGCTGGGCCATCACGTCCTCCTTGGGGGCCCCTTTCGGCCCGGACGGTAAACTGCGATTATAGCCAGGATGCCGCCGGGTGCAAAGCGCGGCGCCCGGGGTCGGCCCGTGAATTGTGGGCCCCTGGGCCCCATGCTATAGTCACAGGCCGTCATCCGTGCGCATCCCTAGGAGTCTCTAGCGGGTCTTCTGCCCACGATATGGTCCAGTTCAACTTCAGCGAACGGACCATCAAGGCCAAAGTGGTCTACTACGGCCCTGCCCAGTCGGGGAAGACCACCAACCTCGAGCAGATCCACCGCCTGACGGACCCCGAGAGCGCCAACCGTCTGATCTCGCTCAACACCGCCCAGGACCGGACCCTCTTCTTCGACCTCCTCCCCTTCAGCCTGGGGGCGGTGTCCGGCTACGACTTCAAGATCCAGCTCTACACCGTGCCCGGCCAGGTGCAGTACAACGCCACCCGGCGGGTGGTGCTGGCGGGGGCGGACGCGGTGGTGTTCGTGGCGGACAGCCAGAAGGCGCTGCACAAGGAGAACGTGTCCGCCTTCGAGAACATGAAGGTCAACCTGCTGGCCAACCGCCTGGTCCCGGAGAAGGTGCCCCTGGTCCTCCAGTACAACAAGCAGGACCTGTCCGATCTGCAGCCCCGCCCGGAGATGGATCGGGCCTTGAACTTCTGGGGCCGCAAGGCCTTCCCGGCGGTGGCGGCGCGGGGGGAGGGCGTCCTCGAGACCTTCGTGGCCGTGGTCCAGGAGATGCTGGCCGCTATCGCCGTGAAGTACAACTTGAAGGAGAAGGGTCTCGATCCTGCCAGCGTGCCGGAGGTGGTGGAGCAGGCCTTCTCCGCCCTGCTGAAGAAGGTCCCGCCCCCCTCTCCGGGGGAGACGGTGGCCGCTCCCCCCCGCGTGATCGTGACCCAGGGAGCAGACTCCGAGCGCGCCTACCCCGTCCAAGCCACGCCCGACGGAGGGCTGGTCTCGGAAGAGCTGCTCCACCGGGCCATCCGCTCGAACGTGGAGCTGGCGGAGGCCCTGTCCGGGTTCGTGGAGGAGATGAACCTCGGCCTGGCCACGATCCTGTCCCACGCCGACCTGGCGCTTTCCTACCGGGACGAGGGCAAGCGCGCGGCGGGCATCGGCACCATCCAGAAGGAGGCCTCGCGCCTGCGCCAGATCATGAGGGGGCTGGCATCCTCGGCTCGGGCGCGCCCGGAGGCGGCCCCCGCCCCCGCCCCGACCCCCACTCCTACCCCCCCCGCTCGGCCCTCCCCGGTGGCGGCGTCGTCGCGGGAGACTCCGGTCGGCCTGGTCGCGGTGTCGCGGGAGTCTCCGCCCGCGTCCGGCCTGGAAGGACTGTTGCGGGAGTCGATGGACGCGGCCCGGGCCATCCTGGGGGCTCGGGGCGTCACCGTCGACCTTCGCGTCGCCCCCGGCACCGCCTTGCCCCGCTGCCCGCCGCCCAGCCTGCGCCGCATGGCTACCTCTCTCCTCCACGGGATCGCCGCCGTCTCTCCGCCGGGGGCCTCGATCCACGTGCGTAGCGAACGAAAACCCGTTCTCCTGCGCAGCAAGGAGGGGGACGTCAAGCGGGACTTCCTCATGGTCGCCCTCGGCCACGGGGGGATCCTTTCCCCCGAAGACCAGCAGCGGCTGCTGCAAGGGACGGATCCCGGTCCCCTGGGTGAGGCCTACCGCCTGGTCCGGGAATTGGGGGGCTTCCTCCGCTTCGCGCCCCTGCCCGGGGGATCTCTCGAGACCCGCGTCTTCCTGCCCGCGGCATGACCCCTCTCGTCTCGTGCCGCTGTTCCAAAGTCGCCCCCAGCCGGACACCACGAAGCGGTGAGAGGGGGGCTCGGTTCGCCCTCTCCTTTCCCGCCGATCAGGAGGTTCCATGCGCTTGATCCGTTTGCTCCTCCGGGGTGCCGTCCTCGCGACCGCGGCCCTCGGCCTCGTTCCCGTCTCCGCCTCCGCCGCCGGCTTTGCCATCTTCGAGGAGGGGGCCCGGGGGATGGGCTTCGCGGGGGCCTACACCGCCCAGACCCAGGACGGGTCCGCCATCTTCTACAACGCGGCCGGCATCGCCTTCCTCAAGGGGACGCAGATCTACATCGGGGGAACCCTGATCCATCCCAGCTCCGACTTCACGGGCGACGCCCCCTTCCCGGGGCCGGCGGTGACGGAGACGGGGGCGGTAGGGGTGATCCCCGTCCCCGCCGTCTATTACACCCAGCACCTCTCGCCGGGCCTGGTCCTGGGGGTCGGGATAGACTCGCCGTTCGGGCTCCGGACCCAGTGGGCCAACCCCGACACCTACAGCGGGCGCTACATCTCGCTCGAAGCGGAGGTGAAGTCGATCTCCTTGAACCCCACCCTGGCCTACAAGCTGGCCGACCGCCTCTCCATCGGGGCCGGCCTCGACGTGCGCTTCTCGAGCGTGAGCCTGAGGCGCCGCGTTCCCAGCGTGAGCCCCTTCACCCAAAAGGTGGTCGACATCGCGGAGGTCACGCTGCAGAGCAACACCAACACCGGGTTCGGCTTCAACCTGGGCCTGCTCGCCAAGCCCAGCGAGAACCTCGCCCTCGGCGTGGGCTACCGCCACCGGGTCAAGATCGATTACGACGGCGCCGCCACCTTCAAGCAGATCCCCACCGGCAACACCCAGTTCGACACCCTGGTCACGCCCAGCCTCCCCGCGACACCCCCCGCCCTCACGAGTTCCATCGAGTTCCCGTCCATCGTCACCACCGGCGCGGCCTACACCTGGAAGGATTGGACCTTCGCCGTGGACGCGGACTGGTACCAGTGGTCCACCTTCAGCCGTCTCACCTTCGTCTTCGCCGACCAGCCCAACCTCAGCCAATCCCTCCCCGAGAACTACGCGGACTCCTGGCAGTTCCGCTTCGGGCTGGAGCGTCGCCTAAACGACAGCTGGGCCGTGCGCGCGGGCTACGCGCGCGACAACACCCCCGTGCCCGCGAGCTCCGTCACCCCTCTCCTCCCCGATTCCACCCGCGACATCTTCGCCCTCGGCGTTTCCTGGACGTCGGGCCGGCTCCGGCTCGACGCCGGGGGCTGGTACGTTCGCTTCCAGGACCGGTCGACCCAGGGGCTCGACCGGGACGGCTACAACGGGACCTACCACAGCTCGGCCATCAACGGCGGCCTGTCGCTGGGCTATCGCTTCTAGCAAGGGGAATCACGATGAAGAACCACGGCCGCCTCACCCTCGCCGCCCTCGGGGGCCTCGCCCTCGCCGCCGTCTTTAGCCACGCTCAGACGGGCACCGTCACCACCCCTCCGAGCTTCCTCAGCTACGTGGCCCTGGGCGACAGCCTCACCGCCGGCGTCGTCTCTGCGAGCCTCGTGAAGACCCACCAGGTGAAGTCCTTCCCCGCCCTCATCGCGGGCCAGGCGGGCGTCTCGGACTTCCAGGAGCCGCTCGTTTCCGAGCCCGGCCTCCCCCCGGAGCTCACCCTGTTCAGCCTGCTCCCCGCGACCGTGATCGGCCCCAAGGCCTCGACCCCCGGCACGCCCGCGAACCTGACCCTGCCCCGCCCCTACAACAACCTGGGGGTGCCCGGGGCCACCTCCGTGGACTGCCTCTCGACCACGAGCGGGGGCGCCCACGACCTCGTGCTGCGGGGCCTGGGCACTGCCGTCCAGCAGGCGCTGGCCTTGAAGCCCACGTTCATCACCCTCTGGATCGGTGGCAACGACGTGCTGGGGGCGGCCATCGCCGGCGAGGCCGTCGATGGCGTGACCTTGACCCCCACCGCCACCTTCCGGGCCGTCTACGGCCAGATCGTGACCGCCCTCAAGACCGCGGGCGCTCCCATCGTGGCCGCCAACCTGCCCGACGTGACCACGATTCCCTTCGTCACCACCGTTCCCCCCGTGGTGGTGAACCCGACCACCCGCCAGCCCGTGCTCGTCAACGGTCAGCCGGTGCCCCTCATCGGGCCGAGCGGGCCGCTCAGCAGCGGCTCCTTCGTGACCCTGAACGCCACCCAGTTTTTGGCCCAAGGAATCGGGATACCCACCGGCCTGGGCGGGACGGGCGCCCCGCTTCCCGACGAGGTCATCCTCGATCCCAACAAGCTGGCCATCATCCGCGACCACGTGACCGCGGACAACCAGGCCATCGCCGACATCTGCGGTCTGGCCAACATCCCCGTCCTGGACGTCAACAGCCTGCTCCGGGAATTCGCGACCACGGGCCGGGACGTGGGCGGCATCACCTACAGCAGCGCCTTCCTGACCGGCGGGATCTTCAGCTACGACGGGGTCCATCCCACCGAGATGGGCTACGCCCTCCTGACCAACGAGTGGATCCGCGTCATCAACGCCAACGGCGGGAGCCTGCCCCCTCTCGACCTCGGCCCCTTCGCCTTCCGGTCGGGGCGTCGCCTGGCCGCCACGAGCTTCGGGAGAGGCGCGCCCGCGGCGGGGTCGCCCTTCGAGTTCACGCGGGAGGCCTACGACGAGCTCCGCGCGTTCTTCCCGAGGGTGGACGGCCGATAGTCGGGGGGGGCCGCCCGGCCCGGCGGCTCAGGTCCCCTGGCTCTCCAGGAGGGCGGTGAGGGCGAAGGCGTCCGGCACGATGTGGTCCGGGCGGTAGGCGTAGCGGGTCAGGTCTTCCCTTCGGGAGACCCCGGAGAGCACGAGCACCGTCACCAGCCCGGTCTGGAGGCCGGCGATGATGTCGGTCTCCATGTTGTCGCCCACCATCCAGGCTTCCTCGGAGTGGGCCTGCAGGTGGCGCAGGGCGGCCCGCATCATGAAAGCGCTGGGCTTGCCCACGTAGAAGGGGCGCTTGCCCGTGATGCGCTCGATGGGGGCCGCGAAGGCCCCGCAGCTGGGCCGCCCCCCGGGACCCGCTACGTCGGGGTTGGTGGCCACGAAGCGGGCGCCCTGGAGCACGAGCTGGGCCGCACGCTGGATCATGTCGAAGTTGTAGGCCCGGGTCTCCCCCAGGACCACGAAGTCGGCGTCGGTCTCGGTGAGGGTGAAGCCGGCCTGATAGAGGGCGTGGACGAGGGCGCCCTCTCCCACCACGTAGGCCCGGCGCCGGTCCCCCGCCTGATGGTCGAGGAACTCCGCGGTGGCCATGGCTGAGGTGTAGAAGTGCTCGAGGGGGATCTTGAGGCCGGCGGCCTGCATCCGGTTAGCGAGGTCAGCCGGGGTCTGAGAGGAGTAGTTGGTCAGGAACAGGAAGGGGTGGGAGGACCGGAGGAGCCAGTCCACGAGCTCGGGGGCCCCCGGCAGCGCCCGATCGTCTCGCAGCATCACTCCGTCGATGTCGAGGATGAGCGCCTTCAAGCGCCGCTCCCCCCTCCGGGGGCGAGCTCGACGGTCTCGTTCAAGTCGGGCACGTGGGCGGGGAAGCCGCGCTCCTTGACGATCTTCGCCGCCAGGGCCTCCGCCGCGTCCGCCTCGCCGTGGGTCACGTAGACGCACTTGGGCGGGCGGGAGACCGCGGACAGCCAGCGCAACAACTCCCCGCCGTCGGCGTGGCCGGACATCCCCTTCAGGCTCGTCACCTCCGCCAGCACCCGCACCTCGTCCTTGTGGATGTGCACGACCCGCGCCCCGTCCAAGAGGGCGCGCCCCAGGGTGCCCTCGGCCTGGTAGCCGGTGATGAGAAGAGTGTTCTCGGCCCGGGGCAGGCGCACCCGGCAGTGGTGCAGGATGCGGCCCCCCGAGAGCATCCCGCTCGAGGAGATGATCACGGCCGGGCCCCGGAGGGTGTTCAGGGCCTCCGACTCCGCCTGCGTGCGGTGCAGGTGCACCCACTTCCCGTAGAGCAGGCTCCGGCCCCCGATGTCGTTCAGGCTCACCCGCTGGGCGTCGGGAAACTCGCTGTAGATCCGGGTCGCATCCACGGCCATGGGGCTGTCGAGGTGGATAGGGAAGGGTGGCAGCCGTCCCTGGGTCACCAGCTCGTCCATGAGGAAGATCATCTGCTGGGCCCGCCCAACCGCGAAGGCGGGGACGAGCAGCACGCCCCCGCGCGCGAACGTCCGCTGCAGCACCCCCTCCAGCTGGTCCAGGATGGGCACTGCGGCGTGGGTCCGGTTCCCGTAGGTGCTCTCCACCACGATGTAGTCGGCCTCCGGGCAGAGCGCGGGGTCCCGGGTCATGACGGCGTCGAAGCGGCCCACGTCCCCGCTGAAGAGAACCTTGGTCTCCCCCCCCTCGCCGCGGACGACGAGCTCCACGGAGGCCGCGCCCAGGAGGTGGCCGGCCTCGCGGTAGGAGAAAGCGAAGGCGGGCGTGAGCTCGCGCCGCTGGCCCAGAGGGAGGGTGCTAAAGAGCTTCAAGCTCTCCGCGACGTCCGCCTCCGTGAAGAGGGGCAGGGCAGGCTGGTGCTTGGTCAGCCCCTTGCGATTGAGATACTCCGCGTCCTCTTGCTGCAGGCGCGCCGCGTCCAGGAGAAGTATCTCCGCGAGCTCCCGGGTGGGGGGCGTGCAGTGGATGGTCCCCCGGAAGCCCTGCTTCACCAGGCGCGGAACGCGGCCGATGTGGTCCATGTGGGTGTGGGTGAGGACGAGGTGGGGCACGGAGGCGGGTGCGTAGCTGGGCTCGGCCCAGTTCCGCTCGCGCAGGGCCTTGTCGCCCTGGAACATCCCGCAGTCGATCATGACGCGGGCGGTCCCCGTCTCCAGGAGGTACTGCGACCCGGTTACGGTCTTGGCCGCGCCCAGGAAGCTAAGCCGTGCCATGGATCGAGGGCTCCCTAGCGGAGCATCTTCCGCAAGACGGTCTGGAGGATCCCGCCGTTGCGGTAGTAGTTGATCTCGACCGGGGTGTCCAAGCGGGCCGTGACCGGGAAGGAGCCGCGGGTGCCGTCGGCCCGCTCCACCTCCACCCTCATCTCCTGCCGCGGCTTCAGGCCGCCGCTGATGCCGGCGATGGTGAGCGCCTCCCGGCCGGTGAGGCCCACCGACTCCGCGCTCTGGCCGGCCTGGAACTGGAGGGGCAGCACCCCCATCCCCACCAGGTTGCTGCGATGGATGCGCTCGTAGCTCTCCGCGATCGCCGCCCGCACGCCCAGGAGGAGCGTCCCCTTCGCCGCCCAGTCCCGCGAGGACCCGCTGCCGTACTCCTTGCCCGCCACCACCACGAGCGGGGTCCCCTCCGTCCGGTACCGCTCCGCGGCATCGTAGATGTCCATGCGCTCCCCGCTGGGGACATGGACGGTCACCCCCCCCTCCGCCCCCGGGACCATGAGGTTCTTGAGGCGGATGTTGGCGAAGGTGCCCCGCACCATCACCCGGTCGTTGCCCCGTCGCGAGCCGTAGGAGTTGAAGTCCTTCTTCTGGACTCCTTTGGACTTCAAATATCGCCCGGCCGGGCTTGCCTCCGCGATGTCCCCCGCGGGGGAGATGTGGTCGGTGGTGACGGAGTCGCCCAGGAGCGCGAGCACGCGCGCGGCGCGGATGTCGGTCGTGGGGGCCGGCTCCGGGGTCAGGCCCGAGAAGAAGGGGGGATCCTGGATGTAGGTGGAGTCCTCCTTGAAGGCGAAGAGGTCGCCCCCCGCCACGGGGATGGCGTTCCAGCTGGGATTCCCGTCGAAGACGTTGCCGTAGGCGGACCGAAACATGTCGCCGCTGATGCCGGCCATGAGCTCCGCCACCTCGCCCGGGGCGGGCCAGATGTCGGCCAGCATGACCGGCCGGCCGCTCCCGTCCTTGCCGAGGGGCTCGCGGGTGAGGTCGAGGTCGGTGGTGCCGGCGAGGGCGTAGGCCACGACCAGGGGGGGCGAGGCCAGGTAGTTGGCCTTCACGTCGGGGTTGATCCGCCCCTCGAAGTTGCGGTTGCCGGAGAGCACGGCCGCCGCCACCAGCTTGCCCTCGTTCACGGCCCGGGAGACGGGAGGGGGCAAGGGGCCGCTGTTCCCGATGCAGGTGGTGCAGCCGTAGCCCACGAGGTGGAAGCCCAGGGCCTCCAGGTCCTTCATGAGCCCGGCCTTGCGCAGGTATTCGGTCACGACCTTGGAGCCGGGGGCCAGGCTGGTCTTGACGTAGCCCGGGACTTTGAGCCCGCGCGCCGCCGCCTTGCGGGCCAGGAGCCCCGCCCCCAGCATGACCGAGGGGTTGGAGGTGTTGGTGCAGCTGGTGATGGCGGCGATGACGACCGCCCCGTGCTTGAGCTCCGCCCTCTTCCCCCCGACATCCAGGGAGGCGCTGCGCGAGAGGTCCTCCGCCCCCATCCCGAAGCCGCGCTCCTTCACGGGGGCGGTGAGCGCCTTGCGGAAGGCCTCCTTCATCTGATGGAGGGCCACGCGGTCCTGGGGGCGCTTGGGCCCGGCCAGGCTGGCCTCCACTCTCCCGAGGTCCAGCTCCAGGGTCTCCGTGAAGACAGGGTCGGGCGTCTGCGCGGTGCGGAAGAGGCCCTGCTCCTTGAAGTAGCGCTCCACCAGCTGCACCTCCGCGGGGGAGCGGCCGGTGCGCCGCAGGTAGTCCAGGGTCTCCTGGTCCACGGGGAAGAAGCCGCA
>Ga0210399_10001955_pt1 | contig 15997 bp, 14 predicted proteins | sample IncBWC14MmetaG_FD_150865 | JGI IMG/M metagenome (GOLD analysis project Ga0210399, IMG submission 150865) | Forest soil microbial communities from Barre Woods Harvard Forest LTER site, Petersham, Massachusetts, United States - Inc-BW-C-14-M | ecosystem: Environmental > Terrestrial > Soil >...
GCAAGTCTTTCGAATCGCAACACGCGGAAGCCCCGGTAAGTTTACTTGTGATTCTCTCTTTCGCTCGCAGAAATTATTCATCGGCCGGATCCCCGTGGAATTAGTTTTTCGATCGCAGGGTAGGGCGAGGAAGTGGTGAAGAAATGTTCGGGAACGATGGTCCCGGAACGCAGTGCTTGGGTCATTAAGGTCATGGCTTCTCCGGTGCTGGGTGGCACAACTACGGTGGCGGCCAATTGCCCGGTGCGGACCCACGTTTGGCCCGTCGCGGGCACACCATCACAACCGGTGATGGGAATACCGAGCCACTGATCACGGTCCGCATCGACGATGGTTTCCTCGATGGCTTTCCGCGCGCCAATGCCCATGGCATCGTTCTGCGCGACGATTAGATCAATGCGCAGCCTCTGGGCGGCAGCCAAATGGAGCCACGAGGAAACAGTCTGGTGGGCACTTTCCTCGGTCCAGCGGCCCCCCAGGCTGGTGACATGGACGTGGGGCGGGAGCAATTCCTGAAGTCCGGTGTGACGATCCCGCGAAACGGAACTGACAGAAGGTCCCTGAATGAGGAGCACGGCGCCGCCCCTGGGAAGAAGAGCGGCGATCTGCCGGGCCTGAATCCGGCCAACTTCCACCTGATCGGCGCTAACGGAAAAAACGGGAGAGCGAGTGGTCTTGCGAAGTTCGTCGGCGTACTCCGCTTGCCGGCTGAGAACGGCCCAGCCGATACCGACCCAGGCGGCGGCCCCGGCTACTTGCGGAAAAGTTGTGGCGCCGACCGGCTCAATAAGGATACCGTTTGGCCGAAGGGAGGGTTCCGCCTGGATGGCTTTGAGTACCTGGGTGCTTTGAGTGATTGCGTCATCGCCGGCATAAACGATCAGAGCCTCAACGCCAAGTTCCGCAGCGGCGGATTTCGCGGCTGCGGCCTGTTCCATCTGATAGTCGTTATCCTGGGTGATCAGCGAGACCAGGAAACGCAGCTCGGTCATCCATTGCCTCCGGGGTCCAAGAAACCCCAAATTCCCCGCGTGAAGCCGGTAGGAAGATTGGCTATTCCAGCCATAATTGGTCTAGTGGGCGGCATCAGCATGCGCTGACTCCGACAATCGGATCAGGCCGGGGAGTAGATTTCCAAACTCGGCGCTTTGGGGCTGGCCAAAGGCAAAATAAATTTTGCTGTAGAACGCATAGAGCTTGTCATAGACAGCCTGCGCGGGGATCTCGGGTCTAAAAACTTTATATTGAGGGCAGAGCTTGTCTTGCGCCTCCTCGATGGTCTTGAATACGCCGGCCGCGAGAAAAGCGAAAATGGCCGAACCCAGGCTGACGACGTTGCCCGCGGGAACGAGCACGGTCCTCCCCAGCACATTCGCATAGACTTGATTGAGAACATAGTTTTTCTGAGGAATGCCGCCGGAGTTGATGACGCGCCGGACGATGACGCTGTGCTCCTCCATGCGATCCAGAATAACCCGCGTGTGCAAGGCGGTGCCCTCGATGGCGGCGAACAATTCGTCCTGCGCGGTAGTCTGCAAATTCCAGCCGAAGGTAATGCCGCGCAGATTTGGATTTACGAGCACGGTGCGATCGCCATTGTCCCACGTGATGCGAAGCAGGCCGGTTTGTCCGGCGCGATAGTTCTCCAGTCCACGGGAGAGAGTTTGCACATCGGTTCCGGCGCGGGTGGCGATGGCTTGAAAAATATCGCCGACGGCGGAGAGGCCGGCTTCGATGCCGGTTCGCTGAGGATGAACGCTGCCTTGGACGACGCCGCATACGCCGGGAACAAGACGCACGGATGGAGTGATACCGATGATGCAGGTCGAGGTTCCAACCACGTTAACGACGTCTTCGCTGCGGCAGCCGGCCCCAATGGCATCCCAATGAGCATCGAAGGCGCCGACAGGAATGGGGATACCGGCCTTCAATCCAAGTTGTTGCGCCCAATGAGGCGATAGCCTGCCAGCGAGTTTGTCCGAAGCCGCGAATTCACCGTCGATTTTTTCGCGTACTCCCGCCAGCAGTGGGTCCACTTTGATGAGGAAATCCTCCGGTGGCAAACCGCCGAGCGACGCGTTCCACAACCACTTGTGTCCCATGGCGCAGACGCTGCGCTTCACCCGCTTTGCATCAGTGATGCCGCAGAGAGTGGCGGCGAGCATATCGCAGTGTTCGAACGCAGAGACGAACTCCGCGCGTTTTGCAGGATTGTGGCGAAGCCAATGGAGAAGTTTTGAGAAGCCCCACTCCGAAGAATAGACGCCGCCGCACCAGTCGATGGCAGCGAGTTTTTCGCGGTGCGCGGTTTCGGTGATTTCCGCGGCTTCGGCTTTGGCGCGGTGATCGCACCACAAGTAATAGTCATCTAGCGGCTCTAGATTCTTGCCTACCGGAATGACGGAAGAACCTGTGGTATCGAGAGCAATGGCAAGAATCCGATCGGCGGGAACGCCGGATTTCCGGACGACTTCGCGAGTAGCACCCGCCAGGGCGCGCATATGATCTTCATGCGACTGCGTGGCGTATTCGGGATCTTCGCGTTTGCGATGGAGGGGATACTCTGCGATGGCCGAAGCGAGCAGCCCGCGCTCGCTGTCCACGATGGAAACGCGAACGCTTAACGTTCCAAAATCAACGCCGGCGACAACTGCCATTTACCCTCTCCGTTGGGGATGCATTGCGCCAGTTCGACCCAGCAGCCAAAATCGTCATGCCTTGCGCTTGGGGGAGAACTTGATGCAATAAACCAGACCCAAAACAAACATCAGGGCGCCCCACCACACCGGAGCGTGCAACTCGGCTAATACTATGCTGGGGGGATGCGACCATTCCGCCAGTCCGCTGGCCAAAATCAGAAAGCCGTATACCAGCAGGAGAACGCCGACAAAGAACCAAACCTGAATGATGTGATGTTTTTCGCTCATGGAGTCTCACCAGAAAATGATTTGCAGAACCGCCAAGATCACGAGGGCTGTAATTCCCCAAAAGAGCGGCCGATGCAGAAAACTCGTGTGCCCTTCCTGCGCGACTTCCGTCAGCGCATAAACAAGTCCCTTCAGTTCCGCATCGGGCCGCGGCTTGGTCACCAGCGTCACGAACACGGTGACCACCACACAGGTGACGCAGGCCCACAGCGCCTGGTACATGTCTTGCGCGAGCCCCTGGGCCTTCGGAGACAAAGCGAATACACCGACCCAGCGATGATCCAATTTCATCAACGTAAACATGGTGACGGAAGAAAGCGTTCCCGCCAGCAGCCCCAAGAACCCGGCGGCGCGGCTTACACGCTTCCAAAGCATTCCGAGCAATACAGTGCCAAAGAGAGGCGCGATGAAGAAGCCGAACAGCGCCTGCACGTAATCCATGATGCTGGCAAAGCCCATCGCCAGATAGGCAGTTCCGATGCTTACAATCAGGCCGATCAACGTGCACCAGCGTCCCATGGAAACGTAATGCTGATCGGGCGCCGTCTTGCGCAGAAATGGACGATAGATGTCGTACGTCCATACGGTGGCAAAGGCGCTCACATTGCCCGCCATGCCCGCCATGAATCCGGCGACTAAAGCAGTGATGCCAAGACCTAGCAAGCCGGGCCCACAGTAGCGGGCGAGCATGAGCGGGAGCACCTCGTTGTAACTGTATTGCCCGGGCTGTAAGCTGCTCGCGGGAACCAGGTGCATCGGCAGTACCGCGAGCCCCAGCAACCCAGGGAGAATCACGATTAATGGTACAGCCATCTTGAAAAAGGAACCGATGATCGGCGCCATTTTGGCTGAGCGGATGTCCTTCGCCGAAAGCACGCGCTGCACCACGAGGAAGTCCGTGGTCCAATAGCCCATCGCCTGCACCGCGCCGAGGCCGAACACAATGCCCGTCCAGTGCATCCCCATCGGATTGTCCTGAAAGCGGCCAAGCGTGCTCCATGCGTGAGTGTAATCCTGACCAGGGAAATTCTGCTGAATGCGCGCGACCATGCCCTTCCATCCACCCGTTTCGATCAAGCCCAGGATAGGGATGAGAAGTGCGCCGAACCAGATCAGGAAAAATTGCAAGACTTCGTTGAAGATGGCGGAAAACAGCCCGCCGGACGCAACGTAAATGCCTACCGTCAGCGATGACACCCAGATGCTGAAGTTGATGTTCCAGCCGAGGACCACCTTCATCACGACGGCCATGGCGTACATGTTCACGCCAGACATGAGGATGGTCATAATCGCGAAGGTGACGGCGCTGAGCGCGCTCGTGGCCGAACCGTAGCGCAGTTGCAGATAGCCGGGGACGGAATGAGTCTTTGAAATATAGTAGAAAGGCATCATCACAAGTCCCAGAAATATCATGGCGGGAATGGCGCCGATCCAATACCAATGCGCAGAGAGGATTCCGTATTGGTATGCGGAACCCGCCCAGCCGAGCAGTTCCAAGGAACCAAGGTTGGCCGAGACAAAGGCCAGCCCGGCCACCCACGCGGTCATCTCGCGGCCGGCCAAGAAGAAGTCTTCGCCAGTGTTGGCGAAACGCTTCAGATAAAAGCCGATTCCCAGCACGAGAGCAAAATAGAAAGCGATAATGCCGAGATCCACTGCCGAGAGATGTACGAGAGTTGTCGGCGCAATCCACGCCATCATGGCGGTCATATTTTCTCCTTGGGCTGCCCGTAGTAGGCGGCCTTTCCATGTTTCCTGAGGTAGTGCTGGTCGTGAAGAAAGCGACCAATAGCGACGGCTTGCTGATTGATGCCAAGAGTGAAGTACGCCATGCGCGCGACGGATTCCAGGACGACGGCATTGTGAGCGGATGTTGCGGGATCGGGTCCCCAGGCAAACGCTCCATGATTGGCTACCAACACGGCCGGGATCGCGGAATAGTCCACGCCATCAAATGCATGCACGATGGCGTGTCCGGTGTTCTCTTCGTATTTTGAGGCAACTTCCGCGTCCGTCATTTCCTGGGTGACGGGTACCGCTCCGTGGAAGTAATCGGCGTGCGTCGTTCCCAAACAGGGGATGGGCCGGCGCGCCTGGGCCCACGCGGTTGCGTACTCCGAATGCGTGTGACTGATGCCGCCGATGGAAGGGAATGATTTATACAAAATGAGGTGCGTGGGCAAATCGGAAGAAGGGCGCAGCTTGCCTTCCACAATCTTGCCGTTCAAATCCGTGATGACCAGGTCCGCAGGTCTCAATCGATCGTAAGGAACGCCGCTTGGTTTGATAACCACCAGCGATTTCTTACGAAAAATCGCGCTGGCATTTCCAAAGGTATACAGGACCAAGCCCTTGCGCACGAGCTCAAGGTTTGCTTCCAGGACCGCTTTGCGAAGATCAGGGAGCAGCATCGTTTCGTTTGTGGGCCGGCAAAGTACGAGTAGCCGTTTACTCTAAATCGCAGGAGACTCCAAGGTACTTCGAATCGCTTTGGCACTTCCCGGAGATCCACGGTGCCGGCGTTTCCGGCACTCTCAAGGGGGCAGCGCGAGACGTTAACACGTCCCCGACTGGGGTGCCAAGCGCAATCGTTTACGAGGCTGTTTTTTCCTGGGTCTGAAGGGAATCGCAATCTGATCTACGGATTCCCCTGATCCGCGGCCCGGTCCAGGTAGTGCGTATCCCCTGCTTCCACGAGGTGGGTCGCCGCGCGCTCTGGCGTCACGTCGCGCTGAGGGGAGCCGAGAAGTTCGTAACCAACCATGAATTTCTGAATCGTGGCCGAGCGCAGGAGTGGCGGAAAGTAGTGCGCGTGAAAGTGCCATTCTTCGTAGGCTGCGCCGTCGGTCGGTCTTTGATGGAATCCCATGGAATACGGGAAAGCCGTCTCGAACAAATTGTCGTAACGAATCGTGACGCGGCGCATGATGTCGCCCAAGAGGTCCCGCTCCGCGCCGCTGAGTTGATCGATGGAAGCGAGATGTCGCTTGCTTAGCACGAGCGATTCGAATGGCCAAACGGCCCAGAAAGGCACGACCACGGCGAAAGCATCGTTCTGGCAGACGACCCGCTCATTTAACTCCAACTCCAACTTCAGGTAATCGCAGAGCAGGCAAGAATGTTTTTCAGCGCGATATTCCTTGAAGGACGCTAGCTCACGAGTTGGAATGTTCGGCAGTGAGGCATTCGCCCAAATTTGGCAGTGCGGGTGGGGATTACTCGCCCCCATCATCTCGCCGCGATTTTCGAAAATCTGCACGTGACGAATCCAAGGAATCTGCGCGAGTGCGGAGTACTGCTCGACCCAGCCATTCACGACCTCGCGCAATTCCTGCCGGCTCATTCGCGGAACCGTGAGATCGTGACGCGGAGAAAAACACATTACGCGGCAGATTCCCTGCTCGCCGCGTCCCACGAGCAAGCCGGCCGTATCCAATTGGAGCGGCGCGACCTCCGGCAGCATCGCCGGGTAATCGTTGTCAAAAACGTAGGTTTGCGAATACCGCGGCGTCTGCGCTCCACCCGCGCGCCGATTTCCCGGGCACAAGTAACAGTTGGGATCGTAAGAAACTGCGGGAGGCGCCTGAAGTTTCTCGACTTTTCCCAGCCACGGACGCTGAGTCCGATGAGGCGAGACCAGAACCCACTCTCGCAGGAGCGGATTGAAACGCCGGTGCGGAACTCGATTTAGCTCTTCGAAACTCATAGGCAAGGTCGTAGCTTGACGGATCTTAGGGAATTGCTGCAGTTCCCTTCGGCCTTCGTTCCTGTCACTTGGCGGGCCTGTTCCTTTCGAGGGCCATCTGCTGCGCGCCTTCGGACGCCGGAGAAACGTAAATCTCAGGAGTCAGACCTGTCTTGGAGGAATATTCCGCCGCCACGTTCCGCTTGAAATCGCTGACGGCCGCGGACTCCACCAAATTAATGGTGCAGCCGCCAAATCCTCCGCCGGTCATGCGCGCGCCAATCAGCCCCGGTTGCGCCATGGCAATTTCCACCATCAGATCGAGTTCCCTGCAACTGACCTCATAGTCGTCCCGGAGACTGCGATGCGAGTCCTGCATCAGCGGCCCCAGCGCTTTGCTTTCTCCTCTTTGAAACGCATCGACTGCGCTCTTCACTCGGGCGTTCTCGGTAATGACGTGGCGGCAGCGGGCAAACACCTTTGCGGGCAGGATTCGAACGTGCTTCTCCAACTGAGGGAGCGTGATGTCACGAAGCGCGCGAATCTCCGGCAAAACTGTCCGCAGGATTCGAACGCCCTCTTCGCACTCCGCGCGGCGTGCATTGTACTCGCCGGAAGCCAGTTCGTGCCGGACCATGGTGTTGCAAATCACCAACTGGAGGTCCGGCGGAAGTCTGACGAATTCATACTGGAGCGAGCGGCAGTCCAGCAAAAGCGCATGCGACGCGCGCCCAAAGCAGGATATAAACTGATCCATGATCCCAACGTGGGCGCCCACGAATTCGTTTTCCGCTTTTTGGCATAGCCGGGCCAGTTCGGCGCGGTCGACGGCAAGCCCGCTCTGGTTGAGCAGCGCAAAACCAATGGCAACTTCAACGGCGGCCGACGAACTCAACCCGGCACCGAGCGGAACCTCGCCGGAGATATAGAGATTTGCTCCGCTGAGCGGCTTTCCCGCTTGCGCGAGTGCCCATGCGACGCCCAGAGGATAATTGGCCCAATGCTTCTTCTCTAAGGGTGACAAGGAATCGAGGCCAGCCTCGACCGTTTCATTGAAATTCTCGGAATGGATGACCAGCTTCCGGTCACGGCGTGGAGCAACTGCCGCCCAGCAATAGAAATCAATCGCGGCTGGCAGCACGAAGCCGTCGTTATAATCAGTATGCTCGCCGATCAGGTTCACGCGGCCCGGCGCCCGGTAAATGCTCGCGGCCGTGCCAAAGCGCACCTTGAATTCGTCCAGAAGTTGCAGGGGTGTTTTCAACGACCTGCATTATCCCAGATTTGCTTTGCGTTCAGCCTGAGAATTTGCGAGGAAAAACCGGGGCGTCACGGGCGCTTTGGGAGTTGAAGTTGGGTTGCGGTACCCTTCTGTTGCGTATTAGTCCCGTAGGCGCGGAACATGAGTCTCAAAGCTTTTCTCTCTCGACGGGTAGTGACACCGCACGGAATCAATGCGGCGGCCGTGGTCGTCCAAGACGGACGAATCCTCGATGTTGTTCCACCGGATCAACTGGCCGCGCAGATTCCCGTGAAGGACTTTGGCGATGCCGTCATTCTGCCCGGCCTGGTGGACTCTCACGTCCACATCAACGAACCCGGACGGACGGAATGGGAAGGATTCCGGACGGCGACCCGCGCAGCGGCAGCTGGTGGTTACACGCTGCTGGTGGACATGCCGCTCAACTGCCTGCCAGCGACAACGACCGTAGCTGCGCTCGAAGCGAAACGCAAAGCCGCGAGCGGCCAGTGCTTTGTGGACTGGATGGCGTGGGGCGGAGTTGTGAGCGACAACCAAGAGCACATCGAAGGATTGGCAGCCGCGGGCGTGCCGGGATTCAAATGCTTCCTCATTCACCCCGGCATTGATGGCTTCACCATGGTCAATGAGCAGGAGCTCCGTGCAGCCTTGCCGCATCTCGCGAGGACTGGCTTGCCACTCCTCGTGCATGCGGAACTGCCCGAGCCGGTGGACGCAGCAACGCTCCGATTAGCGGCAGCGGATTGGAGCAAGTACGCGACGTATCTGCAGTCGCGGCCGGATGAAGCGGAGCTTTCCGCTATTCAGCTCATGATCTCCTTGTGCCGCGAATATCATTTCCGCCTGCACATCGTGCATCTGGCGACGAGCCAGGCGCTGGACATGTTGCGGGCTGCGAAGTCAGAAGGTCTTCCAGTCAGCGTTGAAACTTGTCCGCATTATCTGCATTTCTCTTCCGACAAAATCCCGGACGGCCAGACCCTGTTCAAGTGCGCGCCACCGGTTCGCGGCCGGGAAAATCGCGAAAAACTCTGGCAAGGGCTTCGAGAGGGAGCCATTGATTTGGTGGCGACGGATCATTCTCCCTGTCCGCCCGAGATGAAGCGGCTAGACGAACGGAGCTTTCGAACGGCTTGGGGAGGGATTTCCAGCCTCTCGCTGGCGCTGCCGGTGATGTGGACCGAGGCTAGTGGCCGTGGATTTATGCTAATAGATATCGCGCGGTGGATGGCGGAAGGTCCGGCTCGGCTTGCAGGGTGTGAATCTCGGAAGGGACGCATTGCAAAAGATTTCGATGCCGACTTCGTGGTGTTTGAGCCGGAAGCTGAATTCACTGCGACAGAGGACCGTCTTTTCTACCGTCACCGCGTTTCACCCTATTTGGGTGAAAAACTTTGCGGTGTCGTCAAGGCAACCTATCTGCGCGGAGAATGTGTATTCGCCGATGGGAAATTTCCGGGAGAGCCAGGCGGAAGCGAATTACGGCGCTAACTGGCGCACTGAGGCTTCAAATAGAGATTTGAAACTCCTGCCATTTCATACAGAATACGGCCAGCAAAGAAATTTATGACCGTCCATCACATCATCGGAGCATCGGTGCCACGCAAGGAAGGCTGGGGCAAAGTCACAGGAGCGGCGCGCTACGTCGACGACATGATTCTGCCCGGCATGCTTTACGGCGCGACCGTGCGCAGCAACATAGCGCGGGGCAAGATCAGAAAGATTTCATTTGATGCGGGCGTGACCTGGGACGAATTTATTCTGGTAACGGCCAAGGACATCCCCGGAAAGAATTGCATCGCTCTGATCTTGGACGACCAGCCTTGCCTTGCCGCCGACACAGTGAATCACCCCGAAGAGCCGATTCTCCTTCTGGCTCATGCGGACCGTCACAAGCTTCGAAGGGCGGTCGACGCGATTTCCATCGAGTACGAGCCGCTCCCGCCCGTGCACACCATGGAAGAAAGTGAGCGACAATCCACAATCATCTGGGGCACCGACAATACCTTCAAGAGCTATCTGGTTGAAAAGGGTGACGTGGACGCCGTGTGGAAAGAAGCGGCGCACATCGTCGAGGGCGAGTATTTCACCGGCGCGCAGGAACAGTTGTACATCGAAAACAATGGAATCATCGCGGCGTTCGACCCGAACAATGGAGTCACCGTCTGGGGCTCGCTTCAGTGTCCGTATTACGTTCACAAAGCGTTGATGGCGCTGTGCGGCCTTCCCGAGGACAAAATTCGCGTCGCGCAGATGGAGACCGGAGGCGCATTCGGAGGAAAGGAAGAGTATCCGTCGATGATCGCGGGTCATGCGGCGCTTCTGGCAATGAAGTCGGGCAGACCGGTGAAAATCGTCTATGACCGCACGGAAGATATGGTGGCGACGACGAAGCGGCATCCTTCGCGAACGCGCCATCGCACGGCCGTGGACAAGCATGGGAAAATTCTCGGAGGGGAAATCGAGTTCACCATCGATGGCGGCGCTTACGCAACATTGTCGTCGGTGGTCCTGTCGCGCGGCACGATTCACGCGGGCGGTCCTTATTATTGGCCAAGTGTGCGCATTCGAACGAAGGCGCTGGCGACGAATACGCCGCCGCATGGCGCCTTTCGCGGATTTGGCGCGCCGCAGAGCCTCTTTGCCATGGAGCGGCACATGGACCGTATCGCCCAGGTCGTGGGAATTTCTCCCGTTGAAATCCGCTGGCGAAATTTCCTGAAGCCAGGTCAGACGACAACCACGCAACAGGTCATCCGTGAAAAAATTAACTTAAATCATTTGCTCGACCGCGCTCTGGAACTGTCTGACTATGCCGCGAAGAAAGCGCGTTTTGCGAACGAAAATAAAGAAGGAATGCGCAGAAAAGGAATGGGGATCGCGGCTTTTTTGCATGGCGCGGGATTCACAGGCTCCGGCGAGCGCTATCTGAATTCTCTGGTCGGCGCGGAAGCCGGCGCCGACGGCAATGTTCGAGTGCTGGTGTCCAGCGCGGAATTTGGCCAAGGAACCAATACCGTACTCTGCCAGATTGCGGCCGAGGCGCTGGGGCTTCCTTATGAGAGTGTCGCAATCGCGCAACCGGATACGACGGTAGTGCCGAACAGCGGCCCGACGGTGGCTTCGCGCACGGCGATGATCGTCGGAAAACTAGTTCAGTCGGCGGCCAAGGGAATCAAGGAGGCGCTTACGAAGACCGGACTTCTTGGTGACGACTACACACCGGAACAATTTCGAGCCGCTTGCAATCAGTACATCGCGGCGCACGGGGCGCTGAAGTCTTATGCGCGGTATGAAGCGCCTGGTGATGTCTTCTGGGACGATGAAAAATATCGCGGCGAGGCCTACGCGGCCTTTGCGTGGGCCGTCTACGTTGCGGAAGTTACCGTGGATCTGACGACTTATGCCGTGACCGTGGACGACTTTGTCGCGCTGCAGGAAGTCGGCAAGGTTCTTCACCCGGTTCTGGCCGAGGGCCAGATCACGGGCGGAGTGGCGCAGGCAATCGGCTTCGCGCTCTATGAAAAAGTGGTCTGGCAGAACGGCCGCATGATCAACAATCAGATGACCAATTACATCATGCCAACTTCGGCGGACCTGCCGCCGATCCGCGTATTTTTTGAGGAGCTTGGCAACGTTCACGGCGCGCATGGCGCCAAGGGCATCGGAGAACTCCCCATGGATGGCCCTGCGCCGGCGATCGTAAACGCCGTGGAAGATGCGACCGGCGTTCGCTTCCGTTCGATTCCGCTGCTGCCGGAAGATTTGTTTGAGGCTCTGGGGCCCGCGCCCATTGAGCAAGATGCTCCTTCTTCGTTGCGAGGGGCAGCATGAATCCTTCGCCAGCGGCGAGCACGAAGTGCGAGCTTTCGTTCACGGTCAACGGTGAGGCAAAGAAGGTGCTCGCCCATCCCATGGAACGATTGTTGGACGTGCTGCGTAACGATTTGAAATTGAGTGGGACGAAAGAAGGATGCGGCGAAGGTGAATGCGGTTCGTGCTCCGTTCTGTTGGACGGCATGCTGGTGAATAGTTGTCTCGTTCCCGTTGCGCAAGCGAGCGGCGTGAGCATCGATACCATCGAGGGAATCTCAGCGCATACCTTGATGCGCCCTCTGCAAGAGGCGTTCCTGGAATGTGGCGGCGCGCAGTGCGGCATCTGCACGCCGGGAATGATTCTTGCCGCGGTGCATCTGCTGGAGAAAAAACCGGAGCCCACGCTGGCAGACATACGAGAAGGGCTTGCTGGTAATCTTTGCCGCTGCACGGGTTACATGCAGATTTTCGAAGCAGTGGCGAGTGCCACGCGGCGAAGAGTTGCAAAATGAGAGCCGATCCAGCCGAATACAGATTCGTGTCGCCCGGAAATCTGCAGGCCGTTCTTTTCCTGCTGGCAAGCGAGCCGGCTCAATGGCTGCCGATTGCCGGTGGGACGGACGTGATGGTTTTGTACTCGGCTGGAAAACTGCCCAACCGGAAATTGATCAACATCTGGAATATTCCCGAGCTTCGGCAAATCGAAGTCTTTCCGGATAGTATCCGCATCGGCGCCGCGTGCACCTATACCGCGCTGCGCAAGCATGACATCATTTCGCGGGAATTCCCGTTGCTGGCGACGGCTGCGTCCTGGACCGGCGGAATCGCAAATCAGAATCGCGGAACGCTGGGAGGCAACATCGCGAACGCTTCTCCTGCAGCCGATTCCCTTCCCGCGTTGCTTGTGTACGACGCCGAAGTGACTCTGGTATCGGCGCGCGGCGAGCGTCAAGTGGCTTATCGAAGCTTTCACTCAGGCTACAAGCAGACAGCACTGGCCGCCGACGAATTGATTCGAGATATTTCACTGCCGCGCCGATTCTCAGGGTATTTTTCGCATGCGCGGAAGGTCGGGGCCCGCAACGCACAAGCGATTTCCAAGGTTTGCCTTGCCGCTTTGGGCCAGATCGCAAACGGTACGATTCGGGATGTGCGTCTCGCGCTGGGAAGCGTTGCGCCCGTTCCGCTGCGCTTGAATGAAACGGAGCACGCGCTCACTGGAAAAAAGATCGAGCCATCGTTGATCGATGCGGCAAGAAAAACCGTCGTGAAGGAGATTCGGCCCATCGACGATATTCGCTCTACCGCTCGATATCGGGCTGCCGTGGCGGGCAATCTCGTCGCCGAGTTTCTCGAGAAGCTTGCCGCTGCGGGGGCGAAAGCGTGAGCGAAGTTCTCGCTCGCTGGAATGGGTTGCCGCAGGAGGAAGCTGCTCGCGAGATTCTTCCCTGCTGCGGGTCGAGAACTTGGGCCGCGAGCATGGCCTCGAAAAGACCGATCCAAGATGAAGCCTCGCTGGTCGCAACGTCGGATGTTATCTGGCAAAGTCTTGGTGAACCGGACTGGCTCGAAGCGTTCCGGAGTCATCCGCGAATCGGCGAGTCGCACGCGGAAAAAGATGCCCCGGCGCAATCTTCGGCCTGGTCCGCGCAGGAACAACAGAAGGCTGCAGCGGCCGATGAAGCCGTAAAGACGGCGCTGAAGTGGGGCAATCGCGAGTACGAGCAAAAGTTCGGGCGGTTTTTTATTGTTTGCGCGACGGGGAAATCGGCCAGCGAAATCCTGGAGATTCTGCGGCGGCGGTTGCACAATGATGAGGCAACGGAACTTCAGCAGGTTGTCGAGGAGCAGCGACAAATCATGCACATCCGACTAAAAAAATGGATCACGGGATGAGCGGAATCTCTACTCACGTTCTGGATACGGCCAGGGGCAAGCCCGCTTCTGGTGTGCCGGTGCGCCTGGAACGTCAGAATTCTTCCCGCAAATGGGTGTTGGTTGCTTCCGCGCAAACCGATCGGGACGGAAGATGCAGCCAATTGTTGCCGGAAGGTGCAATTCTCAAGGCAGGAGCGCATCGCCTGACGTTTGACATCGCGAGCTACTTCGCCGCTTGCGGCGTGGAAGGATTGTATACGGTTGTAGAGATCTCGTTTCAAGTTCGGAGCGGTGAATCGCAATTGCACATTCCGCTGCTGCTCAGTCCCAACTGCTACACCACGTACCGAGGAAGCTGAGATGAGTTCCTCGATCCGAGAGTGGCTGAACCTCAGCGTGCGGTGGTTTCACGTTTTCGCGGGAATCATGTGGGTCGGGCAGACGTACTACTTCACGTGGCTCGATGGCCAGTTTGGAAAGCTAGAAAAAAAAGCGGTTGCGAACGGGACGGCTTCGGCAGTGTGGATGGTGCACAGCGGAGGCTTTTACACCGTCGAGAAACAAAAGTCGCTGGGCGTGGCGCCGGAGCAGGTCCACTGGTTTCGCTGGGAAGCGTTGATGACGTGGGTGGCGGGCGTGATTCTCCTCGTCCTTGTGTATTACCTGGGGGATGGGCTGATCGATCCGGATGTTGCGGACATTTCCAAGACGGCGGGCATTGCGATCGGAGTTGCTGCAATGATTGTCGGCTGGCTGATTTACGATTTCGCCGTGCGGTCGCCGCTAGGAAAGTCGCAAACTGCGTTTGCGGGATTTGCTCTGATGACGACGGCGGTGGTGGCCTGGGGATTGATGCGCGTGTTCAGCGGCCGCGCCGCGTACATCCACGTGGGAGCGATCTTCGGCACCATCATGACGGCGAACGTGTGGATGCGCATTCTTCCGGCGCAGCGCGGGATGATCGCGGCGGCGGCAGCGGGCGAGAAGTTCGATGCGTCGCTGGGCGCGCAGGCGAAATTGCGCTCGAAGCACAATACGTTCATGGCCGTGCCGGTTGTCTTTCTGATGTTGAGCAATCATTTTCCGGTCGCGACTTACGGGAACCGGTACGGCTGGGAAATCATGTTGGCTCTCGTGGTTGCAGGATGGGGAGCGGCGAAATTGATTCGCGAGTTCTGAGTTCGGCGAAGCTTGTTTTGTGAGCGAAGGCAGAGTTCAGTGCTGACGACCGGTGGATTTACACAACTCGCGGAAACGGTGATCGTCCGCTGCCGAAAGTTGGCGTCGTTTTCAGAGGATGCAGGAGGCACGCGCCGCACATTTCTTTCAGCGCCGATGCATGATTGCCACCGGGAAGTTTCTTCCTGGATGAAAGCACTCGGCATGATGGTGTCGGTGGATGCGGTTGGAAATTTGCGGGGATTTTATCCGGGAGCGTCGCCGGGAGTTCCGCGGATTTTGGTGGGATCGCATCTGGACACCGTGCCGAATGCCGGCGCGTTCGACGGAATACTGGGAGTGGTGCTGGCGGTCGGGCTGGTGGATTCGCTCGAAGGGTTGAAGCTGCCGTTTGGGATCGAGGTGGTTGGCTTTTCAGAGGAAGAGGGTGTGCGGTTTGGAGTTCCGTTCATCGGAAGCCGCGCGCTGGTGGGCCGAGTGGATGAGGAACTTCTCGGGCGCAAGGATGAGCAAGGTGTTTCCGTCCGCAAAGCGATTCAGGATTTTGCGTTGAACCCGAATGAGATTTCCAAGGCTGCGCTAAGAGACGATGTTTTGGGATACATCGAATTTCACATCGAACAGGGGCCGGTGCTGGAAAATTTGGGGCGGCCGCTGGGAGTCGTGGAAGCCATCGTTGGACAAAACCGTTTGGAGTTCACATTTTCCGGGCAAGCAAACCACGCGGGCACTACGCCCATGAATTTGCGGCGCGATGCGCTGGCCGCGGCGGCGGAGTGCATTCTTGCCGTGGAGAACCTGGCACAGCGCACGCCGGGGATCGTGGCCACGGTGGGATTCGTTGAAGCAAAGCCCGGCGCGACGAACGTGATTGCTGGAGAAGCGTGCGCCACGCTGGATATTCGTCATGCTTCGGAGCGTGCGCGAACCGAAGCGCTGGATGAGTTGATCCGGCAAGCGGAGTCGAGCGGCGCGAGGCGCGGCGTGACCGTGAAGTGGCGGACGCTGCTCGCGCAGCACGCAGTAGCGATGGATCCTTTTCTGGCGGAGCAGATCGAGTATGCCATTCAAAAAGCCGGTTGCGAGCCCCATCGCATGGCCAGCGGCGCGGGACATGATGCCATGATCCTCGCGGAAAAAGTTCCCGCAGCGATGATTTTTTTGCGCACGCCCGGGGGCATTAGCCACGATCCGGCGGAATCGGTGCATCTGGACGACGTCGCGAGAGCGCTCGAATGCGGACAGTATTTG
>Ga0210399_10001956_pt1 | contig 15992 bp, 12 predicted proteins | sample IncBWC14MmetaG_FD_150865 | JGI IMG/M metagenome (GOLD analysis project Ga0210399, IMG submission 150865) | Forest soil microbial communities from Barre Woods Harvard Forest LTER site, Petersham, Massachusetts, United States - Inc-BW-C-14-M | ecosystem: Environmental > Terrestrial > Soil >...
AGGCCGTCGGAGCCCGGAGTTTCCTGGTACTGGTCGATCATCAGCGGGCGGATGAACCGGACGCTGTAGTCGCGCAGATGCCAGCCGCCGGCGTCGCGATATGCGGAGCGGGTGAAGGGCTTTCCGCCGAGCACGAGAAGATTGCCTCCGCGGTCGAGAAACTGCTTGATCGCCGGCCAGGCTTCCTCAGGAAAGGAGGAGCCGTAAGGGAGCACCAAAAGGCGGGTTGACGGTGCGGCGAGAGCGTCGCGAAAGTGGTTTGCGTCGGTCGGCCGTGCCCCCGGCAGCATAGCGGCCAGTTGCTGCGGGGACGGGCCGGCGGAGTCGGCCGCCGGAAATCCCGGTTCGCTGAACACCACGGTGGAGGTGCCGGCTTGGGCAAAGAGTACAGATTGGCAGACTAGAAAAGAGAAGGCGGCGACAGCGAAGAGCACAGGTTCGCGCATGAGTGTGGCCTGATGAGGAGAATTCGACAGGCGGAGACGATTGCAGTCTCCGGCATGGCGCTTGTATTGTCAAGCTAGAGAAACGATTTTCTAGAGTATCAATTCGATATCGGTTTAAGAAAAATGCGTAGAAGCACGCTCCGGCGATGCTATGATGGCCGCGTTCTTTGATTTGCGCTGTTTTTTGGAAGGTGGATACAGCACTCATGGCCATCGCAGCCCCCAACACTTCTACTAATGTCGCCCCGAGTAGCTCTTCTGCTTCTTACACGGGAGCTCTGGCGGTCATAACCACCCTGTTTTTCATGTGGGGCTCACTCACATCGCTGAACGATGTGCTGATTCCATATGCTCAGCATGTTTTCAAAATAAAGCTGGATGCCAGCATGCTGATTCAGACCGCGTTCTTCTCTGCATATTTTGTGTTTTCGATTCCTGCGTCGAAGATCATCGACTGGATCGGATACAAGAAAGCGATCATCGTTGGCCTTTCGACCATGATCGTCGCTTGTCTGGCGTTCTATCCTGCAGCGAGAATTCCTTCTTTCCCATTTTTTCTGGTCGCTCTGGTGATTCTTGCGACGGGAATCACGATCCTTCAGGTCGCAGCAAATCCATATGTCGCGATCCTGGGGAATCCGAAGACCGCGTCCAGCCGTCTAAACCTTACGCAAGCTTTTAACTCGCTCGGCACCACAATTTTCCCTTGGGTCGGGGCGCACCTGATTCTCGGAGCTACAGCGACTGCTATCGCGCGTAGCGCCTCTCAGGAAGCGGACGCGGTGGTGAAGCTGTACGTTTATTTCTTCAGCTTGGCACTTTTGCTGCTCGCTGTCGCCATTGGCCTTTTCAACCTGCCTAAGATTGAGTCCGCCGAGCACCGCATCGGAGAAAAGGTGGAGGATTCTGTTTGGAAACACCCGAACCTCATTTATGGCGCGATTGGGATTTTCGTTTACGTAGGTGGTGAAGTGGCGATTGGCAGTTCCATCGCGAATTACCTGGCACTGGATAACATAGGCGGCTTCATGTCATCCTCGACGGTTCCCGATGCCGCAGTTCGCTACCGAGCGGCCCTGGCGGAAGCCGCTAAGTACATCTCGCTTTACTGGGGCGGAGCGATGGTGGGCCGGTTCATTGGGTCGGCTCTTCTGCAGAAGATTAAGACGAGCACATTGCTTGCTTTTGCCGCGATTATGGCGGCGTTGCTAGTCACAGTTTCGGTCCTCAGCGCTGGTCACATAGCAATGTGGTCGATCCTCGCAGTTGGATTATTTAATTCGATTATGTTTCCTTGCATCTTCACTATGGGGATAGCGGAACTCGGCCCGCTGACAGGGGATGGATCTGGCCTCTTGAACATGGCGATTGTGGGCGGTGCCATCATTCCATATCTCGTCGGGCGCGCGGCGGTGCTAATCAACAGCCGGTACTACTCCGCCATGGTTCAGGGGGAAACTAGTTGGGGTCAGGGAATACACTACGCTTTAATCCTTGCGACCCTGTGTTACTTGTACATTCTTTTCTTTGCCTTGAGCGGATCGAAGCCCAACAGCCAACGTTATGCAAAAGCGTAACCGCGCACGAAACCGCGGAGTGTGGGATCACTGACAGGGTGTTGGGATTTGTTAGGATACTTGGCCCGGAGTTTGCGACGTCACTAATTGAGACGACTTAAAGATCATGGGGCAAATTAAGAAGCCTGGCCAAAAACCAGAGGTCATCACCCTCAAAGCCGTCGCCCAACATATTGGACTTACTCCCGGCACGGTTTCTGCGGTTCTCAACGATTCACCGTCGGCTCGATCCATTCCGCAGGAGACCAAGAACCGGATCCACGCGGCCGCCAAGGAACTCAACTACCGGCCCAATTTTTTTGCGCGCACGTTGCGCAACAAGCGTACCTATACCATCGGAGTGATTGCCGAGGAGATTGGCGACTCCTACAGTTCACCCATTATCAGCGGCATTGAGCAGTATTTGAGGAAGCGCGAGTATTTCTTTCTGACGGTGGTGCACCGGCACGATCCGGTGTTGCTGAATCGATATTCGCAATTGCTGTCGGAGCGCGGAGTCGAAGGCATCATCACGGTGGATACGACCGTACAGGAGGCGCCCGCGCTGCCGACGGTTGCCATCGCCGGCCACAAGAAGCTGAAGGGCGTCACCAACATTACCCTGGATCACCTGCGCGCCGCGGTTCTTGCGCTCAACCACTTCAAGGATTTATCGCACGAGCGGGTCGCCTTCATGAAAGGCAATCCGGTGAGCTCGGATGCGGCTGACCGCTGGGACGCGATCTGCCGGGTGGCCGGGGAGATTGGGATGAAGATCGATCCCGAACTAACGGTGCAGATTGACACCGACGATCCGACGCCGATGTTGGGTTATCCGTTCGCCAAGCAACTGCTGGCCGGCAAGAAGCCGTTTACCGCGCTGTTTGCCTACAACGACATTTCGGCGATCGGCGCGATTCGAGCCATACAGGAGCAGGGCCTGCGGGTTCCGCAGGATATCTCCGTGATGGGTTTCGATGATATTCCGGGCGCGGCGTTTCACACGCCAAGTCTGACCACGGTGCAACAGCCGTTGAACCGCATGGGAGAGGTGGCGGCCCAGGTCCTGTTGGAACGGATTGAGGGGAAGAAAGAATATCCCTCAGACATCGCGATTGAACCTGAACTCGTGGTGCGAGAATCGACGGCGAAGGCTTCGGGGGCCTCCTAGCCCCGCGGTTCCGATATAGTAGCGGCAGAGCGTCCTCGCCATTCATGCCCCCCGCTGACTCACCAAACGCCTCTGCTTCAATATCCGCCAAAGCGCTGACGTTCGCTGCGTACGCGTCGTTCGTGCCGATCGGGATCGCGACCGTGCTTCTTGGTCCGATGCTACCCACGCTGTCGACGCGATGGTCGCTCAACTATTCCCAGGCCGGCGCTCTATTCACGGCGCAGTACCTGGCTTCAACCTCGGCCGTGGCGCTTTCAGGGGTGCTCGTTTCCCGCTGGGGATTTCGGTTCGCGATCAAGGCTGGACTCGTGCTAATGAGCGCGGGGGTGGGCCTGCTTCTGGCTGGTCCGAAGGTGCTGGGGATCGTTTGTATCGGAACATACGGAGTCGGCTTGGGGCTGGCGGTTCCAGCGGCGAATTTGCTGGTGGCGGAGGTGAATCCGGAGCATCGCAGTTCAAAACTGAATCTGCTGAACTTCTGCTGGAGCGCGGGTGCCGTGTCATGCCCCATTCTTGTAGCAGCGGCGGCGAAGAGCCACAAGTTCCCACTCTTCCTGGCGGCGGTGGCGGGGTTCGCGCTGCTGGTGGCGATTGGGATCGCCGTCATGCCTTCCTCCATTATCGAGCCCGCGGCGACCCGGGATGGAGGCCGGGCGCCAGCGATTCCCTGGAAGCTCGGGGCTATGTGGATTTTGGGGACGATGTTTTTTCTGTATGTCGGCGTCGAAAACGGCTTCGGGGGATGGGTCGCATCGTATGCCAAAAGCCTCGAACTGCCCCCGGCTCTGGCGCTGATGACTCCTTCGTTCTTTCATGCCGCGCTCATGCTGGGGAGATGGCTGGCGCCGCTGCTGCTGCGAGCGATCGACGAAATTCGACTGGCGCAAGCGGCCTTATTGGTGGCGTGTACGGGTATGGCTGGCCTGGTCTTATCGCATGGGCTGCGGGGTGTGGTGTTGAGCGCTTGTCTGGCGGGGCTGGGACTTTCTTGCGTTTATCCCATAACAATCTCGCTGTTGTCTCGGGAATTTGGGCCGGCGTCGTCGCGGATCGGGTCGGTCATGTTCTTTCTGTCGAACATCGGAGGAGGACTGATGCCCTGGATGGTTGGAGTTTCGTCGAATCATTTCGCGAGCCTGAAGGCCGGACTGGCGGTGCCATTGATCGGATGCGCGGCGATGTATGGGCTGTATCTGCGAGAGTGGAAGGCGGCTCCGGGACCCGCAGTCTAGCTGCGGACAAATCTCGCCGCCAGGCGGGAGAGCCGGATTAGCCGGTACAAGGGGAACAGTTGTGCGGGGAGACGCACGGCTTGCCATTCGCCGGGGCCGGGAGTAAAGACCAGGCGTCGGAGGAATCGCAGGCGATCCGATGGGCGCTCGCGCAGACGCATCATGAGGCGAAAGTAGGCCAGGGACTCTACGTTGTATTCGGCCCCACTCGCGATTTGCGTTTGAATCTCTTCCACTGACGTGAGCGTCGCGGCATCTTCGGGGAGATTCGCGTGCGCCTCTGGCGGGATCGCGGCGTCTAAGAGCCGGTTCGCCAGAAGCATGGTGACGCGCAGAATGCGCACAATGCCCAGGGCCCTCGCTTGAGAACCGACCCAGTTCCAGTCGAGACTTGCGAGGCTCATGATTCGCGCGATGTCGCACAGCCAGATCAGGCGTCCCCAGACGTGTTTGGCGGCGTGCGCCGACAGGACCAGCAGCAAGTCCTCCGACGAGGGTGTCTTCATGGAATGCCCGGCGACGGTGATTGTGGCTGCCCGCTGGAACAGGCCGCCCATATCGAAGTCCATGGCATAAAAGCGAGGCTGAATCGCCCACTGCAGCTCAAGAAGGTTCGGGCCGGCCGCGCCATCGAAGGCACATTCGTATCCCGATTTCAGATAGGCCCGTTCCTCCACCTCAGAAAAAACCAGGTGGGGCGTGTAGCCGAGTTCGCGGACGGCAGCGCGGGCGCGCGGCAGATCTTGCGGGCGAATCAGGATGTCGATATCGCCGACTTGCCGGAGCGCGATGTCTCCGTATGCCGCCTCCGCCAGCGCCAGGCCTTTGTAGGGCATGACCTCAATGCCGAGCGCGGACAGGTGGTCCACGATTCGAATTAATTCGCGTGAAAGAAATAAGGCTTTGTGCAGGTTGGTCTGACAAAGGTGCTTCAGCGCTGACATCTCAGCGGGAGGTACGGCATCCGCAATTCCAATCAGAGCCTGGTGGAGGAGGGGCTGAGTGCGGTGATGGTCGGCGAGGTCGAAAAGAAGCTTCCAGCGAACCGGCGCGCGTGACAACGCGCGAAGTCGGACGGTCTTTTCCTCGCGGGGAAGTTCGGAACAGGCGGTTACTAGAAACGACCACTCGGCGTCGAGTGTGGTGCTAGTCCCAGGCATGTCTTCGGTCGGTAAGTCTTACGATGGGCCGGTAGAAGCGCGTCCAGATCACGCAGTAGCGCTGGTCGCGGAAGTTGCAACGGACGTCGGAAGAACTCGAATCTGCACCAGATTCGCTCGACCCAGATTTGTCTGACCCAGATCCTGTCCCGCCCCCGCGCGTTTCTTCGCCAACATATTGGCCGATGGAACTCCGGTGCGGGCGTACGACCGCTCGCAATCCTGCGATGACGGCCCGCGCATGTTGCCTTCCAGAAATGCGAGGCCGGGACAGCGCGAGCAGCTTGAAACGTGGCTGCACGATGTGCAGGTAGTCAGGTCCTTCACACGGATCGAGCGCACGTCATTCATCGCATCGGAATGCCGCCAGATATCTATGAAGCGCTGCTTCCTGACGTTTCCCGTCGGGAGAGGGAACTGGACGCAGGGGAAGACGTCGCCGTACGGCGAAACATAGCAACTGGTATGGCCCGCGCTGCAGGGAAGGTTTTCCAGTGCATCCTCGTCGGGATTAGTTGAGATCGCACAGAATTCCTCGACATCGCCGACCAGTGACGCATCACGGAAGACCTGCCGTAGGGCAGTCTGGTCGACGCCCAGGCTTAAGACCGAGCGGTCGCCGTCCATCATGGGCGTAATGGTCGGATCGAGCGTGCAATCGACGCCCAGTTCCGCCGCGAGAGCGCGCACTGCAGGATAGTCCTGCATATTCTGGGTCATCAGAACGTTGGCGATGACGACCCTCAAACCCTGGGACTTGAGAAAACGAACCGCATCGAGCGAGCGCTTGAGCGAGCCGGGCACGAGAGTGATGGCGTCATGCACTTCCGGCCGATGCGAATAAATGCTGATCTGGACCGACTCAACGCCGAGATCGCGGATGCGGGCGGCCTCGCGCTCGCGAATCAACATGGCATTGGTTTTGAGTTTTACGCAGAACATCAATGTACGACGCGCATATTCGAGGAGCTCGAAGAAATCCTTGCGCAGAAAAATCTCACCGCCGCTGAGAGTCAGAATGAAGACGCCAGCGTCGGCCATCTCTTTGAGCAGGTGCTTGATTTCCGCCGTCGTCATCTCGCCGTGGTCGTCATGATCGAGATAACAATGCACGCAGCGCTCATTGCAGCGATAGGTCAGGTCAAGCTGGACGCTGAGTGGAACATTCAGCTTCAGAGCCTTCTCGGTCATCTGCTCCAGGAGGCCGTTCATCGGGATTCTCCCGCCCCTGGATTCGGCTGGGGAATCGGCTCTTCCGAGATTTGGATGATGTCATGGCTAGCCAGTTCACGGGCCAGAGTTTCAGCGTCGTGCAAGGCCTCGGCCGGCTCAACTTCGAACTCCTGGCAAATGCGATGCTCGACGATTTCGTCGAGGGGAGTGGCGCCATCCGCCGACTGCCACAGGATGGTCGCCGTCTTATTGAGGGTAAAGAGGGTGGAGTCGCGGCCGGACATGATCATCATTTCGCCGTCGAGACTACGCGCCGCGACCCGCGGATTGCGTGCAACGTAAAGCCTGCTCATCCAATCAGCTCCCAGACCCGGGAATCGGGCACAAAAGTCAGCCGGGAAACGGGCACCCGGCTGACGAATTCAAAGGCGGAATGAAACATCGATTGCACCAGTTCCTCATCCTCCGCGAAAAAGAGAAGATTGGCAAGAAGAGATCGAGCGGCTTCGCCGGGCGGGATCGGATCGATGCGATTTTCCGAACCTTGGGCGAGCAGGTACAGCGCGGCGAGGGGCGCCGAAACATTTTCGCCCAGCTTAGCCAGTTCTCCGGTAAACGGCGTGCCGTAGGCAACGTAGCCCGCATCCTGCTTGCGCACGTACGAGATCTCGTCGGTCAACAAGGTGACGTCGGGAGGAGCCAGCCTGGAAATGGTGGTCTTGCCCGCTCCAGAAACTCCCGCGAACAAGAACGACTTGCCATTGCGGATGGCGCTGGCGGAATGCGCCAGGAAGCCTCCCTGCTGCGCCAGGACCAGCGTGTGCACGATGCGAAGCACGGCATCGATCGAGTAGGGATTGGCGGTCTGACGAATCCGGCCAGCGCGCGATGCCGGTTCCCACTCGGCGAGAAAATCTCCAGCTTGCAGGGACCAACGGCCGCGGCGCTGGGTGACACGCACACCGATATGGGGAACCGGGTTGACGGGCGGACTGACGTCGACGTCAAACTCAATCTCGGCTCGCTCTGCAGAGCCCAGAAAGCCAACATAGCGGTCCTGCAATATGTCGAGAAAAGCCGGGTCGGTCGTGTTGACGCGCACGGGCACTCCCCCGATTGCGATGACCAAACTCAGGCGCTCGACTTCTGCGGTCAATTCCGGCAAGGGACGTCCTAATTCCTATGAACTTTGATGAATTCCGTATACGCCCACCACGACACGGGCGGCGATCTCCGAGCTTCGAACCAAAGCGGCCACGGCGCGTTCTGAAAGCCGGAGACTCCGGCTGGGCGCGATACATCTTCCGTTGCGCACGATGACGGAAACTTTTCCCAGCAGTTCATCCTTCGCCAGGGGAGAATCCGCGGCCGGCATGGCATCCCCCCTGGTTACAACCGGCGAATCTTCTGGCTGGCCGCCCTTCGTGACCACACGATGAGCAAAGAGGCGACGGTCGCGGCCGAAAAGAACGATGTCACCCTCTGTAACTCCGTCACGGTGGATGTGATCAATCACCAGCGTGTCTCCGGGCATAACCGCGGGCAGCATGCTCCAGCCAGTCACACGCAAGCGCAATTTTCCTGACGAGCGCAATACCTCGCCCGCCAGCTCACATTTGAGGGCGTGGGTTTCATCCGATGGCTGGGGCAAAGGCGTCATGACGAACTGGAGTGAGCAATGCAATTGGCTGTGCCAGTTCCGACTTTACCGCAGGAAAGGGCAGTCGTCACAAATACCTGCTCGTAGCGGAAGGCCGGTTTTTCATACGGTTTCTTGGTGCCGGCAGTACGCGGACTATCGGAGGAGCTGTTATTCATAGCCATAAGAGGAACCCTGTCTGTCTTTCTATTGTAATGCCGGCTGAGATGCTTGCACAGCGCAGCCACCTGAGCCACCGGATGTTGCGCAAGTCTGATCGGCCAGAGTCGTGAAGTATATCTGAGAGGCACCTGTCAGGGTGCCGGCACCAACCGCATTGTCTGAGATGATGCCGCCCGTGCCTCCGGCGCTTGCGAGCGCAAGGGTGCCGATCGGGCCGGCATTTGTCCAAGTGACAGTTCCGTCCGAGGTGGTCAGCCCCGGGGTTGTCTTCCATATGGGTTGAGACCCTCCCGCGAAGCCAGGGGTGGTCGATACCTCGACATTGCCGTTTGAGTCGATAATGCGGTTGTTCGACACGGCGTAGTGGTGACTAGCTACCCAAATTGAGAGCGGGCCAGCCACAAGGACACCTTGATCGATCCAGACGACAGTTCCATCCGTTCTCAGGGCCCCCGCCGTACTGCTCCAGCCAGGTGCCGTTGAATTCGACGTGCCCGCCACGGTCACGGTTTCGACATGGCGCTTGCTGCTCAGGACCTGCTGACCCACGGCGTACCTCGTAGAGGCCTTCCAGGGAGCCGAAACGAAGTTCATGACGCACCCGGCGCTGCAGCCAGAAGGCAAACCGTTGCTCTGTACACTCACAAACATCCGTTCCGACGGGCCGAACGTGGTGTTGGGGTTGGGAACGTCGGTCACCGGCGAGCAGGGTGCTGTTGAAGCCCCAGAGGCGAGTGGCGCAATCGACACGCCGAGTCCTGACGCGGGAAGTGTCCCAGCCACAATGGGAACCTGAAACAGGGTCGGAGGCCCCCCCGTGTTTCCACACACGTAAAGGCTCCCAGTGGCGTTCACGGATTTGTAGTACGCGCTGTCGAAGCCGCCGATGTAAAGCGGATTGGGATTGGTCCCTGTAATCGTACTATTCCCCACGGTAACCTCGGCGCCGCCGGCGCCTGTGGAGAACGTGACCGGAAATTGAAAGACGGCAGCGCAATCTACCCCGCCTGCGCAGCTTGCGCTGCCGTCGCTGGAGGCAAACACGTAGACCAGGCCGTTCACGGTATCGACAACCGGGCTCTCCAAGAGTCCGAGGCCGGAATCCACCTGCGCCGATTGTGTAACCGCGCCGGATGTGGCGTTCACGCTGTTCAAGAACCCGCCCGCATCGCCCACGAAGACATTATTGGAAAGGCGATCGTAAACCGGGCTCGATAGAGGCAGCAGGCTGGCCATCTGAGCGGGAAACCCGCCGGTGTTGACCTCCGTGGGAATACCATTGAACATTCCTGTGATCTTGTGCAGCCATCCCCTGGCACCGCCCACCCAGCCTATGTCGTTGGTGTAGTCGTAGTAAACGGATGAGGTCGTGTCGTCGGTGATGAGGTTGCTGCCGTCCTTCAGAATGATGGTTGTCATACACGGCGCGGAACAACCGGAGTACGCGGCGGGGAGCACCGGAGTCGGAGTCGCCGGAGAGCCGATCGTGCCGCTCGCTGCGGCCCATTTCAACAGGACAAGAGTCCCGACTTGGCCGATATCAGTTTGCACAAAGGCAACCTGCGTGCCGTCGAGAGATGGCACCGGAGACGTGAGCACCTGCCCCGCCGTGTTGTACGCCCAATAGAGTGTCGGTACCCCAACGCCGCATCCGGAATACAGATTGTCGAACGCGACAATGTTGGCCTGATTAATGGAGCCTTGCAAGCCCGTGCTGTAGACGACGTAATCCGGCTTGGCCGCACTTCCGCAGTTCGCTACCGTGCTGCTGAAAGAATATTTAGCTGGATAGACGCCCGCGAGCACCGGACCGACCGAGGCAAGGCTGCCTAGATCTTCCGACCAATCGCCCGTAAGCTTCTTGCCGTTCGCCTTGAGAACCGCAGGAGTAAACGCATCTGCGCCAACGCTCGCGGGCAGCGTGAGCGCCTGCTCGCGACGGTGAACCTGCTGCTGGTAGCGCGGGTCTTCGCTAACCCGAGCGAGCAATTCCGCCGAACCCGGACGCGAGAAGATAAGGTGACTGTGACTCCAATCGGTGGGCAAAGGGATTCCGGGATCGGCACGCTTTGCCGCTTGACCGGTTAACACCCACCCCAAAGCCACCAGAGCAGACAAGCCTACACCCAACCGGAGAAATCGTGCGGCGGTACCGTTCATTGTGCTGACTCCATGGGTCGCGCGAGATGCAAAAGAATTACGGGCGGTGCTCAAAAATCTTCGTCGTTAAGTCCGTCCCCGATCTTGGTGAAGCCGCAGTCCGAATAACCTCTTGCTAAACCTGCGTGCTTAAAACGCCAACGGAAAGCGGACGTAGACCTCCCGTCAGTTGGCTGGATTGGCGCTGATTTTACTCTCTAGTCAGGGCGCAACGCAAACGGGTTTTCCTGACTCATCTGATGTCGCGCTGACGTCCCGCATCAGCGGAGAAGCTCCGCCTATGCCCGGCGAAGTTCTAATGAGGCGTGGGGCGGCGGGGCGGGATTGAACCGCCCTCTTCCGGTCGGTTGGGGCTGGACGTTTCACCCAGACTACTTCCGCCGCGCCCATCAACCTTTCACGGATTCCCGGAACCTTGGGGATGGGGGTGGACGTTGTCACAAAAGCCGAACGCGAATCTCGTGCGTCTTCCTGAGAAGGCACCTAACCTCGTTACCTGTGCCGCGACGGGAGCCTTTTTGCCGTGCTCCCGCCATGCGGCTAGCAAAAGGGCCACGCAGATCACGATCAGCACCAGCGCCACCGTCGCCAACCAGGTCGCCATGGGCGCGCTGCGTAACTCTCCTGCCTCCTCTGTGGTCAGGTTTCTGATGCGGGTGAAAACGTAGGCTTTCGGATCAATACGCGACTTCGACTCCATGACTTTCGCTCCGTAGCCCCCAGCATCACCCTCATGGCTCATAGTATCTCCCTGATTTCTCTCTTGTCTGTTTACTACCTTCGATCGTGTTACGAACTCCGAACGGCGGAGAGCAACCCGTGACAGCAGTACCGTCGTTTTATTGCAATCATCGAGGTCAATAAGCCAGCTGCAATCCGCGTCGGTCACAAGACGGTGCCGCCCTTGCGCAAGATTACCTTCGCCCACTACCAAAATCGGAGCTGCGTTCACGATTTCATCCGCACCCCTTACAATAGATAAATCTTTGGCCGACGATGACATCATCCTGTAATTCAGCAGATTGAGGTCCAGGACGACCCCAACGGAGGCGGGCGAACCAGATTGGACGGACACGAGAAGGTGGCAGAAGACATGGTGCAAGAAGTGCACACAAGTGAGGTCAGGAACGTACTGACCCTGGAAGAGATTGCGAACCTCGCGGCGGAGGGTGGACAGCCAGCGGAAACGCTCATGAATGTGGTCGCCCTGATCGCCAAGCGATTTCGGACGGATGTCTGCTCCGCATACTTGCTGGAACCGGACCGCGCCAATCTTGTTCTGGCTGCGACTGTTGGACTTCGCCGCGAGTGTATCGGTAGCCTGCGCATGGCCGTGCATGAAGGGCTCACCGGCCTGGTGGCCAAACTGGTGCGTCCGGTTTCTGTGGAGCAGGTGAAGAACCATCCCCGGTTCAAGTATTTCCGCGACGCGGGCGAGGATGCCTACCAGTCATTCCTGGGAGTTCCCTTGATCGAACGGGGCGTACTGCAGGGTGTGCTCGTGGTGCAGACGATCGAAGCCCGGGTTTTCAGCGAAGACGAAATCCGGATGCTGACGGAGGCCGCCACACAGGTTGCCCCGGTAGTGAGCGAAGCTCGCACCCTCGATCGCTTCATTGCGCCGCTGCAGGAGCGGTTGTGGGCCCTGGCGCGAAATTTGTGGTGGAGTTGGGACCACAACTCCTCCAGTCTGTTTCTCGATCTGGATCCGGCGCGCTGGAACGAACTCAACCACAATCCCATCGCGCTGCTCGGGGAAATGCCGCTGGCCAAACTGGAAACCCGCGCCGCCGAACTTATGCTGCACAGCCGCGTGAACTACGCGTATCGCCGCATGCTGGAGTATCTGGAAGCCGATCGCACCTGGGGCACGAGACACGCCGGTGTGCTGCGGCCTCACCCCGTGGCCTATTTCTCGGCGGAGTTTGGTCTGCATGAGTCGCTGCCGGTTTATTCCGGCGGCCTGGGAGTGCTGGCCGGGGATCACATCAAGAGCGCGTCGGACCTCGACATTCCTCTGGTGGGCATTGGTTTGTTCTACGGCCAGGGCTATTTCCGGCAGAGGCTCGATGTGGGCGGATGGCAGCGGGAAGAGTATCTGAAGACCAACGTCAATCAGATGCCGATGGAAGTTGCGATCGGAAAAGACGGCAGGCCGATTGTGGTGGAAATCGAGACGCGCAGTGGAAAGATTCGCGCAAAAGTTTGGCGCGTGGACGTGGGACGCCGTGACCTGCTGCTTCTGGATTCCGACGTGGAAGGGAATGCGCCCGAGGACCGCGAGCTGACGTCGCGCCTGTACGGTGGAGATCTCCGCATTCGGATACGTCAGGAGCTGCTGCTGGGAGTTGGCGGATTGCGCGCTCTCAAAGCGTTGGGCATTTCTCCCGGCGTTCTTCACTTGAACGAGGGGCACAGCGCGTTTGCGGTGCTGGAAGCGATCCGCATGCGGATGCAGGAGGAAGGCCTGGCGTTCGACGCGGCGGTTCCGCGCGTCTCGCGGGAAGTGGTGTTCACCACACACACTCCTGTGCCTGCCGGGCACGACCGCTTCGATGCCGGTCTGGTCGAGGAGCACATTGGACCGCTTCGCGAGACGCTGGGGCTTTCCAAGGAAAGTCTGATGGGGCTGGGGCGCGAGAATGCCAACAATTCGGACGAACTGTTTTGTATGACGGTGCTGGCGTTGCGGCTCTCACGGCGCGCTAACGCGGTTTCGGCGCTGCACGCCGAAGTGTCGCGCGCCATGTGGACCGGTCTCTTCCGCGACAAACTGGAAGACGACGTTCCCATTGGTCACATCACCAATGGAGTGCACGTTCCCACGTGGCTGGCGCCGCAAATGTTCCGCCTCTACGATCGCCATCTGGGTACGGACTGGCACCAGCGCAGCAGCGAAGCCAAAATCTGGCTGGGCATTGAGGATGTGGACGACGGTGAACTGTGGGAGACGCACCTCAATCTGAAGTCGCAGCTGATCGAATTTGTGCGCCGGCGCGCTGTGGCGCAAGCCGAACATCGTGGGGAATCGCGCGAGACATTGCAGCGCCTGGAGCGCGTGCTGAGCCCGGATGCGCTGACCATCGGGTTTGCCCGCCGGTTTGCCACTTATAAGCGGGCCAATCTGATCCTGACCGACATCGAGCGGCTGGCTTCCATGGTCAATGATCCGAACCGCCCGGTGCAGTTCGTGTTTGCCGGCAAGGCTCATCCCCTCGACGAACCCGGTAAGCGCGTGTTGCAGCAGATTGCGGAGTTGATGCGGGATTCCAAGTTCCGCGACAAGTTCGTGTTCGTGGAGGACTATGACATCAATGTCGGACGCCATTTTGTGCAGGGCGTCGATGTCTGGCTCAACAATCCTCGCCGGCCGCTGGAGGCCTCGGGCACGAGCGGCCAGAAAGTGGTGCTGAACGGTGGTCTGAATCTCTCCGTGCTCGACGGCTGGTGGGCCGAAGCCTTCGATGGCATGAATGGTTTTGCGATTGGAACCGGCCGAACTCACTCCAACATGAGTGTCCACGATACGCGCGATGGAGAAGACTTGATGCGAACGCTGCGCGAAGCAGTGATTCCGCTGTATTACCAGCGTGATCGCGATGGTCTTCCGCGAGGCTGGATCAAGCGCATGAAGCGGACGATCCGCACGCTGGGCTGGCGTTTCAATGCCGATCGCATGGTGATGGATTACACCTTGAAGTGCTACGTTCCGGCAGCTGGGGGAACGTCCAGTGACATGAGAGCCAGCTCGTAGGGCTACGCGCAAAAGCGTCAGTCAAGGCGAACGCGCTGGCGGCCCTGAACTCCTAGCGAGAAGCGGAGTCTCAAGCCCGAAGATCCAGCTGATAAGCTCACTTCCTTTGCGAGGTTGTCAGGGCTGGACCGAGCGGGATCGTTCGCTCTTCCAGCCCGCGGTCGCGAAAGCGGAACTCCAGCATTTTTTCTGGACTCTCAGACTCCGTCCAGAAGCCTTCGATCGGACCGAATACGGTCCGCAACTCCGCGGTAACGCAGGTCGGCAAGTAAACCCGCAATACGCGCGGATCGTAGTAGCGGAAAACCAGACGATTGCCGCTGGAATCCCGCACCACCAAAAATTCTCTCAGATGCCGCCGGAGGTTCTTGAGAGAGGTGCCGCTCCGGAGAAAAACTCCCCAGCTGTTACCCCAGGCTTGGCGGATGAGGCGATGGGTATCGCGATAGTCAGGCTCAAGCTGCACCAGATAAGGCGCTGCCATTTCCAGCTCGGGGGTCAGCGATCCGCTGTACAGGCACGAGTATTCGAGGTGGCACTCGAGAAGCATGCGAAATACTTCGACCGTGCGAGCGCCGTCGACGATCATCCAAATATCGCGAGTGGGGCAGTCGTGCCACAGGATCTCTTCAATCCGAGCTAGCTGTTGATCCGTCATACTCAGTTAAATCTAAATACTCGGTCAAATCTAAGTTGCCGCCTTCTGACTCTTCTGACATTCCTGGCAAAACGGAGTTCCCGAGGCCGCGGCGGCAGCCAGAGCGGCCGCCTGCGCAGAAGGGTTGCTCTTGGGGGAAAAGGTGGGCGCATCGGCCACTGGGGGTGGAGGGGCCGGGTCACGGGATTGCCGCTCCGACAGCGGAAAGGCCACAGATTGATCGGATATCTCGGCGCCTCCAGCCGCGATGGTCTCCATCTCTTTGGCGTGAATGTGCAACCGATCCGAATTCAATAAGTCAGCGATCTGCTCAATCACCGCGTCGTCGGCCACTCGCGAAGGCGGCATCAAGACCTGGTCCGATAGCAAATCGCGCAGCACGCGCATTTGATAAGGATCGCCCTTGAACTGCTGAAGCCACAATCGGGTTCCCAATCGGCCCGGAAGATCGTCGACCCGATCAGGTTCGGTGCAGATTGGCTCCTCGCAAAACGACCATTCGAATTGGGATAGCGGAAGCAATGTCGGTCTCAATTCCAGGAAACGTGGCAACTTCTGGGAGGAAGGGCCCGGCTCTCACTCAAGAAAACTAGCGTATTGTAGCGCATCATTCCACCCAGGTTGCGGTGGACTGTCAACCGCGATCAAGAAGATCTGAAATCGAGTGCGAGGCGCCGGTCTTACGACGCCTCGTCTTCGACGGATGCTCTCGACCTTGAGCCGAATCCCTGTCCCGCTACGAGCCGGTTCCGGACAATGGGACAGTTTGCGGACTGCCGGCAGCGCTGTCAGTGACCTTTAATATCGCGCTACGGGCGCCAGTCGCCGTCGGTTTAAACGTCACGCTGATCGTGCAA
>Ga0210399_10001957_pt1 | contig 15989 bp, 12 predicted proteins | sample IncBWC14MmetaG_FD_150865 | JGI IMG/M metagenome (GOLD analysis project Ga0210399, IMG submission 150865) | Forest soil microbial communities from Barre Woods Harvard Forest LTER site, Petersham, Massachusetts, United States - Inc-BW-C-14-M | ecosystem: Environmental > Terrestrial > Soil >...
AGTCGCGGTAAAGCGCAGAGAATCTTTCGGCAAACACTCTCTTCCACCGTGTGGCTCGGTCGTATTCGGTGCGAGTCTCGTCCTTGGAGGGTACCGGGACGGCCATGAGGTGACCCCGGTCGACAGGAAGGCGCTCCTGTGCCTTTCTCGCTCGGTTCACGATATCTAGCACGCCCAGGGTACTTGAATCGTTCGCGGTAAAGAAGGTGACGAGAATATCGGGCAGGTGAACGGTGCATATGCCGCCGATATCCGTAGCGCCCGTGCGGCTATCGATGAGCACGAAATCGAATGACGATGCCCACTCGGTTCGAAGGCGCTCGATGTATCGGCCAAGTTCATGGTCTTTGAACAGCGCATCGAAGTCTAAGCGCTGCATTCTTGAAATATACTCTCCGTCATCGCGCCCAGCCGTGATCACCGAGACGCCGGGCTTAAATTCTACGACGCATTCTCGCCAATCTACCTCCCTAGTGCTCGCCCATCCTTGCATGAGATCAACGACACCTGGACGTGAAGCGCGCAGGCTTCGTGCTTCCTCGTCTGTGGTGAAGAATCGTTCTAACCCCGGGGCCTCAAGGTCCCAATCGACCACCAGCACCGAGCGTTCCCAAGTTGCAATTAGGGTCGCCACGTTCGCGAGCGCCATGGTGCGGCCCGTGCCTCCTTTGAAGGAATAGAACGTGTAAACGATTCCCTGCCTCGTGTCTTTTCGGCCGTTGCTCATAGCTTTGCCAGCGGAATGCTCGGAGCTGGTGACCCATCCCTTTCGACTATTGGCCAATTCCCGTCAAACGCCGGCGCTTGGCTGACGATGTTCGCAACGGAACGGGCAAACGCCTTGAGCTTGGCCTCCAGCTCGATCGCTCTTTGGCTATCCCAGAAGGCTGGCATAGTGAATGCGTATTCCGTAACGTCAGACCATTCGACACCCTTCGCTTCCTCCGGGAAGTGTTCTCCATCGTGGAACCTCAGCGGAGCGATTAGCGTGTAAGGTTTCGGGTTACCCATTTTCTCCCGGTCAACAAAGCTTTTCCATTCCGATACACACCAGGAAGACTGGAAGTACGATGGTGACCAGATGCAGACAATGCAACGCGAGTGCTTGAGTGCATGCTTGATCTCGTCGGGCCATTTCTGGCCTATCTGGATCGATGACTCGTCGATGAAGACCCTGGCAGGCCTGTTAAGTTCTTCCGTGAGCCATAGCACCAGCATAGAGGCGACTTTGCGGGTCCAGTTCAGCGTAAGCTCGTGCCGCTTGTAGCTGAGGAAAACGTCGTATTCGTAGTCTGCTGACAATTACGTCCTTCGTTTTGTTAGGTGGAACAGATCCTTGATTTCCAGGTCGAATTTTTCGCCGTGAGGATACCATTTTTGTACTTAATTGGACACTATAGGAAAGGAGTCTTAGGGCGGCTTGGCGAGGGCGGCGGGTGCCTTGTTCCCAGCTGCGCACGGCGTCGGGGCTTACGTTTGGGTAGGTGGCGAAGAGAGTTGAAGGTTTAGACAGGCAAGAGAGATCCCTCCGCTGCGGTCGGGATGACAGAGTGGGAAGCGAGGAGAGGGCACGATGAATCGTGCCCCTACAGCGGAGAAAAAAGGCCGACCACTCCGCAGAGCGGAGTGGAAAGAAAAAGCGTCGACCTGCTGCGTTCGCCGTTATGGACGGAGTGACGCGGTAGGGTGGCGAGCGGCGAGGAAACGGGAAGAGCTACCCCTCGATTCTAACGACCTGCCCGGGCTGAATCGATTCGAGTCGCGCCAGGCAAGCCGGCACGAGCGGCAACAGGTCCTTCAAGCGGTTTGACTTCGCACGGAAAATGACAATCGCGATCTTGCGGGCGGTTAGATTTTGCTGGTATTCGATACCTTGATCCACGGTCACGAAGACATCGAATTCTGCTGTTTCCGCAGCTATGAGAAGCTCGCCATTCTTCAGTCCGGCGAGTCCGGCGTAGCTGGCTGTTTGGCAATCGTGACCGGGCAAAGAGTTCCGGAAACGCTCGTCGATACACTCGTCGATCAGAATGCGCATTAGGGACGCGCGAGCAAGAGGTGTTTTGCTTCTTCGAGGGCGGCGATAGCCGATTCACGCGAGACGGTGGGAAATCCCTGCAGAAAGTCCTCGAGTGTTTCTCCGCCTTCGAGGTAATCGAAAAGCGCTTGGACGGGCACTCGCGTTCCGCGAAAGACGGGAGTTCCGCCGAGAATATCAGGATTTTTGACGATGATTCCCATGAAGGAATTGTATCACGCGCGCATGGGACAGAGAGGAGCGAGTCGGACCCGATGGCGCTGGAAAGGAAAGGCTTGCAGATAATGGGAAACCTGGAATAGGCTAGCGCCACCGCGTCCTGTAATTTGTTGGGTTTTCTCCCGGGGTTGGGAAAAGTGGGGGAAGGTATCGGCGGTGTGGCGGCTAAGGGCAGTCAGTTAGCCGCAATGAGTCCAAGCGAGTTTGTGGCTTCGCCACAGGTATCGCTGCAATGGGGACAAAAACGAGTTGAGTTCCAAAACAGACAAATCAGGGAGACGAATCATGCGCAATTGGTGTGCGGCAGTAGCAGTCGGCGCTCTTCTGGCTTTGCCGGTGTGCGCCCAGCAGGCCCAGCCGAATGGGGACGGCGCGAGCGCCACAGCAGCGGCGGCGGAGAAGAACCCCACCAAAATGAATCTGGGAGACATCACGCCTGCTTCACGAAATCTTTTTGCGCTTCCGGAGTCTCCGCGCCCGAAGCCGTTTCCGGCTGGCGCCAAGTCGAGCGCCAAGTCGACCAACGACACGGCGCCGGGGCAGCTGGTTCCCAAATTCGAAATCGCGGGCATGTTCGACTACGTGAATTTCAATCCAGGCGGCGGCTTCCAGTCGTTCAGCAATTACGGCGGATCGGGCTCCTTCACCTGGAACGCCTCGCGTTGGATCGGGCTCACCGAAGAACTCGGCGGATTGAGCTACGACCGCAACGTCAACGGCACCTCGATGCACGGCGGTATCACGACATTTTTGCTTGGTCCGCGTCTGAACCTGCGCAAATTTGATTACTTCGTTCCCTTCGCGGAATTCCTGCTGGGCGGAGCGCATGTCGGCCCGCCGATGACCGGCGACGGCAGCCAGACCGCTTTTGCCCTGGCCGCTGGCGGCGGCGTGGATGTCGTTCTCTCGAAGAACGTCGTGTGGCGCTTCGCGGAACTCGACTACTTGATGACCAATTTCTCGGGAGCGTCCGTCGGCGGAAACGCGCGGCAGGATAACCTGCGGCTCGCGTCGGGAATCGTTCTGCGCTTTGGCTTGCCGCACGAAGTGCCTCCAGAGCCGGTGAATCACCCGCCAGTGGCCGCATGTACCGCGAATCCCACGTCGATGTTTGCCGGTTCGGGAGACATCGTCGCCGTCCACGTAGACGCCAGCGATCCGGATAATAATCCGCTCACGTACAGCTACACGGCGACCGGCGGCGCAGTGGATGGCTCTGGTCCGGACGCGCGCTGGAATTCCGCGAGCGCCGCGGCGGGCACCTACACCGTCACCGCCCAAGTCAGCGATGGCAGGGGCGGCACGGCGTCGTGCGCAACGGACATTAAGGTCGAACCCCGGCCGAATCGTCCACCGACGGCGTCCTTGTCGGTGGAGCGCAGCCCCATTTTGCCGGGCGAACACACGGGAATCACCTGCACGGGCAGCGATCCGGACGGCGATCCGCTGACCTACAGCTACTCGGCTTCGGGCGGGCAGGTCACCGGCACAGGCCCGAACGCCACGTTCGACGCCACTGGCTTACAGCCCGGAACTTACACGGTGAAGTGCACAGTGAATGATGGACGCGGCGGCACAGCCGATGCCTCGGGCAACGTCGAAGTGAAGGAACCTCCGCAGGTCCATCAATTGGAACTCAAACTGGCCCTGCACAGCATCTACTTCCCGACGGCGCAGCCCACGGTTGCCCGGCCTGCGGGCGGCTTGCTGGCCAGCCAGGCGGTCACTCTCGACACGTTGGCTGCGGACTTCAAGCAGTATCTGACCTACCGGCCGGACGCCCACTTGATTCTGGGCGGCCACGCCGACATCCGCGGAGGCAAGGAGTACAACCAGCTTCTTTCCGAGCGGCGTGTCGAGCGCGCCAAGAGTTATTTGATCGAGAAGGGCGTTCCCGCCGATCACATCGACACGAAGGCGTATGGCGTGGACCAAAACATGACCGACGAACAGGTCAAGCAGCTTCTCGAGGAAGATCCGGACCTGACTCCGGCGGAAAAGCAGCAGTTCCTGAAAAACCTGGTGACCATTCGCCTGGCCAACAACCGGCGCGTGGACGTCACGCTCAGCACAACGGGCGAACAGTCCGTGCGGCGCTTCCCCTTCAACGCAAAAGATGCTTTGACGTTGATGAACAGAAAAGTGGAAGGCGGCGGGACTGGAAAAACGCCGGCAGCCAAACCGCCCGCGGCCAAGAAGCCGGCGCCAGCGCCCAAACCGTAACCGGGACGGCAAGCAGTACAGCCGTGGATTGCACGGCGCGGTTGCGGTTGATCAAGGCCAGGTGATTCGCCGCACCTGGCGATTTACAAAAACGGTTCGGCAAAGCGGGCTCTCTCGAAAATCTCGGGGAGCCCGTTTGCTTTTCTCATACAGACGATCAAAAGAAGAAGTCTCCCCCACGATTTTTGAGGAGGAGTTCCTCTCAAGGGCGAGAAAGGGAATTACGGGGTGAATTTCGTCTAGACGGATGCTTCCGGCCCGCCCCCTTGCGCGTAGTCCGTTCCCGGAATGGAACTCCAGGGCATTCCGATTTGGTAAATTACTGAAACAGAATAACTTAGCTTTCTATTCCGATTCTCCACAGGAAATTTTGGGCCATTCGAAATTCCCGAATCCGAACTGACTAAAAAATGCTAATATAGCTAAGTTGTTGAATTATGAATAAATCGCGCCCGTTTTCCGGAATTGGTACTCAGTGTGCAATTGAAACCCGCACCAGTCTTCCGCGAGGTGAATACAGATGAGCGAAGAAGCCGGAGGCCAACGAGCCGCCATCCCCATAAGTGTCCTCGTTGTGGAAGACGAAGAGAGCACTCGGAAACTCTGCGCCGATGTGGCCGAGTCTTGCGGCATGAAAGCTATCGTCGCGAGCAGTGTCGAAGAAGCGCTGCGGCGCCTGGAGACCAACGCCATCGACATCATTGTCACGGACCTGATTTTGCCGCCTTCGAGCGGCCTCGATCTTCTCAAACAGGTTCATGAAATGTACCCGCAAGTCGCCGTCGTGGTCCTGACGCAATTCGGCACCATCGATTCGGCCGTCGCCGCCACGCGCATGGGCGCGGTGGACTACGTCACCAAACCTTTTCATATCGAGGATCTCCGCGCGCGACTCGAGCGCGTCGCCCGCGATATGGACCTCGACCGCGAGAATCGGCTCTTGCGCGAGCAGCTGCGCTCCAAGCCCGGCTTCGGCGGAATGATTGGCGTTTCCGCGAAGATGCAGCGCGTTTACAAAATGATCGAGAAAGTCAGCCAGCACGAGTATCCCGTTTTGATCCTGGGCGAGAGCGGCACCGGCAAGGAACTGGTGGCCAAAAGCATTCACTATTCCGGCAAACGCAAAGATCGCCCCTTTGCTCCCGTGGACTGTTCTTCGCTGGTGCCCACGCTCATCGAATCGGAACTCTTCGGCTACGTGAAGGGCGCGTTCACCGGCGCCATGCAATCGAAACAGGGCTTGCTCGAAGCGGCCCAGGGCGGAACTCTTTTCCTCGACGAAATCGGAGACATGCCCGTGGACCTGCAAGCCAAGCTTTTGCGCGCGTTGCAGGAACGCGAGGTGAAACCCGTCGGCTCGACCGAGCGCCGCCAAATCAATATCCGCATCATCGCCGCCACCAACCGCGACCTGGAGTTGGCTATCCGTAACGGCACGTTCCGCCAGGACCTTTATTTCCGCTTGAACGTTGTCCAGGTCAAGCTTCCGCCCTTGCGCGAGCGCAAGAGCGACATCCAGCTTCTGGTCATCTCGTTCCTCGAAAAATTCTCCGACCCGCACGGGCCCACGCGGACCATCTCCGACGACGCCATGCGCCGCCTGATCGCCCACGACTGGCCCGGTAACGTGCGCGAGCTCGAGAACGCCATCGAGCGCGCCGTGGCCCTGGGTTCCGGCCCTATTGTCCATGTAGGAGACTTGCCATCGCACCTGCACTATCCCACCAGCGAACGCGTCCCAGACAAGGACGAACTCCTGCCCATGGAGGAGCTGGAACGCAGAGCGATTCTCCGCACTCTCCGCGAAACCAACGGAGACAAGCTGGCAGCTGCCCGCATGCTCGGCATTGGAAAAACCACTCTCTACCGCAAGCTCAAGCAGTATCAATTGGAGCAAGCACAGGCATAGAGGGCGAGTCAGAAAGGTCCGCGCCAGGACACCCGGTTTTTTTCCGCCTGGATATTTCCAACAAAAATATACCGCTTCTTCATCGGCCGGTCTTCCCCGGCGACCCTTGACAGGTCTTTTCCTCCGCCCCACCCGCAATTCCGAGCGTCCCGCGAGAAACAGCCCCAGAATTCTTTCGTCAGGTCCACTCTGGGAACGAAGGCGGCGCCAGTCTCGGCATGGGACTCCCCCGGCGACCGCCCCCTCTATCTGCCTCCGTAAATTGCTGATTCTACAAATATTGCGCAGATTTCCGGTTGGACCTATCTATGCATGTAGCTGTTCTCGCAAGGAGCCTGTCCTTGCCGGATTGTCCCTGGCACCTTTCCAGCGGCAACGGATACGAGGCGCAAAAAAATGTGGGCCTGGCGAAAAAAACAAGCGGAAGAACCTGACTGGCCAGGCGCGGCGCGCGCAGGTCTCGCTGGCGCGTCGCGCAAAGACCTGATGCGCGAAGCGCTTCACACACTCTCCCGGGATGGCCGCGCCGACCGCATCGGCGTCTGGCTGGAACAGGATTTGCTTCCTTGCCCGCATACGCTGGAAGCGGTTTGTTTCAGCGGCATGATCTGGGAACCCGGGGAAGAAGACGCGCCTCCGGACGAATGGCAGAAGTTGTCTCTCGAGCCTCCCCTGCCGCAGGAACTGCTCGCTTCCGGCAAGAGTGTCTACCAGGAACTCGATGCTTCTCAGGGCTTACCCGCAAATCGGCTGATGATTGGGCCACTGGTGGGCTTGCGCCATGCGCTCTGGACTCCCATCGAGGGAAGAGGGCATCTCCGCGGCGTCATTCTTACAGGTACGCGGAAAAAAAAGGCGGCCATGCCTCGCGAGCTGGCGGAATCCGTGGCCTCGGAACTCGCGCTTGCACTCGAGTACGTGCAGGAGCAGCGTCTTGCCCGGGAACATCAGGCAGACTTGCGCCTCTCCAAACAGATTCTTTCCGCTCTCAGCGGCGGCGCTTCTCCCGACACGGTTTTGTCCCAGCTCGTTGCCAGCTGCACCGAAAACCCCCCGGATCCGCCCTCGGCGGGCGCGTCCTTCGCCGTCATCGCACACAGTCCTGCGCCAGCGGCGAACGCTTCCGGCTCCGCGGAGATGGACTTTGCCTGGGAAAGCGGCGACTCCGCATGGACGCGTGCGGTCGAGAGGGAACCCCTGGCAAGCCTGTGGAGGGGCGCACTCCAGGCGGGAAAAGTCCTGGGAACGGATCCGCCCGCCAGCTGGTGCAAAGAAGGATTGGCCAGGCTCGTTGCCATTCCCCTCGTCTCCGGCGGAGAAACGCTGGGGGTGTTGGTCGCCGGCATTTCGCAGAAAACTTCTTCGCTGGCCACGCTAGAGCGCCTTGAACTGCGCGCTTCGCTGGCCGTCTCCGCGCTGGAGCGCCGCAGGCTGCGCGGCGAACAAATCCGGCGCACCGCTCGCCGCCACGCGCTGCTGGAATTCAGCCCGGAGGCCACCGTTCTCCTCGATGGACGCGGCAACATTGCCAGCCTGAACCGCAGCGCAAAAGTTCTGCTCGAGGAATCCCCCGGCGCACGAACCCCGGAATCCCCCGTTGGGCAATTCAGGCAGCCCTCCGCACAGAATCCGGTCTGGGCTGTCGGCGGCCGTTTCGCAAATCTTTTCTGTGCGCGGGAGCAGCATCGCATTGAAGAATGGGCAGGCCGCGCTCTGGCGGGCGAGCGGGACAAAGCCATCGAAGTTCAGGAAATTTGCGAAGGGGAACTCTTCAATGGGGTCCTTGTGCGCCTTCATGCTCCCCTTTCCGCCGAGGACGACCTCGCCGCCGTGGTGCTCGGTCCAGCGGCGCCGCAGGAAGCCGCGCTGCAACGCAACCGAACCGATGCGGAACTCCACAACGTCCTCGAATGGGTCGAAGAAGGAATCCTCCTTTTCGGCGCAAACCACGGCATCCGCGCGATGAACACGCGCTTCGCGCAAATCGCCGGGCTATCTCCCGAGCAGGCCGCGGCGTGCACCACACTGGACAGTCTGATTGCGCACCTGGCCGAGCGCGCCGCGGAGCCGGAAAATTTTGCAAACCGATGGCGCGAACTGGCCCGCGGCGCCGAAGGCGGCACGCGAGAAGAGCTGCAGTTGGCGCGTCCTGTCCCCCGCGTTCTCGAGCGCTCCGTTCGCCCGATTTTGGACCGTGCAGGCCAACGCCTTGGCCGCGTCGAGATTTACCGCGATCTCACCGCTCAACGCGTTTTTCAAGCCAAGCTGCTGCAAACGGAAAAACTCGCCGCCCTCGGACAAATGGTCACCGGCATCGCGCATGAACTGAGCAATCCCTTGACCAGCATTCTGGGCTATTCGCAGCGCCTTCTGGTCCGCAAAGACCTCGCTGGAGGGACGGAAGAGGCGCGTCAGATCTATGAGGAGGCCGAGCGAGCCGGCACCATCCTGCGCCAGCTCCTTCTGAGCGCCAGAGAGGCGCGGCCGGAGCGCAAGCGCGTGGCTCTCAATCAAGTGGTGCAACGCGCCATGGATCTGCAACGCTTCGGCTCGTCCGCGGAAAAAATCCGCATCGAGCTGGACCTCGATCCCACGCTTCCTTTCCTCACCGGCGACTCGGGCCAATTGCAGCAAGTGCTGATGAACCTGATCGGCAACGCCCGCCAGGCCATTGTGCTGGAGGGAAAAGCCGGAACCATCCGGTTGCGCACGGCGCGGAGCGGCGACAGCAGGATCATTCTGCAAGTCAGCGACGACGGTCCCGGCATTCCCCAAACGATTCTCGCGCGCATCTTCGATCCCTTCTTCACCACCAAGCCCGCGGGCGTGGGCACGGGTCTCGGCCTCGCCATTGTCCTCAGCGTGGTGCGCGAACACGGCGGCCAGGTAAGCGTATCGAGTCCGCCGGAGGGCGGCACCGTTTTCACTGTCGAACTTCCGTCCGCTGTTGAGTCCGCAATCGAACCAGGCCGCAGTTCGCCGGAATCCGGCGAACAGCTTCCGCCGGTCACGGGCGGGTCTGAAATTCCCAGACATCCTCCCCATGCGCTGCCGCAGCGTGCGTTGCGCTCCAACCATCGCGGAACGCGTGTGCTGGTGGTCGAAGATGAGCCCACCGTAGCCCGGCTGATCGCCGATGTGCTCGAGGATGAAGGGCTGCACGTCGATGTGCTTCTGGACGGACGCGAAGCGCTCGATCGCGCGGCGCGCGAGCCCTTCGACCTGGTGATTTGCGACATGAAAATGCCCGGACTGGACGGCCAGAATTTCTACCAGTCGCTGGCACGCACGCGGAATCCGCTTCAGGAAAGGTTTTTGTTCGTGACCGGAGACGTGATTGCCCAGCAAACCCACGATTTCCTCGCGCGAAACCGGCTTCCTCATGTTGCGAAACCTTTTCGCGTCGAGGAACTGACGGAGAAAGTCTTCAGCCTTCTGGAAAGCCAGCTTGCGCGCGGAGAACGCGCCGCGGCCGCCAGGAAAGGCCATTGAGCCCATTAATTTGATTTAGAGGAATGGATGACGACATGACCCCTCGGGAACACTCGATTCTTCTCGTAAGCGATGACGCAGCGCTGCGCGCCACGGCGCGCCACGAACTCGAAACCATCGATGAGCGGCGTCAAATTTCATCGGTGGGCACTTTGGAAGCCGCGCGCCGCATCGTCGAGGACGCGGCGCCCGCCGTGATTCTGCTCACGGAAACAGCGCAGACCCTGGGAGCTGGCAAACCGCACGAACGCCCCGAGCGCCTGGATGTGGCCGTTTCCTCACTGGCCACCTACGCTCCGGTCGTGGTGATTGGAGACGCCCAACATCAGACGGAACTCTCCGGCCTGGTGGCCGCCGGCAGCGCGGATTATGTCGTGCGCACGCGCGGGTGCCTGACGGTGGCACTGGGTCTGGTCGAACGGCGGCTAAGCAAAGCCAAGCATGACGCCCGCCCACAACCCGCTCCCGAAGCATCGCTCGAGGGGCCGCCCAAGGATGCCTTGATGGCGCTAGACCGCGAGGATTTCGGCGAAGTGCTGCGGCACGAACTGAACAACCCGCTTACCGGAATTCTCGGCAACGCCGAACTTCTGCTCTCCGAAATTCAGCGGAAGAGCGACGGCCGCTTGCCGCAGGGCGCTCCTCAGCGGCTCGAAACCATTGCCTCGCTGGCGGTTCGCTTGCGCGAATCCGTACGCCGTCTCAGTACGGAATGGAAATCGCGCGAACGTCCCGCGCATTCGCCTCAGCCCTGAGGACGTAAATTCTTTTTCTTTTCCTTAAGAGCCAGTGGAGGAGTAACGGCGAAGGCCGATGCGCCATGCCGTGACGGCCAGCGCGAAGGTTGCTGCAGCAACAAGAGGAATGAGTGAGGCGTAGATGCGAAATTCGGGGCGGCCGAGAAGGCGCGAGGCGGGATAAAACGTGGCGAAGCCGAAGGGAATGATCCAGCTCAGAAGGAATTGGATGTAGCTGGAATAGATGGAGAGCGGATAACGGCCGAAGGCAAGAAGATTCCAAAAGGGGGGATGAATGCCGATGCGGTCCTCAAACCAGAACGAAAAGGTGGAGAGAAAGAGGAAGACGGAGATGTAGATGAGACCGCCGCAGAGTGCGAAGCACGCGAGGAGGAAAACATCGAGTACGTGCCAGGGATAGTGAAGCCGCCGCGACGCCCAGACAACGACGATCAGGCCGACGACAACTTCCTGCAGGGACTCGATGCGGAAGGCGTCAAAGACTACCTGGAACAGGGAAGAGAGCGGGCGGAGAAGAACGCGGTCGAATTTTCCTTCCATGATGTAGGTGGCGCCGAATTCGTAGAGGTTTAGGGAAAAAACGTTGAAGAGCCCAAAAGGGATGAGCGAGAAGCCGTAAAGGAAAACGACCTCTTCCATGCGCCAGTTGGAGAGCGTAGGGACGCGCTTGAATAGAACGAAAACAAATCCGAGCGAGAAAATCGTGGCGGCCATGGAAGTGGCGGCGGAAATGAAAAAGTCGCCGCGATAGCTGACGCGGACTTTCGCGTATTGCGCAAAATAGGATCCCAGCAGCGCGGCGTGCCGTTTGAAATTGAGGAAGGCGTCGCGCATTTAGCCGCCGTGAATGGTGATTTTGCGGGTGGCGCGGATCCACCAAACGTGGCCGAGGAAAAGCAACGCAGCGACCCAGAAATATTCGATGGCGAGGAGGCGAAGCGTTTGGGCGAGGGAGAGACGGCCGAGATAGATTTGCAGCGGCGTATTGGCAATGTGCTCGAAGGGAAGCCACGAAGAGATGATCTGCAGTGGGCGCGGGAAAAAACTGAGTGGAATGAGCAAGCCGCTTAAGAGCTCGATGAGCCAGAATTTCGCGCGGATTAGCGCCAGGATGGAAGTGAGAGGAATGGCGCACGTGCCGATGATGAAATTGAGCGCGCCCATGATGAAAAAACTGCCGACGGCGGCGACGAGGAAAAGCGCGAAATTCAGTTTCGAGGCCGGGGGAAGCACGGGGAAAAGGAGAGTGACGATAATGGCCGTTGGCGCGGTGAGAAGGATGAGGCGGAACGCGGATTCGCCCATGGCGCGCGCGAGCCACATGCCCTGGACGGAGACGGGCTTGATGAAGTCCATCGCGATTTTGCCGTCGATCACTTCGTAAGCCATTTCCTGATCGATGGTGTTCCAGTAGAAGGAGCGGAGAATCCAGCCGGCGCTGACGTAGGTGAGAATTTGCGGCAGAGAGAAACCGGCGATGGGTCCGGTGGCGTTGGCGAAGACGGCGCGCCAGATGAAAAAGTACACGGTGACGTTGATTAGGTAAGTGATGATCCCCGTGTAGTAGCGCAAGCGAAACGCGAGAATGTTGACGAAGCCGATGCGAACGAATTCAGCGTAAACCTTCAGCCCGGCGAGCGGCGAAGGCTTGCGAATTGGAAGCGGAAGTGTTTGTGTTGCGGCCATTTGCTTGTTCTTACCGATGTTCTACCGTTTCTCCACGCGCGTTACTTAGCCACCGGCAGAGCATTTTTCTCTTCGGGTTGGCACAAACTCATTTCGGCTTCGCCGGAATAGATGCGCTTGATGATTTCTTCGATGGGTTCGTCTTCGATGACGAAGTCGCGGACTTCGACGGCGGCGAGAATCTGGCGAATCAGATCGCTGGAAGAGACGCGGGCGCGATCGAAGCGCAGGCGGCAGGTCATTTCATCGAGGCGCTCGAGATGCAGCGTGGCGGCGCCACTGGCGCCATTGGGCGCAAGCGCGGGGAGATTTCGCTCGAAGGCGGCAAGCCGGGCGCTTTGATCGCCATCGCGAAGAATGAATTTGATTTGCTTGGTGCGGAGAAATTGTTCTTTCAAGCGGGAGAGCGGGCCATCGTAGAGGACGGTGCCGCGATCGATAATCATGATGCGGCGGCAGAGTTCTTCGATGTCGTCGAGATCGTGGGTGGTGAGAAGGACCGTGGTTTTGTAGCGCTGGTTGATGGCGCGGAGGAATTGGCGAATATGATCCTTGGCGACGACGTCGAGACCGATGGTGGGCTCATCGAGAAAAAGGATGGGCGGATTGTGCAGCAGCGCGGCGGCGAGGTCGCAGCGCATGCGCTGGCCGAGAGAAAGCTTGCGGACCGGCACGTCGAGCAGTTCGGTGAGGCCGAGGACTTGATTGAAAAGTTCCATGCGCTCGTCGTAGTCGCGCTGCGAGACGTCGTAGATGCGGCGGAGGAGCTTGAAAGATTCGATAGCGGCGATGTCCCACCAAAGTTGGGTGCGCTGGCCGAAGACGACGCCGATGGTTTTTACATAGGCGGCGCGCTGGCGCCAGGGGACAAAACCATTCGAGAGGATTTCGCCCGAGGTCGGCACCAGGATGCCGGTCAGCATTTTGATGGTGGTGGATTTGCCTGCGCCGTTGGGGCCGATGTAGCCGACCATTTCGCCGCGGCCGATTTCAAAATTTATGTTTTCAACGGCTTTGACGGTTTGGTATTCGCGATGAAAAAGATTCCGCAGGCCGCCGAGGATGCCTTCGCGCCTGCGGAAACTGCGGTAGTGCTTGGAGAGGGCGTGGACCGAGATTAGGGAAGCGTCCGGCATGAATTAATAATTTTAGCACGCGGGGGAGAAAAAACCGGCGCGAGAGCTCGTTGGTGCGAGTGACTCACTTTGACGTAGAGATTTTTGCTCCTGCAACTGTGTTACTTAAATTTCACAAAACGGCGACAGGCTAAAAGCCTGTCCCACACGGCTTAATTTGCAAAAACCGCACAGACATGAGTGTCTGTGCTACCTCGCTATTGGACGGGCTTGGACTGGGCAACGTTAGCGTAGAAATCGAGGACGCGGCGCTGGAACTCGACGGGTTGGAAGCCGAGGGCGGCGGTGTGGAAGGCGCCGGGGACTTCCCACAATTGCTTAGGGCCGCGGGCTGCTGTGTAGATGCGCTCCGTGTGGCGGCAGGGGAGGGCTTCGTCTTTTTCGTCGCAGATGAGAAGGACGGGGAAGGCGCGCGTGGCAACGGCTTTCACTGGAGAAACTTCGGCGACCGGAAGGCCGGTGAGTTTTTCGCCGCGATAGAGGAGCGTCCAACTGAAGGGCGCGAGGAGCGTTTTGCCGAGCATGGGAGAACGCCGTAAACCGGCGTAGTCGTAGGAGGCTTCGCGCAAGTTGGCGAAAGCCGATTCGGCGACGACGGCTTCGATGCGCGGATCAACCGCGGCGGATTGCAGGGCGATGCCTGAGCCCATGGATTCGCCGAGCGCAAAGATGTGCCCGGTCAACGGCACTTTTATGTCAGTGGACGCTCCGACTCTTTGGTTCGGTAGCGACGGTGGAAACGTGGTCAACCCACGCAGTCTCTCTGTGAGCGCATCAATAATGGCTTTGGTGTCGTTGCGCTCGAGCCAGCCGTAGGTGGCGATTCGGCCTTCACTGGCGCCGTGGGCGCGAGCGTCCATCATGACGACGCTGTAACCGGCGCGAAGCAGAAATTCGGAGTGGCTGACCACCCCGATGCGGTTGTCGGCGACGCCGTGGAAGAGAAGGACCCAGTTGCCGTTGGGATGATCGGGGTGGACGACCCAGCCGCGGAGGAGGATGCCATCGGGGGCGCGGACGTTGAAGTCTTCGCGGTGGCCGCCGCTGTGGGCGAAGGAGGCGTCGGCTTCGCGAATCAGATCGGGTGTGAGTTCGCGACGGATGGGATGAAGGAAGCCGGGGGCTACGAGCCAGCCGGCGATGCCTGCCAGGATGGGAGGCAAGAGGAGAAGGATCAACAGGATGCGGATGAGGCGGCGACGTAGGGTGATGGGCATAGGCTTAATTAATATACGAGAAAACGGAGGGCCATGTTCGGGGCGGTCGCTGGGCAGTGTCAGGGATGTGCTCGGTCTGTACCTCTTGTTCCTATCCACCCCTCCCCTCTTTTTCCGTAAGTGCGGATTTTAAGAGACTTAGTTCTGTCTATAAGTTGATTAGAATCAACACTTGGGGGCGTTTTCTGCAAGTGTTGATTCTAAAGGGTTTGTAGGTAAACATAACTGCTGGCCAGAATTCGCTATTTCGGGGCGTCTACGGAGACGCGACGGAAAGAACCGGGCTTGATCTGGCGCGAGAGAAAAGACCACAGGGCTCCGCCCTGCGCTACATTGCTGACTAGGTGCCTGACGAGATTTGGCGAATAAGAGAGAAGGCGCAGGCTGAAGCCTGTGCCACCAAAACAAAAACGGCAGCCTGTGGCTGCCGTTCTCGGGAATTTCCCTAGCGTCGAGAATACTACGGCAGGCTAACGTGTTCAAGGGACAAATTGGCCTGTAACGAGCGGAGCTCAACTTGCCTCCGCTTACGCGGCTTGGGTCTTAGCCGTCGCACACTTCGGTTTTACTTACTGGAAAGGGCGAATTGGTTGCCGTCGGGGTCTTTGAAGACGCTGCTGGAGCCCCATTCTTCGGTTTTGGGCTCGGAGGTGAATTGGACGCCTTTGGATTTTAGGATTTTGGCGGTCGCGAATAGGTCGTCGCACCAAAAGGCGATGGATTGGAATTGGCCGATGCGGTCTTCGTGGCCCTCGGGAGTGAAGAGCGCGAGGCCGGTTGGCGCGCCGGGAATGGAAAGCTCGATCCAGCGCTGGGTCTTTGTGTAGGGCTGATCGGTGACGACTTTGAAGCCCAGGGCTTCAGTGAAGAACTTCAGCGAAACATCCTGATTGCGAACGGGAATGCTGATGAACTTGATGCCGCGAATCATGAAAGCCTCCTGGATGAAGCTTTCGAGAAGATAACTTGTGACGTTTTGGGATTGCAATCAGGCAGGCGTTGCTATAGGAATGGTTGGTATAGCTATGATTTCCTTGGATGATTACGTTTTCGATGTATTGATGCGGGACCTGGTGGGGCATGACCGTAGGCCGGTTTGTTTTTTGGTGTATGTGTGGCTGGCGGCGGAGTCGAGGCGGCGGGGTGGGGCGGTGGAGATCAGTTATCGGGAGTTGGCGGAGAGCGTTGGGGTGTCGAAGAGTTCGGTGCAGGGGGCGGTGGGGTGGTTGGTGAGGAGGAAGTTGATTGAGGCGAAGAAGAGGAGTGTGACGGCGACGCCGAGGTATGCGGTGTTGAGTCCGTGGAGGACAA
>Ga0210399_10001958_pt1 | contig 15988 bp, 14 predicted proteins | sample IncBWC14MmetaG_FD_150865 | JGI IMG/M metagenome (GOLD analysis project Ga0210399, IMG submission 150865) | Forest soil microbial communities from Barre Woods Harvard Forest LTER site, Petersham, Massachusetts, United States - Inc-BW-C-14-M | ecosystem: Environmental > Terrestrial > Soil >...
AGCCATCCGGCCTGGCCGTTGAAGGCGGTGACGCTTTCGCCGAAAGATGGGTGAGAGATGGAGACGCGCTTCTCGGGCGCCTCCGAATAAATTTCGATCGGATATTGCTGGCCCATGGCGTCGACAATTCCCTTCTGAACGCGGGTTTTGATTTTGTGCAGTGCGTCGGCCCCACCGACTGCGGCGAGGTATTTGTCGAGAATCTGGTCGGCGGAGGGCAGGCTTTCCGTAGCGCTGATTTCCTGGTGCTCGTGCTCGGGCATTTTAACTGCGTTGACGGTGAGGATGGGAGTGCCGACGGGATGCGGCGAGCCGCGGTGGCAGGTGTAGCAGGTGACTTCGATTTCGTTTTTGAAGTGGGCCTTGTTGATGGCGAGTTCCATTTCAATCATTTTTCGCGCGGCCTGCTTTTCTTTTTTGTCGTCCTTGTCCATGGCGTGCTCGACGTGGCAGAACTCACAATCGACTCCGAGAGCGCCCTCGATAAATTGCATGGTGGGGATGAGATCGCCAGCGGGGATGTCTTTGAGAACCTGAATGTTTTTGTATTGCTGCGCGGCGGTTTTGGGGATGGGCCCTTGTTCCTGAGCATGGGCGGGGAGCGAGGGCACCAGAAAATCAAAGGCAAAAAATAAAGCTAGTCTTCCGAATTGCCGCGGGGAAACAGGCAGCATCCTTGGGTCTCCTGAGAATCGTGCAGAGATTGATTGTGCCGGAATTTATGGATTGTGCAAGGTTGTTTGCGGAAGAGGAATTTTGAGTGCGGGAGCGAAGCTCCCGCACTCAAAAGTGGCCGATCGGGAGATCGGCGTTCCCAGGGATCAGGCGGAAATTTCGCCGCGCTTGGCGAGGGCGGTGATGCGGTCGGAGGCGCGGTAGGCCAGCGCCTGGATGGTCATGGTCGGCTGGCCGCGGCCGGAGGTGACGAGGCTGCTGCCGTCGCAGAGGAAAAGATTTTTGACGTCGTGGGTGCGATGGTCAGTGTTGATTACGGAAGCTTTCGGGTCGTTTCCCATGCGGCAGGTTCCGAGCAAGTGCGCGGTGAACTGCTGCTCCTGAATCGGGGCGTGCCATTTGGTGCTGGCGCCGGCAGCGTCGAGGATTTCCATGGCGCGATCCTTCATCCACTCCATCATTTTCAAGTCGTTCGGGTGATCGCGGAAGGTCATGCGGAGCGCAGGGAGGCCCCAGTCGTCTTTCACGTTGGGATCCAGAGAAAAACTGTTGGTTTCGACGGGGAGCGAAGTGCCGTGACAGAAAATTTCGAGCGTGCGCGTGAAATTATGGGCAAGCGTTTTCTTGAAATCGGCGCCCCATTTTGGTGTGCCGGGAGGAAGGCCGTTCAATGCAAGGGTGACGGGGGTGAAATCGAAGCGGGCATCCAGGCCGCCTCCGCCGTAGATGCCAAGCTTCGGATCGAGCTCGTAAAAATCGTGCATGATGCGGCTGACGGCGAATCCCTTGTAATCGTTGATCGGCTCATCAAAAATGCCGAAAGCGATGGCTGCGCTATTGGGCATCAGGTTTTTGCCGACGTAGCCGCTGGAATTCGCGAGTCCGGCGGGAAACTGATTGGAAGCAGAGAGGAGCAGGAGCCGAGGCGTTTCGGCCCCATTGGCGGAGAGAATGACGGCCTTGGCTTTTTGCAGGTAGGTGTTGCGCTGGGCGTCGAAATAGACGGCGCCGATGGCACGGCCATTTTTGTCGGTCTCGATGCGATGGACGTAGCAGTTGGGGCGAATTTCGCAGCGGCCGGTTTTTTCCGCCATGCGGATGACCGTGGAAAGCGTGGAGGATTTTGCGCCCACTTCGCAGCCGAAGCCGAGACAAAAACCGCAGTTGGTGCAAGCGCTGCGGCCTGGACGAGGCTGCGAAAGAATCGCCATGGGCGCGGGAAAGGGATGGTAGCCGAGCTTGCGCGTGGCGCGTTCGAAGATTACGCCGCCTCCTTTCACCGGGAGCGGCGGCATCGGATACGGTTTAGAACGCGGAGGATCGAAGGGGCTGGCGCCGGCGAGGCCGGAGACGCCGATTTCCCATTCGACCTTGGTGTAATAGGGCTCGAGGTCGGCGTAGGTGATGGGCCAGTCGGCGAAGGTGGCTCCGGGGATGTCGCCGACTTTGCTGTGTTCCTTAAAATCGATTTCGTGGAGACGCCAGAAATTGGCGGTGAAGTGAACGCTGCTGCCACCGACGCAACTGCCGTAGAGGACGCAACGCTGTTTCTTGGCGGTGTCCTGAGGAGTTTTGCGAAACGTGATGGGATGGACGTTGAATTTATTGGTGAGCAGGCTTTGCGAGAAGATTTTGGTTTCGTCGTGCGTGAAATCTTTTTCGGTGAGATACGCGCCTTGTTCGAGAACGACGACGCGGAAGCCGTTGGTGGAGAGTTCTTTCGCGAGGACGCCGCCCGCCGCGCCGGAACCGATGATAACGAAATCCACTTCGTCGGAAGGCTTGTAGGTGACCGTGGCCTGGCTCATTTTTTCTCCGTTTCGCCGGGCACGGACTGCCAACCGGGATAATCCTTGTCGTAAAAGCCAAACGGCGGGGAAAAACTGTGGGCCGGGTCGCGGCCGATCGATTTCCAGCCGACGAAGTCCCGGTTGCCGCCGCCTTCGGGGTCGACGAGGAAGCCGAAGATGGCGTGGGAGCGAAGGGTCTCGATGAAATTCTTCGAGTTGACCGTGGTGTCGTAACGCGCAGCCGCCTTTTCCGCTTCGGATTTTGCAAAGAGGTCGCTGAGGATTTTCTGCTGTTGGGCGGCGTTGGCGGAGGAGAAGCGCGGCACGTCCGGAAAAGATTGCGCGGTGAGCTTCTGAACGTCAATGAGGCCCTGCTGATAGACGGGCAAATCCTCGCTGGCAAAGGTCTTCAGGGCGCGGTCGATGAAGAAGACTACACCGGCTTCGCGCGCGCCGGGCGTTTCGGTGGCGGGGATGATGCAGGCGGTGATGGCGTCAAGCTCGCGGGCTTGATCGGGAGTGAGAACTTCGAAAGTGGTCGGTTGCTTGCCCTTCGCCGCGTCGTGGGCGTGCTGCGCGGCCGAGAGGACGGCAGGCCACTGCGCGGTGAGCCAGGCTGCGCCTGCGGTGCCTCCAAGGAGTTGAAGAAAATCGCGGCGAGCGGAATCGAAAGAGTTCATGTTCCCCCTGTAGTGCAATCAATTTACGAATTGGGCGCGGTGGCGTCAACACGAAATCCCGGGGCACTACTGCTAATATGGCCTGTATGAAAAATCTCGACGCATTGCCGGAGATTTCAGAGGAAAGGGCGTGGGAATCAAGAGACGCGCCCTGTGGCACGGATGCGGGGACAAGGTTTTGCACTGGTTCTGACTACAGAACGCCGAGGGCAAACCGTGCTACGTCCCTGCACCATCAATTCACGCACAACGGAACAAGACATCACCAAAACGGTGGAAGCGATGGACTAACATGCGCGGAAAGAATCGAGTGGTGCCTCAGTTTCCGGGTACCCCGTGATCCGCCCAGGATCGAGTTTTCGTCCGTAATTCCGCATTTCGAAATGGGAGTAGTTCAGTCGGCTGCCGGGCCAGCAAAGAGGATGAGATTCTCATCTGGATCCGAAACTACAAAGGTTCTGGCACCCCATGGCTCCTTCTTAAGTGCCTGATGGAAGGAGACTCCTGCAGCCTGGTAACTCAGAAACAGCTGTTTGATTTCGTTCGCCGTGGCAACCGTGATGGAAGCGGACAGCAGATGTTCGCGCTTGCGAACATCTGCAACGAACACAGGTTCGAAGACCAGCCTCAAGTTGAGTCGTGCATTGTCGCGGACAACCTGCCCGTAGTATGGCGGATCGCCATACATGAATTCGACCGCGAAGCCGAGCTTGTTTGTATAGAAATCACACGAACTCTTGATGTTCGCAACGAAGAGTTGTGCCTCGATTGAGCTGAGAATGGGACGCGGCGGCGTCTGTCTGGGTTCATCGGTCATGGCATCTGCTCCTGATTTGAGCGCCTGCCATCCGTCGAAACCCATTTGCCGCGCGACAAGCTCCTGAGCATCGGAGAGCTTGAAGCTTGATTCCGATATCTGCACGACCCCGAGGTTCCGAAATCGGGGTAACGCGGCCCTGATTTGGGCTGCGACGGGATGGTACTGTTCACGATGCCAGCGCAGATACTGCTTGGCTTGCTTTTTCAGGTTTTCGATATTCGGCATAGGCGCAGTGGTATTTACTCATCGTAGGTGGGCGTTGCCCTTTCGATCTGCACCGATGCGCCCTACGCAGCGATCAAATGCTGCCCCGTTCAACCCGGGATTGTCAATAGTGGAGCCTAGTGAGGCGCAACATGAGTTGTGGCGCAGAGGAACGGCAGAACTTAGGTCAGATTAGCAGTTCGTGATGGAAACGTTGACGTCTTCCTAGAAGGAACTCGTAGCCAGATTCAGGGTACGCCTTGTCTCAGGTAAGATCTATTTCCTCGGTCGGCCGAAAAAAAGTACATGACCGTCTGGATCGGTTATCTCAAAGCCGCGCAGTCCATCGTGCGTATCCTTGAGCGGCTCACTAAAAGCCGCGCTGCGGCTGGAGAACTCGCCGGCAAGTGCATCGGGGTCTGGTACATTGAGATACGCGTCCCACCTGGCCCATGAATAGCGCTTCGCATTGGGAAGAGGATCGCCACTCCCTTTGAGGAAGATCATCCCACCGTCCCGGCAGACGATTGCAAAGAAAGGGTCTTGATCCGGCGCCGGAGGCTCTTGAAACATCACCTCGAATCCCAGTTTGTCTCGATAGAAGGAGATTGACCTATGGACGCAATTGACGATGAAGAACGGTGAGATTGAATCTATGGCTGGTCGTGTCATGGGCGGTCCATATTCAAACAGCCTTGGGAGGCTGAGTTAGTCTACTGCTGCCGCGGGGGGCATTTCTATCGTGAACAGCCCTCCACACCGGCAAGGCGGCAAAGTATTCACGAGAGTATTAGTCCTGAGAAACGTGCTTGTATTGAGTGGCCCAGCCAACTTCCGGGTGGTCGGCTACTCGGAACTTATCATCGAACTGCACGTAGGGTAATCGGGAACTGGACCAGTTCTGAGAATCGGCGGAATTTGGATACGAGGGCGGGGTGAAGTATCATTCCGTTTAGCGTAAACCATGGCGACATTTACAGGCGCAATTGGAACCGGCTCGAAATGGCTGCTGGACCGCATTGTGGGCGCGATCGCGGCGACGGGGATTAATCCCAACCTGCTGACGTTCCTGGGGCTGGTGGTGAATTTCGGCGCGGCGGCGAGCTTCGCGGTGGGGAATTTCCGCACAGGCGCGATCATTATTTTCATCGCCGGATTCCTGGACATGCTGGACGGGCAGGTGGCGCGGCGGCAGAACCGCGTGACCGCTTTCGGCGCGTTTTACGATTCGACGCTGGACCGCTACGCGGACATGGCGCTGTACATGGGGCTGCTGGTGTATTACTCGGTGAGCGGGCGGACGCCCTATGTCGTGCTGGCGGCGGTGGCGACAGCGGGCTCGGTGATGGTGAGCTACGCGCGGGCCCGGGCGGAATCGCTGATACCGCTGTGCAAGGTGGGATTCATGGAGCGGCCGGAGCGGCTGGTGCTGCTGATTATCGGCGGGTTGTTCAACCGCATGGCGCAGGTGCTGTGGGTGATCGCGGTAATTTCGACGATCACGGTGATTCACCGGATTTTTTATACCTGGCAGGAGACGCGGGCGGGAAGGGTGTTGGAAAGCGTGAAGAGTACGTGGCCAGTGGCCAGCGACCAGTGACCAGCGGCTGGCGAAGAGAAGAGATCGGACGCTAGACTGGCAGCCAGCGCACCAACCTCCAAGTCGTGATTGCCCTGTGCCTTGCGGAGGCTACAATACGATTGAAGTAGCTACGTGCGCAAAGTAACGAGCACCGAACTCAAGAATCACATGGGAAAGTACAAGCGAGCCGTGCGTAACGGACAATCCCTTCTAGTTACAATTCGCGGAAAAGTGGTTGCGCGCATGTCACCCATAAGCGACAGCCAGAGAGCCTCCAGCGCTCGCCATAAGAGATAGCAGGAAACAAAACTTAGTTCATCTGGCCAAGATACCCTTCACGCAGTTTTGAGCAGGTAAAAGCGGAGCCAACTCACTGGCCAGAGGGTTATCGACGACCGCCGCTAGTCTTTTTGGAGAAGAGACTCTTCAACGGGCGGCGCGATGGCGTTGCGGACGCGTTCTTTCAGGGCGGGGATGTCTTCCTTGGTTAGGCCGGCGGTTTCGATGGTGTCGTGAATGTGGACGGTGATGGTGGCGGGGCGGAGAAGCCAGTGGCCGGTGCGGAGATGGTGGAAGGAGCCGGCGAGGCTTACGGGGACGATGGGGACGCCGAGCTGCTGGGCGAGGCGGAAGCCGCCTTCTTCGAAGTCGTTGATGTGGCCGTCGCGCGTACGCTTGGCTTCAGGGAAAACGATTAAGCTGACGCCGCTGTTGATGGCTTCCTGGGTAAGCCGCCAGAGACGCTTCAAATCCTTGGGACTGCGGACGCTGGGCACGGGCACATTACCGAAGCGCTTCATCAGCCATCCGTAGATGGGAATGCGAAAATGGGATTCGAGTTCCCAGCCGCGGACGAGCTGCGGAATAGCGCAATAGAGGATGAAGGGATCGAATAGGTTGACGTGGTTGACCATGAAGAACGAGGTGCGGGTGCGGTCGAAGCCGGGCGATTCCTTGACGACTACTTTTGCACCAGAGAAAAAGGCGATGCGGCGGCAGAGGCCACGTTGAAGATAATCATGCTTGCGCGGGTCGAGCATGACGGCGAGGCCGATGAGGACGGGGACAACAATCAGAAAGTGCAGCCAGCTCATGCCCCAAAGAAACGCGCTGCGCAGGATCTCCCAGACACGCTTCATACGTAGACATCCATCGCGCCGGGCAGGATGTCCAGGCTGAGGACAGTCACAGTGACGATTTCGCCGTCAATCATCACATCCACGGGAGCGTCGAGAGCGAATTCCACTTTCTTGACGCGGCGCGTCTCGGCGAGCGGGTGTTTCGTGTGCGTGCCGTCGTAGAGCCGCGGCAGCATTTTCAGCAGCCCGAAGCGGCCGATGGGGCCCCAGCGCACGAACTCGATAAGGCCGTCGGTGGGATCGGCGCTGGGAGCAATCATCATTGTGCCGCCGGTGTATTTGCTGTTGTTGAAAGTGAGAAAAAGGCAGCGGCGCTCGTCCCAGGAGGTTTCGGCGTCGGTGCGAAGCTTGAAGGCGCGGCGTTTGAGTTGTAGAACGCGCACGAAGACGCCGAGAAGATACCCGAGATGGCCAAGGAATTTGAAGCGGCGGTTGGCGAGAGCGCCGACGTCGGCGGTGAAGCCCACACTGAGGAGGTTGAGGGAATAGATGGTGCCGGTGGCGTGGCGAAGGCGCAGGACATCCACGCGGCGCTTGCGGCCGGCGAAGAGGGCTTCGATTGAAGATTCGGCGCCTCTTTCGGAAAAGTCGCGCAGGAAAGAATTCCCTGTGCCCATGGGGAGAAAGCCGAGTTCGATGCGGTCGGTTTGTCCTTCGCGCGAGAAGACGCCGTTGATGATTTCGTGTGCGGTGCCGTCGCCGCCGACGGCGAGGAAACGGCGATAGCCCTGTTCGTACGCTTCGCGAGCAAGTTGCACGGCATGGCCGGGGGCCATGGAAGCGATGGCGTCCACGTGCAGGCCCTTCGCCTTTAGGCGACGGAGTTGCGCTCCGGCGAGCTTTGCGGAGCGTCCTCCGCCCGCCGCCGGATTCACGATGGCTAGAAATTTATCGGTCACGGTTTAACCGGATTGGGCATTCTATATGAAGTGGGCATAGAAAAATCATTGGTTATTTAGTTTGTAGCTCAGGCCTTGAGGCCTGAGTGTTTTCACGGCCATGGCGCGATTTTGCCGGTGGACGGAAAACCCTCACCCCTGAAGAGGTGAGCTACAGTTGTCAGATCGGCTGGATGGATTGTTCCCGATCCAAGGCGGCGAGCCGCTGGGCCAGTTCGCTGCGCTTGATTTTGAGCGATGCAGTCAGCGGAAAATCTTCCTCATAGATGACCAGGCCGTGGACGCGCTTGTAATTGGTGAGGCGTGCGTTGCGCGTGGAGATTTCGGACTTGAGTTCGGGCGTGAAGGCCTGGCCGTGCTCGAGATGGATAACGAGGAGAAGTCTTTCGTTGACCATGGAGCGTTGCGGCCAGATGAAGTTGGCGGCGAAGACACAGAATTCCTTGACGAGCAGGCCTTCGAAGGCCTGCTCGACGTCTTCGGCGTAAACGTTTTTTCCCTCTTCGGTGACGATCATGTTTTTCTTGCGGCCAAAGAGCTGCAGGTGGCCCGTGGAGTCGAAGCGGCCCATGTCGCCGGTGCGCAGCCAGCCGTCCACAATGGATTCGGCGGTCAGCTCGGGTTCGTTGAGGTACCCAGCCATCACCGTTTTGCTGCGTACGGTGACTTCGCCGATCCCATCGGTATCAGGATTCCGGATTGCGACTTCCATGCCCGGCAGCGGTTTGCCGACGGTGTCAGCGCGGAAAGGCTTGAGGTCGTTGACGGTGATGCACACAACGGCTTCGGAAAGACCATACGCATTCACTGCGGGAATGCCGAGGTCATAGAAAAATTGCAGCGTCTCGGGCTCGGAGAAAGAGCCGCCGACAATAATGGCTTCGAGTTTTCCGCCGAAGGCTTCGTGAACCTGCGGCAAAAGCTTGCGGCTGAGCCAGAGACGAGGACGGTCCTTGGTGAGGGAGCGATTGATGTTGCGCAGGGCTTCAAACGCTTTTCGCTTGGACGCGGGCAAGGCCTCGAAGCGTGCCTGCAATCCCTTTTGTAAATTTTTCATGACCAGAGGAACCAAGGTGACGTAGGTGATCTGGTACTGGGGAAAGGCTTCGCGGACGTATTCCGGGCGCAGCGTTCGCAGATGCACCACGGCTGCGCCGCAAGTGAGCGGGCCGATGAAGCCGACCATGAAATCCGCGGCGTGATTGGTGGGGAGAATGCTGAGGTAGTGAACGCCGGGCCAGAACGGATAGAGCGAAGTGAGGGCCATGCACTGCTCGAGATAATTTTCGTGCGTCATCATGCAGCCCTTGGGAGTGCCGCCGGTGCCGGAAGAGTAGACGACGCAGGCGACGTCTTGTCTTTTTTGCAGGACAAAGACAGGCGCGTTCGTGCCCTTCATGGCTTCCCAGCGCTCTGCGCCGGCCATGTCGGCATTTTCAGGGGCTTCGGTGGCGAGAACGGTTTTGAGGCATGTGGCGGCGGAGCGGCCGGGAGAACTACCAAGCTGACGCCAGATGCCATATTCGGTGATGAGAACTTTCGCGCCGGAATGTTTCAGGAGCTGCCACTGCTCTTCGGGCTTGAGCTTGAAGTCGAGAGGGACGAGCGTGGCGCCGCAGAAAAAAATCGCGTAGGCGGAAATCAGCCACTTGGACTGATTGGTCATGATGATGGCAACGCGGTCGCCTGGGCCAATGCCCAGATCCTGCAGGGATTTTGCGAGAGGGAGGGCTTTGTCTTTGAAATTGCGATAGGTGAAACGCTGCTTTTCTTCGCCGCGGTCGGATTCGATGAGGCAGACTTCGGTGGGCCAGGTCTCCAAAGCGTCGCGGAGCGCTTCGCCTACGGAATTGTATTTTTTTAAATCGAGCATCAGAGGCGGGCTTGGACGCGCTGGGCGAGTGTTTTGAAGTCGCTGACGCCCTGAACTTCGTAGTCGGGGAGTTCGATGCGGAAATGATTTTCGAGACGGGAAAGCATTTCGAGCGCTTGCAGGCTGTCTATGCCGAGCTTCTTGTAGAAATCGTCGTCGGCCGCGAGGGAGCCCGCGGGGACCTTGAATTGCGTGGTGGCGAGCTCGAGGATTTCCTGCGTCGTCTGTTCGATGGTGCGCATATACGTTCAATTTAACATTCCCGGGGTCGGAAGGAAAACGGCAGCAGAGAAAGAGAAGACGGGAGAAGATTTCAACCCAGAGATCACGGAGGACCACAGAGGACACTGAGAAAATGAGGGGGACGTGGCCGTCACAGAAGGATGAGGCCGTTGCGCATGCCGATGGAGACTGCTTCGGCGCGGGAGGCTGCGCCTAGCTTGCCGAGGATAGAAGCTACGTGGAATTTTGCGGTGTGCTCTGAGATTTTGAGTTTTGCGGCGATTTCCTTGTTGCCGAGGCCCGAGGCGAGCAGGCGCAGCACTTCCCTCTCGCGGGGAGTGAGGGGCTCGGCTAATTCCTCCACAGGAGCTGTGCGGCCGGCAGCGGGGCGAATCGGGGAGCCCTCCTCGGAATGGAGCACGACCAGTTCGCGAACGACGGCTTCGAGCGCAGCGGCCAGCTGCTGGGGTTCGGGAGATGGCGGCAGAATTCCGCGCACGCCGAGGCGCAGGACGCGAGAGACCGCGTCGGGCGAGGCGCCGGGAAGAAGAAGAATCACTGGTGTTTCGCGTGCCACGCCAGTTTCCTGCAGAGCTTCGAAGAGGTCCTCAACCGCAGTATCGCTTGCGTCGATAATGATAGCGTCGAGTTCCTTTTCGGCGAACACATCGGCTGCGTCTTCGAATACGGTGAAACTACCCGCAACCTCAAAGCCCTGCGCGTGAAGAAGGGATTCGAGCGCTCGCCTGGCGCGGGCCGCGGCCGCGACGATGAGCACGCGGATCACGCGGCGACAGCCCCTCGCTGCTTGCCCCGGGCGCGGAGTTGCACGCTGACCTTGCGCACACGAGTGTAGTCTCCGCGCAGGAAAGCGAGACGCAACAAGCCGGCGCTATTCTCCTCGAGGGCGTCGGCAAGATCGTCAGGAGAACGAAAGGGTCTCTTTTCGGAGCCAAGTAAAATGTCTCCGGGCAGCAGCGATGCCATAGAAGCCGGGCCCGACGGCTCGATACCGAGAACGAGCAGGCCAATCTCCTGGCGGCTGACGCTTGGAAGGCGAACGGGTGTAAGCGTAACGCCAAGCCAATTTTTGCTGGCCTGGCCCTGCAAAAAACGACGCACCTCGTTGCTGGGGATGGCCAGCGCGAGGCGACCCGCAACCATCGAGTTGATGCCGATAACGCGGCCCTGCGCATCCGTGAGCGGACCGCCGGAATTTCCGGGCGCGAGGCGGACATCCGACTGAACCCAATTCCGGGACCCAAGGCCCCGCAAAGGTCCAACCGCATGAACAATTCCCGTCGTGAGCGCGCCGAGAAAGCCGAAGGGATTGCCGACTGCAAGAGCAATTTCTCCGGCGCGAACTTCAGAGGAGTCGCGACTGGTTGCCGCGGGGAGATCGGCCGCTGAAATTCGGAGTGCTGCAAGGTCTCGGCGTGAATCTCTGGCGGTGACTTCGGCTTGAAATTCGCGGCCATCCCAAAGGGAAATTATTGCGCGAGGCCCGCGCGCAACGTGAGCGTTGGTGATGATCAATCCGTCGTCAGACCAAACCACTCCGGAGCCGCTGCCGCGGCCGCCTGGCTGAACGAGAACGGTGGAGCGGCGCACACGTTCGGCAATTTCTCCGAGTCCCCGGATGCTCATCTCAGGCGCTCCCGTTGGGGCGTTCCGCGATGGCGATGGTGACGTCGCGGGGCGCGCCGCCGCGGAGAAAGCGGGCGGCGACGGATTTGCCGATGTTCTCACCGTGCAGGTGGGCCTGGACATCCTCAAGCCGCGTGACGGGTTTGGTGTTGAGCGAGAGCAGGATATCTCCGATCACCACGCCGGCATTGTGAGCGGGGCCACCGGGTTCGACTTCCAGCACGATCGCGGCGGTTTTTTCCCGGCGTTGGAGCGTCTCTCTGAGATTCTCGGGGAGGCGAACCGGTTGCAACCCGACGCCGAGGTAGCCGCGGGGAATACGGCCTTGGGCGAGGAGCGCATCCACCACGCGATTCACCGTAGCGACGGGCAGGGCGAGGGCTCCCGAGGGAGCGAATTTTGGAGTGGCGATACCGGCCACGCGGCCTTCGGCATCGACAACAGCGCCGCCGACTCCGGTGCGTTGCAAAGCGACATCCAGGCGAACGTAGGGAGCGAGGGAAAGGCCTCCCCAGAGGCGGCGTTCATTCGCAACCATGCTGACGAAGGCCAGTGCGGCGACGGGGCCGCTGGCGCGGGTACGCCCGACGACGAGCGTGACATTGCCAGGGTGGAGCGTCGCGGTGTCGCTGAACGAGGGAACGGAGGCGCTCGCTTGTTCGCACTTCAATACGGCGAGGTCGGTGGACGAGTCGCGGCCCACGAGTTTCGCATCGGTAACCTTGCCGTCTGGCAGCGTCACTTGAATATCTTCGTCGCGCTGCAGGGCGTGCTCGGCGGTGACGATGATGCCGGGACGCCAGATGACTCCGCTGGACGAGCCGCGGGATTCGGTGTGAACCGCGACGACGTGCGCGCCGGTTTTGGCTGTGGTTTCGGCAAGTTCTTTCGAAAGTGTTGCCCATTCGGATGACATGTTTCTTACCTCCATCGTTAGAGTGACAGAAGGAGAATTTCGGGACATCCGCCATTTGGCTAGGTGGGCAGAAAAGATTTCAACACAGAGTTCACAGAGGAGACACAGAGGGCACAGAGAAGAGGAAGGGGCAGTTTACGGCTTGGGGGCGACGGGGAGGTGCTTCATGGGGTCGTCGGATTCGACGAAGCGGCGGAGGCTTTCCATTACTTGGGGACGGTTGAAGAGTTTGCAGAAGAGTTCGACTTCTTCGCGGAGTTCCTGGTACGGGATCGGCTTGATGAATTTTTTGGCGGTGACGCGGGCTTCGGCGTCGAACTTGGTGATTTGCTGGGCCATGGAGCGGGCGACTTCGAGTGCGTAGCCTTCGCCAGCGAGATGCGAGATGAGGCCGGCCTGCTGCGCGGCTTCAGCTTTGACGGTGCGGCCGGTGAAGAGCAGGTCGCGGATGAATCTGTTGCCGACGTCGCGGCGGAGGCGCGGAATGCCACCGAAGCCGGGAATGAAGCCGAGGCGAAGCTCGGGAAATCCGAACCGAGCCATTTTGTCGGCGACGATCAGATCGCAGAGGAGAGCGAGCTCCAACCCGCCGCCCATGCAGAGACCGTGAACGGCGGCGAGAGTGATGAAGGGAGCGGAATCGATGGCATTGGCAACGCGATGGATACGCTGGATAAAGGTTCGCAGGCCGGCGACGCGTTTATTGGGCGGAAGTCTTAACGCGTTGTTGTAAAGCTCTTTTAGATCACCGCCGACGCTGAAACCTCCGGGGCGGGCGCTGGTGATAACGCAGGCGCAGGTGATGGGCGCGAGCGTGTCGATAGCTGCGGCGAATTGCTCGAGTTCGCCGAGAAGGAGCGTGCCGATTTCGTTGAGGGGCTCGTGGTCGAGGGTGAGCTCGACGACGCCATCGCGCCATTCCCAGCGGAGTCCCTTGCCATGGAATTCTTTAACAGGTAGAAGATTGCGGCGCCTTTTCTTCATGCGTTGCTTCCTGCAGCGACGGCGTGCTTGCGATACATCTGATCGATCTCATCCTGGAAACATTTGTTGATCGCGTCGCGCTTCAGTTTGCCGTTGGCGGTGAGAAGAGCGTTTTCGGGAGTGAAAACTTCCTCGAGAATCGCGAAATTGCGGACCTGGCGGTAGTGTGGCAATTCGGAATTGACCACGTCCAGGGCGGACTGAACGGAGTCCGGCTCAACGGCGCCGCTGACTAGAGCGCAGAGATAGCCGCGGCCATTGCCGACGATAACGACCTGCTGGGCACCGGGAAGATGCTGCACGATTTTTTCTTCGATGGGTTCGGGTGCGATGTTGTGGCCGGAATTGAGAATGATCAGGTTCTTGATACGGCCGCTGATGCGCCAGTTGCCGCGGGAGTTCACTTCGCCCTGATCGCCGGTGTGGAACCAGCCGTCTTCGAGGACGCGCGCGGTTTCTTCCGGGCGGTTCCAGTAGCCGGGGAAAATATTCGGGCCGCTGACGAGGATTTCTTCGTTTTCGCCGGTTTTCATTTCAATGCCGGGAACGGACCGGCCGACGCGGCCTGGCTCGGAGGCGATGCGCGGGTCGTCCATGGTGCAAATGCCGCAGGTTTCCGTCAGGCCGTAGACCTGCCAGATGGGAATCCCGAGCATGGCGAAGAATTCCTGCGTTTCGGGAGCGAGCGGCGCGGAGCCGCAGACGAGGCCGCGCAGATTGGGGCCGAAGCGTTCGCGGATTTTTCCGAAGATGAGTTTTTGCGCGGCAAAGAGCCACAGCCCGCCGCCGGATTCGCCCTCGTTTGGTTTTTGCCAGGCGGCGCGGCCTTTTTTGTAAATGGACTGGATGAGCGAACCGCGCTTCGAGAGGGCTTCCTCGACGCCGCGCTTCACGCGTTCGAGAAGAGTTGGCACGTTGAAAAAATAGTTGGGAGCGGAAAGGCGAATCTCATCGGCGAGCTTGTTGAGGTCGGTGGAGAGCGTGAGGACCGTTTCACGGGCGAGGCAGGACATCGTGACGATCCACGAGGCGGCAAAATTGAAGGGCAGATATTGGAAAACGCGGATGGGCTCGGGGCTGCTTTTGTCGAGGCGATCCATCCAGCCGGTGGTGCAGGAAAGCATGTGGTCAAGATTTTTTGTGTTGAGGCAGACGCCCTTGGGTTCGCCGGAAGTTCCGGACGTGTAAATGATAGTGACGAGGTCCTCGCCCTGGCGGGGATTGGGCGCTCCGGCAATTCCCTTTTGCAGCGGAGCGGCCTGCAGGATTTCGTCGAACGTGGCGCGAGGCGAGGCGCCGAGCCAGACTTTTGCGACACTCTCGCCGATGGCGGCGTCACTCGCGATCAGCAGACGTGGGGTGCAATCCTTCATCATGGCGGCAAGTTCGGCGGGCGCCTGTCGCGAATACAAGGGCACAACAACGACGCCCTCGGCCATCAGGGCGAGATCAATCGCCGCCCAGCGAATGGAGTTGGGGCCGAGCAAGGCGCAGCGATCACCCGACTCCAACCCTGCTGCGCGTAAATAGGCTCGCGCGCGGGCGACCTGATCGAGAAGCTCCGCGCCGGAGACGCTGACGAATTCCGTTCCGCGAATTTCGCGCAGGACGACGCGGCCCGAAGCCTTCTGCAATTGCGCGAACGTGTTTTCGAGAAAATTGGACATGGGCTTCAACGGCCTGCCGCCAGAACGGCGGGAGAAGAATCGTATTGTTCGACGAGCTTGCGCAGGTTGTCGCTGAACGGCGGCAAATTGTCTTCCCAGCTCAGCACGCCCTTGCGCAAGGGAAATTCGGGATACGTTTTACGGAGTTCGTCTTCAAAGAAAATCGCCATGCGCGACATGGCTTTGAGATTGGAGACGACGGTGCGTCCGATGGAGTCGCGGATCGAATCGGCTTCGACGACGAGTTTTTCCATGACCTCGAGGAGCTTGGGGCCGAGATCGGGTTCGTCGACGTTGAGCAACAGATGCTGGTGGCCGCGCTCGCGCATGAGGTTGCGGATGCGCTCGTCCATGGTGACGCCGGCGGAAACGACGCCCGCGGGCATGCACGTGACGATGCCGTGATAACGCGAAGAGACCATGTAGGTGCACGCACGAAGGATGGAGACCAGTTCGAACATGTCGTAATCATCGGAGGTGAAAATCGGCGTGCCGGGAATTTCTTTCTCGATGGCGCGGCAGGCAACCGCGTCGAGACGTTCCATGGCCACGAGAATGGGGAAAACTTTGTGGCGTTGCAGGAGGGCTTTGGCGGCCTGCGCGTAGCCGGCGACATAATGATTGAACTTGCGATCGACTTCGGCGCCGGATTCAAAAAAATAGACGGTGCGGTATTGGCTGTCTTTGTAAGCGCCGGTGGTGGCGCTGGCGATGTACTTGGCGATGGAAGCGCGCACGGGCCAGACGAAAGGATGAATCGGGCAAAGAACGAGGATGGGAGTTTTTTCGTCCCAGCCGGATTTGCGCAACGTGTTGCGAGCGTAGTCGGGAGGGCGCGGCTCGAAGGTCCAGGCGGTGTCGGCTCCGAGTTCATTGGGAACGCCGAGACC
>Ga0210399_10001959_pt1 | contig 15986 bp, 15 predicted proteins | sample IncBWC14MmetaG_FD_150865 | JGI IMG/M metagenome (GOLD analysis project Ga0210399, IMG submission 150865) | Forest soil microbial communities from Barre Woods Harvard Forest LTER site, Petersham, Massachusetts, United States - Inc-BW-C-14-M | ecosystem: Environmental > Terrestrial > Soil >...
AATCACGGAATCGTCGGGCGGCGGCGCTCCCAGTGGCGGTGGCGCAGGCAGCAGTGGTGGTGGAGCTGCGCGTCCCGCTGCGAAGAAGAAGAGTCCTGCGAAGAAGAAAGCTCCTGCGAAGAAGAAAGCTCCTGCGAAGAAGAAGGCAGCGAAGAAAAAAGCGCCGGCAAAGAAAAAGGCAGCGAAGAAGAAATCCTCGTCGCGTCGGAGTTCTGGCGGAGCGAGAAAGAAATCTGCTTCGCGCGGCGGCGCCAAGAAGAAAGCCAGCAAGGGCCGCAAGAAGAAATAGGCGGCACCGAATTCCTGTATTCAACGCTCCGCCTTGTGGAGACGTCCGCCGCGGCGGACTGCGTCTCTACCAGAGTGCTCGCGCTGTAATGGATCCGTAATCTACGGTGCTGTTGAACAATCTGGGTCAAAAGCAAAGCCGCGATTTACGTCGCGGCCTTTTCTTTTGCAGAATGTCTTGTTGCAGCGGACTTAGCGTTTGCCTTGAACGGCGTTGAGGCAGCGTCCGTATAACTCAATCAGCTGCGCGGCGTAATCTTCGGGTTTGGGAGACGTACTTCCCGTGAACCCTGGGGTGGTGGTGCCGATGCGTCCATACTGTGTAGTGGAGGCGATGAACTTCATCATGTCGAGTGCGATGTCTTCGTTACGCCGGGAGCCAAACGTGGCGGGCAATGCTTCCATGAACACTTCTCCTCAAAAACTTGGCAATTTCGATGCTAACACGCACGTAAGCTTCGGAGGCTCGGGCCTGCTAAGCTCGAAACTGTCGTAAAACATGCAGAAGGCGCTCCTCATCTACAACCCGTTTTCGGGATTCCGACGGCATCGGCGCGTCCACCAGGTGGAAGCCGCTGCCGATGAGCTGCGCCGTTCTGGAGTCGAAGCCAAGATCCTGCCTTCTCGGGGACCGTCCAAAGCCGGCGCCCAAGCCAAAGAAGCTGTCGAGGCGGGATACGACACGATCTTCGCCTGCGGCGGCGATGGCACGATTCATGACGTGCTGCAAGGTATGGTTGGTCACACCGAAGCCGCCCTCGGCATTGTGCCGTTGGGCACGGCCAATGCGTTAGCTGCGGACTTGAAGATCCCCCACGATCCAATCCGCGCCATTCAGCGGCAATTGCAATACCGGCCGAAGACGATAGCCGCTGGAATGATCGAGCATTGCAACGACAAGCCCCCGAAGCGTCACCGCTATTTCACCGTGATGGCCGGCGTGGGACCGGACGCGTTGCTGGTGTACTCACTCTCCGCCGAAGCCAAAGCCCGCTTCGGCGTTGCCGCGTATGTGGCAAATTCATTTTGGGAATACATCACCTACCGTCATGCGCCGTATGAGATGACTGTAACTCGCGTCGATGGCCAACCAGAGCAAATCAGCACCGCTCAGGTGATGGCCGTGCGCATTCATGACTTTGGTGGACCGCTGAAGAAGTTCGCCCAAGGCGCCGATCTCAGCCGCGACGATCTGCGGGTAATTGTCTTCCGCGGAGGAGTCCGGCTGTCGTATCCTGCCTATCTGCTCTCAGCTCTCTTCGGGCTGCAAGTCCGTATTCCCGGAGTGGAACTCATCGACGCTCGGGAGATCATTTGCCGCGCCATTCCCGGCCGCGAAGACCGCCGTGTGTACTGTGAAGCTGACGGCGAGTGTTTGTGGCGCCTACCTGTGCGCATTTCCATCCGGCCAAATGCGTTCAACCTGCTCATGCCTCAATAGCAGGACGTTGTTCCAGCCCTCGGCGGTGCCTTTCTCTCCGGTCAACGACATCAGAAAATTGTTCAATCCCAGCATCCAAGGAGTTACACAGGCGATCCCACAGAGATCCTACGAGTTTGATGGGATCGATCCTTTCGGCCCCCTTGGTATTGAGGTGGATACCCACACATTGCAGTGGGATCGTTCTGGGATCTACGGTGGGATCTCACAACGAGGAGGCATTCAGTTTTCCTCGAAGCGCGAAACTCTGGCATGCAGGAACGGTCAAAAGCGCAGACTCAGGTGCTCTCTTTCGGGTTAACTGAGTCGGCGATTGGATCTTCTTCTTCGCCTGTGTTCTGGAGGGCTTTGTCGCCGAGATCCATCCAGCGGCGGATGCGTGCGTTGTCGGGATGCCGGCGCTCGCCTTTAGTCCAATCCCTATTTACTGGGGCAGTCTGATTGCCGAATCGCTGGGAATCAGCCGTCTTGCCGGCATCTTGGCTAGAATTGCTGCCTGGCGAATTGGGGTCCCGAGTACCCATACATAGTTCAAGAAAGCAGAGTCGACAGGTCGAAGGTTAACCTGTGTTCTCCTGCTGATCGGGTGCTCTCAGGAGAGTATCAGCCAGCTGCAGGTAACGGCTCACATCATGCTGATGCACCCGCTGATCGTTTCGCACAAACTTGGGCACCGAGTTCATGTGCCGGCGAAGTAGTTCGCGATCTATCCACAGGCCGGAAGCTCCCTGCGGAACTTTCCCAGGTCCCGAGTTTGGGCCTCGCCGTTTTGTATTTGCGCGCCTTGTGCTTCTAGGCATAGTTCCGGATGCACCCTTTCTTGACGTGCTTTTGGATGCAGAAATCAGCAGCTCTGGTTGGCACGGTTTCTGACAATTTTTGGGCACCTTATTACCTCGGTGCCTTGCCCCCAAGGGCCTGTCTGGTCAACACTTTGTGAGACTGGCGGAAACCCCGAGATGGAACACCCCCGACTGCTGATCACCGAGAAGAGCACCTCAGACTTGCGCGGAGCCTGCTCCAGTTGTGGCCGCTCTTTCCATGCTTTCGTCAGGAGCACGGAAGAGGACGCGCTCTGGTTTCTTACGCGCGGCTTCAAGCTACACTGCCGCAAGATCCACTCTCTCGTGATTCATCCGGCGCTCGGTGTCGAGGAGATGGTCGAAGGGCTCCCATTGCCGGCGTATGTCTGTACCAAAGGCACAAGGAAGCTCCTTGCAGCGAACCAGTCCTTCCGGCAGGTCATGGGATATACGGCGGAAGAGATCACAGAGCTTCGGCTCGATGATTTGCGCGCGCTCGAAGACATGCCGCCTCTGATTGAAAGTCTGCAGCGTCCCGGCGGAGGCACAGTGGAGCAGCGCTGCCGGACAAAAGGCGGGCGCTTTCTAAAAGTTCGCCTCCGTTATCAGGACATCAATCTGTTCCAAAACGAGACTGCACTGCCAGATACTCGTTTCGTTGTTCTCACGAATATTCAAACGGCCCAAGGAGTCAGCGACCCTGCCATGATGTCATTCGATAAAGGTGCGAGAGTCGGAAAGAACGCAGAGCGGCGGCATCCCCGCTTTAAAGTCGAATGTGACGTGCAAGTGCTCCGCGGCGCAGCCGCCATCCAGGGTCAGGTCCTCGATTTGAGCGAGAGCGGGATTGCGCTCAACGTTCCCGGCGAGGTAAAAGCGGGGGAGCGAGTCATACTCCGATTCATCCTGCCGAACTCCGAACACCAGTTCGGAGTGCAAGCTACGGTGAAATACTCGAATGGAACGCGTCACGGTCTGGAATTCTACAAACTCGCGCGCCGTGAATCCGACGAACTCTGGCGAGTTTGTCGCGCGTTGTCGGCCCTGGCCTAGCCAGTGCGGCACTAGTCGGCGTTAGGGAGAAAACCAGTCCACCCCTCGTCGCATGCTTTCATCGACTTTCTGCAACCGCGTTCTAGTTTTCGGAACTCACGATCGAAATGCCCGCCGCATCTGCGGCCTCGATACTGCGATCGCCATCGAGAAGCAGGCACCGCTGCGCGTCGATAGCGAGACATGTTGCGCCTGCACGCTGCATGACCTCGATTGTCTTCACGCCAATTACCGGCACGTCGAAGCGCAAATCCTGTTTGGGTTTCGCGACTTTCACCACGGTCAACGCGCGACTCAGGAACGAATCCGGCGTGTCCTCGTGGTGTAGAGTGCGCATAATTTCCCCAGCACGCAGAATCGTTGCGTCGGTGCCCTCCATTGCCTCCACTGCAACACATGCCGATTCGGCTATCACGACAGTTTGCCCGATATCGTATTGGGCGAGATGAAGAGCAACTGCCCGGCCGTAAGAGAGGTTCTTCTGCTCGCTTTCATTTGGTGCTCGCCTCGTGAGCACTCCAGCTCGCGCAAGCAACGGCTCAAGGTAGGACGTCGAACTCAGAAGAGTGATTCCCTCATCCCCTAGTACCTTGCCGACCGCACCGAGCAAGGCGTCCGTGTTACGGGTGCGAATGGAGAGCAGCAGTTTGGCGAGCCGCCAGTCCGGGCGAATGCTGGAGAAGATTTGCTTGTGCTTTACCTGCCCCGCCATGATGGCGCGGCTTACGCCTTCCTGTTGGAAAGTCTCGATGAGCTTCGAGAGTTCTCCCAGCGAGAGCCAGTGCAGGCGAATGCCGGAATCATGCGCAGCCCGTTCCGTGATCTCCGGCTCAGTCTCTTCCTTGATGGCGGCTACCACGACCTGCTCCCCCTTTGCCCGTGCCGCGTCGAGCACCAAAAAGGGAAAACGGCCATTGCCGGCAATGAGACCGAGTGGGCTGGAAGCCATTGAGAATCATTTAACCACAGAGGATCGATACGATTCCGCCCGGGAGAGCCAACACGAAGGTCACAAAGGAAACCCAAGGTCACGAAGAAACCAATTAGCCGCTCTCTTCGTGACCTCCTTTGTCACCTTCGTGCCCTTCGTGTTCGCTTTTCTCCCGTTGGGTCTCACGAAGCTTCTAAGGTCTACGCCCGTCGCGCCGACATCTCACGATCGTGAACAGCGGCAGCAAATTCGTCGATGAATATGGTCTGGTCGCGGTCCGGTCCGGTTGAGATCATGCCCACGCGAGCGCCCGTCTTCTCCTCGAGATACTTCATGTAATCCTGGGCCTTCTCTGGAAGCTTGGCGAAGTCCTTTATGCCAACTGTCGATTTCTGCCAGCCGGGCATGGTTTCGTAAACGCATTCGACCTTCTCAAAACTCCCTGCCGCGGCGGGAATGCGTTTGTCGGACACTTTGCCACCGATTTTGTAGCTAACGCAGACCGGGATTTCGTCGAACGTATCCAGCACATCGAGTTTGGTGACCACCATCCAATCGATGCCATTGATCGAGGTGGCGTAACGCAGCAGCGGCAGATCCACCCAGCCGCAGCGCCGCGGACGTCCAGTCACCGCGCCATATTCATTGCCGCGTGCGCGCAACGTCTCGGCGATTGCATCCTTGATCTCGGTGGGGAAGGGACCTTCACCCACACGCGTGCAATATGCCTTCGTAACTCCGATCACCGAGCGGATTGCATTCGGCGCGACTCCGGTGCCAGTGACCGCGCCTCCCGAGGTGGCACTCGATGACGTGACGAAGGGATAGGTCCCATGGTCGATATCGAGCATGGTGCCCTGCGCGCCTTCAAACATCACGGATTCGCCGGCCGCGATGGCATCGTTGAGCAGCAACGCAGTATCGGTAACGAACGGCGCAACGCGCTCAGCAGCGCGAGAATATTCGTCATAGATTTTGTCCGGATCGAGTGGCTCGGTATTGAACAGCGCATGAGCGATGGTGTTCTTCTCGCGGCAGGCGTTGTCGATGTGCGTGCGCAGCAGTTTGGAGTCGAGTAGATCGATCACACGCAGCCCACCGCGCTTCATCTTGTCCTCGTATGCGGGGCCGATACCGCGCGAGGTAGTGCCGATCTTTATGCGACCAGGAGCATTCTCCGCGGCCAGCTCGATCATGCGGTGATAGGGAAGAATCACGTGCGCGCGATTTGAGACGAAGAGACGGCCGGTGACATCGAGACCAGTCTGCTTGAGTCCATCTATTTCTTTGAGGAACGCAATTGGATCGAGAACTACACCATTGCCGATCACGCTACGGCAGCCTTCTCGCAACACACCGCAGGGAATGAGCTGAAGCACGAATTTCTTGCCTGCGATGATGACAGTGTGCCCGGCGTTATGTCCGCCGGCATAGCGGGCGACAACATCGAAGTTCTCTGAGAGCACGTCGACGATCTTGCCCTTACCCTCATCGCCCCATTGGGCGCCCACAACAACCGCAGTATTGCCTCTTTTCAACGAAGAACTCCCGACGATGTTTTGTGAACACACACTTGCTCCTGCCTTGGGAGCGAGCCAATTTGAGAATGTGAGACGCGACCATGGGCCGCGATGGGTGTGTGTACGACTAATTATACGCCAGAGAGAGGTGAAGAATCGGGTGATCGGGCCCATCGGGTGATCGGGTGAAGTAAGACCCCGCCCGAGAGCCTGTCCCTTGCAAACCGAGCGCAGTTCCTAACCGAGCACTCTCCCTTCAAACACCGTCATTCCGAAGCGCCTGACTTTGGCGCGAGGAATCTGCTGTTTGGGTTCACCTCGAAAAGCAGATCCCTCACTTCGTTTCGGGATGACAGTAGTGGATTAACGGGAATGACAGTAATCGATTCATGGCGATGACATAAATGGGGAGGCAATTCGTTCGGCCAGAAAGCATAGGTTTCCCAGGCTTTACTTCACCCGATCACCCGATTCTTCTTCAGTGTCCTGCCGCCGTCGGCGCCTGCGCCCCGCTCAGATGTTCGTTGAAAAAGCGCACCATCTCGACCGTTGACTTGATGCGGTTCGGAATCTTGCGGAAGCCGTGTCCCTCGTCGGGAAAGAGGATGTACTCCACGGGTACGCCGCGAGACTTGAGGTTATTTACGATCTGCTCAGCCTCGATTACCGGGACGTTGGTATCGTTGGCGCCGTGCTGGACCATGGTTGCAGCCTTGATGCGGTCGAGCTTATAGATCGGCGACAGTTTGTCGAGCATGTCTTTCTGTGTGGCTGGATCTCCGTACTCAATGGTGGAGATGGCGGCCATCCAGGGTTCTGTGTGCTGGAAGAACGTCACGAAGTTGACGATGCCAAATAGATCGACTCCGGCGGCGAAGAGATCGGGATACTCGGTGATGCCCGCCATCGTCATGTATCCACCGTAAGAGCCTCCGGTGATGCCAAGGCGCTTTGGGTCAGCCAGCTTGTTGTTCACCAGGTAGTCGACGCACGACTTAATGTCGTGTACACCATTCACGCGCAGCTCGCCATTGTCGAGGTTTACAAAGCGCTTTCCAAATCCGGAAGAGCCGCGCACGTTGGGAGCGAATACTCCAATGCCCTGCGATACGAGCGCCTGGTAGTCGCTGCGAAATGATGGCCGCTCCTGGCCTTCCGGACCGCCGTGGAAGCTGAGCACAAAAGCGCCCGTGGGCTGCTTGGGACGATACAGCCAGCCGCTGAGTTGCAGTCCGTCGTGGGCCGGGAACGTAACCAGTTCTGGACGGACCAGCGTCTTCAAATCAATGCCCGCGTGCGGACTGAAAGTGAGCTGACGGAATTTGGGATTGGCTACGGTTGTAACCCAGATATCGGACGGCTGGGTAGCGCCGAGAGCGGAGATTGCGAGCTGGCGTCCATCGTTGGAGAAGCGAACACCCCCGACGATGTCTCCAGGAAGTGCCAGCGGTGTTTGCTTGCCAGTCTTGACGTCATAAAGAGACATCTCGGTGCGCCCTCCGACGTTCCATAAGAGCGCAGCCAGCGTTCCATCGCGATTGAGTGTGACGTCGTCGAGCTCTGCGTCCTTGCGCTCAACGAGAATCTTCACCTCGCCGGGAGTCCCGTCGGGGTTCAACGGCATCTTGGCGAAGGCTACGAGATCTCGGTCTTTGTTGCTGCCGAAATAGACAGTCTTGCCATCCGGTGCGAGTTCGCCGAAGAAGGTTCCCGGGCCGCTATGTTCGGTGAGGATAGCATCTTTTCCCGATTTGGTATCAAGCGAATAGAGATCGTTGCTTCCGCGGCTCCGCAAGCGGGAAAGTAGAGCTCGGCTTCCATCGCGGCTGGCGTTGGCTATGCCGCCTACTCCCGGATTCTTAGCCAGCAAACGAATTTCGCCTGTCTTCACGTCGATGGCGAAGACGTCGCGGGCAGCGGGATTGCTGCGGCTCGAGTCCATGTAAATCAGCGTTCCGTCGTCGGACCACCCGTCGAATCCGTTGTTGTCTTTTCCGCCATCCGTAAGCCTGCGCAATCCGGTGCCATCGGGCTTCACCAAATAGATCTGCGTGTTCAGTCCGCCGCCGGGCGCGATAGTCACGGCGATCCAGTCGCTGGTCGGTGACCAATTCGCCTGAGCGACCGGGTCGCTGCTGTTGGTAACCATGCGCGGATAACCGCCTTCAGCGGGAACGATCCACACCTGCGGGACGCCACTTAGGTTCGCGATGTAGCTGATCCACTTGCCGTCAGGAGAAAAGTCAGGAGCAGACGCGCTGCCGACGCGGGCGAAGCGTTCGACGGTGGCCGCTACATCTTTCGGATCAGAAGCATTGAGCGCGGAGGCGTTCATGAGGACGAGGCACAGCAGTCTTGCGACTTTGGTAAAGGGGGACATGAAAGTTTGACTCGGTAGTGTCGACCTACGTTAGCTTCGCGAATTGTGGGAGTCAATCGGAAATCGGGTCGTAGTTCGGAAATCGGGTCATAGTGAGGTAGGAGCAATCAGAATATGGGTGGTTTGACGAGAGTAATCTCTACGTCTACCACTTGTGTCGCGGGGTTTTGAGAAGTCTTAAAAATGCGCTCGGGTGTCACGTCCGGTCGTGCGTGCAGATCACGAAGAAAGTGTTGCAACAAGCCGCAGTCAAACACGCGACCCTCGTAGGGCTTCCAGGCATTCAGCAGCTTTTCTTTTGCGCCCGGTTCAGACTCTTCACCCAGCACCAGCAGCTTACCTGCGCGGAATTCTGAACCTTCATCGAGATCGACATCGAGCGAGACAGTGTGAAGCGTCTCATCGATGGTCGTTTCCGGCACCGCCGAAAAATCCAGATATCCCCGGGTGCAATAAAGGCTGCGAAGCTCATCGAGGCCGTTTGCAATTCTTTCTCGATCGAAGATTTCTCCATCGGAAATTTTGAATTGCGCGCGGAGTTGAGCCGCAGGAAACAATGTACTGGCCTTGAATCGTATGTCCTTTAGTCGATAGCGCTCACCTTCACTTACCGTTACATTCACATCGACAATTTGTCTTGATCCGTCAGGTTGCAAGGCGGTCACGCTGGGTGCTTGGACAGAAACTTTGAAATATCCGAGCTTTTGAAAAGCAAAACGAACTCGCTCCGCAATTTCATTCAGATCGTTGCTGTCATACTCGCGACTTTTGATTTCCTGAATCAGGCGCCGCTGGTCTGTGGCGGAGACCATCTGCCCACCCGTTAGTGTGAGCCTGCGGATAATGACTTGCCGGTCGGCTACGATTGCGCGAACCGCTGAGGAAACGAGCAGAAGAATCGCCGCTAAGACGAGAGCACGGCTTCGGATAAAGCACCTCGGACATTGTTGGACTAGCCTTACACGGCTGTCAACGTTTGTCGGGCAGCTCTTCGGATTTAAACTGTTCTCGTGCCCGAACTTCCTGAGGTCGAGACCATTGCGCGTGGGCTTGATAAACGTGTGCGCAACGATGCCATCGACTCGGTGTGGTTAGGGAAGCATCGGGAGCCGCTCAAGTCTTCGGCGCGCGAGATCTCCGCTGCGCTCACAGGCACACGCATCATCGAAGTGCGGCGCGTGGGTAAGCATATCGTCTTTGATCTCGAAGCCAGCACTTCCCAGAACGGAAAAGCCACGCGTCAGTGGATCGTGCACTTGGGCATGACGGGCCGCATGCTGGTCTGCTCTCCCGAAGAAGAGACTCCCAAGCACACTCACGCGATCGCCTCGCTGGCCTCAGGACGTGAGCTGCGCTTCGTCGATCCGCGGCGTTTTGGCCGGTTGAGTGTAGCTACCAAGAAAAGCTTCGCTGGACCGGGTACTGAGCCGCTCACTATCAGTCCTGAAGACTTCGCGAAGCTCTTTCGCGGCCGAAAGACTCCGATCAAGGCTGCTTTGCTTAATCAGAAACTGCTGCACGGCGTTGGGAATATCTACGCCGACGAGTCGCTCTTCCGTGCCGGCATCCGTCCCAAACGGCAGGCGGGGAGGCTTACCCGTGCTGAACTTGATCGTCTGCATGCGGCAGTGAAAGAGGTGCTGAAAGAGGCGATCAAGCTCGGAGGGTCTTCAGTTTCTGATTATGTGGACGCAGAAGGACGTGAAGGATTCTTCCAGCTTCAACACCGTGTGTATCTGCGCACTGGCGAGCCGTGCCTGGTCTGCAAGACGCCGATTAAGCGAATGGTGCTGGGCGGCAGGGGAACGCATTATTGCCCGAAATGCCAAAGATAGCCGCTTGCAGGCCACTTCACCACGGAGACACGGAGTCACGGAGAACAGCCGAAGCCGGGAGTGAAACCACAAAGGACATAAAGGAATACAAAGAAGGAACGGCTGGACTGCATTCTAGGAAGTGTCTTGCTTGGTGGTCCTTCGTACCCTTAGTGGTTTAGCTCTTGTTTTTCTCCGTGACTCCGTGTCTCCGTGGTGAAATGGATCTGCCTCTACAATGCCGTTTGCATCTCATTCCCTAACCCTGAGCATTGAATGACTGATCTGAAGCGCTTCGCCATTGGCGTTGACCTTGGCGGCACGAACATGCGAATTGCCGCTGTAGACGAAAGCGGCAAGCAACTTGAACTCATTACGACCAGTACGGAAGTAAAACGCGGGCGCGATCTTGTGGTCGCCGATATCTGCGACGCGATCCGTTCGTTGCGTAAGAAGTTCGAGGGACGCGGCCGATTCGCCGGTACGGGAATCGGTGTGCCGGGAATCATCGACATGCAGAGCGGAACGGTGCTTCAGTCGCCCAACTTGCCCGACTGGGCAAATTATCCAGTGCGCGATGAGATCCAGCGGCGGCTCGATAGCCAGGTGATCCTGGAAAACGATGCCAACGTAGCAGCACTCGGCGAAAAGTGGATGGGAGCTGGTCGCGACGCCGAGTCGATGTGCATGTTTACGCTTGGCACCGGCGTGGGCGCGGGTATCGTCCTCGACGGCAAGATCTGGCATGGTATGACCGGCATGGCCGGCGAGTGCGGCCATATCACAATTTTTCCCGATGGCGTTCCGTGCGGTTGCGGGAATCGCGGATGCGTCGAGCAATACGCCTCAGCAACGGCAGTGAAACGGATGGCGGTGGAGGCCATTGCAACGGGAAGAGCTCCCGAGCTTGCGCGCGCCATGAGCGAGAATCCCGAGTTCAGTTCCAAAGTGGTCTTCCAATATGCTATGCAAGGCGATTCTTCAGCGAAGAAGATATTCGACGTTGTAGGACGCGCAGTCGGCCTGATGTTGGCCGACATGATCAATGTGCTGAATCTGCCCATGTATGTAATTGGCGGTGGACTTGCGAGCGGATGGGAAGCGTTTGCTCCGGCAATGTTTGAAGAACTGCGCAAGCGATCGTACGTTTATGTCGCTACCGCTCCGAACGAGACACTCCCAGCGCGCCGGCATACCTTGGTTACGAGAGCGCTGCTCGGCAGCGACGCTGGGTTAATTGGTGCGGCGAGACTGGCGCTGATGTGAGGGCACACACAAAAGGTCGGGTGGGGCGTCCGAATGAATGTCTTCTTCGATGCATACTTACAAGATCTGTCATCCTGAGCCCCTCTTTTGGGCGAAGGATCTCCCGCGATGCTTCGGACTTGCATGGCCTGTTCAGGCATTTGGGCCAAGATTCTGGAGAAAGAGCCGCGAAAATGCGATTAAGACTGAGACATCGCGGGAGATCCTTCGCCCAAAAGAGGGGCTCAGGATGACAGTCTGATGACCGCGCCAGGAGGAGCCACCGGCAAGTCGCTCTCCATCGCGAGCACCATCTTTTTTGTCCTGATCGCTATCGGATGGAAACTGGTCTCGGTGAGCGGGCTCGCAGCTCGAGTACAGGGGCGCCTTCTATCTGCCTACGTCAGCTTCGCCCTACTAGTAGTCCCGATTTGGTTCTTCGGCTTCGGCATCGCGGATCGTGTGCGGGTGGTTCTCAGCAACCCTTTAGCGCGAGTCTCTGCCGCAGCGCTGTTTGCCGTGCCTTATGCAGTCTTCGCTCTTCCCGCGCACGAGTTTCGCTGGAAGATTCTGGTTGGGTTTCTGTTGATATGTCTCTTGGGAGCCGCGCTGCTGGAGTGGGCGCGGCGGCAGCACGGCACCACGCGCGGCGGGTGGCAGGACTTTATTGTCTTAGCTGCGCTGGGCCTCTCAGTTGATTTAAGGGCATTTGAGTCGGCATGGCCTTATCCCGGCATCAGCGGAATGTCCAAGCTGGTACTCGTGGATCTGGCATTGTACGGATACCTTGTCATCCGCCAGCTCGAAGGTATTGGCTATGACCTTCGTCCGAAACTGAGCGATTTCAGAATTGGATTGCGGGAATTCCTGTATCTCACGCCAATTGTTGTTGCGCTTGGATTGAGCCTACATTTTCTGCATTGGCACTCGCGAGTGCCAGCTCTTTGGATGTTCGTTGGCGCGTGGGCATTTACTTTTCTGTTCATCGCGATTCCGGAAGAGCTGTTCTTTCGTGGACTTGTGCAGAATTTGCTCGAACGCCGCTGGGGCACGCACGTCTCCCTGGCAATCACGTCGGTACTCTTCGGACTTTCCCATTTCAACAAGCGACTGGGCCCGGGCGCGGTTGGGTTCAACTGGCGCTACGTCCTGCTAGCCACTGTCGCCGGAATCTTCTACGGCAGAGCCTGGCTGGCGAAGCGACGCATCATGGCGTCTTCGATTACTCACACGACCGTCGATGTGGTTTGGGGAATTTGGTTGAGATAAGACAGAAGGCGTTTCGAACTTCAGCCTCTCGGCGTAATGACTCGCTGGGCGTGGTACCTGTAGTAGCCGATGCCGACGCGCATATGCCGCTGTATGTCGTCAGGCACGGTGATGGCGATAGTCAAACCGAGGATGGCATGCGCCACTCCGAGGGCATAGATGTTGCGATTACGACGAAAGATCTCGCAAGCCACACAACCGGCAACCAGACATACGATCAGCAGTACCGGATTGGGAATGTGAGCGAGGCAGAAGAGTCCTGCACTCAGCAGCACGGCGCTGCGGGTAGAGACTATTTTTTCAAAGCGCAGGAAGAAATATGATTGCAGAATGAACTGTTGCAAGACAGCCCAAATTGCATAACCGCTCGAGTGCCTTGCCTGCGCTACAGCTCCGAACAGGGGATGCAAAGTTCCAGCGGCCCAAGCGAGCAGCATGGCGGCGCTCGATACTGCGATTGCGGCGGGAATCACCCAGAGCGAGGAACGCAGCCCGCGCAGGCTGAGTCCAATCTCGCTAAGTTTCGGGCGATGCAGCGCCGTACTCACGACGATATAGAAAAAGGCAACCCAAAAGAGCTTGTATTGCGTCTTTCCTGAATTCCAGATCGTCGCTTCTATGAGCGCCCACGCTGTAAATATTTCAAGGAGATAGAGGAGTTTGCGGGCAGAATTCATTCCCTCCACCCTCGAGGCACCGGTTACTGATGAGCCGAACATTTCCATGCCGTTACTTCAGATGTTGTGAGTAGCCGAAAGGGAGGATGCCCTGCATAATAATTGTGGAAATCATGTTTGTAACCAAGAAAGTTAAGGTTTTTTGCTGTCTTCTGGGACTGACAGTTCTACCAGCCCAGGCAGCCACGCTGTTCAAAGACCCTCAATTCAGGGTGAAAGTTGTCCGCAACGTTCAATTCGGCACTGCCGAGATTCGCCAGCCAAACCCGGCCAAACGCCCCTTGTTTCTGGACGTTTACCAACCGGAAGCCGGCGATTCCTCCTGGAAGCGTCCGGCGATGATTGCCATCCATGGAGGTGGCTTCCTGTTTGGCGATAAAAGCGAGATGACCAACCTTTGCCGGGAGTTCGCGGCGAGGGGATATGTCTGTTTTTCAATCAATTACAGGCTGGTTCCGGACGATCCCCCGGGCAAGGCGCAGGACTCATACGCACGCACAGTGCTCGCCGCCGTCCAAGACGCCCATCAGGCAACTCAATGGATCCTGGGGAACGCCGCCAAGTACAACATCGACACCACCAGGCTGTTCATTGGCGGCTCGTCGGCCGGGGCAGTGACCTCGATGCTGCTTGCCTACAATCCTGAGATCAAGACCCCGCGTTTTCGGGCGGTAGCCGATATGTGGGGCACGATGGGCACCAGGGTCGGATGGCTAAGGAAGGGCGGGCCGCCGCTGCTGATTATTCATGGCAAGGAAGATGAAACGATTACCGTAAGCGCCGCCCGGGAGATCGACGCGAGAGCGCGCCAGATTGGGCTCCCCCACGAAACCTTCCTCATCGACGGCATGGGACACAGTGTGCCGCTGAATCTCGAGGTCAATGGGCAAACCCTGCTGCAGCACTTGGTTGACTTTTTCTACCAGCAGATGCCCTCACGCGGCGTCCGAAGCTGAGCGGACCGGTTCAACAGAATACGGAGGAGAACCTCAATCCTGGTGGCAGAATCCCTGATGGTTCGCTGTTATTTTTTTGAATCTGCTACAAACCAGAAGTAAGTGCATTGTTGATGGAGGCTTAGAGAAAAATCCACAGAATTCCCTGATAATTCCCTGGGTTTTGAGCGAAATTTGCAAATTTGGGCAGGAATCGGCGATTTTGGTGTCGAATTCGAATAACTCGCTGTTGTTCTCGCTGTTCTTCCGGATTCCCCCTCTTGAGCACTCAGTTCTGCAACTAGTTTCAACACGCAGCCAGTCTCTAAATTCTCGAAAGGACTGACAGCTTCGGGCTAGAATGCCGGGTCGATGGCCTTTGAACCCAAACCTACTGGGCGAACCCGGCTCTATCGCGATCCTGCGGGCCTGTTTCTTCACGATTTGATCCTGGAGGCCTGTCGCCGCTTTGGAGAAAAGACGGCCATCGTGGATCACTCCACGACTCCTCCGCGGTTGCTTAGCTATGCGGAATACGGGCAGCTGGTAGAACGCCTGGCGGCACAGCTCAGCGCGCGTTTCAAGCCGGCAGAGGTGATTGGCATCTTCCTCTGCAACTCGTGGGAGTTCTGCGTCTCGTATCACGCTGCCACGCTTGCGAGCTGCATTCCCACGCTGCTGAATCCGAGCTTTCGCGAACGTGAAGTTGCGTACCAGCTAGAAACCTCCGGAGCTGTTGCGCTGATAACGGATGCCGCACATGCAAAGGAAATCAATCTGCGGGGCGTCGGAAGCTTGAGGCAGATATTCACAGTCCGTAGCGGCGTTGCCGGAGCCGAAGACTTTGGATCGCTATTGCAGCCCTCCACCATGAGGGTAGTGAAGCCGGTCGGCGACCCGAGCACGACGATCGCTGCGCTCCCGTTTTCTAGCGGGACTACGGGCTTCCCTAAAGGCGTAATGCTGTCGCACACGAATTTGGTCACGAACGTCTTCCAGTTTCTTGTTCCTGACGAGGAAGCTACTTATACCAAGGATGACGTCGCGCTGAATTGCCTGCCGCTGTATCACATCTATGGACTGAACGTTGTGCTGAATTCCATGCTCGCAGTTGGAGGCACTCTGGTGCTGATGCCGCGCTTTGAGGAAGTAAAGTTCCTCAAGCTCCTGCGCGACGAGAATGCAACCTTCCTGCCGCTCGTTCCTCCCCTGATCAACAGTCTCTGCCATGCGGCCGAGCAGGGAGCTTTTCCCCAGGAGCATCGGGTGCGCTATGCGAAATCGGGGGCGGCGCCGCTTGCTTCAGATCTCTCATGGAAGTTCACGCGGCTCACTGGAATTCGTTTGCGCCAGGGATACGGCATGACCGAAGCCTCCCCGGTTACACACATCGGTTTCATCGAGCAGGATATGTATCGTCCCGACTCGATTGGACAGTGTGTCGCGCAAACGGAGTGCCGCCTGCATATCAGCCACGAATCCTTTCACGGAGAGCTGGTGATGCGTGGGCCGCAGTTCATGATGGGTTACTGGAATTCTCCTGACGCCACAAGTGCAGTCCTTCGTGACGGGTGGTACTGGTCAGGCGACATGGCAACCGTCGATACCGACGGCTTTTATCGCATCGTCG
>Ga0210399_10001963_pt1 | contig 15964 bp, 14 predicted proteins | sample IncBWC14MmetaG_FD_150865 | JGI IMG/M metagenome (GOLD analysis project Ga0210399, IMG submission 150865) | Forest soil microbial communities from Barre Woods Harvard Forest LTER site, Petersham, Massachusetts, United States - Inc-BW-C-14-M | ecosystem: Environmental > Terrestrial > Soil >...
CGTCGAAGCTTCTGCTGATCCACAAAGCGGTGCTGGCAGCATGCGACGCTCGAGACGGCGTCAAGGACGGCGTCTTGGAGGATCCGCGGGCTTGTGACTTCGACCCGGAGATCCTGGAGTGCAAGGGACAGGACGGTCCGGACTGCCTGACCGCGGCGCAACTTGTCGTCGTCCGGGCGTTCTATGGTCCTGCGGTGAATCCTCGAACCAGGGAGCAAATATTTCCGGGGATGGTTCCGGGGAGTGAAGTGGGCTGGAGTTCCGATGTGGGCCGGATGTATGTGGACCCACCGGACATTACAAAGACCCTCGCAACCGCGTACCTGAGATACGCCGTGTTCCAGGATCCAAAGTGGGACTACATGACGTTCGATTTCGATTCCGGGATGGCCCTGGCCGACCGCATCGATGATGGCGTAACCAGGGCCACCGATCCTAATCTGGGGGACTTCTTTCGCCATGGCGGAAAGTTGTTGCAATATCACGGATGGAGTGATCCCTCAGTATCGCCGCTCAGCAGCATCGACTACTACAACAGCGTCAAGGGTTTTATGGGCGGCCCGGTCAGCGTGCGGGACTCCTACCGACTCTTCGTGGTCCCCGGGATGGATCATTGCGGCGGGGGCGATGGACCGAACACCTTTGATTCCATACGCGCAATCGAAGAATGGGTCGAAGCGGGAAAAGCGCCCGAACAGATCATCGCGTCACGAGTGCGGGAGGGAAAGACGGAGCGGCCGCTGTGTCCCTATCCGCAGGTGGCGAGGTACAAGGGAACTGGGAGCACCGACGACGCCGCGAACTTTTTGTGCTCGGCCCCGAAACAATAGGTGCGACGGGTTTGATTTCTTCCACGCTTGGCCCCCCATCCAGCTGACAACAACAGTTCTTGCATCGGATTCCATGCCCATTGTTGGGGTCTCCGCTGGTTGAGGCAAGATGCCCTCCGTTGAATCGTTTTCTCTGCCGGCAACTGGATCGGGGAGCGGTCAAAGTCCTAACCGCTCGAAGCCATCGGCTTCGCCGGTCCGCCTTGAATCTTTGCGATCTCGGTCAGGAGAAACAGATCCGTGAGGAGCGCACGCAGATGAATGGAAGCGTTCAGGTTGTCGATCAACGGAGAGCCGATGGTGGGTTGCGCCAGGACCAGTTCGATGGCGGCGAGCGAATCGCTCGCGTCACGTTCGAGCACCGCGAAGAATGCGCGGTATTTTTCTGCCGGATCGAAGCGTTCTTGTTTCACTGCGGTCGCACAGCAATCGGCCAGACCAGAGATGGCTTTCGCGGCACGGCCCAGATATTCGCGAATTTGTCCGCCGGACCGGCTTCCTTCATCGCTGGGAAGCCCTTGCGCCGCATAAGCCAGCATGAACTCGTAACATTCTTCGATCGTGTCGGAGCGTTCCGAGAGGTCAGCCAGCATCTCTTAATGCCTCTGGGGCTTCTCCCCGGGATGCCGGCGATGAAGTGGGAGATTCGACGGGCCAGCGCTGCAGATCGTGTTCCTTCAGATAGAAGTCGCGGCTCATCCAGCCGAAGATCATGGATTTCGTGATCGCGCGCTTTTCCGGACGAAGCCCAAAATAGACATGCACCATGATCAAGGCGATTAGTCCCACACCAGCCAGGCCGTGCAGCACATACATCATGCCCCAAGTCATGTCGCTGAATAGATAGGGATTGCGGGGAAAAAAGATTGTTCGCACGCGAAACATCATGAACACACCGGTTACGATTGCCGAGAGACCAGCGGCCATGATCGCGCCGTGATAGAGCTTGTTCTCAAGGGGATACTTGGCAAATTTATCCGGCGGCGGCGCAGACTTGCCCAGGAAACGCAGTGTTCTGTTGTATGCGTCGCGCAGATCAATTCTGTCTGGCCAGATCGACCAGAAGTCCATGAAGAAGGAGGCGTGGATGATATGGAAGAGGATAGAGGCGGTCAGGACCGAGCCAGCTATCCAGTGGTAAGTGACCCAGTCGAACGGCATGCCCACCTTCGGGAGAAAAGCGGTAAACAGCAGGGTGAACATGGAGGCTGCCATGATCCAGTGAAAGAGCCGCGCGGTCAGCGAATGTCTGGGCACGTGCTCGGGTATGCGCGCGGCGATCAGAGGCGATCCGCTGCTCGCAAACTCCCTGGGTTTGGCGAAATATCGAAGGTACGTGGCGTGAACGATAAAAAACAGAAATCCGGCAACAACTGCGACCCAAATCAGGAACCAAGCAATGTGAATCGGGACACGCTGTCCCCACGGACTGATGGCCCACTTCAGGAAGTCCATGTAGCCTCCTCGACTCCTCCGATGGCGCGCTTCACCAGGTTCCGCATCAACGGGATCTTGTATGCGTTGAACTGCAAGGGGACAGCGCCTTGCACTGCCAGTTTCCCAGCCATTTCGCCAGTTGCGGCGTTTGCCGGTCTGCCGCGGACGGCGTCCTCGACGGCTCTTAATCGCAGGGGACGAGCCGCTGCGCCGTTTACGGCGATGCGGATACGTTCGATATTGTTACCCGAGACGATCATCGCGGATGCCACGTTCAGAAGGGGAAAGTCCCACACATTGCGGTCACGCACTTTTTCAAAATAGAAATGCGCGCCGGCCCATGTAGACGGGACGCGAACGGCCGTCAGCAGATCTCCGGGTTGCAAGATATGCAAGCTGGTGATGTCGATGTCCGGACCGATGAAATAGTCTTCGGCGTCGATGATGCGCTCACCTTTGGGAGTGCGGATCACGAATTTAGCGTCGAGCGCGATGAGAGCCGGGGCGGTATCCGAGGGATTCACGGCCACGCATCGTTCCGCATGCAGAATCGCGTGCTCGCGGTTGCGGCCTTCCGGCGTGTCCGCATAACAGATGTTCCCACCAGCGCGGTAGCAGGGCCAACCGGCGCGGTAATACCAGCAGCGGGCGTCCTGCGAAACATTGCCGCCGATGGTGCCCTGGTTTCTGATCTGCGGCGAGGCTACCAGTTCCGCGCCGTCCGCTAGCAGCTTGAACTTCTCTTTGATGAGGGGATGCTCGACAACTTCCGTGAGCGTGGTCATCGCGCCGATCTCGATGCCGTCGGCTGTGCTGCGAATTCCCTTGAGTTCGGCGATCCCGCTTAAATCGACCACGACCTTCGGTTTTTTGATGCGGTCCTTGAGCCAGTCGAAGCTATCCATGCCTCCGGCGAGCACCCAGCCGTCGCTTCCCTGCTGCTGGAGCAATTTTTGCGCATCGGCAATCGAGCTCGGCTGAAGCAAATCGAAGGCCGGCATCACGTCTCGGATTACAGCCATGTGCTCTCCTTTCGCGTTTCCGCTAGATGTGCGCCATCTAAATGTGTGCCATTAATGGATGTTGCATGGGACGTCCTGCTTCCAGCGAAGTTAGAATCGTGTCGGCGTTCACGGGCGCGCGCCGGAAAATCTCATCACCAAGCGCGTCCGATAGCGCGTTAAGGATGGAGGCGCATCCTCCTCCTACGGGCGGCTCGCCTACGCCGCGAGCGCCGACCGGCGTTTCCGGATCAGGAATATCGAGCGCCGCCCACTGCATATTAACGGGCACATCCAGTATCGTTGGCGGCTTGCTCTGACTGAAGCGGGTCGAAAGCATGGCGCCGTAGCGAGGGTCGAACACCCACTTCTGCCCGATCGCATGGCCGATGCCGAGAATCGACCGGCCCAGCACTTGACCTCCAAGCGCGCGCGGATGAATGACGGAACCTACATCCGCGGAGGCAAGGAAATCCACGATGTGGTACTTGCCGGTCTCGATGTCTACCTCGACTTCCGCAAAACTGGCAACATAGGAAAATGTCGCGCCATCACGAGGGTATTTGTCCTTGGCAGCGGCTATCAGACCTTGGCCCGCAATCGCGGCGACAGAAGCCTTCGTCACTTTGTTGAGATCAGGCGAAACTTCGTGGCCATCGTAGATGCCACCCACTTGAATGGCGTATTTCGCGGCCTGCGCCAAAGTCATACCTGCGCCGCCGCCTTTGCGAGATACGCGTTCGTTGGCAACGTCATAACTCTCCGGCTTGCCGCCAAGCTTTTTGGCGGCAAGCTCCTGCAATTTGTTCCGGGCATCCATCGCGGTGGCGTGCGCCGCGCGCGTCATGGCATGGGTCGTTTGGCTTCCGCCCGAAACGCAGGTGAAGGGAAGGTTCTTCGACGAGTCGCCCCATGTAATGTCGCACTTCTCCCACGGCACTCCCAGCACCTCGGCAGCCACTCGATGAACATCGATCACGGACTCTGTTCCCAAGTTGCCGATTCCGGAGAGAATGGACACTCGTCCATCAGGCTTGATGATCAGGATCCCGTCGAAGCCGATCGTGCCACCCACATAGCAACTGAGCGAAACGCCGACGCCGCGTACCTTGGAACCAATGCGCTTCGGCGTCCGTGAAACCCTCTCGCTCCATTTGAACTGTTCCGCACCACGGTCGAGCGCTTCCTTGAGGAACGCACTCGTCGCGTGCGGACGTTTGCCCTGCGCCGCCGGTCCGAAGGACGCTTTGCCCTCGGGACAGTTGATGCGGCGGATGGCCACCTGGTCGAGCCCGAGTTTGCGCGCGGCTTTGGAGATGACCGGCTCCATAATCACAATCCCCTGCATGCCGCCGGGCGAGCTTTGCGCACTTCTCGGCGGCGTGTTCGTCAGCAGTGTGGCCCCGCGCCAGCGCATGGCTTGTGGTTGGTAGAGAAGAGATACGATGCGGCCTGAGGAGGGGGAATCGCCGACCGCGTCGTAAGGACCATTGTTCGCAATCACAAACATATCTAGCGCAAGGATCCGGCCATCCTTGGAGAAACCGACTTTCATGCGCCCGAGCATACTGGGGCGCGCACGGCCGATGAAGGTTTCCTCCTCGCGGCTAATCCGCATCATCACCGGCGCATTCGCCTTCTTCGATAAAAGCGCCGGAATAACCAACGTAATGCCGCCGGTGATCTTGCTGCCGAAGCCACCCCCCGTGTATTCGCTGATGAGCACGACTTTGCCCGGGTCAATGTTCAGCCAGCGTCCGATAGCAGGCACGGTCTGCGCAGTGCTCTGCGTGCCCGTGTGGACATAGACCTTTCCGTTTTGCCAGTAGGCCATCGCAGTGCGGGTCTCGAGCGTCTGGTGGCTCGTATCAGGTGTGACGAACGTTTCATCGAGGACCAGAGCGGCATTTTGCAACTCCGCCTGAAGATCGCCGTAGGACCATTCGTCGGGCGTCTTTCCCATGGGCAGGCGGCCGTCTTTTGCATCGGCGAAGTCTGCCTCGGTCCATTTGAGCACGCCGATCGTGGGGGGCGGGGGGGCAGGCGGCCGCGATCCTGCCGCCGCCGGCGGGGCGGGAGCCTGCACCCAGATGTTTCCTTCCGTTCTGGGGTTGGGACCACCGGGTCGCAGGGTATCGAGCGGATCGATGACGAAAGGAAGCGGCTCAAAGTCGATTCGAATCTTTTCAATGGCTTCCGCGGCAGTGAATTCGTCGACGGCGGCGACGGCGAGAATCGGCTCACCTTGATAAAGCGGCTCCATAGTGAGGGCCTTCTCACTCTTTGGGTTGGCACGAATCACCGTGCCATTGTCGGTGAGGGTATCGGCCGGAGGCGAAAGTTCGTCGGCGGTGAGAATCGCCTTCACGCCAGGCATGGCGAGCGCCTGGCGAACGTCCAGGTGCTTCACGCGGGCGTGTGGCAAGGGGCTAAGCAGCAGTTTGCAGTAGAGCATGCCGTCGGCATGATAATCCTCGGCGTACTTTGCCAGTCCTGTGACCTTGGCGTAGAGGTCAGCGGTTTCGTAGTCCTTGCCAATCAGTTTGTGACCGGCTCCGTAGACACGCGTGATTCGCTCAACGGGTTTGGTATCTTTACCTGGCACGGCTCGCCTCCCTCAAGTTCTCGGCTCCCCGCATCATCGCGGTTAAAATTTTGTCGTAGTCCTGGCACCGGCAGAGGTTTCCCGAGAGGCCCTGCGCGAGTTCGCTTCGCGTGGGATTGGGATTTGTCTTCAGGAATCCTACCGAGGCCATGATGAAACCCGGCATGCAGAAGGCGCATTGGAAGCCTTGCTCGTCGATGACACCCTGCTGAACGGGATGCAACCTTCCTTCGGGGCTCGCCAGGCCTTCGATGGTCAGAACCTTGCGGTCGCGCACGGTGTGGGTCAGAACCGAACAGGCGTAGTACGGCACGTCGTCGATTAACACGGTGCAAGAACCGCATTCGGCGCGGTCGCAGCCCAGCTTTGTGCCGGTGAGGCCAAGTTTGTGGCGCAGAGTCCAGGCGAGCGTTTCTTGCCGCATAACGTCGGCTCGCCGCAACTGGCCGTTTACATTGATGGTGAGAAGTCTTTCACCCGCGCGGGGAGTAGACTGGCCCAGCAGAGTGGAAGCGCGGAAAAGATAGCTTGCGGAGGAGACGGCCACGCCACCTGCAATCACTCCCTTGATTAAATCGCGTCTCGAGAGCTTGTTTGGCAGGGCCGCATCCAGCTCTTTATCGTCGGTGTTGCCCATCTCCTGGTTCCTCCTCTAGTATCCGCGCGGATTTAATGGTGCGCGGACTTCAAAGGTTCTGATCGAAGAGACTCGCTTCGGCGGTCGAAAATGTGAGTATATACGCATCCCGCGTCTTCTGTTGGATGACAGACGATATCTGAATGGGTACGGCAGCGCCACATTCCGCACAGGGGCAACCCGTATACGAGATTTTACGCCTTATGAGCGCCCCCTAACGTGCAAATGGGCGTATGGCGAACCGGCCAAGGCCAACATGATACAGGCTCCGGTCAAGGGTCGCTCTCGGTCGCTTTGCGTTTGGAGGTTCCAGCGGATAGGCTAATCGGGGAGGCAAGCCGATGGAAGCAGGCGACCCGCAACGCTTTCGCACGATATCCGCGAAGATCAAAGCCCGGTTTGATCAGAGGAACAGCGATGGGCTTATCTGCAAGCAGGGATTCTACAAAAACTGTTGCGTGTTGAAGCTTCAGAAGCCCTCCTGGACTAACGACCGGATGGATCAGGTGCAAAACAAGACCGGAATCTTTTTTTCAGTCTGGATTGATGAAGAGGCCGCGAGAACGAGCCGAGCGAAATACAACATTCATGCTTTGAAGCTTAGGCAACTGAAAGAGTATTCCATCACGAGCCGGGAGTTTGCCAATGAGTTCAGGGACGGTTTCGCGGTCATGCGCAACGCTTGGCCAAATGTGAGTGTGGACTACGGGCCGCTGACTCTGATGCAGGGATGGATTGCGGTTGAGCCGAAGAGCTTCGAGGCGGATGTACTCGACCTGTTGGAGCGATTCAAACGCGTCAGCCGGATGATCGACCGGATGTTAGAACCTCGGCGCAACTGAGAACCAGCAACCTGTCCACACGAAGGTGATGTTGTCCGGTAGAGGGGAAGTTCTTAGCCCAGAATCCAGATTCACTCGATCGCGTCTAACGGGTAGTTGATTACCCTTCGGGCCGTAGAGCCTCGGCGTTTCAGGCCGAGGATGTAAGGCCTGCCTGCCGCGCCGTGCTTTTCTGAATCCCTCATCCTAAAATCAGTTCGTCGAGAGACCTATGGGCGGGCAGCCCAAAAGTGAAGCCTCTTCGTTGTCCTCGCCTGATGTAAGGGCGCTGTGGGAGGAACCCACCGAAGCCATCCCGCAAAAACCAGCGGGACCAGGCCGTAGGAATCCACTCCCTTGAGGGCCCTTAAGGGAGTAGAGGATGTCAAAGGGCTGGTGGGGCTAAGGCCTGCTATGCGGGTACGGCAATACCGAACCAAGCCTCGGATGAACGAGGAAGGCGTAGAGACTGGATGGCAAGCATCTGGTTACGCGGGATGAAGGTACAGTCCGATTCTCGGCGAAAGCCGAGTCATATCGCATAACCCGAAGGCCGTCAGTTCAAATCTGACACCCGCAACCATTTCGTGATCGACAAGGACGGAATCCTGGATTCCGTCCTTTTGCGTGCAACACCTGGAGCGCGCGGTGGGAGCGCCTCTTTCTAGCAGCCTCACGCTAACGTTCCACTTCTCGCTTTGCGATTTGCCGCCTCCAGCGTCTATTCCATCTTGGATTGACTCTCAAATGGAAGTCCAGGTTAGTGCGGAGGGAAGGGGCGAAGGCGACGCACAACAGGTCGACGGGTCAGACGAGATCGTCGACGGTCGGCCGCGTCGGGCCCTTCCAGTTGGCGTCAAACTGTTTGCGGACGAAGCCTGCGTCGTAAGTCCTCTGCTGAGCCTTTAGGGCCTGCTCGAGGCCGAAAAGCGAGCGCGGGTTGCGGGGATTGCGCTCGAGATCCGCGCGGAAGACTTCCTCGGCTCCGGCATCATCACCGATTTTCAGCAGCACCGCGCCGAGAGACTCGCGCACCGGATAGAACCAGTCTTGCGGCTCGTCATACTTCAGCGAATCCTGAACGGCGACGGCGGCAGTCAACTGGTTCACCGCGGCGTCCATATCGTTTTTATCGAGCGAAATTTTTGCGCCCAGCACATTTTCCGCTATTTTCAGGATGTCCTTGGTCTTGTTGTTGACGGGCATCTGGAAGACCGCATCCGGCGGAGTTTTCTCTTCCGCTTCCGCAACAATTTTGTGCTCGGCTTCGGCTTCGTCCAGTTTTCCCGTCCCGGCAAAGGCCAGGCCGCGAGCAAAATGCCAGAACAATGTAGCGGTGTGCATGGCCGGGTCGGGCTGCGGCGTTTTCAGAATTTCGTTCCACTTGTGAAAGCGCACTTCGACGGCCAGCGGCACGGTCATGAAGCCCTCGAGTGGCGGCATGTCTTTCACGTGCGGACCCACGTTGGCCGCGAGCATCTGCGCGCCGCGCCGGGACTCGAGATAATTGCCATTCATGGCCGCGGCCATGGCAATGAAATGCAGATTGTGGCTGTAATACATCATGGAATAGATGCCTTCGGGTGCTCCGGCCTTGATGTATGCCTGATCGGCGAGGGCGGCTTTCTGGTTGGTTTTCAGCGCGGCTTCATAATCGCCGGTGCGGATATAGATATGCGCGGGCATGTGCACGATGTGTCCCGCAGCAGGGGCAAGTTGCGCCAGGCGATTCGCGCCGGCCAAAGCCCGTTCCGGTGAAGAAGAGGCCTCGACGGAATGTATGTAATAGTGAACCGCGCCGAAATGATTGGGCTCGCGGCGAATCACGGATTCGAGCGTGGCGACAATTTCCTCCGTGCCCTCTTCCGGCGTGCCGTCTGGGCGCCAGAGCCCCCATGGATGCAGGTTCATTCCGGCCTCGGCGAACAGCGTGGCGGCATCGAGATCATCGGGGAAGAGTTTCACCACATCGCGCATGGCGTCGCGATACTGTTCCGCAGCGGCGTGCAAGTCGGATTGGGGATCGGCGGGAAAGCGCTTGGCCAGCGCGGCGATGTACGCCTTGTCGCTCTCGGAGGCATCGGCGGCGAGCGTCTGCGCTTTCTCGATGGCAGCGTGGGCCTGCACGAAACGATCTTGACTGGCGGGATCGTTGTAATTGGGACCCACTGCTTCGGCGATGCCCCAATACGCCATGGCCAGATTGGGATCGAGTTCGGCGCCACGCTGGAAGGAGCGTATAGCTTCGCTGTGATTGAAGGCGTAGATGAGCCGCAAACCTTGATCGAAAAATGCCTGCGCTTGCGCGTTCTTGGTAGAGACGGGGTGATGCCAATCGCCGTAACCGGTCATGAGCGTAGCGGATTTTGCTTTGGCAGGAGCGGGATGCTCCTGCGAGAACGCGGACTCACATAACGCGAGAGTGGAGATGCCCAGCACCAGCAGGATGGCGAGCAGGGTTAGCACGCAGCGATGCATTCGGAGCCTCCGGTAAACGATAGGGCCAGTGAACAGATGGCGGCAAGACGGTTTGCGATTCGTTCCATTTCTGTTCATATTCCGTTGATAACGCCGTGCGTCGCCAATTAAAAGCGCATAGGAAATCAATAACATACATAGACGCCCTGTAACATGTTAAATGGATGAGGATCGCCTCGTGCGGAGTTTTGGCGAAGAACCCGATCCGGCGCTTGTTTAAGGCGCGAGTGTAACTCTCGAGCCGCGCGAACTGCATAGGCATAGCATAATGATCGATTCGACCCCAGTCTTCACGTGCGAATGATCCTGAATCGACGCGAGTCCGATGTCCAGAACCTTTAAGCGCGGTGACCACGTTGAATGGAACTCAGAAGCCGGCAGAGTCAGAGGCGTGATTTTTAAAAAGGTTGTTTCAGACGTACGAATCAAGGGATATGTGCACCATGCATCGAAAACAGAACCTCAATACCTCATCAAGAGTGACAAGACTGACCACGTAGCTATTCATAAGGGGAAAGCGCTAAGACTTGTTAAGACTCGGACGTGAAAGTAGCCGAGCAAAATCGGCCAGGGAGGGAACTTCACGTGAAAACGAATGCACCGAATGCGAAAGTGCGATTTTGTCCGTCGTCGTGTGACAATCCACGCCTATGATGAACATGTTCGGCTCCTTCCTCCCGAGCCTTGGTCGTCAACCAAACTCTACTCGGGTCGAGCGAGCCGCCATGGTTATGAAATCAAGTGAAGATATTCAGGCCCGCCCGAGGTTCCCATGTCAAGGCCAATTTGGGAGAATGGAATCCACCATTCCGCCCATCCAGTACTGATAAAAGCCTTCGTCGCAGGGCCTCATTCCATCGCCGTATTTTTTTTTCGCGTGATTGCCCCAGTGCGGTTTCCTGCCGTCGGCGTCGCAGAATCCGTATTCCTCGGACAGCCCCCATGAGCTGAACACCCGCCCCGACTTGTTTGCAATGTTGGGATCCGCGGCCAGAGCGGCCAAGGCCCGCCCGGAATACAGCGGCGTCTCGGACTCCTCAAAATTGGGATCTTCCTTCGCGGCTTCCCGCCAATTGGCTTCGGTCACGCCGAAGTGATCCAACATTACTTCGGACCGCAGAAAACCTGGCGTAAGCGCAAGTGCCGTCACATTCTTGCGACGCAACTCATGCGCCATGGCAAACGCCATACGGATTACGCTTGTCTTCACCAGGTCGTAGAATAAATTCCCCCGGTATTGAAACGAATCGCCATCGGTCACTTCCACGATCAGGCCCCCGCCTGATTTTTTCGCAGATTCGATGAGCAGGGGAGCGGCAAAATGGCTCGTAATGATGTGCGTGTAAAGGGCCCCTTCCATCATCTGGAAGCCTTTTGGCAGGTCGAGCTGCCAGAAGGGTTTGCCAAATTCCAGGAGCGAATCTCCACCCCAGATGTTATTGACCACGATGTCGAGCTTACCGTGCTCCTTCTCGATCCGGGCGATGAGCCTCTGGACGGTTCCGCGGCTGCTATGGTCGACGACGGCGGGGATACCTACCCCCCCGCGCAACGTCACCCTATCCGCCGTTTCTTCAATCGTCTCCAGTCTCATCGAAGCGCTTCGTGCCGAATTTCTTGTTGCCCGCGAACTGCGCCCAGTGCAGTACACCGTTGCGCCGGCTTCACCCAAGGCTACGGCGATTCCTCGGCCGGCGCCTCGGGTCGCACCGGCCACAATTGCAACTTTGTCGCGCAAATCTGGCGGAGTGTAGGAAGGGGTCATGGGTGCCTCCATACAAGATTGTCCAATTCTAAGCTAAATTGTCTGCGTCACGATGGACCGGAAGGACGATGTGACAGTACCGGGCGAGAGTCTCGCCCCCGTTGGGATTCTAGTTGGCATGCGGCCTGGTCTGAGATCGGCTTGGATCGACCGTGGGAAAGACCACGCCCCAAAAACCAGGCGACGGTTTCAAGAACTTTATGGCGACTAGACCTAACCCGCCAGCTAGCCGCATCGGCCGCAGATACACAACCTGGGACTCCGCGATTTCTCCGGTAGCCTGGTTGAACACGAATAGTGTTTGGTGCCGTTCCACGGCCGCTCCGAAGGCGATCAGCCCGCCCCAGAGGCTCACCTGCACAGCATATGCCTCTTCGCCGAGAAAACGATTGTTCGAGCCCCGCTCATAGATTCTCAGCGGCACACGAAGGGTCACACGACCGCTGCGTCTGGTTTCATCCCCGTTTCTTTCAGGCATAACCCCACTCCGTGGAGGGTACGGACCGGTATGCACAGGTACAATCGACGAGAAGTCCGCAATTTTCAATAGTACCTCAGGACAGTGCGCCTAATGAGGCACTCCAGACGCCAGATTGGGAAGCTGCGCGGAAGTTTGCGCAAAGACGAGCCTGCTGCCTTTGCCGGTTTTTTGATCAGCGGTATGGACTTCACTCCCGGATTACAATGGCCATGGCAGATCGAGACGGGCTTATGGTCCCACAATTCCCAGAACGGTTTCAGTGTTGGAGGGGGCGGTACGCAGTGGTTGTTCGCCTAAAGGTTGCGTTCTTGGGCGCAGAGACGGGAAAGGGGATAGCAAAGGCCGCCATCGCACCGACTAAGCCCCCCAAGACGGCAAATACGACGTTTTGGTTCGTGTACGAGAGCACAACCCCAGCGAGATTGATGGTATGAAGAGAACCCACAGCCAAAGCCTCTTTCGTTGCCAAATCAGAGCGGACGAGACTCGTAACCACGATCCCGGCGATGAACAAAGTGATTACCACTTCGATTAGCAGTTGAAGGAGAGAGAAAGCCTTTTGCCGTTTCATGGTTTTTCCTTTTGGCCTTACGCCGGCCTATTCAAAAGAGAACAATCAATAGCGTCCGCTTAGCAGGTGAATCAGTGGAATCGAGCGAGGTACATACCCTGGAGGGCTGATTTCGCTCCTCTGGGTCGGCCCACTTTGCGGTTTTGATTGGGCCCCAAGGATCGGCCCAAACTGTTGTTGGTATCGACGGGGACTAAGGAAATGAGAAACCCTTTTCATATTCAGGCTAATCTATTGGAGTACTAGTTAATCCGACGGAGTAAACGTTGCCGAGTTTTGCGCCTGCTCGTAGACATCGTCCAGGATAGAGCGGCTGGACTTATGGCAAGATGTTCCCTGTTGTTAGCGATCAACAATGTCCTTACCGTGGCAGCTATCAACTTGCATGTCTTGGACTTAGAAGCAATCTGCCCAAACATTCGATTTTCCTGCGAGGGCGCAATCTGATGAGAGCGCGGTCAAGTTGATCGGCCTGCCCGCGGGCTGCGGCGGAACGAGGCTATACCGCTATTCCAGGCCTCCAGGGACTCTCCCTCCTTGAAGTCCGACTTGAGATCCCGACAAGACCCTCCTAGGAGCAAGCCCAGTACCAATTTTCGCCACACTCCTCGACCCGCACTACAAGCTGGAGGCTGACAGCAAATCTCGTGCTCTCCACACGCTGGCAGTGCACCACGCACGCCCGTGAAACCACACTTAAAGACATCGTCTGGAACGTCGGGCTCGATCCCGACGGAACATGCTATTGTCCAGCGCTCGAATCGCCGTTGTGCCTCGCCAGAACCAAAAGCGCGTTTTGAAACGAACAACCATGCTGAGAGGTCGCGTAACTTGGTACAGGGAGGAAATCCGGCTGTCCGGGAGTTTGGGGGAAGGACCGAGGGAGCATTGGCCCGCTAATCCACGTATCTTTGTACGAGACTGCCAGCCCACCTACTTGTTGTTCGGCGCCTCTGGAGTCACGGCAACGATGTAGTCCTTGATCTCATGGCGAATCAGATCTTCGACGTTTTGAGCGAAGAGCTTGTAGGCCTCTTGGTGTGTCTTAAATTGCGCGTAACCGCCGGCTAACTGGAGAAAACCAAAGCCCTCGCTCTTGATGAGCTCAGCCGCCATCCGCTTTTCGCGCCAAATATCGCCGAACCCGAACACGCTCTCCAACCCGGCACAGATCGCCACCACGAGGCTGACGATGATCGATGCGACCGCAAGGATCCACGCGTACTCCCCGAATTGCTTCAACTCCCGAAGTCCCACCAGTGCCGGTATTAGCGCGCTGCCAACCACGACCGCACTGCGTAGGGCTTGGTAACTCCGTTTGGCCTGGCGTGACCGCCAATCCCACCACTCCACATACTTGAGCCAGCGAGCATTGATGTACTCATTCAAATTCGCGTCGTTCAAGTTGACCCCGGTCATCAGCGTTTTCAGCTGCTCGAGGTCGACGAGTTGCGGATCACGTTGCATGTGAACCCCCTATGACAACTACCATCATGCAGTCGAGGTGGCAATACTTCAGCAGCCTGCGCCTACTGAAAACTCCGTCATGTCCTTCAAAGTTCGCCAAGGACGATGTAACAATGCTGATCGGCCCACAGGTGCTACACTGCACGGCCTGGAGCCGACTATGACCAACGAGCTCACTCGACGCCAGCTCCTCTCCGTCGGAGCCGCGGCAAGCGTCGCAGCTCTGCCAACCGCAGGCATACTCGCTGGCGCTCCCGCGCCCGCTGAGATGCCACGGCGTAAGTTCTATGCGATTCTGAGCCTCGGACGCCTTGGTTTCCAAGCCAGTTTCCCGGAGTCGCTCGAACTCACCGTCGAGCACGGTTTCGAAGGCCTGGATCCTGATCCGAACTACTTCGCTTCGCTGGGCGATGAGGGGCTCAGGCGTCTCCTTGACGATCTGCGGGTGAAGAATCTCAGATTCGGCGCTGCGGGTCTGCCGGTGGAGTTTCGCAAGGATGAGGCAAGATTTAACGACGGACTGAAAAATCTCCCGGCCACGGCTGACATCCTGCAGCGAGCCGGCGTGTGGCGCGTCAGCACTTGGATTCTTCCTTGCAGTAATGACCTCACCTACCCTCAGAATTTCCGCCAGCACGCCGACCGCTTGCGCCAGTGCGCGCAGATTCTCGCCGACCACGGCCAGAAGCTCGGCTTGGAGTATGTTGCGCCGCGCACTCTTTTGCGGAGCCAGCGACATCCCTTCATACACACCATGAGCGAGATGAAGGAGCTGATCGTCGCTATCGGTATGAACAACCTTGGCATTCAGCTCGATAGCTGGCACTGGTTCAACGCGGAAGAGACGAACAAGGACCTGCTGACGTTGCGCAGCTCGGACGTGCTGACCGTGGACCTGAACGATGCCCCCATCGGCCTATCGCTGGACGAGTACCGGGATGACCACCGCGAGCTGCCAGCCGCCACGGGCGTCATTCCGGTGAAGGACTTCCTGGGTTCGCTGGTCCAGATCGACTATGACGGCCCCATCCAGCCCGAGCCCTTCAACGCCCCCCTGCGTGCCAAATCGCTCAACCAGGCTTGCACCAGCGCCTCCGCCGCCATGAAAAGGGCCTTCAGCCTGTTGTAACCTCGGGCCCACGCGGCCGTCCTTGTACCGCGCGCGGGGCGTTTTTAACCGGCATCAACGCTTTGCTTCCTAAAGCGCTGTTGCAAGACGGGTTCACAATTCCACCATGGCTACGTTCCACGCGAGGCCCCCCTATAACTCCGGACAGCCGAATTTATCAGGTCCGGTTTGAAGCCTTGGCATTTCCTCGATGGGCCTTCCCCTTCGTCCCGAGGTTCAAACGCTGGTGCCAATCTCTCGAACTTGACACAAACCAAAACAACATGTATATACATCTTATTATCGATATGCCGATTCACGACGATCATGCCTCGAACGCACTCTTTGCGCTCCCTTGCGCCTGTCAGAACCTTCGGCGCGTCACCCGACTGGTGACCCGCATTTACGACCAGGAACTCCGCAACGCCGACATCGAAATCAGCCAGTTCGGTCTGCTGACCGCACTTGCCATTGTGGGCGAGGCAAATCAGAAGGCCCTGAGTGCCGGTTTTGCCATGGACAGCACGACCCTCACGCGCACCTTGGCCCTGTTGCGCAAGCAGGGCTGGATCCACGTCAGGCCCGGGAAGGATCGCCGCGAACGGGTATTTCGTCTAACGGAGGAAGGAAAGAGGCAACTGACAATGGCTCAGCCACACTGGCAGGCTGCGGAACGTCGCTTGCGAAAGGCGTTGGGACCTTCAGATTGGACGCAGATGCAGGCCACCGTCGCCCGAACCACACACGCGGCGGCAAGGGCCTG
>Ga0210399_10001965_pt1 | contig 15946 bp, 8 predicted proteins | sample IncBWC14MmetaG_FD_150865 | JGI IMG/M metagenome (GOLD analysis project Ga0210399, IMG submission 150865) | Forest soil microbial communities from Barre Woods Harvard Forest LTER site, Petersham, Massachusetts, United States - Inc-BW-C-14-M | ecosystem: Environmental > Terrestrial > Soil >...
GAGAGCAGCGACCATTTGTCCGATCGCCGCATCTACGAAGATGATTTCCTTCGCCATTAGCGGGCGGGGCGTCCCCGCGGCATCTTCATAACCGCCGGAGTTGCTGTCGTTTCGGTCTGCGGGCAGGGCTGCGGGACTAATCAGCTTCTGGCCGACGCTGACCGCCTGGAAGTTCATGCCGAGGATCACCGGGACCGGAGCATTCTTCGTCCCGAGGTGGTTCTTGCCATTGATTTCGTTCACGATCGCGTTGACTTTCAGCTGGTCATAGCATTTGATGGAATCGAAACCGGTCGTCCAATCGTTCCCCGGAGTCGTTGCGTTCCCGCTCGCCACGATCGTTCCGCAGTCAAAGTTCGTGCCAGCTGTGATTATGCCCGGCAACGGGATCTGGTTGGAATTGACTTCCGGCGAATAGTAATCATCCACGTTGCTCGGCTGATCGGTTCCAGTGGGGCCCGAAACAACGGCGTAAACCGCGTGCTTGTCCGACCAGGCTGTGTAGCCGCCAGCGGCGTGGATCACGCCATAAATGGTGTTGGTGCGAACGAAGTTCCAAGGATATACGGGTTTGCAGTTGTTAAACGGATCGCGAATCAGCCTATCGGGATTAATTCCTGGAACGCCGCCGTCAGCAACGTTGGCGGCTTGGGGATTCCCGCCGTTGAGCAGCAGTTGGTTGAATTCATCGCCTTCCTCATATTCGGTCGCGGTTCCGTAGATCTTGCCTGGGACACAGGGTGCTAATGCAGGGCTGTTGTGCGGGTCACTTGTTCCCGGCAGCCCATTGCCGGTGGTTACTAGAGGTGGCGCTAGGACACGGTCGTAAGCAACGTCATAGTAGGCGCCGACGGTACGCGGGCTACCACCAGTCACGAGCGCCATCAGCCCAGGGAAGGAATCGGAGGGCCGGGAAGTAGTCGTACGGGTATAGTTCACGCCCGTCTTGCCCAAGGCGGCCAAGGTCGGGCAGGTGTTGGATGCCACGCAGTTTTCGTAATCAACCGCGTGCATCCCATCAATACTGATCAGCAATACATGGCGATCGGGGTCATGGCCAGGACCAGCGGAGACACGCAGAGCCGGCATCATGGCCAGCACAAACGCACCAGCAAACAAACCGATTCTGAAAATCTTACTCATTCTTCCCCCTTTTTTAGAACAAGAATTACGATTGGCAATAAGAGAGGCAGTAATCCCAAACCTCTTCACCTACGGTGTAGTCGTGTTGAGTTAGCCGAATGTGACCGGGATATGAAATGAATATGAACAGGTGCTGTTTCGACGGTCACATTTAACGGGAGGATTGACTGCCGTGCCAACAAAGTCAGAAGCGGTCAAAAGCGGGATAGCACGTACGATGGCAGGCACGGACATGGACTCACTCGCCGGCCAAATTCAGGATTGCGGACGCATCGTCCGCAATCCTGAATTTGAACTAGACTCCTGGTTAACGGTCGTCACAAATAGAGTCAATTGACAACTCGATTCGGCATGCTTACGATTCGACCGTGATTCATTTCTGAGGCTCGAAGATCCCCAACGCGAGTCACGTCGCCCTCATTCGGCTCCACAGGAGATGAACATCATGACGAAGAGTGTTTTGTATCCGCTGATCGCTACAGGCGTGATCCTATTACTTTCTTTAAGCGGGCTGAATGCGCAGCAGTCCTCTGGGGAAGCGTTCTTGATCGCCGGCGATGACATCGGCGGAGTGGTCACGAGCACCAAGGGCCCGGAGGCGGGCGTTTGGGTGATCGCGGAAACCGCCGACCTGCCGTCCAAATTCGTGAAAATTGTAGTTACTGATGATAGGGGGCGCTACCTACTGCCACAGCTTCCCAAGGCGAACTACAAAGTATGGGTGCGCGGCTACGGACTCGTGGATTCCCCGCCGGTGCAGGCGGCGCCTGGCAAGGCTGCCAATCTGACTGCGGCAGTGGCGCCGAACCCGCGTGCAGCAGCGGAATACTACCCGGCCATTTATTGGTTTTCCTTGCTCCATGTGCCGGACAAAAGCGAGTTCCCAGGTACCGGGCCCAAAGGCAACGGCCTCCCGGAAAGCATGAAAAGCCAGGGCCAATGGCTGCATTTTCTGAAAACCGATAGCTGCTGGTCATGTCATCAAGTGGGTGACAAGGCCACGCGCGAGATTTCAAACAGCCTGGGCCACTTCGACTCGTCAACTGCGGCTTGGGCACGCCGCATACTCTCGGGACAAGCCGGCAACAACATGGTAAACGGCCTCGGCCAGTTAGGCCCAGAGCGCGCGTTGCCGATGTTCGCAGACTGGACCGACCGCATCGCTGCCGGCGAGTTGCCGCCTGCACCTCCGCGACCGCAAGGTATTGAGCGAAACGTGGTCATCACCGAGTGGGACTGGGCCGACCCCAAGGCGTATCTCCATGATGAGATCGCGACCGACAAGCGGAACCCAACTCTCAATGCCAACGGCCCGATTTATGGAGCCACGGAACTCAGCACGGACTATCTGCCGGTTCTTGATCCGGTGCACTCCGTGACGAGCCAAGTGAAGCTGCGTGTGCGCGACCCGAAGACGCCATCGAGCGCCGACGACACCATTGCGGCGCCTTCGCCGTACTGGGGGGATGAAGCCATCTGGCACAGCCAAGCCAATGTCCACAATCCGATGTTCGATGCGCAGGGACGAGTCTGGATTACCTCCAGAATCCGCCCAAGCGAAAATCCAGCGTTCTGCAAAGAAGGCTCCAGCCACCCTTCGGCGGTCTTATTCCCCCTTAAAGCAAGCGGCCGACAACTCGCCGTGTACGATCCCAAGACGAAGCAGGTCACGCTCATTAACACCTGTTTTGGTACGCATCATCTAGTGTTTGCCGAGGATGCCAGCAATACATTGTGGACGAGCAGCGGCGGCGGCGGGGGAGCCGTAGGTTGGCTGAATACCAAGATGTTCGACGAGACGCACGATGAAGAGAAGTCGCAGGGCTGGACGGCGCTCATTCTCGACACCAACGGCAACGGAAAACGGGATGAATACGTGGAGCCCGATCAGGCCATCGATCCCACTAAGGACAAGCGCATCAACGCCGCTTTCTATGGCGTCACGGTGAGCCCAGTGGATGGGTCAATCTGGGGAACGGTCCTGGGATTCCCAGGCGCAGTCGTTCGATTAAACCCGGGACCAAATCCCCCGGCAACAGCCCTTGCAGAGATCTACGAATTGCCATGGAACAATCCAAATGCGCCTGTTCACGGGTTCTCGCCTCGCGGGCTGGACATCGACCACAATGGTGTTGTGTGGACGGTGATTGCCAGTGGTCATTTGGCGAGCTTCGACCGGCGCAAGTGTAAAGGACCGCTAAACGGGCCAACTGCCACGGGGCAACATTGCCCTGAGGGTTGGACCCTCTATCAACTACCGGGACCGCAGCTGCAGGGGGTTAGCGATCCAGGAAGCGCCGAGGCCAGCTATTACGATTGGGTGGATCAGTTCGATACTTTTGGACTGGGAAAGAACGTGCCGATCGCCACCGGCAACGGAAATGACGCGCTACTTGCGCTGTTGCCCGACAGCGGGAAGTTTGTGGTGCTTCGTGTCCCGTATCCCATGGGATTCTACGCGAAAGGGATGGACGGCCGGATCGACGATCCGAAGGCTGGTTGGAAGGGAAAAGGCTTGTGGGCTACCTACGGCACTCGAACTCCTTTTCACGCAGAAGGTGGCAAAGGAACGACTAGCAAGGTCTTACATTTCCAGCTTCGCCCGGACCCTCTCGCGCACTAGGCGCTAGCGCGCGACCGACGCACTCTGGGAAATCCTGAAGGGCACTCCTCATCGGCCGCGAATTTCACCTTCGCGCAGGGCCAAGTGCAGGGTCAAGTGGTTATCCGGATGGAATGTTGGACATCGAAATTACTGGAGTTTTGTGTATTCCGCCTTCGCTTCTTTCAGGAGAAGAATGTCGGGGTCGGCGCTTTCGAAAAATGTGAGCCTACCCACCGGCTGCGGATGCCAGCTCTCCTGACTGCTTTGCCGGAGCGAGCACGATCAGGGCTACACCGATGATGACCAGGACAGCCACGCCCAGCAGTTCTCCGCGTCCGATGAGATTGCGGAATGCCTGCACCGCCATAAGTGCGGCATGGGCAAAGCTCGACCATGCCGTGAAGGCGATCAGGCTGCGATTCGCCGATGGGTTACGGGTTGCCAGCAGCAAGAAAATGCCGAGGGTGACATAAAGGCTAAACATCATCGCCAACGCAGGCTCTGGCCTGACAAACATCATCAGGGGATAAACTAAAGCCAAAAAGAGCAGTCCTACCAACACCAATACAATTTTCAGCGCCCGCTCTCGACGCATTGTGCCCTCCTGCTGAAAACTAAGATGGGAAAACGTGCATCTACCCGCTGGTCACCGGCGAATTCGCGATATTTCTTCAACATCCGTGATCCGGGCACAATCGCCAATCCCATCGTCGCTCGGCCGCCGTGCCGACAATTCTCCAGTCTGGCGAACTCTAATCTCGACGAAACTCCTGTTCGAGGCATCCGTTTTCGGAGACGAGAGGAGAGTTAGCGAAATCACTCGGGGTAGCTAGCCGTGGCCATTCTGACACATCGCGGACTATTTCCCATCATCGCGAAATCCCGCGGAAAACACGACTTTCACCTGAACGGCCAGCTTGAGCGCGGAATTGCGAAATATCACTCGTACCTTAGAGCAACCATCGGATCCACCTGAGAAGCGCGCCAGGCAGGCAGAAAGCCGGCAACTGCGGCAACAACTGTCAGAACACTTGCCGCCAGCAGAATTGCCACAGGGTCCGCGGAGCCCAGCCCAAATAACATACTGCGCATTAGACGAGTTCCGCCTAGCGCACAAGGCACACCAATGATGATGCCCACCAGTACGAGCACCAGCGTCTCGCGAAGGACCTGCCAAAGAACGTTCCCTTGCCCAGCGCCCAATGCCAAGCGAATTCCGATGTCTCTCGTCCGGCGAGATACCGTATAGGCCATCAGACCGTAGAGCCCAATGGCGGCGAGAAGCAGAGCCAGCAGGCTGAAAGCACTGGCGAGCTGCTTGATGAAGCGGTCGGATTGGAGCGATTCATCGACCAACCCAGACATAGTGTGAATCTCGATGGGAAGCACGCTTGCGTTCACCTCCTGCACCGCTTGGCGGAGCGCCGCGCCCATCGATCCAGCGTTGGCGTGAGTGCGAATCTCATAAACCGCGAAAGAATGCTCCCAAAAAGGATTGAAAAAGGGGGCGTAAAGTCTCGGCTGCGTTTTCTCGCGCAAGGTGTTGTACTTTGCATCGGCGACGACACCCACGATTTCCGCAACCCCCGGGTTGCCCGGGTAGGTGTCGGTCACGTGTTTTCCGATGGGGTTGGTATTGGGGAAGAAACTCTGAACGAAAGCCTGATTTACTACACCCACGCGGGGGGTGTTGCCGCTGTCTTGAAGGCCTATCTCGCGTCCGTACAGCACGGGGATTCCCACCGTGGAAAAGTAGCTGGGGCCGATATGATCCATCTGAGAATGGATCTCTTGGCCGGACTTTGGTGTGTAGCCTTCAACGGCGATCGGATCGCCCGAGTCGGAATGGCTGAAAAGCCCGTCGCTGGAGAGAATCACGCCGCCAACGCCGGGAATCGCAGTTAGACGTTCCAGGAGCGCCTGGTGGAATCGCATGGCTGCCTGCCCCTTGAACCCCGTTGCCGCAGCGTCCGCTCGGAAGAGAATCAGGTTTTCGCGGTTGTAGCCGAGATTTACTGAGCTGAGCTTGGAAAGACTGCGGACAAAGAGCCCGGCGGAGACGAGAAGAATCACCGAAACGGCAACCTGAGTGACGACCAAGATTTTTCCCGTAGGGAGGCGCCGGTGCGACACCTCGCCGGGCATGCCGGTGGAGCTGGACTTCAGGACCGGGGTGAGATCGAGCCGCGTCGAGTAAAAAGAAGGAAGCAAGGCAAACAGGATTGTGGTGAGTAGCGTCACGCCCAGGGTGAAACCGAGCACGCGTGCATCAGGTTGCAAGTCGAGGTGGATGCTCGGAGTTCCGGATGCCGTGTCCGAAACCATGCGCAGTAGAAGGGCGTCGGCCCAGCGGGCGAGCAACACACCTGCGGCAGCGCCGAACATGGCCAGGAGTAGGCCCTCCGTCAGCAACTGCCTGATCAGGCGCGCGCGCCCCGCGCCCATGGCGATGCGCATGGCGAATTCTCTTTGCCGCGCCGCGCCGCGAGCTAGTAAGAGGTTCGCCACGTTGGCGCAAGCGATAAGAAGTACGAGTCCCACCATGGCCATCAAAATTTTTAGCGGCTGACCAAAATGCTCGCGCAACACGGAAGAACCACGGGCCGCTCGCTGCAGATTAATCCGTTGGTCGAGAGCGTGACGGCGCTCGTCCGCCGAGATCGAGGTGCCAACCTTGGATTCCAGCAGGTTTTTGAATACGACATTGATGCTGGCCTTGGCCTGTCCCAGCGTGACCCCAGGCATCAGCCGAGCTACGACCTGAAGCCATATGTGCATGTTCGTCAGATCTTTCGCCGGGCTGAGGAGATCCCGCCCCGGGTAGACGGAGTCCTGCATCATCATGGGAATCCAAAGATCGGGGACCTGTCCAACGGTTTCTCCAAAGAATCCCGGGGGAGTGACGCCCACAATATGGAATGATGTTTGGCGAATCTGTATTGTCTTGCCGAGCGCCAGCGGGTCGAGACCAAAACGTTGCTTCCAGAACGCGTAACTGAGGACCGCGACGGGCGAGCCGTCCCTGGCACGGTCCACTTCGCGCGTGAAGAACGCGCCAGCTGCGGGAGTGACTCTAAGCGTGGCGAAGTAATCTCCGCTGACAAGGCAGACGCGAGCGGACTCTTTTTCAGCACTCGCGCTGGACAAGGAATCAGAGATGGTAATCTCCAATTTGGGAAGACTGCTGTCTGCCGCGAAAATTCCTGAGAAGACTTCGTTGTGATCCCGGAAGTATTCAAACTCTGAGTAGGCTAGCAGAGAGCGGTCTCCGCCCTCACTTCCAAAACTGGAACCATGCTCGTCTGGATCCGAAAGTGTGACCAGTTGCTCAGGGTGCGGCACGGGGAGCGAACGCAGCAGGACCGAGTCGAGGACGCTAAAGATCGCGGTATTGGCTCCGATCCCCAGAGCAAGCGTCAAGACCGCAATCAGAGCGAAGCCTGGGTTTTTCGCCAGTAGGCGCAACGAGAACCGCAAGTCTTGCCAAGGGTTTGCCATACGGTCCTCCACGCACACTAATCCGCCGGAAGACTCCGCACGTCGACGTCCAAGCAATGGCAGGGTTGTATTGCCTGACAGCAAAGCACTTACCAGTGGATGGGCAGCGGCGATGATCTTCCCCTTCGGTCGCTTTTGGGATTGCCTGTGTCTGAATCGAACATGGCGACCGCCTCAAAAGATTGGACTAGCCACCCTTGATCACCATCGCTACCTCACCTAGACAGAAATCTGCAGCGCATTTCAGCGCACGATGGATGACATGTTCGTCATAGAGGAGTTGGCTTGCCATCAAATGATCGCCGGTGAATTCCCTCCATGCCCAGCCTAGCGACCATGGGCCCGGGGATGGTAGCGCATTGCGCCCTGCCAAACCTCTTGATCGCAATCCGAAAGTATTCAGTTACTTCCACAGCGCCCGTCACTTGCCCGGAAAAATGTAAACGTTCTAAGCGAGAAAGAGCGACAGATCTTCGGAGGCCTTTCCGCGCGGACCAAACTCCAGTTGATACGCACCGATTTGTTCGCCTATGATCCGCATCTGGAGGTATGGCGATGGCGGGACGGCCCGAGCAATCCCCAGACGCTGCTAGGTCGCGCACGCGCCCAGTCGCAGGAAGGAAACCACTCACTGGCCTAGTAGCGGTCGTAGCTGGCGCGACGCGTGGCGCAGGGCGAGGCATTGCGCGAGCGCTCGGAGAGGCGGGTGCTACGGTTTATTGCACTGGACGAAGTGTGCGTGGTAACGGCTCTCCGTACAATCGACCTGAAACCGTTGACGAGACCGCCGAGATGATCAGTTCCGCCGGTGGTTCCGCCATCGCGCTTCGCGTGGATCACACCGCGGAAAGAGAAGTGCAGGAGGCCTTCGGACGCGTGGTTCGAGAGCGTGGCCGCCTCGATATACTCGTGAACAGCATCGCCGGTGAAGACCCACTTATGGCGCAGTGGTGCTCATTTTGGAAGACCGATCTCAACAACGCTGAGAAGGCCCTCCGACAGTCACTCGTCTCCCACATCATCACAGCCAAGCATGCGGCTCCCTATATGATTCGCAACCGCAGCGGTCTTATAGTGGAGGTCACGGAGAACGATGTCCTTAGCGCTGGAGGTAATCCAGTAACTCAGGCCGTGAAGCTTGCCCTCAAAGGATTAGCTCTGAATATGGCGGCGGAATTACGCCCATACGGTGTTTCAGCCGTTGCGATAACGCCCGGTTTTCTTCGATCAGAAACGATGCTGGAGCGGTTCGGCGTTACCGAGGAGACTTGGCGTGTGGGCGCAAAGAAAGACAAGAACTTTCTGGAATCAGAATCCCCACTATTTGTCGGACGAGCGGTTGCTGCGCTCGCAGGAGATCCTGCGATATTAGAGCGGTCTGGACAGCTTTTGAGCTCCTGGGAGCTAGGCCGCGAGTATCGATTCACAGACGCCGACGGGCGTCGGCCGGACTGGGGTGCATTCAAGATCGATTTCTCGAGGCACCCGCCGGAGTTGCTGCAGCTTCTGAGAACCGGTTCGGAGATCCAGCTTCGATGGTTGAGCGAACTGACGCGGAAGACGAAGCACTTATTAGGCCGGTTACCACGTTAGGAGAGGCGTTTACGTAAGCGGGCCCGGCTAGTTGGTGATCGTTCCGAGCAGATCGTCGGCCAACCGGAAGTAAAATCAAACATGCTTCTTCGCGTTTCCTTCATGCGGTATGATACTCGCTGGTTCGACTCCTACTCTCTCCCGAAGAAAATTTGAGTGAGGTTCCTTATGCCCACTCGTATTGGCAAACAGGCCGTCGTTGTCGGAGCCGGGATGGCCGGATTGATCGCAGCTCGATCGCTCGCGGATTTCTTCGAGCGCGTCATCGTTTTGGAAAATGACGCGCTACCGAAGGAACCGACCCACAGACCAGGAACCCCGCAATCGAGGCACTTACATGGCCTTCTGGCAGGCGGCCTGCAGGCCCTGAACCGTCTGTTCCCTGGTTTTGAAGAGAGTCTTTCTCAGGCTGGCGCCGTTGGCCTTCGCATGGGTTACGACTATCGTTTAGAGCGCCCGGGATATGACCCCTTTCCTCAGCGGGATTTAGGCCTTCTTGTCTATAGCATGACGAGGCCCCTGCTGGAATTCACCGTGCGCAAAGAGCTTGGGAGATATCGCAATATCGAGCTGCGCGAAGGCTGCCGGGCACAAGAGTTCATCCCCACGCCTGATGACGCAGGCGTTGCCGCGATTCGCTGTAAGAGCTCCGACACAGGAAGCGAAACGCTGTCGGCAGATCTCGTCATCGATGCGTCGGGACTGGGCAGCCTAACTTTGGAACTGCTTCACTCCATTGGCTGGCCGGTGCCGGAGGAAACTTTGATCGGCGTCGACATCGGTTACGCTACTGCTCTTTTCGACATCCCGGAAGAGAAGCCTGATTGGATGGGTGCAGCCACGTTTCCTCATTATCCCAGCAATAAGCGCGCCGCCTTGATGCTTCCGGTGGAGGGTAAGCGTTGGGTCCTGACCCTTGTCGGACGATACGACGAGAAGCCTCCAGCAGATTGGGATGGATTCCTAACGTTTGCACAGCATCTGCGGACCCCTACGATCTACAACGCGATCCGCCACGCCAAGCGTCCATCAGAGATCACGCGGTTCGGCTTCAAGGCGAGCTGTTGGAGGCATTTCGAGCGCTTGGATAGGTTCCCGCGAGCGCTCCTTCCATTCGGCGATGCCATCTGCCGTTTTAATCCCATTTACGGCCAAGGTATGAGCGTCGCCGCATTAGAGGCGGAGGCTCTCAATGGGCTGCTGAGGGCGCAGAGCACGGAGAGCAATGGACTGGCTCGGTCGTTCTTTACCGAGACGGAAAAACTCATCGACACTCCTTGGTGGGCGGCTGCCATACCAGACTTCATTGATCCGAGGACTGAAGGGCAACGCCCTTCGGACTTCGAAGAGACCCTCAAGTTCTTTGCCGCGCTCTTAAGACTCGCGGCTCAGGACGCCGCTGTCCACAAGCTGTTCATCGAGGTTCAGAGCCTCCTCAAGCTGCGAAGCGAGTATCGCAACCCGGAGCTTGTTCGACGCATAAAAGCAACCATGGCTGAGGCGCAGACTTCATCGAGCCGGGGTCCGCAATGAACGAGGTAAAGCATCGTGTCGTGGAGACCAACGGGATTCACATGCACATCGCTGAGAGCGGAGCAGGTCCGCTGGTGCTGCTGTGTCACGGTTTTCCCGAGTCATGGTATTCGTGGCGCCATCAGTTGCACGCTCTCGCAGAAGCTGGATTTCACGCGGTCGCACCTGATATGCGAGGCTATGGCCAGACTCAGCGTCCAGAAGAAATCCATCAGTACACCCTCTTCCATTTAGTTGGCGACCTCGTCGGTCTTCTGGACACTTTGGGCTCGGAGACGGCCGTGATTGCCGGGCACGATTGGGGCGCTCCAGTAGCGTGGCACGCTGCGCTTCTTCGCCCCGATCGCTTCCGAGGCGTGATCGGCTTGAGCGTGCCGTTCGCGCCGCGACGACCCGCTCGTCCCACCAGCGCAATGCCGCAGACCGAGGACGCAATCTTCTATCAGCTCTACTTCCAATCCCCGGGCATCGCCGAGGCGGAGTTCGAACGCGATGTCCGTCTGAGCATCCGCAGCATCCTCTATTCGGCTTCGGGAGATGCACGGCGCCCGGAAGGGGTTGCAGGCACTAGCGGCGGGGTCGGTATGGTGCCGCGCGGAGGTGGCTTTCTGTCGCGCTTGACGAATCCAGCATCGTTGCCCCATTGGCTCACCGAAACGGATGTGGACTTCTACGTAAGCGAGTTTACGCGTACGGGATTTCGCGGGGGGCTGAACTGGTACCGCAACATCGACCGGAATTGGGAACTCTTGGCGCCCTTATCCGGACTGCGGGTGACAGTCCCGGCGCTCTACATCGCCGGAGACCGCGATCTCGTGTTGGCCTTTCGCGGGATGGACCAAATCATCGCCAACCTGTCGAAGTTTGTTCCGCATCTTCGGGGAACACTCTTGCTGCCAGGTTGCGGTCATTGGACCCAGCAGGAGCGGGCTCAAGAGGTCAACCAGGCTGTGGTTGACTTTGTTCGGCGACTGTAGGCCAACATCATCGAAACGCCTCACCAGTCCCCAAGGACAACTATGTAAAGCTAATCGATCAACTGTGAGGTGCTTCCCCTACTTTCGGGTGACTCGGCGATATGTAGCCGTCCCTCGGCTGTGTTTCTCACCGACCCAACTGTCGGGACGGCGGCGTGCGAAGTTCGGGGCGTGTAGTGGGCTAACCTTACCTTGTCATTACTTCCCGCTTGCCCGTCATCCATCCGCAACTGAGCGACGGCACAGGCTGCCGCGTCTGACGCGCGTCGCGTTTCCGGTTGCAGCTGCCCTGCATTCCGCTAACGCTGCCAAGCGATGGCCGTCTATGAGGTCGGAGGAGCCAGCGAGCCGTGAGAGGAACCCAGCAGAATGTCGCGGCTGCGTCGAGTGGTTCCGTCTGACGAGGAAGCCTCCTCACACCCAAGTCATCCGTAGGAGGACGATTTCTATGAAAATGTCTCTTGAAACAGCGCGGTCCATCCTCCATCGCAGGGGATTTAAAGGCTGGATTCTCGCAGGTACTGCCCCGGTTTCCTTCGCCGCCGGGTCGCTATTCGCAGTACCACAGGCGCACCTTAGAGAAGTCAGAGCGGACAGCGATCGCGTCTTCGAGCTGATGATCTATCACACCGTGCCCGGCAAGGTGCCTGCCCTCGAATCAATCTTTCGCGATGTTGCCAAGCTGCAGGCCAAATACGATCTGAACGTGATTGGCTATTGGATACCGAACGAGGATTCTGCCTGGAAAAACACATTCGTCTATTTGGTCGTTCATCCCAACCGGAAAGCCGCGGAAGTGAATTGGCATGCGCTTCATTCCGACCCGGAGTTTCTGCCTTACAGGAAATCCGCAGAGCCTTTGATTGAGAAGATCAATGGCGACTATGAGGTCGACGAAGTGTATATGCGTCCGACCGATTTCTCGGCAATGAAGTAATTGGCCGAGAGCCATTGACTCGTATGAACAAGCTCCGGAGTTGTGCTCTCATCTATTCCCTTGCGCTGGTTCCCCCAAGTGCGGCGGCTCAACGAGAGGGCTGGATCGCCACATGGACAGCCAGCCCCGAACCAGCAGAGCCTGATCCAAACCAGCCAATCCTAAGTCTCCGGGATCAAACCGTGCGAGAGCGCGTGCGCATATCCGTCGGGGGCTCTCAGATTCGCATTCGCCTGTCAAACGAATACGGCTCCTCACCCCTTCTTGTCGGTGCGGTCACTGTGGGTGCGCCGAAGGATCCAGCGACGGTCAAACCAGGTTCGATCCAAGCGGTGACTTTTGGGGGAAGAAACTCGGTTGCCATTCCAGCGGGCGCGCCGGCCATTAGTGACCCAGTGGCCTTGACTGTAGCTTACGGCGCAGAGATCAGCATCAGCCTGTACTTCCCAAAGCGTGTCACAACGCCAACGTGGCATGCGCTTGCACTCAAGCGGGCCGTTGTTTCGCCGCCAGGCGATCATAGTTATGACGAAAAGATTCAGGGTGGAACGGAAGCGTCGAGGTCCATGTTCGTCAGTGCTGTGCTCGTTCCTGCACAGCGATCGCAGCGCCTGGTGGTGGCATTCGGCGACTCCATCGTTGACGGCGATGGGTCCACTGCCGACGCGGACCGTAATTGGCCTAACGATCTTATCCGCCGCCTGGAAAAGACGCCGGATGGTTCAAGACTAGCGGTGGTCAATGAAGGTATAGCCGGAAACCGATTGTTAGGCGACGGCCCATTAGCGAGCCTTGGAATCAGCGCACTGGCGCGTTTCGATCGAGACGCACTGTCGATGCCGGGTGTCACGCATATCGTGCTACTGGAAGGAATCAATGACCTTGGATTTCCTGGCGCTAAGCTGGGGGAACTCTCGCTAGCCGATCCCGCAGATGTCCGGAGCGCCGAGGATCTGATTGGTGCCTATCGCCAATTGATTGCGCGCGCCCACATCCGTGGAATCAAGCTGATCGGTTCCACAATGACCGCGTGTGAAGGCGTGGATATTCCTGGTTACTACTCAGAAGCGAAGGAAGCCACCCGCCAGGCGGTCAACAAATGGATCAGAACCAGCCACGCTTTTGACGGCGTAATCGACTTCGATGCGGTTCTGCGCGATCCGGAACATCCCAGCAGGCTCCTGCCCCGCTTCGCGTCCGAAGATCACCTCCATCCCAACGATGCTGGCTATCAAGCGATGGCCGACGCGATCGACCTCGCGCTGTTCCAATAGCACAGACGGCGCACTTCTGCAGGGCTTTGGCAGCCGAAGTTACTCCCGGAGGTCGGCAACGCTTACCTTATCGCGTTACGTCAGAGTTGCTCGTGATACGGGAGAAATTTTCCAAACGGGTCCCGCCAGACTTGCCTGTACCAGACTTCTGGCCCGGATTCGGCGTTCCGCAAAGTGGCGCAAAGCGGCTCAACGGGATTTGGGGGAGCCAAATTCGCGTTTGTAGAATTCCCATTCGCGCTTCAATCCAGCAAGCAAGCGCAGGAATTCTGGATGGTTGCGCAAAGTTGCGAAGTGCGGATCGTCGCGGAACAAGGGGTAGTTCGGCAGGCCCGTCCCCGCAGCCCTCTTCAAGACTGAAAGAGCCCGCGCGGGATTTCCGATGACCGCAAAGGCGGCAGCAACCGCGTGATAGGCGTGATGGGAATAGGTCAAAACGCGCCGGTGGCTGAGTGTACGCCGGGCCGCTTGCTCCGCTTTGCGAGTCTCACCCCGTTTGGCCCATAGCAGAGCTTCCCAACCGGCAACCAGCGGGTCTTTTGGTACCAGTTGCGTCGCGACGCGAATCTTTTCCTCCGCGCGGTCCAACCGCCCGGAATAAAGATGCGCTCCCGGGAAGAAAATATTCCCCCAGACGTGAGCGGGCTCAAGTCTAAGTGTGCGGGCATAGTACTCCTTGGCCTCCTCAAATTCCCCGGCAAGCTGCTTGGAATGGCCGAGAGACCAAATCGTCATTGGATCGTCGGGATTGCTGGCCACTGCCACGGCACCTTTTTCAATGGCTTCCTGGTGCAAGCCCACATGACAATAAACGATGCCCGTCCAAAGCGACGCTTGATGGCAGCCCGGATTCAAACGCAGGGCTTGGTCGAAAGACCGCACAGCGGCGCGATGCTGGAATCCCTTAGCTGGGGCCCATAGCACGCGTCCGCGGGCGCAAAGTGCATTTACATTGGTTGGGTCCAGCGTCAATGCGCGGCGTACCGCACGCTCGGCCTGCCGAATCCATTTCGGATCCGGCTCAAAAGTAATCGACATTAAAACACAAGCTTCCGCGAGCCGCGCCCAGGCATCGGCAAAGCGCGCGTCCAGTTGAATCGCGCTCTCGAGCATCTCGATCGCGGTGCGAGTGTCCCAGCGATTACCCCGTTGGATACGTTCCACGGCGCGGAGGAACAATTGATAGGCGGCTGGATTATTCGTCGGAGGCTCTGCCGGGCCCTCCGCGGCCGGTTTCGCGCCGAGCGCCCGCGCGAGGGCGTCGGAGATTCTGTCTTGCAGTCCGAAGAGGTCACTCAATTCGGAATCGTGCTTGGCGGAAAGCAAGGTTGCTCCATCGGCGGCGTTCCAGGCTTGCACGTGCACACGCAACTTCTGTCCGAATTTCTGGATACTGCCGTCCACGACGACCTGGACGTTCAGCTCACGCGCCGCCAGCAAGGGATCCACAGGCTGTTTGGCGTAGCGCATGACCGTGGTAGTCGGTCGCACGAGCAACTCGCCCCTAGACCCCAACTGATTTATGACCGCGTCGGCCAGGGCCACGGAGAGGTACTCGTCCTCGGCGCTCGGCGTTAGCAACTTAAAGGGAAGGACGGCGACACCCCGTTTGCCAGCGACGGCGTCCGGAAGCACCACACCAAGCTCGAGGTTGCGGCTTAGATTTGCCAAGTCCACCTGCACCTCGCGCGCCGACTGGTAGCGCCGCTCCGGTTCTTTCTCGAGTAATTTGTGAACGATGCGCCCGAGCTCAGCGGGAGCAGTGGAGGCGGCGGTGCACAACGCTGGGGGAGTATCGTGAAGCATCTGGCTCACCAAGGCGTTTGCCGTGGGACCCGGAAAAGGGCGGTGGCCGGCGGAGAGCTCGTAAAGCAAGACACCCAGCGAGAACAGGTCGGCGCGAGCGTCGGTGGGTGCGCCTAACAACAGTTCGGGGGCCATGTAGGCCAGTGTGCCCGCGAAATGCGATTCCGGTAAGCAGGAAGCCGTACTGCCCGTGCGGGTTAGAGTAGCCGTTTCGGCAGCCATCTGGCTGGCGATGCCAAAGTCGAGCAGCTTCACCCGCCCTTCCGGCTGCAAAACGATGTTCTCCGGCTTGATATCGCCATGGATCACGCCCTGAGCGTGAGCAGCCGCCAGTGCTTCGGCCACGTGCGCTCCCAAACGGAGTAGAACACGCGACTCCACGGGTCCTTCGGAAAGGACCGCGCGGATGGTCTTCCCGGAAACGAGTTCCATAACGATGAAGATCTGGTCGCCCTCTTCCCCGACTTCATAGATGGTGGTGATCCCGGGGTGATTGAGAGCCGCAGCAGCGCGGGCTTCGGCCAGAATTCGAGCGCGGCGTTCGGCGTGGCTCGCAATTTCGTCAGGAAGAATCTTGATG
>Ga0210399_10001966_pt1 | contig 15941 bp, 16 predicted proteins | sample IncBWC14MmetaG_FD_150865 | JGI IMG/M metagenome (GOLD analysis project Ga0210399, IMG submission 150865) | Forest soil microbial communities from Barre Woods Harvard Forest LTER site, Petersham, Massachusetts, United States - Inc-BW-C-14-M | ecosystem: Environmental > Terrestrial > Soil >...
AAAAGCATTCGCGATTGCCGCTTATTCGGGCCTCTTTTCAATCGTGCTAGCCGGCTGGGCTTATTTCTCGATTTGGGGATACGTGTGGGTCCCATAAGCCCTCATTCCTTGTCGCAAACAGCGGTGCCGCTGAGAACTAGCGTCGCAAGCTGCACACAGCCGAAGGTTTTGAATGCCAAATCATGGGAGCCATTGAGGGCTTGGCCCGAGGGTGGGCCGACCTGGTGCAATCGCATGGTCTATAAAAGTAGAAAGGACGCGGCGGATAGGTACTTTGAGCGCCTGCGGGGTTAGTCGAAAAGCGTGACTTGGGCCTTCGACCTCCGAACCAGGTCAACAATCGACGACAATATTGCCGAACTCGGCGGGTGAATTATTTCTGCTGGTTTGCAGTTCTTGCCTCAAGTTCTCGCTTTAAAGGATGATGGGGCTTTGCACTCCCGCGCCCCACTATGGCGTTTTCTAGATTGACGATAGGAGAAGGCCGGTGTACTGTGAGCCCCATCTTTCTTGCTACCCGTGCCAGACGGCTGGATGTTCGACAGGGCCTCTAAGAAACAAATCCAAAGGGCACGTGGGCTTGGGGGAAGCCATGCGAAATCTTCTGGGCGCCCTTTTTCTCGTTGCAGGTCTCCTCATCCTCTCACATAACGCAGGCGCCTGTGGCGACAAGCTACTCATTCTGGGACGGCCGATGCGCTTCAATTCGCGGCCAGCCGTTGTGTTAGCGTATGCGCCGGCCGGGTCGACGCTCGAATCGGTATTGAACACTCCGCAGTGGACGAATGCGATCTCAAAGGGCAAGCATCGGCTCCGTGTCATACAGACGCCTGGACAGTTGGTTCAGACCCTCAAGACAGAGCGCTTCGATATTGTCGTCCTAAGCTTGACAGATGCATCGATCTTTCAGGCGCAACTGGGTCCCTCTTCCTTCCCTACTGTTTTTGTTCCGATGGTCGAAACCGTCGAGCGGAATGCAGTTCGAAACGCTGAGAAAGAGTATGGGGTGGCGATGAAGAGCGTCGCCAAGACCAGCGACTATCTCTCTGCCATCGATCGGGCTGTGGGTCTGCGCGATCTTCGAGCAGAAGCGGCTGCTCGAGTGAAGAAGAATCAAGCAAAGAGTTCCTGACTGCGAGGTGGTGGGTGCGCCCGTTGTTTTCCGTTGCAAAGCCAGTCGTCGTCTTCATCGTGCTTGTGTCCTGCACTCTATACCCGTCACGATGCGTCGGGCAGGCCTGGACTCCTCCACGTGGAGAAGGCGAATATGCAACGGTCTTTCAGGATCTTTACACGGCCAAACATACATTGGGAGATGGCTCCCGCGTAGATGCAGGTCATGTCAGCCTTCTGGGACTCGTGAACAGCGTCGATGTCGGTATAACCGACAGGTTGGCCGTCACCGCGGCCGTTCCGCTGGGAATGGGCATTTACAACGGCAGGACGCCGCATTTGTTGCCCATCGACGATGGCAATTTTCATGGTGGTTTGCAGGACTTTGGAATCGGTGTGCGCTACAACTTGATTTCCAGGCATTTGATGCTGACTCCTTTCGTCCTGAGTACGTTGCCTATGACCCATTACCAGCATTTTGCCCATTCGGCTATCGGCAGCGACGCGTGGGAATTTCGAATGGGATTTACAGCCGGGCAACGGCTTCAGAATCATTTTCGCAACGCTTATTTCCAGGTGGCATACTCCTATTCCATTGCCGAAGAATTCATGAACATTCGCCCAAATCGTCACCGCTTTAATGCGGAGTTCGGGTATTTTGTAACGCGTCAGTTAGCCGTGCGTGTTCTCTCTCTGTCCCAATTCATGACCACAGGTCTCAATATTCCTAATGACTATCCTGTGCGCACGCCCACCAATCCGCTTTGGCAACAGCATGACCGAATCTCGAAAGTGGACTTCTTCGACGTGGGTGGTGGTCTAAGCTACGGCCTGACCCCAACAATCAACATTTTTGGATCGCTACTTACGATGCCGTGGGGAACGAACGGACACGCGCTGAAAACCGGCGCCTCGGTGGGTATCAGCTGGTCCTTTCATACTCCGTGGGCGCGCCCTCGATTGCCGGATCGGCTTGTGTCCAATTCTCAAACGTGGCAGGCACAGCTAAATCAGCCTCCACAGATGCAGTGTGCTCATTGAGGCGATTCAGGAAGCCCGATCTTCTTTAGCAGCGTGGCGAAGCGGACGTCAGATCGTAATCCATCAAAGTCCGGGTCGATATTTAAGTCTGTCAATTTGCTAGAGCGCTCCTGATACGCCTTCTCGAGCGACTTGAATGCCTCGTCTTTGTCTTCCAGCAATGAATAAAGGGTTGCCATGATCAACGGCGACACATAGGTTTCCCGCGAAGCCAAGCGAAACCCTTCAAGGCGGGTCAAATAGAGTATTCGCAGACCTGCTGAATAGCCCTTTGTGTCATAAGCATGACGCACTGCTTGCGCTAGTTCCTGGTCACCGGCCAGGCGTAATTCCGTCTCAAGTTCCTGGATAGATTCCTTCTGCAAGCCCTTTTGCTGATAACACTTGACCAGTCCCTCGTGGGCGGACAGGTACTGCATATCCCGTTCCAAAGCCTGGCGGAACTGTGCGATGGCATCATCCCAGCGATGAGCATAGTAGTAAGTCCACCCGAGGGCAGAGATTAGGCTTACAGACAACGGGCTTTGTAGCCGCGCTTGTTTGGACTCATTAATGGCCTCGTCGATTCGGCCCATCGTGCGCAGGAATCCTGAGTAGGAACGGTGAGTGCCGGGATCGCCGGGATTGAGTTCCAGCGCGCGCTTAAGATTTTTCTCGGCGCGGGACCAGTTCCAATCGTAGAGATAGTCAATCGAACCCAGTCCTCCGTATGCGTCCCCAAGATCAGGATTGAGCTCCCTTGCTTTTTCATATGCAGCCCGCGATTTCGGCCAACTCTCGCTCGGCCTCACTAATCCTTCGTCGCCTTCGATTGCGTAATAGGCTCCTACGCCGGTGTACGCATCCGCACACGAAGGATCAGCGCGGACGGCTTGCTCAAAATAATCGAGGCTCTTGTCGTATGCTTCTGGAGTAGCTTTGTCCCAGTAGTACATTCCTTGCAGATACAATTCGTGGGCATTCGGAAGGCAGTGTCCATATCTTGTGAGCCGCTCGCGCTCTTGCGGCGTCAAGCGCACCTGAACCTGATTCACGACATCCCAAGCCACCTCACTTTGCAACCGAAGGACATCTTGCAGATCGCGGTCGTAGTCTTGCGCCCACACATTTTGGTCTTTGGCGACGTCCACCAGTTGCGCACTGATTCGAACGCGATTGCCGGCGCGAATGACTGAACCTTCCAAAACCGTATCGAGACCCAGCTCCCGGGCTACTTCATGTAAAGGCTTGTGCAGGCTCTTGATCTGCTCGGCGGTTTCTCGCGAAAGAACTCGCAATGAGCCCACCTTGGTCAAGTTGGTGGTAAGTGCAGCTGTCATCCCGTTCACAAAGTATTGTTGAGATGGATCGCCGGTGAGATTGTCGAGCGGTAAGACCGCTATCGATTTAATGGCCGCACTCGCATTCCTTCCATAAATCCAGTCGTGAACGCTCGTTCTTAGGAATGCAGCAACGACCATCCCGAACAAGACCACTGCCGTTAAGGGTAGAAGCCACACTCCACGGGTTCTTGCTTTTCGTTCCCACCGATCCCTTAGAATTTCGAGATCGGCCTTCATTTCCGAAGCTCGCTGGTAACGCGCCGAGCAAGACTTCTCCGTGGCCTTGCTGATAATCCGGATCAACTCGGCGGGAATTTTCGCTTTGCTGTGGTCGATCGGAGCCGGTTGTTCGTGCTGAATCGCGTGCATGAGATCGGCGATGTGTTTTCCAGAGAAAGGCAACCGGCCGGTAACCGCTTCATAAAGGACCGCTCCAAGCGAAAAGATGTCGGAGCGGGTGTCCACCTGGCGCTCGCCGGCCTGCTCCGGAGACATATACGCGATCGTGCCCACTGCGCCGCCGGGCGCTGTCAAACTCGGATCGGAAGTTACCGTTAGCGCATCAGGAGTATCGAGCGTCGGTTGCACCAGCTCCGGCCGGATGCGCTTGGCAACTCCAAAATCGAGAACTTTGGCCGATCCTCGGCGTGTCACGAAAATGTTTGCAGGCTTTATGTCGCGATGGATGATTCCCGCGGCATGTGCCGCCTCGAGGGCATCGCAAATCTCGATGGTAATACGCACCAGCTCTCTGATCTCCAGCGGTGCACGGGCCATACGGTCCTTGAGGGTTTCGCCTTCGAGAAATTCGATCGCAATGAAGTGAACTCCATCCGCTTCATCGATCTCATAAACCGTGCATATGTTTGGATGATTGAGTGCTGACGCCGCCTGCGCTTCCCGCTCAAACCGTTGCAGAGCCTGCTGATCTTGCGCCAGCGAGTCCGGAAGAAACTTCAGTGCAACCGAGCGGCGAAGTTTGAGGTCTTCGGCCTTGTAAACCACTCCCATGCCGCCACGTCCAATCGCTTGCAGGATGCGGTAATGGGAAATCGTCTTGCCCTCGAGCCGAGGAATATCGACCGTAAACTGTTTGACAGCTATTTCCCTGGCCAGAACGGCCATCGCAGGTTTATCGAGAACATTATTGGGAGTGTCGCTGTGTCGAAGAAGCGATTCGACTTCTTCAAGCAGAATCTTGTCTCCTTTACACGCTTCTTCGAGATAACGGCTACGCTGGGCTTCGGGTAGGTCCGCGGCGAAGTGATAAAGCTTTTCAATCCGTTGCCAGCGGTCAGATTTCATGCGGTCCGTCTCGCTCCAGTTCGCGGGTCAGCCAGGCTTTCGCTAGACGCCAGTCGCGCATGACGGTTTCGGGAGAAACTTTCAACGCCACGGCGGTTTCTTCCACTGTCAGACCGCCAAAAAAACGCATTTCCACTACCTGGCTTTTGCGAGAGTCAACCGCTGAAAGCCGTTGCAATGCGTCATCGACCTCCAGAAGCTCGGATCCGTGATCTGCCGAGACGGTGAGGGCTTCCTCCAGCCGCACGTGAGCCGCTCCGCCACCGCGTTTCTGGTAGCTGCGCGATCTCGCGAAATCTACGAGAATACGCCGCATCATGCGCGCGCATAGACCATAAAAATGGGCGCGATCCTGCCAGTCCACTGACTTTACATCGACGAGCCGAAGATACACCTCATGAACCAAGGCGGTCGTCTGGAGTGTCTGCCCGGGTTGCTCCCCAGCCATATAGCGATGAGCCAGGCGATGGAGTTCCTTATAAACGAGTGGCATGAGTTGTTGAAGAGCGCTCTCGTCGCCCGCGCTCCAGGCTCGGAGCAGGCGTGTCACTTCGTGTTGCGCTGCCGAGGAAGCTGCCTCTTGACCCCTATTCATACCCGCCACGCTCTTGACGGTGTGCAAGATTATCACAGCGAAATGCGGCAGAGATTACAGTTTTTGCCAGCTTTTCCCGCATTCATAAATAAGACGAGAGTGCGCCGATTTCGCTCCTTCCCCTAACGGACGCTCACTTTCCGAGAATTGTGCCCTCGTGTAACCGAGGGTGTGCGCAATCCGGAACCGATTCAAGAAGCTAAGGAGGAATAGGAAATGAGAGATCTTGCCTCGCGCGTGTTGTCCGGAATTTTCTGCACGGTGCTCTTGACCAGTCTGGCATCGGCGCAAAATGCAGTCACTATCTGGAATTCCATAGCCGTGAACGCCGCACTTACAGCCAAGTCAACCGGGGGGATGACTGGGCTCTTTCTCGCTTATTCGAATCTGGCCGCATTTGATGCTCTCAATGCGATCCATCCGAGATTCAGAGCCTACGGCGGCATAATGCCGGCGGCCTCCCCGGATGCCTCAGAGTCGGCAGCGGTTGCCGCCGCTGTGCACGACACACTAGTTCACCATTTCCCCGCGCAAGCGGCCTCGAACCCGGCTGCGACGCCACCTTTCATCGGTCTCGATGAACTCTATTCAACTTATTTGGCATCTCTCTCTGATGCTCCGGCTGAGATTAGTCAAGGGATAGCGGTTGGCCAGCAAGCAGCGGCAGCCTTAATCGCGTTGCGCCAAGATGACGGCATCGTCGGGGTGAGTTCTTACGTGTTTCAGACGCCCAGCCCCGGCGTCTATCAGCCGACCCCACCGTTTCCATACGTGGGGCCCCAGACACCCTGGATCGCAAATATGAGGCCGTTCACGATGACTGCGCCCGATCAGTTTCTTCCGGATGAAGGTCCAACGCCATTGGCCAGTGATGAATGGGCAGAGGATTACAACAGAACCAAAGCCTGGGGTTCGCTCACGAATAGTTTGCGGACCGATGAGCAGACCACCATTGGTTTGTTCTGGACGCCCAATCCGGGCAAACCGTTCACCGGAATGCTAACCGATCTGGCCATCGCTCACGGACTGAGTACGCTCGATAGCGCCCGCCTGTTCGCGATGACGTGGACCGGCTACGGTGATGCTTTTATTGGATGCATGAATGCCAAATATCACTTCAACTTCTGGCGCCCGGTGACTGCGATTCAAGAAGGCGATACCGACGGGAACCCGGACACAATCGGCGATCCGGCATGGTTGCCGCTGGCGACTACGCCGAATCATCCCGAATACCCGGCAGCCCACGGCTGTGTCACTGGCGCGGTAACAAGTATCATCGCCGGATATTTCGGGAGTTCAGACACTGCTCTTCAGGTGACGGCCACCTATGCTGTTCCCGCGGCGCTCGGAGGAGGCACCGTGACCGCGACGCGTTCCTACGGCAGCACAGATGAACTCTTGAAGGAAGTGCAGATGGCCCGCATCTATGGAGGCATGCACTTCCGCCATTCCGTCCTGCAAGGCACACGACTCGGGCAGAAGGTGGCACATCAACTCTTCAAGAAATACTTCCGACCATTGGAATCGGACTAAAGCTTGCGGAACTCATATGGGGCAGTTGGCCCAGTAGTCCTGCTCGGCGCGCCGGAAATCATGATTACAGCCGCACGATTCACCCCATTTGCGTTTGCTACGAACCGTTTTCGGATTCAAAAAACTGCGCTCGAGGGTATTCGTCACAGGAGTAACAAGCCGCCCGATGTCTGGGCGGCTTTTCTTTGCATCACGCTGCTGGATTCTGCGCGGCTTCTATCAGTATTTTGGATTGCACCACTGCAAGCCGAAACTCGATAGGGTCCTGCATGAAGTACACCGGCCAGCATACGTGCGATACCCGCCGGGTTCGCATGCGCACGCCGACTGTGGACTTTCGATCAAGTTGGTCGTAGCCAAGCAACGATGCAGCGACGGAGGAATCCCCATGCGATTGATGGTGAAACTTTCCTCCAGCCCTTATCAACAGCAAAAGTCGCACGCGGCGGCGCAATGTCGGGTCCGAGAAGATACAGATACAGATCAGCGTGAACCGAGCAAGTTCCCGGTCCTGCTCAGAGGCATCACCCATTCCAACACGCCTCTGAGCCTCTTGGCGGTTTCGTTTGCAAGCGACCCATATGGCGGGCTCGTCAACCCAGCGGCGCAGTCGTCGAAAACTGTCGGATTGTATGCAGGCTCTCGCGGCCTGAGATTCTCCACGGCCTTGAGAAAGGAGGGCGGGGGGCCTATCTATAATCCAGGCTGCCAACTCACTGCGCCTAAGGATGTCAACGGCCTCCCGCCGAATCCCGATCCAATCCCCCACTAACACAGAGAGACCGAATCGGGCAGATGCAAACAAGATACAAGGATGCGAATGGCACGAACGTGCCATTCTCGCCCATCGGTCAAAGTAGCTAATGTCGCCTGGAAAAGCGGAGAAACAAATGGAAAACACAATCCTCGGGCGTTGGAAGGAAGAAGCTTATGTGCTGATGCGGGTGATGATGGGATTCATGATCCTTTGTCATGGAGGACAGAAGCTATTTGGACTGCTCGATGGCGAAGGGCACCCGCAAGGGATATGGTTCTTAGCGGGAATGATCGAATTTGTGGGTGGTTCTTTGGTTGCGCTCGGTCTGTTTGCCTCACCGGTCGCATTCCTGCTGTCAGGAGAGATGGCCGTCGCCTATTTCATGGTTCACGCACATCTTCGTTTTTGGCCTATTCTTAACGGTGGTGAGATCGTTGTCGCAAACTGCTTTGCTTTCCTCTATATTTCGGCCAAAGGAGCTGGAGCAATCAGTCTCGATACATGGATCGACCATCGCGATGCGGTCATTGGTTCTAGGGCTCGAGAACGATAGTTGCTGAAGTATGTTTATCCCGCACGCATAGGATGCTAATTTTCGTTGCGACATAGCTGGAAGTAGACTGCATAGTCACCGCTAAGCATACGTCGGTTATCGTAAGCAAGAATTTACACGGGGACCGAGATTTGCACTTCTCTTTCTGCACAGTTTTCCCTTAATGTTCTATTAACCTCCCAGAGCGTTTCTGTGAAAAATTTGCTCGCTTGAAATGCGAGCAGGCGAAGGTAGGCAAGCCTGAGTCTTTCGTTGACATGTGCCTAATCGGCTGAGTTGCATGATGCCAAGGAAGTCACTTTTGAAGGATCACTGCAAGAGAGTTCGTCAGCAGATGTGGAGATTGCTTTTCATAGGTCTCTTGCTGGCCTCATTCATTGCTGGAACCGGGGAACGAGGGTACGCAATTCCGGCTTTTGCCAGGAAGTACGGCCTTCCGTGCTCGGCTTGCCACATCGGCTGGCCGATCTTGAATAACTTCGGGTTGGCGTTCAAAGACAATGGGTATCAATTGGGTAACGACAAGGATTCGCCGATCTATCAGAATCCGAGTTATTGGCCGATTACGTTCCGTGTGACTCCGCAGTGGCACCTAGAAAACACGAATAAGGTTGGAATCGATGCACCGGGTACAACCACGCCGAGCAGCGAGCAATCGATCACTACCCACGGGTTTGACCTTTCTGGTCTGGACATTTGGACTGCAGGAACACTTTACAAGAACATCTCGTTCTCGGTGCTGCCCTCGATGGGCGAGGGAAGCACTTTTCACTTTGAGAACGCGTGGGTGCGATTTGACAACCTGCTGAATTCGCCGTGGCTGAATTTCAAGTTCGGCAAGTTCGAGCTGGACAACCTGCTCTCCGAAAAGCGATTTCTCACGCTCTCGAGTGTGGGTGGTATTTGGTACAACTACCACTTTACACCCCAAGGAGACAGCAACGGCTTCGGGGGCATCGGCGACAACCAGTTGGGGATCGAGCTGTCTGGTCATAATTCGAACAGTTATTCCCGCTATTCGATCGCTTTGCTGAGCAGCGTCGACGGGGCTCCCGGGCTAACCAGCGCAGGACAGGGCGGTACAGCTCGGACTTACGACGCGTACGTCAACGTGAACCAGGGATTCCCGGTGAAGGGATTGGGCGTCCAGCGCATAGGCGCGTACGCCTACGTAGGTCGGTCGCCGACCTATTTCCTTACGAGCGGGGGAGCGCCGGTTGAAGCAAAGGGAGGCAAGAGCTTCTCGCGTGTAGGAGCTTTTGGGTGGTGGTTCATCAAGAACCTTGACGTGGAAACATTCTACATGCATGGTCAGGACAACGCATTTCTGGGAAATGGCGTTCCTTCGAATCGGCCAGATCTGCTGCCGACGGGCGCCGCTGGACCTACCTGGAACGGCGGCTTTGTTGAGGCTCACTATACAGTTAACCCACAACTGATCTTCACCGGCAGATACGAACTGGTCCACATGTCACGTCAGGCGAACCCGAGCAATCTGCCGAATCTCGGGAATGTCGACTCGTTCACGATCGGCTATCGCTGGTACCCGATCATGCTCAGCCGTGCGGGACTCGCGTTCCACAACGAATACGCCCAGGCCAAGATGGGGAACCTTGCGCCACTCACACAGACGGACGCGCTTAACCGCGCCGTGATGATCGGATTTGACTTCGACTACTGAGGGCTTCGCGCCGATCGAATGCCGGATGGCGTGCATGCCTCGTACACCAAAATTAAGATTTTTACGGTGCCTAATATGAAGCTTAACTGGAATCATTGGTTGGCTAGTCTAGCACTTGCCGCACTGCTCACGGCTCCTGTCTGGTCGCAGGAATCGCATGTTGGAAATCTGATCGGCCATGCAGCGCAGGGGAAGAAGGAGTACCGCCGCTATTGTGTGGGGTGCCACGGTCCGCTGGGCGATGGCAATGGCGAGAACGCGCCTTGGATTGACCCGAAGCCCCGGGACTTTGTCGCGGCTACATTCAAGTGCCGATCCACCCCCACCGGTACACTACCCACCGACCAGGATCTATATAACTCGGTTTCGCGTGGGTTTACGAACTCGAACATGCCTCACTGGGATTCGCTGCCTCCGGAGAACCGGATCGACTTGGTTGCTTATATCAAGACATTCTCGCCGCGCTGGCAAAGCGAAAAAGCAGGCGGGGTCATCAAGGTTCCACCGGAGACAGCTGTCACATCACAGAGCATCGCGCACGGTGCAGAACTGTTTCAGAAAATGGAATGCTGGAAATGCCACGGCCAACAAGGCCGTGGAGATGGACCATCGGCTGCTACACTGACTGACAGCAAGGATCAACCCATCCGTCCATATAATTTTGCCGACGCGACGAGCGATTCACGGTTCAAGTGTGGAGTAACAAACGAAGATCTCTATCGGATCTTTATGACCGGCCTTGATGGAACGCCCATGCCGTCTTTCGCTGATGTGATTCAGCCCAACGATGCTTGGGATCTGGTTCACTACCTCCGAACACTTCAAACGAAACGCCACAGCAAAGAAAATGACGTAGTGAAAGGAACAGGTGGCAAGACGTCAGCATCTGCGCCCGGGAGCTAGGCTTCGATCACAAAGTACCCTGCAAATTGAACCAGCAAGTGTCGCATCGAACGCACTAGCGTTGCCATATCTTATGTAGCGTAGCCTTCGCCAAAAGTGTGCGTCTCAATTCTATCTGCGAAGTCGCGATTGTCATGATTCATTGGTCGAGTCGTATCGTGTTTGCAGCTGGATTGCGTCATCCGCTAGGTGTCCTATTGTTGCTTTGCGTGACGCTCTCAACGCGAATTGCGAATGCCAGCACAAACCGAGTTCTCTTGCCGATTGAAATTCTGGGTGCAAACGGCACTACAGCATCCAGAACCGTCGATCTTCAAGTTGCGCAAGCTGAAGCGGTGCGATCTCTCTGGCTGCAGGTTCATAGGCTGCGGTATGCAGAAGAAGCCAGTGTCCAAGTGAATTCGAGTCCTTGGATATCCCTCAACAACAATACCGTAAACATCGCAGAACCCGGCAAGAGCTTCGGCGGAATCGGTGGAGGCTTCGCAACGCTCACGATGACACTTGCATTGCCTAGCAGCACGGTTGTCAGTGGCACGAACACAGTTCGATTTCGATTCAACAAAACCGATGGTGTGGCCAGCGGGTATCGCGTGCTTGCCTTGAACTTTCTGACCGACTCTGGCCGGAAGATCCTTCCAGCGGTAGATTTCGTGGAGGATGCGCCGGAAGCCTGGACACCGCCATTGCCCGACGCGGCTTCAATCCAGGCGGGGCGGGAACTTTGGCACACTGCCTCGCTGGTGGCGAGCAGTCTCCCGAATAGCCCAAGCATCAAGGCACATTGCGCCGACTGTCATACGCAGGATGGGCGTGACCTGAAATATTTTAATTTCTCAAACGTAAGCATCATCACCCGCTCCTCCTTCCACGGACTGTCCGCTCGCCAGGGCGAGCAGATCGCAAGCTACATTCGAAGCTTGCCCTTGCCCAGTCCCGGGCGCCCCTGGAATCCGCCCTACCAACCCGGACCGGGGTTAGATGAGCAACCCATATCGCACTGGGCGGCTGGTGCCGGGTTGGCGTGGGTTCTCAATCAGGATGTGGACGGGTTGCCTTACTTGCTCAGCCAGAACGGCCCGCACGGTGGCAAACAACTCGTCGAGAGGGTTTTCAATATCACCGACCTCGCGGGACGAATTTCGCCAGACATTTTTCGTCCAGATGGCAACCTCAATCCTCGGGAAATTCCGATTGCCCTGCAACTCCCGGATTGGAGCGAGTGGCTGCCACGGGTGCATCCCAAAGATGCTTGGGGATCAGCGTTCACACACAGTGACTTCGCGGCACTGTACGATGGTGAAACCGCCGAAAAGACCAACAAGATTGGTGCACACCGATCGCTGCGCGGCCGCCTAATTGTAGCTCAGGCTTCCAATCACAGTTCGGTTCCGATTGTGACCCTGTTTGTGCAGTGGTCCCAATCTCGGCGCACTCTCCTGAAACAGTTCAAAGTAGGAGCTGAGTGGTCCTCCGAATTGACTAATCGGGTTTACTCTACCCAACTGTGGCAGCTCGTTAAAACCTGGGAGATGATGCAAGAGTTTGGGCTCGAAGGTATGGGGCGTGAACTCTTCGGACCGCTGGCAGACTCCAGGACGTGGTGTAACACCATTCCTGCTAATACCGCACCCTCGGTCGCCCGCATTTCGGATGGTCCTGCGGGAGTTGGCGGTAGCGCGCTAACGAATGAGTATGCATCGACGTCATGGTATGAGCTACAAGTGGTTCTCAACAGCGGGCACCATCAACACCGAAATCGGGAACCGCTCGATTGGGTATATCTGATCAAGCGGTTCCGCGACCTTTACACCCAAACGAATAGCCCGGAACCGGTGCGCCTCCTTATTACTGTAATCAAGGCACTCCAATCCACCGACCCACATATTGGACCCGATGACCTCGGCCACGGTTGGCGACCGGACCAGAACATCGATCCTCGCATCATGGTCAGCCCTCTTTGGGCGCCTATCTTCAAACCGCTCCCACACGAGGTATATCAGGCTCTCACTTCGTCCCTGCTTTCCGCTTGGATGGACAAGAACCAGCAATACTCGGTGGCGCAGTTTTTGCCGATCGGATTACGCGAGTACTCTGACTACTCGAGCCATACTTACGACGGCATCAGCGGCGGGAAGGTGTGGGAAGCAGCACAACAGTTCCGTGATGCGGGTGTCCGAGCGGACCTTGTTCAGCGCTTGCAACAGTGGGGAGTGGTGTTCACTGATCGAGCAGGGCGAATTCGATACGAAGGCTACTGAGTAGCTGACGAACAATCCGAGGTGAACGATAAACGTTGCCGACTCTAGAGGCTCGATTCTAAGATTTCTTTGGAAGTAACGACACTCACAAAACTGTCCGGAAAACTGCTTTCTCAACGTGATGGATGTTGATTCGCGGCTGACAACTGCATTTGGGAACTAGAGCTTTCTGACGCTAGCAAAGCAAGAAAGCTCGGTGACAAATGACCGAAAAGGCTGTTCCGGCGCTAAGCTTGGAGTCACGGTCATCCCCCATCTTGCAAGCAACCACTCTGGAATGTAATAACGGTCTTTGTTTTCCTCGCACCAGAGCCGCAACACTTTTGAGGCTACGCAGGTCCGTTCATTGAGGCCGAGTTTGCGGGCCTGCCGCTCGAAGGCAGTCGCCGGTGTGTACAGATAAGCCATAGGCGTCCTCCTTTGCGAGTATGGTGAGATGATACGCCTGTCGCCAGAACCTTGACATGGGTATGAGACGGCGAGACAATGCCGCATTCGCGGGCCAGCCAGGTTTTCCCCGTCGAGCCCCGCCCGCAATTTTTCGATCTCATATATCTGGGACCTAGACCGGGGCGTTCTTGGATAGGCGAAAATGCTGGGCGATATCGCCATTGCCGAGATTTCCGTATTTCTGATACTTGTGTGGGTGTCTGCGGCTGACGTGATTGCGACTGTCGTATTCTACAAATTGCACTTTAGAAAAGCATTCGCGATTGCCGCTTATTCGGGCCTCTTTTCAATCGTGCTAGCCGGCTGGGCTTATTTCTCGATTTGGGGATACGTGTGGGTCCCATAAGCCCTCATTCCTTGTCGCAAACAGCGGTGCTGCTGATTTTCCTGCCCTTTGTATCAGTTCCACTCGCAGTGACCGTCTCGGTTTTTGTCGTCTGGAGCAAGGATGATTTCGAACTATTCGTGGGGCTTGGGTCACGAGTCTTGCGTGGTTCTTGGAGGAGAAAGGCGAGTCCGAGCGCCTTTTCGACGATGCGTTTGCAGACCAGAAAAAAAGGTGAGCTAGGTGGCTCACCTTTGGCTCGGATTAAGCTGATGCTAAGCGGCTTTTCCTGCAGTGATTCTATGTGTGGTTGAGCTATCCACGTTGAAGGTGCGGATCGTGGGAGGGGCGTCAAGTAGTCCCGAGAGCATCTCGCTGATCTTTGGGTACTGCTCCCGGTGGTACCGTTCTGCATCTTCTTTGCTGTTCCAGAAGCTCAACGCCAACACCCGCGTCGCTTCTGTGTCCGATGCCAGAACGGCTTCGTCCACGAATCCGGCCTGTTTCTTGAGAATGGGTAGGACCTTTTCATTGATTGTGTTCGCGAGTTCACGCGCCTTTCCCGATTTGCTGGTCAGTTCTACTACTCTGGTGTACATGGGATGCACTCCTTTCGGTTTCGGACGTGGAAGGAAATCGCGCCAGTTGCGCGATCTGTCATATTCGTGGAATTGGAAAAACCTACGCCTGTTCTCTTTCGTGGTCAACTGGTCGTGGCACGCTCAAGCTACGCGCTCTTCTTCGTAGTGAGAATTGAGAACGCGGACCAGCGCTGCTCCACTTCCTTGCTGCCGCAGTGCGGGCACAAAACTTCGCCTTCTTCGTAGTCGACGAGGGACAAGATCTTGGAGAACAGTTTTTTGCAATTGTGGCAGAAGAATTCGTAGTGGGGCATGGGGTGACTCCATGTGCCTAGCAGGGACTGAACTGATTCTAGCCCCGCGGGCCGGGCAGATTCAACGTCAGAGCAGCCACCAACGCCCACCCACAACGAGGGCCACCACACCTCTACAACGGCGCTGTCTCTCGAGTGTTCTGTGCGCAGGCGTGTTGTTCGAAGCCCTCCTGCGCCACGCGATTGAAGGCGAGTGCGGCGACAGTGCTCTCCAGGCGCGGCGCAACCACGCCCCACGGGCAACGAGAGCAACACCAGCCCGTGAAGTTTTCGTCTTCTGCCCAGATCATGTGTCGTGTCATCGGTACACCTAATGGTTTGTGAATTTCGACGGAAGGATGGACTTCCGCGAGAGGCGAGAAGAGCTGCAGATGATGCGAAGGTCGAGCGAGCCATGAACTGCTGCCTGCCGCCACAGACACTCTCCCACGGAACAGAGGGGCGACAAAGTAACTAGGGTGCTTCGTCCGGTCGGACGATGGCCGGCGGGTCGGGCTGGTTTGACGGCACATGCATTTCAGGCTGTGCTGGGTCTCGAATTCTGCGTGGTTGGGTCGCGGGTTTTTCATGATGGTGAGAATGCTTTTGTGAGGGGTTTGGGTTCTCGCGAGTTGTACTGGTTTGGGCTTGGGTGTGGCTGGGGCTTGAATGTGACGCTGCGTTAGGTACGACGGTGGCTTGGGTGCGACGGGAAAAGAAGAGCCCGGGTACCACAAGTGAGGAGCGGCTATGTGCCGAAGCACCGGTGCGCTGCAGATCTTGCACCTCGCAACCTGCTATTTCCGACGTGGTTACCCGGGACGGCCCAGAACTTTACAACCGCGGGGACCGCTCGTCAATGACCGCTTTTGGTGCATTGCTGGTCGTCAAACTTCATTGGCCTGTGTCATTGGCCTGGATTTCGCCTGCTCTCGACCTGCAGAATTCGCTCCCATCCAGAATCGGATATTCTCGTAACATGGTGACCAATGACGAACGCATGCAAAGGGACTCCAGCCTGATCGCGACCATCAGGAGGAAGCTCCCAGAGTTCGCGAAAGCGTGCGCGGATGAGGCGGAATGGGTGTTACTTCACCAAGATGCTTTCGCCGCCGACTATCAAGAGGACGAGTACACGCTCCTCGGGATGGCGATCAAGTACGCTGGTCTCCGTGGGAAAGAGGTGCGTGTGATCGGGAGGAATCGAAGCAGCTTTGCCGAAGAAGAG
>Ga0210399_10001968_pt1 | contig 15940 bp, 20 predicted proteins | sample IncBWC14MmetaG_FD_150865 | JGI IMG/M metagenome (GOLD analysis project Ga0210399, IMG submission 150865) | Forest soil microbial communities from Barre Woods Harvard Forest LTER site, Petersham, Massachusetts, United States - Inc-BW-C-14-M | ecosystem: Environmental > Terrestrial > Soil >...
GCCCGGACCGCCCGGAAGATCGTTCCGGCCTGCACATTGTCGCGGCCTATTACTCTTTTCTGAATCTTCTCGACCAGGGCTTCGCCAAAATCTTCCCTGCTGTACGCGCTTGGGCGGAAGAGGAACGCGCGGGTTGCGCCCATTTTGCCGCCGTGGCTCTCGGCCGGCGCATCGCCTTGAATCGCGAAATGCTCGCGCAACAAGTCGACCTGTAACCCGCCCTGCTAACTCTTTAGCTGCACCCCTGATTTCCTGCCTATCCTGTCATCGCTTCCAGTGATATGATTTTGGTCTCTGCTCCTCACCGGAGTGAGAGCGTCCGCAGCGCAAAAACTACCGGTGAATACAATATGCTCGCAGTGTGGCGCGGTGCTCTCTTCCGGAGAGCGCGCCTGTCATTTTTGTGACCATCCCGAAATCTCTCTCTTGGCGGAATCTCCTGTCTCCACGCGGGGCAATCTGGCCTTGCGTTCGTCGGGCGAAGAGGAATGGCGCGGGGAGCTGAACCAGCGCCTCCAGGCTTACCGTGCGCGCCGCAGGAAGGCCTTCCCCAACGAAGCGCAGACGGAACTTCCCTTTGAGAGCCGCCGGCCCGAAGCCGCAGTGGCTGTCCAGATGGAGGAGTCGCAAGCCGCCGCCGCGCACGATCCCAATGACGATTTCGCGTTCACCATCGCAATCGGCAGGCCCCCCGAGAAAGCCGAGCCAGACGACGCCCGGCTTCTCATTGACGTCTCTTTGCCGCCTTTATCCGAAGAGCAGGAAGAAGCTCCCGAGGCTCCCGAAGAGTCGCCGTCGGATCTTTATCCTGTCGCCACACTTCGGGAGCGCCGTCGCGCCGCAGTGATTGATGCGGCATGCCTGGCTTTCGCCTACGGTGGCTTCCTCGCTCTCTTTGGCTCTCTCGGCGGGCAATTCACCCTCAGCAAATTGAGCGCTGTCGTTTGCTTCTCCACCTTTGCCTTCGTCTATATCCAATACTTCGGCCTCTTCACCATCTTTGGTGGAACCACTCCGGGCATGATGGTTCGCGGTCTGCAAGTCGCGAGCTTCAGCGGCGACTCGCCCACAGCGCAACAACTCTTCTGGCGCACCGCGGGGTACATGATTTCCGCAGGCACATTTTTCCTTGGATTCTTCTGGGCCCTTTGGGACGAGGATGCCATGACCTGGCACGATCGCCTCTCGCGAACCTATCTGGCCGTGCCGGAAACCTTCGCCGACGCGGAGATTTCCCATGCGTCCCCGGTCCGTTGATCCCGAAAGTTTTGTGGAAATTCAGAGGGAATTTTTTGGGGCCGAGTCGACTTTCTCGAAATTCTACTTCTTGACTACCTTCTCGTCCGACGCGATTTTTCCGTCGCGGATAAAAATCATGCGATGTGCATGCTGCGCGACGTCCATTTCATGAGTCACCAGAATGATGGTGTTCCCCTGCCCGTGCAGGTTTGCAAACAGATTCATAATCTCTTCACCGGTCTTCGAATCCAGGTTGCCCGTCGGCTCATCGGCAAGCACAATCGACGGATTGTTCACCAGCGCCCGCGCAATCGCCACGCGCTGCCTCTGGCCCCCCGAAAGTTCATTCGGCTTGTGATTCATGCGCGGCATCAAATCAACGCGCTCCAACGCTTTTTTCGCCCGCTCAATCCGTTCTTCCGATGGCGTGCCGTTGTAGATCAGCGGCAACTCCACATTGTGCAGCGCGGTCGCGCGCGGCAACAGGTTGAACGTCTGGAACACAAATCCGATTTCCTTATTCCGGATGTACGCAAGCTCGTCGTCGTCCAGTTCGCTCACCAACCGCCCTGCAAGCCAGTAACGGCCGGAACTCGGTGAATCCAGGCACCCGATCAGGTTCATCAGCGTGGATTTGCCGGAGCCCGACGGCCCCATGATGGCCACGTATTCACCTTTGTGAATCTCCACGTCGATCCCGCGCAACGCATGCACTTCTTCGGCGCCCATCTGGTAGACCTTCGCCAGCGCTTCCGTTCGAATGACGATACCGGCGTCCACCAGATCTTGCCGGTACGATTCCGTTGCTGTGATCTCTGCAGGCATCCGCTTCTCCCTGTCATCAGGTGAACTCACTCTTTTTCTTCTATCTTCTTCGGCGCTGTATTGTCCACTTTGATCGCCGCTTCCGGCTTCAATGTGCGCAGCGCCTTATAGCTTCCGACCACGATTTCGTCGCCCGGCTGCAATCCCTTCGAAATTTCAATATCGGTTACACCGGAAATGCCGGTTTCCACGGGACGGAACATAGCTTTTTTGCCGTTGATGACAAAGACCCCCTGAATCTCATCCTTCTTGGGGTCACCAGATGTAATCGGAGCCGGCGCGGCCAGCGTAACGTTGCTGTTCTTCTTTCCGTTCTTCGCCGCCTCGTCCAGATCCTTCCGTGAGCGCACCGCCAGCGCCTGAATCGGGATTGCAATCACACCCTTCTTTTCCGCGGTCCTGATTTTTGCCGTCGTCGAAAGGCCGGGGCGCAAGTTTTCCGGCGGACTTTCCAGCGTCACCACCACCTTAAAGTCTTTCGCTTCCTGATTGCTCGTCGTGGTCTGTGTCGTCGCCAAGCCGGAGCTCCGCAAAACCGCCTGCGAACCAATTTCCGTCACTTTGCCCTTAAACACTTTGCCGGGGATCGCGTCAATCGTCACGTCCGCATCCTGGCCAATTTTGACATTCACGATGTCGGTCTCGTCCACTTTCACTTCCGAAGTCACGATGGACATATCCGAAAGCGTCATCAAAAAACTTCCCGTCGCGTTCTGAATTCCCGGCACCACGTACTCGCCCAGCCGCACAGGCAGGTAACTTACGATCCCATTGATCGGCGAAAAATAAGTCGTTTTCTGCAGCACATCTTTCGTCCGCACCAGCACCGCCTTGCTCTGGTCCAGGTTCGAGCGCACCTGCTCCAGCTGCGCCTTCTGCATCTGCATGCGCGCCCTGGACGCATCAACGGCAGCCGCTGCGGCGGCGTATGCGGTTTTCCGCTGGTCGAAATCCTGCTTGGGAATCAGGCCGTCTTTGTAAAGACCCTGGCCGCGATCGTAATCCAGCTTGGCTTTCTCCAGGTTGGCTTCCTGCTGGATCAAATCGGCTTTTGCGGCCGTATAGCTGGACTCGGCCACCTGCACACCAGACTGGTTGGAATTGATTGCCGCCGATTGCGCTTGCACATCCGCGCTGGCCTGCACATTCTCCTGCAGGAGCAGCCGGTCGCCCTTTTTGATGTGGTAGCCTTCTTTTACCAGGATCTCCGTGATCCGCCCAAACCCTTGCGCGGTAATATTCGTGTAGGTTGTCGGCTTCACTTCTCCCGAGGCGGTCACCTGCGAAACCAGCGAGTCCACTTTCGCGACCTTCGCCGTCTGCACCGTCACCACGCCCTTATTCGCCTGGTTAATGCTGAACCACACGATCCCGCCCAGCACGGCCACACTGCCGAGTCCTATCCCGACCTTTTGCCACGTTTTCATGATGCTTTGCCTCACACGATTCCGCTGCGAACCACCCGCGCGGAGAGACACTGTCAACCCACGAATTTCTCGCTTGCCTACCACTAATACGCCTTAAAGGTCCGAAATGTTTCGTGGTAAGGCGGTCGTCTAAATTGCACTTCAGGCGGGGTAGCCTAACTCTTTACTGCTTGCTTTGACTCCATCTCACCAAAGCCTTTCGCGCTTCTATTGTATTTTGAAGTTCCCGAAAAGAAAAGACTTGAAGCCTCTTCTGCAACGGCGCGAGGGGCCAACCCCACCATTTCATTTAGACGCAGAATCCCGTGGTTTGGTCTTCCGGTTCCCCTCGGAGTACCATCTTCTCCGGCCTTTTTGCTTGGCAGCCGAAGCGCCCACGTGCCGCTATTTGTCCCCTCGTATCGGTTCTGATACGTCTGGAACTACCCGCAAAATGACGACCAAAACCGGTTCGCGCTTTTCCGCAATGCGCATGCCCTGGAAATCCTGGACCTCGCTTTCCGCGTACACAACCAGTTTGCCTTCCTTTTCCAATTGCTCCAGCGGGGCAGCCACCGCCGCGGGATAGGACCGCGTGCGAACTACGTAGGCGATGTGTTCGGCTTGCAGGAAGGCGCCCCAGTCCGCAGCGGTCCTGATGGAATCAGGGTTCACTTGCCAGGCTGCCGCTGGGTCTCCAACGATGTATGGAACGCGCAGATAATATAAGTGGCGAAGAAAAACAAGTGTTTTGCCGGCGATTGGCGTAGAGCCCAGAGATTGATTGATTGTCTGTGATGCCTGATACTCGGGTGCTTTCTCCCTGAGGTACTGCTGGCGATCCTTCGCTCCTATGCTCGCAAGCAATGCCGGAGCCGTGTAGAGCGCCAGGCCACCGGCGCCCAGGAGACATGCAAGCAGAACCGAAATTGTCGCCAGGCCGTGAATCTGGACCCAGCCTTTCTGCCTGGCATGATAGATCCCCGCCGCAACGCACGAAAAGGCGATGGGCAAAATCGGCAGCAAGAATCGCGTCATTCCCGAGGCCATGTAGATTCCGAGTCCGGCGCAAAACCACACCAACCCACGCACCCGCCATTCCCTGGTATTGCGGCAAGCCAGAAATATGAGCGGAGCGAGCGCAAACACAATCGGGCCGCAGAATTCCCAGAAACCGGGCGGACTTCCCGTCTGCCCCATGGAAAAAAATAAAAATGGAATCGCCTGAGTCACAGAGCGCGAGCCCGCCGCCCCGGTGTCAGCCAGGAGAGCAGCAAGGGCGTATGCATTTACGCGCTCCGGAAAAAGACGGGAGGTGAGCATCGGGAAGACTGGATCGCCGGTCCAGACCAGATTGCGCGCGAAAGGCCAAATTCCCGCGAAAAGCGCCGCGAGAAAAAACAATAATCCTTTGAGGGCCGACCGGTATTCAACAAGGAATGCTACACCAAGAGCCGCGGCGATCATGCAGCCGGTGTATTTTGCGCCCGCAACTCCGCCGGCGAGAAAGCCGGCGAGCAACGCGTGGCGAGAGGTGGCATCTTCCCGGGTTCGCGAGATTACCAACACCGCTGCGCCTGTAAACGCCGCCATCCAGATGTCCGGCGATCCCGACGTGGAAATTTGCCAGAACACCAGCGGCGTCAGAAGAAACAGGAGCGCGAAACCGATCGCGTACAGCCGCGGAACCCAACGGGCAGCGAGGCACCCCACGGCCAGTGCCGTCAACGCGCCGCCCAGAAAGATAAAGCTCATCGCCAGCGCTTCGCTCCCCAACGCCAGTCCGAGCAGGATCAATAAATGGCCCTGACCGCAGAGAAAACTGTGCGTTAGAAAGAATATGGGGTGGAAACCCTGTTCGAGAATCAATTGTTCCGCTGTGAAGTGGTAATGGAGCGCGTCCGACCCGGTCAGGGGCGCGAGAGAAGCCACTAATTCCACCAATAATGTGGCGCTGATGATCCAAAGTACGAAACGCTCCGCACCTGAAAATGGCAGGGATTTCCGCACGAATCCCTTCGCTCTTCGCCAGAGCTTAGGCAGTTCAACCCCGGCCGGCACGCAGGACGCCAATAAAACAACGAAGCTTCCGGCGCGGATGTTTTGGGTCCACTGCAGAAAAAATATCGCGATTTCCGTAAGAATGACCCCGCTGCATGCGGAGATGAGGAAGTGTTCCAGGAAGGATTCGAATTCCAGACGCAGCTTGCGCAGGACCCAACTTCCCAGGCAAAGCTGACCCAGCAAGAACAAAGTTAATGTCAGCAGTACCAGGCTAACCCTGATTAGCGCCATACCCTGTGAGAAAAGGCGCGCAATAACGAGGCAATGGCCGGGGAGTATTGGTAGAAGTAGAAAACCTGCGCGCCGATGATCCAGACTCCCAGGCTCAGCTGCAGCCAAATGTTGGCGGGTCTTAGTCCGTTGTCAGCCATGACGAATGCGATTATGCCTCAGTACACGCGGATGTACTAGCACCCGGCGCTCCGATCCGTAACCCGTACAAATTCACCGACTGAGCTGAATTGAGAGACACCAGGGAGGCTCCCCGTGGAGACTATGTCGTATATCTGACCGGATGGCCAGACACGGCTTCATTAAGGCTTGCGGCCTTCGACGCAGACCCCGGCACCGTTCAGGATGCGAGAAGGGTCTTCGACGTCAGAGATGTTCGGAATCAGGCTTTCCGAATAGTTCCTGCGAACGACATCGACAAAACCGACAGAGCGAATCAGACTAGACAGAGACCCCTCGTCATACATCCATTTGTGGGAGTGGAAATCCTGCCACGCTTCGTAGACTCGCATCACGACGTTGCGTCTTGAGGGAGACGGCCAACGCATTAACAACCGCTCATTGAGTAGGTCCCCGGGCGGCAGAGCATTTTCCGGAGAGCCGAGTTCGCCGAACGGGCGGTCACCTAGGTATTCTCGAACGATGTTGTTGAGGTCCGGCACAACGATACGGACAATCCCTCCCGAGGCTAGAACTCGGAAGGATTCCAGAATAAGTCGTTGGCCTTGTTCCCGATACAGATGCTCAAGGAGATGTGATGCATAGACAGCATCCGCGGAGCAATCGGGAAAAGGCAGTGGTTTGCGGATATCGTGAACGAAAATATCATTGCTCCAGGGCACCTTCGCCTTCTCTGCCGACAAAATGCGGACTGAGGACAGGGCCCTTCGAAGAATTGGGTATTTGGCAAGTCTCGCGTTCCAAGACCCATCTACATTGACCCAGCTTGGATGTGTAAGAAGGCCACAACCAAGATTCAGACGGAGATGACGGTTATTGGGCTGCATTTCTTCTCAAGGACAGGAAGCTGAAGCTAGACTCCAACGCGTCCCGCAGATTGTGACGGTAAGCACCCGTCAGCCTTGAGACATGTTTCACAAGATGAGACATGATCCCGGGCTTCTCTCAGAATTATTGGAGTCGTCAGTATAATTCAACTAGGATAGGAAGTACCCTGAGAATTAAAAATAGGTTTCTGGGCCTGACCGGGCGTTATCAGACAATATCTCACTGTTCGACTGACCTCACCGAGACGCATTGGACAGATGGCGGACGGCTAGCGCAGACGCTCCCATCCGTAACCCGTACAAATTCACCCATCTTCGCCGAATCGTTTTGTCGCGTGGCTTGGCTGATGCTGGCGTATAATTTCCACGTGGCTTAATTGTCGAAAGCTCTTTCCTAAGGCGCCAATCATAATGTTCGAAGCGGACATGCCCCGGCTTCCCCTGGAGCGCCAGTTGTGCGAATGATCGGGTCGCTGCCCTCCTTCCGGTTCTCCCGAAGTCCCGGACTCACGTTCATAGCCTTCGTCGGCGTACTTTGCCTGGCCTACGAAGCCGCTCAGCTCATTCTGGAAGGCGACACCACCTCGCTGATTATGTACGGATTTGTGTTCGTCGGGCTTGCCGTGGTGGTGGCCATCCTCAACGATTGGCGGCGAGGATTGTATCTTCTGCTCACCTGGATCGTGTTTGAGGACCTGGTGAGGAAATATCTCGGCAACAACATGGCCATCTTTTTCGTCAAGGATGTCCTGGCACTGGTGGTGTACCTCTCCTTTTTCATCTCCAAACGTGCTGGACGCGCCAGGATTTTCAAGCCGCCTTTCCTCTTTCCGCTCCTGCTCTTCCTTTGGTATGGCGTCATCCAGGTGTTCAACCCGGTCTCGACCAGCGTATTTTACGGTCTTATGGGCATGAAAATCGATTTTCTGTATGTCCCACTCATGTTTATTGGCTATGGATTAATAGAACGCGACGATGACCTGCGCCGGTTTTTTGCCTACAACTCCCTGCTCGTTTTGACAGTCGTCGGTCTCGGCATCGCACAGGCCGTACTTGGGCATACCTTTCTAAACCCTGCTGTGATGCAGGAGGATATCCGTAGTTTGAGCAGCACCTACCGGGGGGCCCCCATCTCCAGTGTCCTCGCTTACCGGCCTAACTCGGTTTTCGTCAGCGCGGGGCGCATGCAGGATTTTCTGCTCATTTCCTGGCTGGTGGCTTTGGGCTTCGCCGGATATTTGTTGTTGCGCAGCAAGAAAAATCGCCTGCTGGCGTTTCTTACCGTGGGCGTGGTAGGAGTCGGCTCCATCATGAGTACGTCGCGCAGCGTGTTTTTGTATACCGCCAGCAGCGTATTGGTCATCATAGTTGCCTTTCTGTGGGGCTCCCCTTGGCGGCAGGGAGAAGCGCGTCGCACCGTGCGAGCCATCATGAGGGGTGCAATGTTTGCGGCGGTGGCTCTGTTCCTCATGATGACATTTCTTCCGGATCAGGTCGCCTCTCGCTTCGCCATTTACAATGAAACGCTATCTCCCTACAGCCCGGCCAGTGAACTTGCCTTTCGCGCGCGTGATTATCCCTGGCGAAATTTCATGCTGGCGTTTCAGCATGAGCACTGGATCTTCGGCTATGGCATAGGTACGTCTTCCCTTGGCGTTCAATACGTCACGCGCATCATGCACGCGCCGCTTATGGTTATCGGCGTTGAAAATGGCTATGGCCAACTGGTCGTCGAAATGGGTATTCCGGGACTCCTGCTCTGGATTGTCTTGAGTGTGGCTGTAAGCCTTTCCGCATGGAAAGTGGTCGTGAAACTGAAAGGCACGCCGTGGTTTCCCATTGGTTTCGTCATTTTTTGGTACGCTTTCCTTCTGATGATTCCGATTTCTTTTTATGGGTTCGTGGCCTATCAGGATTTCATTATGAATGCCTATCTATGGACTCTTCTCGGCATTTTGTTTCGCCTTCCCACTCTGGCGCAAGAAGAAATCCGCGCCCAGGTTACGGCTCAGCAAGCCTTGGCAGCCAGGCAGGCGTGATTTGCGGGTCGCCATTATCTCTCCCTTTCTCGACCGCCAGCATGGAACGGAGCGCTGCCTCGTGGAACAGATCGAGCGCTTCCTGCAATACCCGGACTGCGAGATTCACATCTACGCGCAATCCGTTCGCGATCTGGAAGTCGTGCCCTTCTCATCGCGTCCCGCAAGCCCTGCGATTCCGAAGCACGCCATTTGGCACCGCGTGCCCGCTCTTCGGATGCCTCATCTGCTCAATTTTTTGTGGTGGTACTTCGCCAATCAGGCCCTCCGCTGGTTCGACCGGAACTTTCGTTCCCTCTCCTATGACCTGATTTTCTCCGCGGGCATCAACTGTTCGGATGCCAACGCGATTGTCGCGCACATTGTTTTTCACCGGCTCTATCGGGACGTGCAGAGCGGGCTTCGTCTCCAACGCGCGCCCCTTGCCAACTGGCCCGTCCTTCTTCATCGGCGTCTCTACTACCGCCTCCTCATGGCCCTCGAAAAGCGAATTTACCCCAACAAGAACGTCGCGATTGCCGCCGTCTCCAGGCTGACCGCCGGCGAAATCGCTGCGTTCTTCTCGCGAACGGATGTTACCGTCATCCCAAACGCCGTCGACGCCTCACGGTTTGCCCCCGCCGAGCGTTTGCGGCGCCGCGCTGAGGCTCGTCGCGAATTGCAAATCCCCGAGTCCAGTTTTGTCGTCTTGCTCATCGGAAACGACTGGAAAAACAAGGGGCTCTCCTGCTTGCTGAACGCTGTCGCGGCTCTTCCGCAACTTCCGCTGCAAGTTTTGGTCGCCGGCCGCGATAGCCGCAGCCTTTTTCTCTCTCAAATCGAATCACTCCATCTTCGTGAACGGGTTCTCTTTGCGGATCCTTCGGCGGACGTTATGCGGTTCTATGCCGCCGCGGATGCCTACTGCGGACCCTCGCTTCACGAATCTTTTTCCCTGCCTCCACTCGAAGCTATGGCCTGCGGCCTTCCTGTGATCACCAGCTCCCGTAGCGGCGTTTCGCAGGCCATCACCGAAGGATTCGATGGTTTTATCCTCAAGAATCCTGAAGATGCCGCGGCCCTGGCGGAACTCCTTGCCCTGCTTTGCCAACAGCCAGACCTCTGCGGTTCGCTTGGCGAAAACGCTGCCCACACGGCGCAATCCTATTCCTGGGAACGCAATGCTTCGGAGACCTGGGAGTTTCTCTGCAAGGCCGCCCGCTCTTCTTCAACGACACCCCTCGGAGTGACCACTCCCCAATGAAGCTGGAAGCTCGCCCAATTCTGCCGAATGCACCCAATCCATGTAATATTCGGATGACAGTATGAAATCTGAGGTCAAAGATCCGGTACTCGAGCAGCGCAAGTATTACACCGAGACCGCCTCGCGCTACGACTCCATGCATGCCCACGAGGGCGTGGACGATGATGCCGGCATGCAAATTCTGTTTTCCGTTCTCCGCACCCTCGAAGTGCGCAGCCTTCTCGACGTTGGTTCCGCGACTGGCAGGGGATTGCCCCGATTGGCCGAAGGCCTTTCGAATACGCTCATCTGCGGCGTTGAACCCGTCGAGGCCCTCGTGCGTCAGGGCATCGCTTCCGGCACAAACCAGGGTCTACCTCTATTGCTGGCCAGTGGAGACGCACTTCCCTTTGCTGACAAAAGCTTCGATGCCGTGTGCGAATTCGCCATTCTCCATCACGTCCCCGATCCCGCGCGTGTCATTCAAGAAATGCTTCGCGTCGCGCGCGACGTCGTCGTGATCTCCGATGCAAATCGCTTCGGACAGGGGTCCTTGCCTCTTCGAATCATCAAGCTTCTGCTCTACAAGCTGAAATTGTGGAACGTTTTCGATTTCCTGCGGACTCGCGGCAAAGGCTACCAGGTATCTGCCGGCGATGGCGTCTTTTACTCCTACAGCGTTTACGACAATTTCCGCCAGATTCAGCATTGGGCCGAAAAGATTTACCTTTTTTCAAACGGCGAGGCCCTTTCCTCGAGCTGGTTCCATCCCCTGCTAACCTCGGGCAGCGTTTTGCTTATCGCCATCCGCAAAAAGCAATCGCCCGGAAGTTAACGCTTGGCCTGCCCCATTACCGCTTCGCGCGTTGCATTCATCGTAAATTCCAGCGTCTCTTTCGGGATGCTCGTCACAAACGGCCCGATCAGCCACCCCAACCCGGCCGGAATATCTCGCGTCAGCGTCACCGCCTCATTTTGTACGTAAACGCCGCCGTCGCGTTCTTCCATGTGCCACCACGTTTCCATCTGCCACAAGAATCCATTTTCTTCGTCCGGAGATTTTTCTTTTTCCTCTTTCGTTCCCGGGTTTGCCACTTCGCGGATGCGTACCGCGGAACTCCGACTGTGCTCCCGCGTCGCTGAATCGCGGAAGTACGTCACATCCTGCTCGGTATTCAATACCACGGTCACAACCTTCTTTCGCCGAAACCTCATGTACACCCGGAAGTGATCGCCCTCGCGCGATTCGATTTTTGCGCTCTCCACATCCGGTGCGTAATACTGCGAGTGCTTGCTGTAATCCTGCAAGACGCCCAGAACCTGGTCGAGATTTGCCCCGGGAATAAAGATCGTGCTCTGCCAATCGTGAATCATCCCTCCGGAGAGCTTTCCGGACCGTTCCGCAGCGCTCCCGGCCAGTCGCCGCATTACCACGCCGCCTTCTTTTAATTTTGCGTACGCTTCCCTCCTCTCGTTGTCGGGCAGCTCATCAATCCATAGAAATGCTCCGTTGTTCAGTCTCTCCTGGTTGCGCCCCTCGACCTTGGACACATACTCGTGATACCCCTGCAGCGTCCCCTCCCGAGGCACAGGCAGGCCGGCTGACGCATCGCTCGCTGTGCCCCCAACGCCCATCAGGCTCAGCAGGAGCCACGAAAGCAGATGTCTCCACCTGCCAGCGGAAACTAGCAACTGTCTGCTTTTCCCTGTAGCCACGCAGTCCCCTCGATTGCATACCCGCTCCTTTCCTATAGTTGGGCGGGTCACACTAAGATGGATGCACGAGCATCACCGAACGTCTCAGTTGTCAGAGAATTAAGCAAGATTTGCGAGGTGGGAAGTTATGGTGGGTTGGGTAGCTCGCACACGGCCCCTCTGCTCTATCGGGCTGGAATTGCTGGAGTTAAGTCAAAACGGCCTTAGAGAAATACTGATTCAGAGGCTCCAAATGGCATCACGCCCCCGGCGTCTCAGAGCGAATACTGATTGAATCGGTATTTCTCCCAGAGATGGAATATAAGAGGCGATTCCATTCTACGGCCCGGTAGGGCGAACGGCTCCAGAAGGCCTCTCATATCCCGTCCTCTTCCATGCTCTACTGCTTCTCTATTCCATCAAGAGCCTTTTCCAGTCGTTCCACTCGGCGTCGGAGGTCGGGTTATCTATCCAGCCACCCATGCTTTTCCCCATGCGAGAGAAGACGTAGCCGTATCTTCCGACTTCAATGTAATGGCGGTCGCCAAAAGAAAGGAGAGTGAATGTTTGTCCACTCTCCAGGAGTTTCAGAATGAATTGGAACAGGTTCACGACTGGGTGACTGCGGGTAGAGACGCAACAGAAGTCAGAGCCTTACGGACCTTGAGTTCATTCCGCTTGATCCCGGCAACTGCTTTCTCGTGTTCGCGCCGCTGAGCCGTGAGTTGCGCCAGTTGTGCTTTCAGCGATTCGGTGATGTTCATGAACTTCCTCCTTCAATAACTCTACGTAGTCAAGGAGTTGTATGGGTACCGTTTTAGTCAACGTTTGAGGTAGAGTTAACACCAGGAGGAGCACCATGAAGAAATCTAAGCGAGTTAACGCACGACAGAAGGCCGCTCGCCGCACAGCGGCTGGTGGATTCAACAAAGAGATTTTCAATCAGATCGGCGGTAAGGACTGCCCGCGCTACGCGGCTCTCACCTGGAAGGAGCGTGACAAGGTTCATGCGGAACTGCCCGCTGTAAAGGCACGCTACGAACGCCATATGGCGAGCGTGAAGTGAACCGCTTTCAATCCGGACAGGTGGTCGCGACGCCCGGTGCCCTCGCAGCGATTGAGGCATCGGGCGAATCTGTTTCTACCTATCTGAATCGGCACGTGAGCGGAGATTGGGGTGTCGTAGACGCTGACGACGCGAAGGAGAACGAGTACGCCATCATTCTCAAGCTGCGAATCATGTCGGTCTTTCAGTTGAAGAGCGGCGCTCGGATTTGGGTGATCACCGAGGCCGACCGGAGTTCAACCTGTGTTCTACTGCCTGAGGAATATTGATGCTGACACCAAAACAGTTCGATATGTTCGCACCGAAGCGGAGAGCCGAGATACGCCCCGCTTACATCTACATCCCGCAGAACCCCTACGGCATCCGGTCGGGTTATTATCGCGATCAGGACATCAACCGCCTCTTGCGGGACCATCGCGGTAAAGCGAAAGTCATTCTCTACATAGCACGGCAGGTCGCCCGATGAAAAAGGCTCTCTACGACAGGCTCATCGCCCACGTGAACCGGAAAAGCTGGTGGCATCTACCTCCGATGGACCCCAAAGCCTACGCCAAGCGTGGGAAGTTCCTCGCCTCCACGTATGCCGAAGCAGCGTTTTATGGAATCTTTGGAGCCGGGAAACCGTTGGAGCAGAGAGCCACGATTGCGAAACCTTTGGTCGGCGACGAAAAGAGAATTGCTCGTGTCCTCGGCATCCCGCCACAGTATGACGGCATGACTTTGGAGCAAATGGCGGCCCACGACGCCCGGTGGCGCAACGCCGCGCTCAAGAAAGGCTACGACGCGATTCTTTTGATGTCCCCAAAGTGTTTTGCCGAATGGAAAGCGAATGGTAAGATACCCCGCAGTCTGGAACTGAACGTCCTCAAGGTCAGTGTCGGCGGCGGGGCATCTCGTGGAGAAGAGAGATGACCGTACAAGACCTGTATGACATGACCTTGAAACACGGCAATCCGCGTGAGGTTGAGATTCGCTTGCGGCCTCACGATGACGAGATTGCGGAAGTTGAATTTCAAAACGAGGACGGTCAGCTTTGCGCATACCTAATAGAAGAAGGCGCGATACACTTGTAAAGAAGAAAATCTCAACCGGGGGGAAGAGATTGGACAAAGAGCATCCGAAGCCCGGTCACATCTATGAAGCCGATTGCATCGCAACAATGTCCGAGTGGTCTCCCGCCAGCATAGATTGCTGCATCACAGATCCGCCCTACAACATGAGCAAGAAGAAGGGCCTCGGGTGGGCTTTCAGCAATCACATTACGATGGAGCAGGAGTGGGACATCTTCTCGAAGGACGAGTACGCCAGCTTCACACACGATTGGCTGAAACAGGTCTGCCGCGTCGTCAAGCCGAACGGCAATCTTCTAATCTTCGGGAGCTTCCACAACATCTACCTGATAGGTTTCATTCTCCAAAATCTCTTGGAGCGCCGCGTACTACAGCAGGTCACTTGGTTCAAGCCGAACGCACAGCCCAACATAACGGGTCGGCTCTTGACCGAGAGCACCGAGTTCATCATTTGGGCCGTGAACAGCACGCCGGAAGAAGCTAAGAAGTGGACATTCAATTACGAAGAGGCCAAGACTTTCAATGAGGGGAAGCAGCTGCGGAATATGTGGTCAATTCCCTACACGCCGGGGTCCGAGAAACTCCAGGGCACGCACCCAACGCAGAAGCCGCTCTCTCTGCTCACGCGGATGATTAAGATTTGGACTAACCCTGAGGATACCGTGCTGGATTGCTTTCTAGGAACCGGGACAACGGCGGTAGCCGCCGAGATGCTCGGGCGCAAGTGGGTTGGCACTGAGAAGGACGAACAGTACGCCGCGATAACACGGAAGCGGCTCGGCACCATTCAAAAAGAACTGGTGATGTCTGCCTCGGCTGATTAGCCCCCGCCATACACCGTGCGCACCGCCAGTCCGATGATCGAATAGCGGTCCTTCACACCAAAGCCCGTATACATCTGCTGCGTCAGCTTACCTTCCGGGTAGTTCGTCTTTTCCTGAATAAAAAGTAGTTCGGCTGCTACGAGGACAAACTCGACGGAAAATTCACCTACGGCGTTCAGGTCCGCGAATTGAGCAATCTGGTTGGCCTTGTAGACCTGTAACGCCGGAGGATAGGCCGCGATGGGCTGAACCTGCTCCATCAAATGAATCAGATGATCGCGCAACACCAACGTAAGAGCGGGGTTGTGAGCATACTTAACGTAAAGTTCAACAATCAGGTGAATATGGCGGGGAGTCCTCAGCCTGCCGTGAGGTCCCATGAACCGGATGAGGAAATCGTGCTCAGATTTCTTGCCCTGCTCTACAACGATTTCTACTCCGCTCGTGGTTGTGTGGATATGATAAGGCGGCATGAGCCTATAGTCCGCCCTTGTTCGCTACGGCTACGAATCGCTCCAGGGTCAGGACGGTGACTTTATCACAGTCGGTGAGATGTTTGCTGAGGCCGCCGCTCGTGTAGAAATCCCGGAGTGACCAGCCGTCGCCTCCGAGGACGAGATATGCCTTGGAATAGTTCTCGGCCCGTATCGCCTCGGCAAGACAGATGACCTCGAACGGAACCTTCTGCTCCGCTGTGCCTCCGACCTGTTGCCATTTGAGGGAGACGAGAAATTTCTTCCCGTTCTTCGCGGCGGTCGCGTCAACCTTATGCGTTCCTCCACCGATGCGAAGCCCGACCTTCACTTGTGTTTGGTATTCGTATCCGCCGCGCCGGAGGGCAGGCAGGACCATCGCTTCGAGCACGCCGCCAGTACGAGTATCCCGACCCATAGTGACGGGAGTCTAACACTTGCGGCCCGTTGACTTCAAAGGACGGTGGGGCTAATTGGCAGACCAGTCCAGCACACAGGTAACGTGTCCCATGATAGTCTTCTCCCCCCGAGGAGGAACGATATGCCGAATGTGGTTGAACTACTCGAAGCGGAGAAGAAAGTCCTTCTCCACAGGCTAGACGCTGTCTCGAAGGCGATCTCTGCTCTGTCGGGGAAGGTTAAGAAGAGAGTCGGGAAGGCGGTAAAGCGGAAGGGCAAGAAGATGAGCGAGGCGACGAAGGCGAAGATTCGGGCGGCGGCTAAAGCGCGGTGGGCGAAGGTCAAGAAAGGGAAGAGCTAAGAACTCTTAGCTGCTCCAC